>Ga0247611_10001597_pt1 | contig 39997 bp, 57 predicted proteins | sample 177DNAGHGhighgp2_FD_192422 | JGI IMG/M metagenome (GOLD analysis project Ga0247611, IMG submission 192422) | Sheep rumen microbial communities from Palmerston North, Manawatu-Wanganui, New Zealand - 1770 DNA GHGhigh gp2 | ecosystem: Host-associated > Mammals > Digestive system > Stomach > Rumen... | reverse complement strand
AAAGCGATAATGAAGCCTGTGACGGCGTTTAGTAAAGCTGAACGTAAACAGTTATCAGATCGCGTCTGGAATGATCTTGACAAGATTCTAAAGGCGAAGAAAAAGACGATGGCTGATAGACTCATGGCGTTTATGATTATCGCCTGCCGGGATGAGTACAATCTCGGTGAAAAGCGCACTCGACGGCTGTATGAACATCTCCAAAGAGAAATGGACAGGCAAGCCGAAAATATGACCGACACTGGCGACCAGATATTATTTGAAAATCTTCACACGCTGGGATTGGATGATCTCTCGAAGCAGATCATGCAGGACTACGCGGCGGAGATTGCGGCGAAGCAGGGGACTATTTTTGCACCGGAGGTTGACGATGATTAGCTGGCATTCTGTATGGTTTTGTTTTTTAGAGTTGTTCAAAATTGTCATAATGATGGCGATGGCTGCGATTATGCTTTTTATCTTGGTAGCATTCGTTTGGTTCCTGTTCGTTTATGTTCCCGAACATTTTCCATTATTTTTCAATATGTTACACCGGCATGCACATAGGATTTTGGCTCGGCGAAAAATTAGATGAATGGAAAGCGAACAAATGATAAGAGTTATCTTTAACGAAATGCTGCGCGGCAATTTTTCTTTTGCGATTTTATTGGTCGGCATCGCGCAGCTTGTGGTGATGTGTCTGAAAGGGAGGGATAACAATAAAAACCAGAGATAAGTCATACAAAGATTATGATGTGACCGATTACGAAAAAGAGCGGTTGATGATCCTCAGTAAATATCCGGAAAACTATGAGGCGATATGTGCTGCGGCTCTCAAAGCAAACCGAGACATTGCGCCCGCGCTTATCTTTTCAATGACAAATCGGAGTGTTGGGTATGATAAGCTGTGCCGGATTGTTTTCGTGCCATACTCTCGCAAAGACTTTTACGGCTATCAGCGCAAAGCATATGCCATTTTCAAAGACATTTTAGCAAAAGGTGGGTACAAAAGTTAAAAAAAAATAATGTACAATATAATCGTAGCGTGGTTTTCATTAAATATTCGCTCCAACTGTCACGGTGGCTGGCGTACTGCGAAACGTCGCACAGTGTCCTAAAAAGCCACGCGGTGGAAACCCGCAATAATAACCGTTCATCGATGATGAGCGGCTATTGTTTTACGTGAAACATTATGAATGATTTTTATAAAACAAAAGCATGGACAAAGAAACGCGCTGCGATACTGCGACGTGATGGTTATGCGTGTCAGGATTGTAAACGATTTGGACGAATGCGGCAGGCTACTGTGGTGCATCATATAAAGCATTATGATGAATATCCGGAGTTGGCGCTTGACAATAGCAATCTCATAAGCCTGTGCGTCGCTTGCCATGCGAAACGCCATCCGGAGAAGGGCGGGAGAAAAATATAATCCCCCCCGGTCGCGCGCGGAAAAACGACTCATATATAGACCGGCGGGTGGAGGCTTGCACACACAGAGCCCAAAATTTGAAGGAGGGGTAAGCCTGAATATCACCGAAATGGCGATTGATAAGTTAAAGCCTTATAAGAAAAACGCCAAGAAACACGACGAGCGCCAAATACAGAATGTGGCTAAATCTTTAGAGCTTTACGGATGGCAGCAGCCTGTTGTGATTGATAAAAATAACGTTATTGTTATTGGTCATTGCCGCATCTTGGCAGCAAAACAGCTCGGCATGAAAACCGCTCCTTGTGTAATTGCGTCGGAGTTGAGCGAGGAAGAAATTAACGCGCTCCGTATTGTGGATAATAAAACGAATGAATCTGCGTGGGATTTGCCTTTACTTGAAGCGGAAGTGCAAACGATAGATTTATCTGAGTTTGAATTTGATTTTGATTTTCCGGCACTTGAAGAGGATAGCGTTGAGATAATCGAAGATGAAGCCCCGGACGCCCCAGCGGAGCCAAGGTCAAAACTCGGTGACATTTATCAGCTTGGAAATCATAGGTTGATTTGCGGCGATAGTACCGATATTGCGGTTATTGATAGGCTTATGGATGGGGTAAAGGCTGATATGGTTTTCTGTGATGCTCCATATGGGTACAAGTACGAAAGCAACTATCAAGACAAATATGAAATGTTGCAGAATGATGATAAGATTTTAGACTTTATTCCTGCGATATGGGGAGCAATGAAAGATAATTGCCCTGTATATGAGTTTTGTGGTTGGCAATCTTTGAAACAATGGCTTGAATACTTTGAAAATACAAGCCTTGATTTGAAGAATGTGATTATTTGGAAAAAGAATAATTGGAGTATGGGAGACTTAAAAGGAGCATACGCAGGGCAGTATGAAGTTATCCTATATTTGAATAAGGGCAGAGTGGAATTGAATGGTGCAAGAGATACGGATATATGGGAATTTGACCGAGAACCGCCTAAAATGCACCCGACAATGAAACCTATTGAATTGATTGCATATGCCTTGAACAAGTCAAGTAAAAAAAGTGATGTTGTGTTAGATTGCTTCGGCGGTAGTGGTAGCACACTAATAGCCTGTGAGCAGTTAAACAGAAAATGCTATATGTGCGAACTTGACCCGCGTTATTGCGATGTAATTATCCAAAGGTGGGAAAATCTCACCGGCGAAAAGGCGGTGCTTATAAGCGGGTAAACGAGGTGATTGATATGACCGCTAAATCATGGCAAAAGAAAATAAAATCAAACTGTGAAGCAGCGGGAACATATCGCCCATTTTTTGACGATGTGATTATATCTCTTGCCAATATTCTTGAACAGCGTGACATTGCAAAAGCGCAATTTGAAAAGAGTGGCGGCGCAGTTGTTATCAGCTATACCAACAAAGGCGGGGCAACAAACCCCGCTAAAAATCCTTTTCTTGTGGCATGGGACGATCTCAATAAAACCGCCCTTTCTTATTGGCGCGAAATGGGTTTGACTCCCGCAGGACTCAAAAAAATCAACGATAGTGCGATGAAGCAGAAAAAGAAATCGTCACTGTCTGAGGCGTTGAAGGACATTGGCTAAGCGAAAGCATTATTTTCCGATAGCTCTTGAATACGTCGATAACGTAATCTCCGGCAAGAAAATAGCTGGGAAAGAAATCGTTGCCGCTTGCAAACGTTTCCGCGCTGATTGCCAACGCGAAGATTTAGAGCTTAAACAGCATGACGCTGAATTTGTCTGCGGAATAATTGAGCGCGTTATGACTCACATGGAGGGTCAAGGGCTTGATGGCAAGTCGCTGCTTGGGTCGCCTTTTATTTTACAGCCGTGGCAAGTGTTTGTGATATACAACCTTGTCGGATTCTATAAGGCGAGAACAACAGAGCGCAGATATAAAGAGGTTTTTATCATGCTCGGTAGGAAAAACGGCAAAACCTCATTTATCGCGGCGCTTTCCTTCGCTCTTGCGCTGTTGGAACGAGCAAGCGGATCAACTGTATACATTGTCGCTGCGTCCTCGGCACAGGCGTGTAAATCGTTTGACTTTATCATTTCCTCTCTTCGACAGAACGGAATGATAGAGGAATTTACATTACACAACAGCATTAACGAACATTCATTGACTGCTGATTTTTTTGATGATAACGAAGAAAAAAACGGTAGCATTAAAATACAAGCGCTTGCGTCAAACCCGAAAAAGCACGATTCATTTCTCTGTAACGTGGCTATCGTGGACGAGCTTCATGCTGTTGATATGGCGGAGTATAACCGATTCAAGGAATCTCAAAAAGCTTTTACGAACAAATTGTGCATCGCTATCACAACAGCTGGCGATGATATGAACAGCTTTTGCTATCGCCGCATGGAGTATGGTATAAAGGTTGTTAACGGCGATTTGCGTGATGATTCGCTTTTTGTATTTATCGCCCGTGCCGACCAGGACGAATATGGCAACGTAGATTATACAAACCCGATTCAGCACGAAAAAGCAAATCCGTCCTATGGCGTGACTATCAGACCAGCCGACATGATGAATGATGCGCTGCAAGCTCAAAACGATCCGCAGATGCGTAAGGATTTTTTGAGCCGGTCGTTGAATATATACACCTCTGCGACAAGAGCGTATTTCAACCTTGATGAATTTAAGGCGAGTGACCGGAAGTACAACTGGACGATTGATGAACTTGCGAAACTGCCAATTAAGTGGTACGGCGGCGCGGACTTGTCGAAGCTGCACGACTTAACAGCAACGGCGCTTTTCGGGAATTATAACGGCGTTGATATTATCATTCCGCACGCATTTTTTCCGATAACAGCAGCTTATGAAAAAGCTGAACAAGACAATATCCCTCTGTTCGGCTGGGCTGATGATGGCTGGCTGACAATGAGCAATAACACCACCGTCAATCACGCGGAGGTTGTTAATTGGTTCAAACAGATGCGTGACATGAAATTCAATATTCGACAGGTCGGACATGATCGCAAGTTTTGCCGTGAGTATTTTCTCGGCATGAAAGCAGCGGGATTTAACATCATAGATCAGCCGCAGTATTTTTACAAAAAATCCGAAGGATTTAGATATATTGAAGCGTCTGCAAAGCGCGGGACGCTGTACTATTGCCATGCAGAACCGTTTGAGTACTGCGTAGCGAACGTACACGCAATAGAAAAAACGGATGACATGATTCAGTATGAAAAAACCAGACCAACAGAGCGCATAGATATTTTTGATGCGGCTGTCTTTGCGTGTGTGCGCTATTTGGAAAATCTTGAACGCGCTAACAATGCGAAGAAGTGGTGGGGAGATGAGTAAATGCGAGTAATACCAAAAAAGAAAAATGCAAGGGACAAGCCGCTGTCGTGCGTTTGGCTCGGCGATTGGAACGAGCAAGAGCTATGTTGTCGTGGATATACAAGCCTTGCGCACTGTCCGGAAATATCGGCGGCGGTTGATATTATCGCGTCGCTGATCGGATCTATGACAATCCACCTTATGCGGAATACGCCGGACGGCGATGTCCGGATAAAAGACGGACTATCCCGCTTGATAGATATTGCACCCAACCGGACAATGACACGCAAAACGTGGATGGAATGGATCGTTCGGACAATGTTTCTCGGCGGAGATGGTAACGCGATTTGCTTGCCGATAACGTCCGAAGGGTATCTGGAAAGGATTGCACCTGTACCGCCATCGCAAGTGGCGTTCACCGAAAGCGGACTGTGGGATTACTACATTTATATCAACGGCAAGCGATACGCGCCCGAGGATTTGTTGCATTTTAAACTCAAACCAGACGATTCACAGCCTTGGCGCGGTCGTGGCGTTCGTGTTGCCCTCCGCGACATAGCAGACAATCTAAAACAGGCGGCAGACACCGAAAAGGGCTTCATGTCAACTAAGTGGAAACCGTCTGTAATAGTTAAGGTTGACGGCTTGGTCGATGAGTTTTCAAGCCCCGCCGGACGGCAAAAACTCCTTGATAGCTACATAGCATCGGGGACAGCGGGCGAACCGTGGATGATACCCGCAGAGCAGTTCAGCGTCGAGCAAATCCGACCGTTGACGTTGAATGACCTCGCTATCGCAGACACCGTTAAACTCAATAAAGCGACAGTTGCATCAATCGTGGGCGTTCCGGCGTTTGTCCTTGGCGTTGGCGAATACAACCGCGACGAATGGAACAATTTCGTATCTTCGCGTATCATGCCGATTGCCGAAGCTATCCAACAGGAATTGACCATGAAGATTTTGATTGCTGATGATCGGTACTTCCGGTTTAATCCGCGCAGCTTGTATAACTACGATCTGCGAGATTTGGCAAATATAGCCGATGAACAGTATGTGCGCGGCATTATGACCGGAAATGAAGCGCGTGATTGGCTCGGACTGACACCGCGCGAAGGGCTCGACAGCCTTATCATACTTGAAAACTATATACCACTTAGCATGATAAGCGATCAGAAGAAACTTATACAAGGGGGTGAAGCGGATGGCTAACCAGTGGAAACGCACAGCAATTAACCGCGAACATGATTTTTCAACGCGCGAAGCGGACGGGAATTTGTACATAGAGGGTTATTTTGCTGTGTTCGATGGCTATTACGACCTGTGGGACGGAGATCAGGAGCGGATTGACCGCCATGCTTTCGACGAAACCATCAGCGGCGACGTTCGCGCCCTCGTTAATCACGATACAACGCTTGTCATTGGCAGAACGTCAGCGCATACGCTTGATCTCCGTGTAGATGAGCGTGGTTTGTGGGGTTCGATACTTATCAATCGAAACGATCAAGACGCTATGAATATGTACGCGAGAGTCCAGCGCGGCGACGTTTCGCAATGCTCATTCGGGTTTGATATTCTTAGCGAGGATTACGAAAAACGCGCGGACGGCTCTATATTGTGGACAATCCGAAAAGTCAAGCTGTGGGAGGTATCGTGCTGCACGTTCCCCGCGTATGAGGACACCGCAATAGCCGCCCGAACCGCAGAACATGATGATATAAAGCGACGGGCGCTTGAATCATGGAGATTGAAAACAAAACAGAAATTAAAGGGGGATAACAGATTTGGCGCTTAAAATCCTTATAAAAAAGCACAAGCTCGACACGCTGCGCGAAGCGCTTCAAGCGCTCAATGCGAAAGATGCTGAGTTTGAGCAGAGAGAAAACGAACTGACGCAGGATATAGACGCAGCAACGACCGACGAAGAACAGGCGGCGGTTGATGCTGCGGTCGAACAATTCGACGCGGACAAAACCGCACATGAAGCCGAGAAAGAACGGCTGAAAACCGAAATATCTGAACTCGAAGCGGACATTGCCGCTGACGAAATCGCACAGACACCGCCTGCGCCGGATGATGGCAGAGCGGAAAAACATGAAAAGAAAGAGAGGATAATCACAATGAATTATGAACAGCGATTCGCTGACATGAATGTGGAACAGCGTACCGCATTTGTTGAGCGTGATGATGTAAAAACCTTCCTGACCCGTGTGCGTGAGCTTGGCAAAGAGAGCCGCGCCATCTCTGGCGCTGACCTTCTTATCCCTGATGTGCTGCTTGGCATGGTGCGAAGCGAGGTAGCCCGTAGTTCTAAGCTGCTTAGATTTGTCAATCAGCGCAGCGTACCCGGCACAAGTAAGGTTAACATCATGGGCGACATTCCTGAGGCGGTATGGACTGAGATGTGCGCGAGTCTTAATGAGCTTGCATTCGGCTTTAATCAGGTCACCGCAGACGGGCATAAAGTCGGCGGATATATCGCAATCTGTAATGCGATTCTTAAAGATAGTGACATTAATCTGACCTCCGAGATCATTTCCGTCTTGTCCACCTCCATTGCCAAGGCGCTCGACAAGGCAATTTTGTACGGTGTCGGTAATAGCAAGATGCCGCTCGGTATCGTTTCCCGCCTTGCACAGACCGCACAGCCTGATACATGGGGCGCGAAGGCTCCGACGTGGACAGACCTTCACACAAGCAATGTGCAGAAAATCAACAAAGCCTCTGCAAGCGGCGTTGAGTTTTTCTCTGCGCTTATCGAAAAGCTTGCGATTGCCAAGCCTAAATATAGTTCTGACGGTCTTTTCTGGGTAATGAACCGCAAGACCCATCTTGACATACTCATAAAGGCACTGAACTTCAACGCGGCAGGTGCGCTTGTTGCAGGCGCAAATACATTCCCCATTATCGGCGGTACAATCGTCGAGTTTGAGGATGATGAGATTGCAGATAATGAGATCATCGGCGGTTATGGCGGTAACTATCTGCTGGTACAGCGCGAAGGTGTAGCGCTTGCATCGTCCGAACATGTATTTTTCCTTGACGATCAGACAGCGTTCAAGGCTACTGCTCGTTATGACGGTATGCCGCTCGCGGGTGAAGCGTTTGTTGTTGTTAATTACGCAAATACCGACGCTACTACCGCGGCAGATTTCCCGATTGACTACGCAAATACCGACATGAACATCCTCACCGTAACCGCCGCTGTTGGTTCTACGAATGGCAACACCGTCCTCACCGTCACCGATACTGTCGCAGAGTCTAACGCAGTGCTTAAATACAAGGTTAAGGCAACCACCGACGGTATCGAAGTCGGTGACACTCCGAAAGGCACTTGGACGGCTCTCACCTCCGGCACTACTCAGATCACCGCAGCAGCAGGTGTCAATATCGCTGTTGTCGAACTTGATGCGGCTGGTCGTGTCGTTTCCGTCGGCTCGGTGATTTCCGTACCCAAGACTTAATGAGGTGATATAAATGCTCAACGGGCAGATTTTAGTTGCGCTAAAAGTTGATTTGCAAATCAGCACGGACGCGCAGGATGATTACCTCGAAAGCCTGATTGAGCTTGCGCGGCGTAATATCGAGCGAGAGGGAATCACGATACAAGACAATGTACCGGATGGAACTATGATCGAGATGTACGCCGCGCACATTTACCGAACGCGCCGAAAAGCTGAACCTATGCCGCCTATGCTCAGGTGGATGCTGAACAATCGACTATTCAGCGAGAAGGGGGCAACAAATACAGATGGATGATAAAATCATGCTTGTTGCCCGACGCTTTGAGAAAGACGAGCTTGAACAGCAAAAACCGGTTGAGTCTGGTCGGTGCGTTTGGTGCAGAATCGAATCAATATCCCGCACGGAGTGGCGCGACGCTGGGGTGCAAGGGCTAAAGCCGGAGCTATTGGCAGTTACACCAAATTGCAATTATTGCGGCGAAATTATAGCCATGTATCACGGCGTTCGCTACTCCGTATATAGAACATATCGCAGAACCGACACGGACGAAATCGAGCTGTACCTATCGCGCGAGGTGGGCACATGAACAAGGTGATTTCTATTGATGGGTTTGCAACGGCGATAAATGAGGTATTCGAGGAATACACACAGCTAACGCAAGAGCAGATCGATAAAGCCGCCGCGAGTACGGCGCGGAAATTGGCAAAAGACATTAGCGCGAGAGCAAGCAGCACATTCGGCGGGACAGGTCAATATGCCGCGTCGTGGCGGTCGAAAGAAGATAAAGAGAAATCGACGCGACTGAATAAGGCATATGTTGTATACGCTGATAAGCCGGGACGCAGCCTGTCTCACTTGCTTGAAAAGGGACACGCTAAGCGCGGCGGAGGTCGGGTAGCGGGTAGACCTCATATCGCACCTGCCGCCGAAGCTGCAAAAGATACGCTTATACAAGAAATTGAAAAACAACTGAGGTGATACTGTGGAACTGTCCGAACTGGCAACGCTGCTGAAATCAATAGACGGGTTTACCGATAAAGTGGTTTATCGAGCGTGGCAGGAAGGAAAAGCCCCGCAGCTCCCATTCATTTGCTACCTCGAAACCGGTAGCGATAATTTTGCAGCGGACGGTATCGCCTACGCAAAAATCAAACGGGTCGATATAGAACTGTACACCGATTTCAAGTCACCCGAAACCGAAGCGCTGATTGAAAACGCTCTTGACAATGCGGGGATATATTGGGACAGCTTAGAAGCTTATATCGACGATGAAAAAATGTATCAAAAAATCTATGAAATAGAGGTGTAAATAATGCCTGAGACTCCTAATAAAGTTAGGTTTAACCTCAAAAATGTGCATTACGCCATACTGACCGAAACCGTGGGAACGGGCGGAGCGGTTACATACTCCTATGCCACACCTGTTCATGTCCCCGGCGCGGTCACACTGACGCTTGATGCGGCGGGAGAATCTTCCCCGTTCTATGCAGATGGCATTGTCTATTATGAGAGCGTGGCAAACAATGGTTACACTGGCGATCTCGAAATGGCAATGATCCCTGATTCCATGCTCACCGATGTATACGGAATGTCGCTCGATAGCACAAGCAAGGTTATCACCGAAAGCGCAAATACTGAAACAAAATATATCGCCCTGCTTTTCAAAATCGACGGCGATCAGACAGAGCAGGATTATGTACTGTATAAATGCGCGCTTGGCAGACCGGGTATTGGCTCAACCACCATCACGAATACCAAAGAGCCGCAGACACAGACCGTCAGCATTTCCGCAAATCCGCGTGGAGACTACAAGATCAAGGCTCACACCACCGTTGATACTCCGACCGCCACTAAGTCTGCGTGGTATACATCGGTGTATGACGGCGCGGCATCGTCCACCAATCTGTAACTGCGAGGGGAACAATGGCTGAACGCACAGTAATAATTGACGGTATCGAGCGGAAAATGAGAGCGTCAGCCCTCATCCCTCGCCTTTACCGCTTTAAATTTGGACGCGATATCATCCGAGATATGGCGAATCTCCGCAAAAGCTATGAGGCGGTACAAAATCTTCCGGATGATGCAACCGATGAACAGCGAGAAGAAGCACAACTTTCGGCGTTTGACCTGACAGTTTTTGAAAATATCGCGTGGCTGATGTTGCACCATGCAGGTGAAGATATTCCCGACACGCCCGATAAGTGGCTTGACAGTATAGAGGGCATTTTTTCAATTTATGAAATCATGCCTGTTATCCTCGAACTGTGGGGAGAAAATCAGGTAACGACCTCAGAAGCTAAAAAAAAATAAGAGAAACAACGCGGGAACATAACGGCGCAGTGTTCATGTTGCGCTGCGCCGAACTCCATCTATCGGATGAAGCTTTAAACAGCATGACAATGGGTATGGTTTACGATCTGTTAATTGAGCGCGGAAACGATCACGAAAAATACCCATACAAGGCGACGCAAGAGGATATTAACAGATTTTTTGGATAGGGGGGCGAGTAAATGGCGAATAGAATAGCGGGTATCACTATAGAAATCGGCGGCGATACCACAAAACTGAATAAAGCCCTTGAAAGCACCAATAAAAGCATCAAAAGCACTCAAACGCAACTTAAAGATGTTGAAAAGCTTTTGAAACTCGACCCGACAAATATCAATCTGTTGAAACAAAAACAGGAATTATTGACAAAAGCTGTTGACGATACCAATACAAAGCTCAAAACCCTTAAAGAAGCGCAGCGGCAAATGGACGCGAACGGTGTTGATAAGAATTCCGATCAGTACAAAGCCCTTCAGCGTGAGATTGTGGCAACAGAACAGGATCTTAAGGGGCTTGAAAAGGCTGCGTCACAATCAAACGCGACACTTAGCCAAATTGGTGCGGTAGCGCAGCAGGTTTCGGACAAAACTGGCGAATGGGCGGAGAAAACTAAAGCTCTTTCAATGGCTGCTGCGGGAGGACTTACAGCCCTTGGCGGTCTCGCTTATAAAGCGGTAACTACTGCCGATGATCTAAACACTCTATCCAAACAAACAGGCTTTACTACAGCAGAGCTTCAGAAAATGGAATACGCTGCTGACCGTATGGATGTTGAGGTAGAAACAATCACCGGAGCAGCGCGGAAGCTCAAAAAGAGCATGACAAGTACATCTGAGAGTGTAACGAGTGCGTTTGAAACTCTTGGCGTGTCTGTAGCTGATGCTTCCGGAAATGTCCGAAATTCAAATGATGTTTTCTGGGAGGTCGTTGAAGCTCTCGGGAAGGTCGAAGACGAAACTCAGCGAGATATTCTCGCTATGGAGATTTTCGGAAAATCAGCAGATGAACTTGCCGGTTTGGTCGATGATGGCGGTGAGGCTTTTCGATCTATGGGAGATGAAGCCGAACGGCTTAATCTCATTCTTAGTCAAGATACACTTAACAGCTTAAATGACACAAACGACAAGCTCGATCAGTTAAAGGCGCAAGCATCCGCGACGATGATGGAGGTAGGCGCTAAAGCCGCTGAAGTTCTTTTGCCGATATTTGAAAAGGTCGCAGCGGGTATAAGCAAAGTGCTTGAATGGCTTGGAAATCTTGACCAAGGGCAGCTACAGACCATAATGACAATACTCGCTGTCGTGGCGGCGATTTCTCCACTGTTATCAGTTATCTCTGCTGTTTCTGGCGCGATAGCCACGATAACAACAATCATTTCGACAATATCAAGTATTTTGCCGGTGGTAACTGGCGCTTTCGGTGCCCTTAACGCCGTCTTGCTCGCAAATCCGATATTGCTTGTAGTGGCGGCGATTGCTGCGCTTATTGCTATTTTCGCCGTCTTGTGGAATAACTGCGAGGGGTTCCGTAATTTCTGGATTGAGTTATGGAACAAGATCAAAGAAACTGCATCCGCTGTTGCCAATTGGTTCAAGGGTGCCGTTGAGGATATCGGTGCATTTTTCTCAAAACTCGGTGCGAAGGCAGGAGAGATGAAAGACTCGGTCGTGGAAAAATGGAACACAATGAAGTCTAACATTTCAGAAAAAGCCGAAGCTATCAAATCAAATGTTTCGGAAAAATGGAACGCAATAAAGAATTCTGTGACTGAAAAAATGCAAGCCGCGCGATCTGCCGTTTCAGAAAAGCTCGATAATATCAAAAGCGCCTTTAACGAAAAAGGCGGCGGTATCAAGGGTATAGCGGCTGCGGTTATGGAAGGCGTAAGGAGCTATTTTTCGCTTGGATTTTCAGCTATCAATACATTAACGGGCGGGCGGCTCGGCGAACTTGTCAGCACTTTTCAATCGAAGATGAATTCCATGAAAGAGAAGGTTTCGCAAACTATTGAAAATGTCAAGGAAAAATTCCGCGCAGGACTTGACAAAATAAAGAGCTTTTTCAGTGGATTAAAACTTGAATTCCCGAAAATCAAGCTCCCTCGTTTTACGATCACAGGCAAATTCAGCCTTGACCCTCCGTCTATGCCGAAGATATCCGTAAGCTGGTACGCGAAAGCTATGCAGAACGCGATGCTACTTGATGGCGCTACGATTTTCGGCGCAATGGGCGGTAAACTGCTCGGCGGTGGTGAAGCAGGGCAGGAAGTTGTTGCAGGTGCAGCTACGCTCATGAAAATGATTGAAAAAGCTGTAAAAAACACGCTATTTAGCGACAATTCCGCTGTTGCTAATACCATAAGTGGAACAATCCATCACACCGGAACCATCCGTATTGAGGGCGTAAATAATCGCGGTGAATTTGTGGCGGCTGGCAATGCCGTTATAAATAGCATGAACATAAAAGATATTGCGGATTTCGTTATGGACGAAATGCAAGCGAAAACCGAGAGAAGGGCGGCGGTGTATTGATGGGATATATCATTTTCGATAGCGTCAACACCGCCGAACACGATATCGTTATCAGCGGCGAGGGAGCATTTAACGCGCCGGAGCGGGATATAGAGACGATCTCCATAGCAGGGCGAAACGGCAATCTGATAATTGACAATGGCAGATACAACAATATCACCGTGAATTATCCGGCGGGGCTGGTCAAAAATTTTACATCAACAACGCAGTGGGCGAGAAGCTTTTTTCTTGCCCGATCTGCGGCATACTATCGGCTGACGGATAGCTATGATACCGATCATTATCGGCTTGCTCGTTATATCGGTGGGTTGGAATTTGATCCAACGGCGCTGAATTTCCACGGAGAAACAACGCTTTCATTTGATTGTAAGCCACAGCGTTTTTTACTGAGTGGAGAAACGGAGGAAACAAAAACGAGTGGTTCAACAATATCAAACCCGACCGCGTTCCCTGCACGTCCGTTGATTAAAATTAGTAGCGCCACAAAAAACGCTGTACTAACAGTCAACGGCTACTCAATAACCTTTAAATCGTCATTTGCATCTGCGACGATAGATTGTGATCTCATGGAGTGTTTCAGCGGCGCGACGAGTCTGAACAACTATATTTCTTGTCCTGAATTTCCGGTGCTTTCGTCCGGCTCAAATTCAATATCATGGACTGGAACAATCGACAATCTTAGAATAACGCCGAGGTGGTGGGAACTGTGATTTTACTCTATGAATCTACCGAAACGGATTTTTCGACAAACGGCATCGGCGCTCTTTCGCCGACAGTCTGCCACGTCACCGAGGAATTAAACGGGGAATTTGAATTGTATATGGAAATACCGATCTCAGCAGATCATTACTCTGCCATCGGTATGCGTTCGCTGATATTGGCGAAACCTAATCCATATTCAGACCCGCAGCCGTTTCGCGTTTACCGCATGACAAAGCCGCTCGGCGGTATTGTATCTGTTTACGCCCGCCATATTGCATACGATCTAAGCGGTATTGTTGTCGAGCCGTACACCGCGTCAGACATTGGCACGGCAATAAATGGTTTTTCGAGCCATGCGCTAACGCAATCGCCGTTCACATTCTCCACGGTTCGCACTACAGCGGCTAATTTTAAAGTAGAAGTTCCCACAGCGGTTTGGTCGCTTATGGGCGGTCAGGCGGGGTCAATCCTCGATGTGTACGGCGGAGAGTATGATTTTGACAAGTTTACCGTTTACGTCCTCAACCGTCGCGGTGATGATCGCGGCGTTTCGGTGCGGTACGGCAAAAACATGGTCAACCTCGAACAAGATACATCGTGCGCATCGTGCTACACGGGAGTTATCGCATACTGGACACCGCAGGAGGGCGAGGACGGCTCAACCGTTACCGGAAATCTGATTAACGCACAGGGGACTTTTGATTATACACGCATAAAAACGCTTGATTGCACCGAAAAATTTGAAACCGCTCCGACGGTCGCGCAGCTTGACGCGGCGGCAACATCTTACATAAACGCTCATAATATCGGTGTGCCAGATGTGTCGTGGAAGGTCGAGTTTGCGCCGCTTGCGAAAACCGCAGAATATGCCAATATAGAGGACTTGGAACGCGTCTACCTTGGCGATACGATCTCTGTGTTGTTTGTAAAACTTGGAGTCAACGCATCGGCGCGAGTGGTAAAGACGGAATATGATGTGCTGCTTGATCGCTACACTTCGGTGCATCTCGGCAGAGTGAAATCAAGCCTTGCTGACACTATTGTAGAGCAAGGTAAAGCCATATCGGAGCGCCCCACACGAACGATTGCGGAGCGCATCGCGAGCGCTTTATCGGATTCGCTTTTAAACGCTCTTGGCGGCTCAATCAGGCTGCTTGATACCAACGGCGACGGAGAAGCGGACGAGCTGTATATCGCGGACAACCCTGATCCGCTTTTAGCTCAAAAGGTATGGCGTTTCAATTATCTCGGCTGGGCGGCTTCTTCAACGGGCTATAACGGTACGTTCACAATGGGCGCAACTCTTGAAAACGGTCTTTTGGCAAATTTCATCACGGCGGCAAACCTACGTGCTGGAACGATCCAGAGCGCAGACGGGGATTCGGTGTACATCAATCTCGATACAGGCGTTATAGTTGTTAAAGACTCTAATGACAATATAATGCTTCAAATTGATCCGCCGAATGGTAAATTTATACTCAATACGCCGGATTTGGTTATTGATGGCTACGGCAATGCCACTTTCAGCGGAAATTTAAATGCTGCTGGTGGAACTTTTTCCGGGAATTTATCCGCAGCCGGTGGAACGTTTAGCGGCGATCTCTTGGCGGCGGGTGGAACATTTACAGGTGCATTGAGCGCCGCGACAGGCTCATTTTCTGGCAGCGTGACTGCAACAAGCGGTTTGATCGGCAGTTGGTATTTGGATAACAACGGTAATCTGTATACCAACAACGGACAGGGCGTGACGCTCAACGCACGCGACGGTAAAATAACCGTCGGTAACTATACCATTGAAGGGCGCTTGCAGAATAATATCAACACAAGCATCGTTGGAAACGTCAGCGCTGGTGTATATGCAATAATAAACACAGCGGGTTCGTCTCAATATGATAGCTGGGATATATACGGCGATACAATGCGCATTTTCCCAACAGTGCAGCTTAACACAGCGTTACCGATTTTGTCCGGCGGTACAGGTGCAAAAAATGCAGCATCGGCAAGGGCGAATTTGGGAATCATTGAACCGACTTTGCTTTATGACGGGGATGCGAACGGCTCACTAACGCTTGTAAAAAGCGCCGCAAACTATGATTATCTTGATATATTCTTCGAGGACGAAAACGGGAACTGCAACTCTGTTCGGCTTTACGACCCGAACTATAAAACTGTTAGCCTGTCTGTGAATGTCATTTCATCGACACATTTACTACACATCAAAACAAGCATCATTTATATTTCAAACAAGAGCATTACTGTCAGCGATTATAACGAAATAGATAATATCGGCGGCTCCACAACAAAGCCCTACTGGAGCGGCAGCAGCCCGTCGATAGCAAACAAGATACATATCAAGCAGGTTGTGGGGTGGGTATGATGGAGAATTGTAATTGCAATGATTTTGATAACCCATCCATAATGCAGGGCGATCAGTATGGGATCCCTTTCAACATTACGGACGGTGAGGATATAGCAATAACGCCCGAAACCGCGAGTGATATTGAAATTGCAATAGGGCAGATTGTTAAACGATACTCCACTGGAGAAATTGAGTTTAATAATGATTACTGGATTTTCCCATTAACGCAATCCGAAACCTTTATGTTGCAATACCCTCAAGATGTGCAAGTTCGAGTGAAATTTCTTAACGGCGAAATAATAGGGGAAAGATTTGGCAAAATCGACATAACGGAAAGCAAGTCTAAGGAGGTGCTTTAATGAAAATTATTAACGCCCGACTTGACAAGCCCCAAATAAACGTGAAACTCGGTAACACTCCACGAATAAACGCAGGCTTTAACAATGTTATCTTGACGGGGACAGCGAAACACGATAAACTCATTAACCGCGATTTACCAGACCAGCATCCAATTACAGCTATCACAGGATTGGAAGAAGCGCTCGACAATGCAATCACCGGAGATGAGTTAATAGAGTTCACTAATCAAGAGGTCATTGCTTTATGGAATATGATATAGGAGGAAATCATGGCGGCTACAAAATACGCTGGCGAGAATGTATTAACACAGTTAATAACGCTCATTAAAGCCAATTTCTTAACAAAAGCATCAGGCGCTGAGCCAAACACAATTGACACCGTGGCGGTTAATGGCGCTGCTTTAACTCCGGACAATAATAAAAAGGTCGATATTACTGTACCCACGAATAACAATCAACTTATAAATGGTGCTGGGTACCAGACGGCGGCGAATGTTTCTGCGGCTATTTCGTCCGCTCTTGCGGGAATAACAGGTATCTCATTTGAAAAAGCGAACACGCTGCCGGTAACAGGTGATGCTGGAACGATATATCTTATTCCGCTGTCAACGAGCGGTACAAATAATGTTTATGAAGAATATATCTATCTGGACAGCGCATGGGAATTGCTCGGCACAACTGATGTAGATTTATCTGATTACATTCAAACATCTGATTTGGTCGAATTTACGAACTCAGAGGTTTTAACTATCTGGAATAGTATAACGTAGGAGGTGACATCGTGCCGAAACACATGGGCGATAACTCACTGGCATACCTCATACGATTGATTAAGGGGGGATTATCCGCCAAAGGCGACGATTTAACGATACAGGACAATCGGCTATATTTATCATCTGGCAGCTCAACAATCGGCGAGGGCGTTATTTTGCCGTCGGGTGGCGGCGGTGTAACTGGCTCCGTGCTGACCATTACCAACAACATGAGTGGTACAGCGTTTACCGTGCTTGAATCCGCAGAAACAGCGAATATCTCGTACAATGTTACCTCCCTCGACTCCGACACCGACCAGCCCACCGGCAACATTATCACATCGTGGTACACCTCTGTCGATGGCGTTGATTTTACGCGGGTGTACACAAGCTCCGTTTCTCAGGGAGATAACACATTCAACGTAAGACCGTATCTGCGGGGAGCTACAACGTATTTTAAACTGACGTGTTCCGACACATACGGTCAGGTTAAATCTCTGATCTGGACGGTAACGGCTACCGATTATGCGATCACTTGGAATCTGACAGATGAGATCAGCTACCACGGCGACGGCGGCATATCGGTCAGAATGGTTCCTTACGGTCTGGGCGAGAAAACGATCTATTTGTCGGTCGATGATACCGTTGTATATTCCCTTCTTACAGAAGCGAATAACAACACGATCACAACGACCCTCGACGCTCTGTCTCACGGAGCGCACACAATAAAGCTGTGGTTAGAGGTGGACTTGGACGGAAACACCATTGAAACCGAAGCGCTGCACCACGTCGGCATCTGGTCGGAGGAAGGCGTTACCACCCCGATAGTTGCGGTTTTCAACAGCACCGCGTCCGTAAGACAGTACGGCACGGTTGGTCTTGACTACTTTGTTTTTGACCCACTGAACCCGATTGCGGAAATCTCGCTCAAAAAAACGGGAGATGTTATTTCAACGCTGTCTGTTGACCGGTCAATCCATACATGGGCGTATAAGTCCAATGAGGTAGGCACGGATTATCTTTCTATCCAGTGCGGCAGCACTGTAGGCGACATAACCGTAACCGTGGAGTCTCTCGGATATAACATCGAGCAGGTCACAAACGGCTTGATACTCGACCTCGACCCGTCCGGTCATTCCAACAACGACGCGGACTACAATTTGTTTGGCTGGACAGACGCAAACGGCGACAATCATCCGCTGACGTTCAGCGAGGGCTTCGATTGGATAAACGGCGGTTTTCAGCTTGACGATGACGGCGTTACCGCGCTGGTCGTAAAACGCGGCGACAGAGTTACGATCAACACCGCTGATGTTACGATGTTCAGCGGAGACACTCCGACAAACGGCAGAGAGATTAAGCTTGTATTCAAATCCACCAATGTGCGCGATTTCGACGCGGAGATAATGTCGTGCGTCACGCGCAGCAACGGTTCTGTCATAAGTCCCGGCTTCACTGTCGGCGCTCAGACCGCCATGCTATACTCCGCGCTTACACAGACCGATATCCAATACTGCGAAGGCTCAAAAATCGAAATGGATATCAACATTGAATCCATCATGGGCAACGCGCCTATAGACGGTTCTAATCAGATCGCTACCGTGTGGCTGGAGGGTATACCGTCGAGGTGCTTTAGCTATTCCAATTCCGATTCATGGACGCAGATAAATCCACAGCCGCTTGTTATCGGTTCAGACGAAGCGGACGTGTGGATTTACAGAATCAAGCTTTACGGTAACTCTCTTACCAGACGGGACGTGCTGACCAACTATATTGCGGATTGTGCGGACACCGAGGAAATGGTAGACCGCTATGAGCGCAACGATATCTTCGCAGGTTCCGGCGCTATTGATATTGAAAAGCTGCACATCACCAGCCCGAAGCTGAGAACCATCGAGATCACCGCACAGCGCATGACCACCGGCAAAAAGGACGGCGTTAACTGTGATGTAAAGCTGGTTTATCCGCACGGCGGCGACACAATGAGCTTTACCGCACGCGACGCGACAATGTATGCGCAGGGCACGTCGTCTATGGCTTACGGTCAGGCGGCGTATAATTTAGATATAGATTTCTCCACCTGTTCGTCTTGGGTGGACGATGACGGAAACCCGCTAAGCGGCTACGCCATGACCGACAACAGTATTCCCTGCACTTATTTCAACATCAAAGCCAACGTTGCCAGCTCGGAGAACGCAAATAATGTCATTCTTGCCGATGAGTACAACCTGTATCAGCCCAACATCACGGCTGTGCGGGACGACAACCCCAAGGTTCGAGATACTATAGAAGGACACCCGTGCGCAGTGTTTTTCAAAAACAGTTCCGGTTCGACGATCAACGTCGGCGCAAGGACTCTCGCAAGCGGCGACACCATGCTGTACTTCTGCGGTGATATGAACAACAGCAAGAAGAATTACGCCGTATTCGGTCAGGATAACTCGCTTTACGGCAGTCTATGCTGTGTAGAGGTTTCCAACAACAATAATAACCCCTGCCGCTTCAAGTCGGAGGTTCCAGCTACCGAAACATGGGACGGCGACGAGCTTACATCGAACTTTGAGTTCCGCTATCCGAAAAAGCCGTCCGACACCGACAAACAGCGCTGGGTAGATTTGGTCGCGTGGGTCGTAAGCACCGACAGAAGCGCGGCGACAAATGACCCGCTGGCATCACCTGTTGTTATCAGCGGAGTAACCTACACCAACGATACGACGGATTATCGCGCGGCTAAATTCAAAAACGAGGTCGCCGACTATTTCAGCGTAGACAGCCTTACGTATCATTATCTGTTCACTGAGCGGCACTGCATGGTGGATAACCGCGCCAAAAACACCTTTTATTCGTATGAGCCAGACATAAACGGAAACTATCGCTGGAATCTGAACAAGAATTACGACGATGATACCGCAGAGGGCGCGAATAACGAGGGCGAAATGGTGCTGACTTTCGGCTTGGAGGACACCGACTATATCGGCAACCGCGCGGTGTTTAACGCGGCGGATAACGTCCTCTGGTGCAACGTGCGTGATTTGCTGTCCTCCGAACTAATTGCGATGTTTCAGCGCTGCGAGACCGCTGGCGCATGGGACGCAGAGAGAATTTTGAATAAATTCTTGGAGTATCAGAACACCAAGCCGGAAGCGCTGACAGCCGAGGATATGTACCAAAAATACTACATGGCTTCATTCAGCCCGACTACCGATATCGACTATCTTGCGAAAATGCTCGGCACGAAAGCAGACCAGCGCAGACAGTTTGAGATATATCAGGAAAAATATATGTCCGCGAAATATCGCTCTGTTCTCGCCTACAACGACCAGATCAAGACCAGAACGACTACGCAGATACCCGATTGGAGCGGCGTTGAACCTACCGGCGACGTTATCGGGGTTGTGCCGTATGCCAACACGTACCTGTGGGTGAAATACGGCGAGGCGGGTTATGTATCGCTCAGGGCGTACAAAGGACAAAGCTATGATATTATCTGTCCCGCTGACAGCCTGAACGACACCGAGACATATATCTGCAACGCGAGCATGATCTCCGAAATAGGCAGCCTTGCAGCGCTGTACTCCGATTACATGGGCGTTACCTCCGCGCGAAGGCTGATGAACCTTAAAGTCGGTTCGGGTGCGACGGGTTACGAAAACGCCAATTTCACGGCAAGTCAGACCGCTTTTTCAAACAACGCCTTTATTGAGGTTATCGATTTCCGGGGATTGCCGAATTACGACGGTGACATGGACTGCACTCAGCTTACGGCTCTGCGTGAAATCAGAACAACCGGCAGCAACGCAACGTCTGTTACCTTCGCAAACGGTGCGCCAGTGGAAACAGCACAGCTTAATCCGCTGAGAAAGCTTGTCGCGCGAAACCTGTCAAGGCTTGAATCCTTCAGTATGAGCGCAGACAACCTGCAACAGCTTTTTGTTGAGAACTGCCCGGAGATAGATACGTTATCGCTCTGCGAAGACGCGACGGGTCTTGTCAGAATCAGGTTGATAGGCATTGATTGGAACGTTGCCGACCACACCGTATTTGATGACTTAAAGCTTTTGGCGGGGCTTGATGAAAACGCGAGAGAAAGCGCAAGCCCTGTTTTGAGAGGGCGAGCCTACTTTACCGCCCCAATTTCGATTTCCGCGCTTTCCGACCACATTGACGACTGGTCGGAGGTAGATTTTAGCGTAAGCTCGTTTACCGACAGTGTATTTCTTGCGGACAGCGAAGCTCTTGTAGGCAGCGACGGCAAAATTATTACCAGAGCGACCAATAACACCAGCACGTATACACCGGAACAGATCAACGAGTTTTTGATGCAAACATTATATTTTATGGGAGATGATAATTAATGGGGCTTGAGATAAATCAATTACAGGCTACGGGAACAGACCTCGATCAGGTAATATCAGCTTGGCAGGCTATGCTTAACGGAACACTCAGAGGCAGGGGCATCAGCAGTGTTTCAAGGAACAGCTCTACCGGAGTAGTTACCGTGACGTATACAGATAACACAACCGAAACATTCACTGTTTCGAACGGCAGCAAGGGCGATACCGGTGATAAAGGTGATAAGGGTGACAAAGGAGACACCGGCAACGGAATCTCCTCCATCACCCGCAACAGCTCTACCGGAATTGTCACTGTGACATACACAAACGGTACTACCGAAACATTTACTATTCCGAACGGCAGCAAGGGTGATACCGGTGATAAGGGAGATACGGGCAACGGTATCTCGTCTATCACCCGCGACAGCTCTACCGGCGTTGTAACCGTGACATATACAAATGGCGCGACTGACACCTTTACAGTTCCAAACGGCGGCAAGGGAGACACCGGAGCTACTGGCGCTAAAGGTGATAAGGGAGATACAGGTAACGGAATCTCATCCATCGCCCGCGATAGCTCTACCGGAGTAGTTACTGTGACATATACAGACGGCACGACTGATACCTTTTCGGCACCCTTTTTCGGAGGTTTTGAGCCAGACAACATGAAAGGTTTTCAAGTTGTTAAATCCGGAAACTCAGTTGAGATAACAGCGACTCTGCCGGACGATACGGTTATCGACAATCAAACTATCTGTACTGTTGCCGGTGCGGTAATTCGTAAAAAATCCACAGGATATCCAGTAGATGAAACCGACGGCACCGAGGTAGCTGTCATATATGATGACACCACATTTATCGACCCGACCACTTCGGCATCAGAGACAATGTTTTATGCCGCGTTTCCGTTTACACCTCATAGCGTATATAATCGCAATCCGGTAAACCGCGCGGTTATAAACGAACCCACGTCGATGGCTAAATTTATTGCAAAAAACAAATTCAACACATCAAGCAACGCGATCAATGTTGATATTGTGGCACAGCTCCCGTATGGCGCGGCTGGCGCTGTAATTCGGAAGAGCCTTACGGACTTTCCGATAAACGAAAACGATGGCGAAGCTTTTGCGACAATAAATGCCAACGGCACATATACCGACACGAACGTTGTTGTCGGACAGACCTATTTTTACGCAGCCTTTCCTTTCACGGCTTTAGGTGCGTATACCCGCAGCGCGGCAGACAGAATCAGGATTATCCCGAAAGCGGGTTATCTGTACGGCTTTGATCTGAACACAACCGACGATGACCCGAACACCAGAGTTACTTATCCGGATGACGTGGACAACGCCGGATTCGATCCTGCCTTTATGAATTTTTCCACAAATACCTTTAACTACGGCGACTGGCCGAGTGACAGTTCCGTAACATCCTTTATGCCTAAGCCGTGTATGCTCAAATATGACGGCACGGTTGACCATTATCTTAACCCGAACGATTATACTAAAAAAACAGACGGAACAGCTTCCAGCGTGGCGAGCACGGCGTTTGACGGAAACGCTATGATGGAATGGGGCAAAATATATACCCACCGAGAGCTTGTAAACGGCGTGTATAAGTTCAGATGCTCCAATGTAAAGGTCGGCAACGATTGGGATTGCTGGTGCAATTACAACAAGAACGACGGCGTTATCGACCACTTTTACACATCGATATATTTTGGCTCGCTTGTTTCCGGAAAGCTTCGTTCTATCAGCGGGCAGGCTAACAGTGTAGAGACAACAGTTACCTCCGAGGTAACATATGCCAAAGCCAACGGCAGTGATATTTGGTACACCGAGGTTCTTGCGGACAGGCTGCTCATTCAGGACTTACTTGTGCTGATGTCGAAAAGCACCGACGGTCAGAGCAAATACGGCTACGGAAGATGCAAGTCAACAAACACAAATGCCATAGGTCAGGGCACGATGAATACAAAAGGAATGTTCTGGGGCAGCAATGATAAGACTTCGGGCGTGAAGATATTTGGTATGGAGAATTGGTGGGGCAATCTGTGGAGAAAAATAGCGGGCTGGATCAACGTCAGCGGAACCCAAAAGGTGAAGCTTACAATGGGAACTCACGACGGTACAACTGTTTCTGATTATAATACCAGCGGTTCGGGTTATCTTACGGTGTCAAGCGCTACTCCTTCCGGCTCAAGCGGCGGTTACATCAAGACTATGAAAGTCGAGTCATACGGCAGGATACCGGTCGACGCTTCCGGGGCGAGCGATAAATACGAAGCTGACGCATTCTATTATGAAACTCAAGATACCAGATATGCTCTTATCGGCGGTGGTTTTGATAACGACCTTCTTGTCGGACCCTTTTCTATTGGCTTAAACGGCTTACATTCCTATACTAACGTGCGTCGTGGTGCCGCTCTTTCTTGCAAACCACTTGCGTAAAGGAGGATTTTATGGAACTTGTTTATAATTACGTCGAAAGCACGGAAAAACCGTCAATCATCCAAAAGACGGCTAAGAAGGTATATCTCAGAAAGGATATTTCCCGTATCAGAAGAACAATCGACGGCGAGGATTCATATTACTGGCGATATTTAGAAGCCAAACTCACACCGAAGGAATACGACGAATACACCGAGAATCTTATAGCAGAGAACGCCGTAAAGGGCGCGGATGATTCGGAGCACATCGTTGCGATTATGGCGGGGCAGGAGAACGGCGATGAGAACCAGCTTGCCATCATGGAAGCTATCGCAGACCTGTATAACATGATCGCGGAAATAGGAGGTTAAACATGGTTGATTTGTATGTCAAATTGATTATCAATAAGCGCCGGAATTTTGACGCTGTGCCAGATAAATTCAAAGAGCAGGTTGAGACAAGACTTTTTAGCCTTGGGTACGACACTAACGGGGATCCGATTGAGTGATAGGGTGGTGAAAACATGGCTACAAAATATAGCAAAGCCAAACAGGGCGGGGTTAAACTTTCGGACAATTTCACCGTGCGGGAGTTCGCCTGCTCGGACGGCAACGACACCGTGCTGATTGACACTGCGCTGGTCAAGCTTTTGCAGCGGATACGAAACTGGGCTGGTACATCGGTAAAGATCACCAGCGGCTACCGGTCTCCGACATATAACAAAAAAATAGGCGGCGCGGCAAACAGCTACCACACTAAAGGACAAGCTGCGGATATTGTTGTCAGCGGCAAGAGCCCGGCGCAGGTCGCGCGGTTCGCGCAAACAATCGGCGCAGGCGGCGTTGGACTGTACACTGCGTCAAGATTTGTTCATGTAGATACCCGCGCGTCGCGTTACTTTTGGAAGAACGAGGGCAAAGGCAACGTGACCGTATCAGGTCACGGCGGCAAGTGCCCGTACAGCGAGCCGACAGCGACACTCCGGCGCGGTCAAAACGGCAACGGTGTGCGCTGGCTCCAATGGTGGCTTGGTTTGTGGGGGTATGATGTCAAGGTTGACGGCGGTTTTGGCGAGAAAACCGAAACGGCGGTCAAGGATTTGCAGAGACGGCGCGGGTTAGTGGCGGACGGCATAGCCGGAGAGAAAACGCAAAATGCACTGAAAGGATTTTAATTCACGCTTATCTCACGTATAACTCACGCGTGAGATAAGCAATGCATTGAGGTATAGCCAAGCGGTAAGGCACGGGACTTTTAATCCCGCATTCACTGGTTCAAATCCAGTTACCTCAACCACGGGAGGCTTAGGTAGGTAAGCCGGGTTCGATTCCCGGGGCGGTCTTGTCCCAGCATAAACGGCACCGCACTTTTAGTTTTCGAGAAAGGGAAACATAATGACGAATTTTCTGAACTATCTACATATCCGCATGACACCTTCGGAATTCATTCGCGCGGCGGGAGCAGCGGGAGCGGCGATCCTTACGTATATTTTTGGGGGAGCGGATAACTGGTTAATCGGTTTGCTCGTTTTGGTGATTGCGGATTATATCAGCGGCGTAATCGCGGCTTATATTAAACATGAGCTTAACAGTCGGCGCGGATTTGCCGGTATTCTCAAAAAAATCCTGATGTTTTGTGTTGTCGCTGTCGCAAATATCATCGATAGTGCAACTGGCGCGGGTGGTGTTCTGCGCTCATTGTCCATCGGCTTTTTGATGGCGAATGAAGCAATTTCCGTTCTGGAAAACTGCGGTCGGTGTGGTGTTCCGCTCCCGAAAAAGTTGGTCGTAGTGTTGGAACAACTCAGGGACAGTGATAAAGACAATGAAAACGTATGATATATAAACATTATAATCCTAATCCAACTGGGCGATATGTTGGTGACTGCTCTGTTCGAGCTGTTTCAAAAGCGCTTGATATAAGCTGGGACGAAGCATACAGCCTAACAACTGGCATAGGGCGCGAAATGGGAGACATGCCGAGCGCCGATGCGGTTTGGGGCGCTGTGCTCAAATCGTACGGGTTTAGGCGTAGAGCTGTTCCTAATACATGCCCAAATTGCTATACCGCCGAGATGTTCTGTCTCGATCATCCGCATGGCGTTTTCGTCCTTGCGTTCGGGAACCATGTGGCAACCGTAATCGACGGTTATTTATACGATTCTTGGGACAGTAGCGAGGAAATCCCTATATACTATTGGCATAAATAAAAGGAGGTCAACAAATGGCTTATAATCCTTATGCATACGGAAACTATACACCGTATCAGTATAGTAACATGTATCAACAGCAGCAGCCACAGATGCAGCCACAGCAACCCACAATGACACCGCCTACAGTTCACGCAGAAATTATTCAGGTGGAAAGCGAGGAGATAGCCTATAATTTTCCTGTTGGCGCAGGTCAAACACAAATGTTTATGAAACGGGACGAAAGTGCTTTTTACGTTAAGTCTGTGCTGGCTAACGGGCAAGTATTATTTTTTGCATACCCGAGACGTGAACCAGAACCGCAGGATACCACCCCTGATATGTCAGCGTATGTCACACGTGAAGAATTTGAGCAGCGATTAAACTCGTTAATTCCACAGAAAAAAAGTAAAAAGGGAGAGGAAATAAATGAGTCTGTTTGAAAACCTCGGAAACAACAATCAGCAGCAGCATGAAGCAGCGAATCTGATGCAGATGCTTAACGAGCTGAAACGAAATCCGGCTGCCTTCATTTCCAAGGCGGGGTTTAGTATTCCTGACGGGATGAACAGTCCGCAGCAGATTATCAGTCACCTTTTACAGTCGGGTCAGGTGACGCAGGATAGATATGCACAGGCTATGCGAATGATGCAGGGAAAACGGTAGGAATAAACTCAGCGCGCGAGTTTATATAAATCAAAACTTAGAAAGGAATTAAAAAATGTCTTTTAGTAACAACAATGACAACATGGTCATGCCCGTAGCGCCCATGTACGGCGGCGGTTATGGCAACGGCGGCGGTATGTTCGGCGACAATGGCTGGTGGATTATTCTGCTTTTGCTCTGTGGCTGGGGCGGTGGCTTTGGCATGGGAGGTTTTGGCGGAGGTTTCGGTAACATGATGCTCGGCTATGACTTCCCGTGGCTCCTGAACGGTCAGCAGGGCATAAACGCGAACACGAACGCAGGGTTCAATCAGGCGGCGACAAGTGCGGCGCTTGGAGACATTAGCCTTGGCATCGCGGGCGTGAACCAGAACATATGTCAGTCCACCGGTCAGCTTCAGAATAGCCTTTGTCAGGGGTTTGCAGGTACTACTGCGGCTGTTACCGCTGCACAGAACGGTATTACACAGCAGCTCTATAACAACGAAATCGCAAGCCTGAACCGCTCGTTCGACGCGCAGACCGCGAACGCACAGGGATTCAACGGAGTGCAGGCACAGCTTGCTCAGTGCTGCTGTGACAACCGCCTTGCGACTTGCCAGACTCAGAATATCATTCAGAACGAAGCGAACGCAACCCGTTTTGCGGATGCGAGCAACACCAGAGACATTCTTGAATCTCAGAATCGCGGTATTCAGGCGATTCTTGACAAACTCTGTGATCAGGAGCTTCAAGCAGAGCGCAGAGAGAATCAGAATCTTCGCTCCGAACTTATGTATGCACGCGGTCAGGCTTCTCAGGTCGAACAGACTGCACAGCTTCTTGCAAATAACAACGCACAGACCGCGCTTTTCCAGCAGGGTCTCAACAACGAGGTTGATGCCTTGTATAATAGACTTTCAAGTTGTCCAATCCCATCTACACCGGTTTTTGGACGCACACCGATATTTAATTGCGGGTGCGGCAACAATAGCAACGGTTGCGGTTGCGGTTCTTTCTAAGGCGGTGAAATTATGGCGGCAGAATATTTAGCTAATGCGATTCAGGAAGTCTCTCTGAACGCCCCTATCATTTTTACGGCTTCTATCCCTTGTCAGCGCGGTTATGTTTATCACGAAGACGAAACAGGGATTTTTATTCTACGCGGCATTGTTAATAATCAGTGCGCCAATTTTGCGACTTATCAGGTCACATTTAATGGTAATATAGCTATACCGGAGGGCGGAACAGTTACGCCAATAGCGGTGGCAATTACCGTTAACGGCGAACCGAGATTGACGAGTCGAGCAATTTTCACGCCCGCGGCAGTCGAGGACTACGGCAATGTTACCAGTACGGCGATCATTAAAGTGCCGCGCGGCTGCTGTTTCTCCTTGTCTGTTGAGAATGTGCCGGCGACGACCGACCCGACCGTAACCCCTGCGCCTGTAATCGAGGTGCAGAACGCTAATTTTGTTATAAATCGAATTGCGTAGAAAGGAGGAATATAGCATGAATCATGATGTTGAAATCCTGCACGAGCTATGCGAAGCTATCATGCGTGATATTGAACAGTGTAACAATGAGATTCGCATGGGCGGCGGCGAGCTGAAAAGTGGAAATGTAGAATACATTGATAAGCTCACTCATGCGTTGAAATCCATTAAAACCACTATCGCTATGATCGAAGCTGATGACAGTTACTCTGGTCGCTATATGCCGTATTATTACGGCGCTGACGATAATCGCGGCGGCCGTGGCAGAAGTTACGCCCGGGGCAGGTATGACCGCCGTGACAGCATGGGTAGATACTCCCGCGACGGCGGCTATTCTTACGCTGCTGAAATGGATGATATTATATCCGATATTCGCGGAATGATGGGCGAAATGCCTGAAACAAAGCGCGCAGCCGCTGAACGGTTCATCAACGAGCTTAAAGGCTGATTTGCGCAGAAGAAAAAATGCAGCCGCTCGGTTAGTCCGGGCGGCTGTTTTCGTGGTGCGTGTAAATTCTATTAAACACCTCATCAGCAGACAAAAAGCCGAGAACCTCATCGTTTTCCAGCTCTTTAGGAGTTAATAACCCCATAATTAATTTGAAAAATCATCAAAATTATCGAAAGCCTTTCGTGTCGTAAACTGGAATTAGTTTGCATATTCTTAACTTCGCTTATACGGAAGTAAAGGCGGCGAGGGACGGGTTAATCCTGACCCTCGTTTTTATTAAGCTCAGCCCACGATTCAGCTATACCTGCGAGAGCTTCCCACTGTTCGGGTGTCATTTTGGCGAGGAGCTGAACGATCTTGCGTTTAAGATCGCTCCTCTCATCGTTATCATCGGACACTAACGTACCAAAAAAAGCTGCTATTTCGCTATCGCGTGGCAATGAGCGATACATTTCACCCTCGCCTGTTTCGAGCCATTGACGGTTAATGTTATATTTATCGCACATAAGCGATATTGTAACACTGCTTGGTGGTCTGTCATCAACAGTTTCCCAAATTGCCACCGCGCCACGCGACACGCTAAGCGTTTCAGCAAACTCTGCTTGTGTCTTTCCTGCCGCAAGTCGCAACTCCTTTATTCTTTTTTTCATGCAACACACATCCTTTCGCTACCTATTATATACACTTTTGTTGCCGTTGTCAATAGTGTAACGCAAAATAAATGTTGTCAAAAGCAAATATTTTTTTTAAAAAAAGTGTTGACAAAGGCAACGTCAAGTGTTATAATATAGGCAGTTAAGAGAGATACACAAACATTAAATAAATTTGGAGGGCAACAAAATGAAGCAGTTTGAAATTGGTAAAACTTACATATTGATGAGTTTATGCAATCGCGAGGTTACTTGGACATACAAGGTAATCGGTCGAACTGCAAAAACAATAAAGTTCGAAGATGACCGCGGTAACGTTAAAACTTGCCGCATAGTCGCCCAAATATCAGAGTGGCGCGGGGCTGAGTCGGTAATGCCACTTGGCACTTACTCAATGGCTCCGGTGCTGAGCGCTGATAAAATCGCGGGTTAATCCCCGCCCCGTCTGTCGGTAAAAGTCCGACGCTGATGAGCAAGAGCGAAACGGGGGTGAATAAAATGAGTGACAACGAACGAGCGGTACTCAAAAGAGTCGGTGAAGCATACGCAAATCTGACAGACGAAGAAAAAAAGAATCTGTGCTTGATCGCGCAAGGTTTTGTTTTGGCAAACGAAATCAATCAGCAGAAAGGCCAGGAACAGGAGGGGACGGAATGACAGAGCTCACATGGCTTATCATCGTTACAAACGAGATTCGCGGCGCTGATATAGATGATAAGCTACGATATAAAGCGCCGGAGATCGACGTGAGTAATTACACCACTGTCGGCGGCGGGGAAACCGATTGGACGGTCGCGCTGCTGGACTGGATAGACAGTAAATCCGCTACGCTGGCGCGTGAGGCATGGGACGGGTTTATCCGCAACAGCTATAACCCGACGTTTGAAAAACTCGATATGATGACGAGCGAAGAAGCGCAGGAGCTTTGCGAAAGGATTGTCAATGCGCATGGGCTGGGGTTTAATGAGGAGGTGTGAAATTGAAAAATTGGGCTTATAAAAATCTGGCCGCGGAAATGGCACGGCGTGGAATTGGAGTGGAGAAACTTCGCAGTGCACTCTGTATATGTAAAGCCACAATTTATAGAAAATTGGCAGGAAAGACGGCGTTTACGATTGACGAAGCCATCAAAATTAAATGTACGTTTTTCCCGTCGCTCAGTTATGAATACCTTTTCAAAAAGGAAGTGCCGCAAGATGATGATTAACGCGATAAGGGAGCTAACGGCAGCCCAAGCGCTGGACAGGCTGCGCAACGCTGGTTCAGTTATGGGCGAAATCGCCCTCAAAGACGGTATAGAACAGGGCGTTTTTCCGTTCGGGGTGTGCGTTCGCAGCAGCGGAAAGAAACGCACGTTCATTATCTATGAAGCGCTGCTCGAAAAATGGATAGCAGAGCGGAGCGCTCCGGAAGAATGTTTGGAATAGGAGGTAATTTTATGAAAATGATCGAAAAAATCTGCGCAATGAGCGCGGACGAGCTGGCAATATGGATTCAGGGCTTTTGTGCCTGTGAACACTGTGATCTGCGGCAAGTGGACTGCTTCGGTATGGGGTTAACGCCACATAGGTGCATTCAAATGATAAAAAAGCATTTAGAAAGTGAGGTGCAAGAAGGCGATGAAGTACATACCTAAAATAGCCGCGTGGCTCGGCGCGCTTCTTTTGCTCGGTACTGCCGGAGCAAGCGACGCGGGCAGCATCGGCATGGGGCAGACAATTCTACAGCTCATAATTGGGCTGGTGCTGCTTTCCGGTGGTATTTTGGCGCAGGAGGTGGCGCGGCGTGGCGATAACCACCAGAATCAAGGCGGAGATAATTGATCGGTACGCAGCGGGTGAACCGGTTCTTAAAATCGCAAGCACATACGGAATATCCGAGTTTTCGATACGCGGGTACTGTCGGGGCGTTGATCGTCACATGACGTGCAAATGTTGCGGTAAAAGATTCAAACTTACATACGGCGAACATGCGCGGTTTTATTGCGATAAATGCCGAAAATCAGCGCCGCCCAAAAGCAAGCCAAAACGCACGATTAGAAACCGCGTGACTCTCGACGATACCGTCCGCGCCGCTCAGGCTGCCGGTATGAGCTACGGGCAATATGTATTGTACCGAGATTATTTACACAAGGAGGTGTGAATGTGAACAACGACGATTGGGAACGCCAGTGCGATGCTGTTAGAAAGCTCGGTGAACAGATCAAGCAGAACGAGCCGACAGAATATGTCTACCGCCGTAAATACTGTGAACGTCACAAGGCGCTCGAAGCTGAAAAAGAAAAACGCCGCCAACAGAAATAGCGATTCCGTCAGCGGCGAAGAAAAATAATATCATGCTTATTATAGAGCAGAGAGGAAGAAAAGTCAATGAGTAATATTTTTCCCGATGCAAACAAAGCTGTCCGAATAACTGATATGTCCCGTGACGAATGGCTAAAAGCGCGTCGAGCGGGGGTAGGCGGCTCAGATGCCGCCGCGATAGTCGGGCTTAACCCATGGTCAAGCGCCTATGATGTTTACCTGGATAAGATCGGCAAGGTCGAGCCGAAAGAGGAAAATTTATCAATGCGCATCGGCGTGGAGCTTGAAGAAACCGTCGCGCGGCTCTGGTGCGCAGAAACCGGTAAGCAATGCCGCCGCAGCGGATTTATGTTTGCCAACAATGAGCGTTCTTGGCAACTCGCCAATGTTGACCGCGTTGTGATTGGCGAAAACGCTGGACTTGAATGCAAAACAACATCGAGCCTGACGAACATCCGCAAGCTTAAAAGCGGCGATTTTCCTGACACTTACTATACGCAATGTATGCACTACATGGCGGTAACGGGCGCAGATCGCTGGTATCTCGCAGTGCTGGAACTCGGTTGTTCTCCTAAGTTTCACACGTTCACACTTGAACGCGACGAAGAAGAAATAAAACTGCTGATTGATGCGGAATATGATTTCTGGGCTAATCACGTGCTCATCGGTGAGCCACCGCTACCAAGCGGGACGGACGCAACAACGAACTATATCAATGCCGAATATCCCGCCGCAGATGATAGCGTTGAGCCGGTCGGATTGTTTGGCATGGAGGGTGTTATTAGTGACTATTTGAAGCTGAAAAGCACCATAAAAGAGCATCAGAAAGCTGTTGACGCTTTAGAACAACAGATACAACTACAGCTCGGATTTGCAGAAAAAGGGCTTGCACAAGGATATACTGTCATATGGAAAAATTACAGCCGTGCGGGCAGTATTGACGCAAAAAAACTCGCCGCCGAATATCCTGCCGCGTTTGCGGCTTGTAAAAAGCCTGATACATCATATCGGAAATTCGCCATCAGGGAGGAAAAATAATGGAAAACAACGGACGCATAGCAAAGGCGCAGGCGCAGCATAACCCCGCAGCGGTTAAGCCGCTCGATAAGCTCAAAAGCATACTCGCAAGCGATAACGTAAAATCCCGCCTTGCCGCAACGATGAACGAGAACGCGGGAGCATTTTCAAGCTCGATTATTGAGCTGTTTACATCGGACTCAAAACTTTCGCAGTGCGACCCTATCGCGGTAACAGGCGAAGCGCTCAAAGCGGCAGCGCTCAAACTGCCGATAAATAAACAGCTTGGTTTCGCCTATATTATCCCATACCGCGATAGCAAGGCAAACGCCCTTGTGCCGCAATTCCAGCTCGGCTATAAAGGCTACATACAACTCGCCATGAGGTCGGGCGCTTATAAGCACATCAACTGCGACGCAGTGTATGAGGGTGAACTTGTTAGCAGCGATAAGCTCACGGGAAATATAGATTTGAGCGGAACGCGCACGGGTGACACGGTAATCGGTTATTTCGGTTATATTGAAACTCTTAACGGATTTTCAAAGACCCTTTACATGAGCTATGATGAAATGGTAGCCCACGCAAAGAAATACAGTAAAAGCACCTATAACGGTAAGCTCGGCGGCGTGTGGGCTTCCGACTTTGATAGCATGGCTAAAAAAACATGCCTACGCCTTTTAATCGGAAAATACGGTATCATGTCGGTGGATATGCAGCAAGCATTTATAGCTGACACAACACCTGCTGAACAGTATACCGACATTCCCGATGTTGAGGACAACGAGCCGCTTAATATCGCCGTCGATGAGAATGGCGAGGTTGTAGAAGCAAAGCAGGAGGTAGGCTCTAATGTTGAATAGTGTTACTATCATGGGTCGGCTTACTGCTGACGTTGAGCTTAAAACTACATCAAGCAACATTTCCGTCTGCTCGTTTTCCGTCGCGGTCGAGCGAAATTACAAGGACGCTGACGGGAAATATCCCACTGATTTTATTGAGGTCGTAGCATGGCGGCAGACGGCAGAATTTGCGTCGCGGCATTTCAGCAAAGGCAGCATGATAGCCGTGCAAGGCTCTTTGCAGAGCCGTAAATGGAAGGATAAGAACGGCGATAATCGTATAGCGTGGGAGGTAATCGCGGAGCGGGTATATTTTGCCGGGAGTAAACCGGCAGAGCCGCAGACCGAAGCGGCGGCAATCCCTCCGGATGAGGGTGGTGCGGAGTTTACGCCCACACCCGAGGCGGATTTACCATTCTGATGAATCCTGATGCTATTTGCTCTGTAAGAAAATGCGGGCAGGAGATGCAATCCGCCGTCCACTGCCCGCACTTCTGGGGCGCGGTGATTTGTATGCACCACTGTATGAGCTGTAAATATCACACGGATGATGTGTGGTGCAACCGACCGAAACGGACGGATGAACCACCAGAAGGCTATTTTGATTGGAAAACAGAAAGGATAACGAAATAATGGCGCGTGAATTTTTCTGCGCCTATCATACCTATCTTGAAGCAGTAGAACTGCTCTCAGACGCGGAAGCGGGGCGACTTTTTAAGTCATTGCTGAAATTCAGCGCGACGGGGAAAGTTGCAGAGCTGCGCGGGAATGAGCAATACCTATATGTCTTGATGAGAGGGCAGATAGTGCGCGATATACAGCGTTATGATGAAATATGCGAAACCAATAGACAGAACGGTCGCAAGCGGTCGGTAGCGGACGGTAGCGGTCGCAAGCGGTCGGTAGCGGACGCACCTCAAGAAAAAGAAAAAGGAAAAGAAAAAGGAGAAGAAAAAGAAGAAGAGAAAGAAAAAAATAATTCATGTGCTGACGCACATATAACGGCTTCGCCGCGTCCGCGTGTCAACTATCAAGCGGTTATTGATTTATTCAACAACATTTGCACAGCATTACCGTCTATTCGCACGTTGTCAGATGCGAGAAAAAAAGCCATAGCTGCAAGGTTGAACGACCTTAACGGCAACATGGATGAACTAAAAAGCGTTTTTGAGACGGTACAAGCGTCTGATTTTTTAAGCGGTCGAGCGGGTACATGGCAAGCGTCGTTCGATTGGATTTTCAAGCCCGCGAATTGGCAGAAAATCCGCGAGGGTAATTATAGAAATCGGGGAGGTGCGAACAGTGAAGGAACTGGCAGAAATGATTCAGACGATCCGTGGGCATTTTTCGACGACTCCGCTATCTGATGCTGATTCAGATATCGAATACGAACAGAGACGCGCTGACAGGTATAACGCTCAAAGAGGACATCTTAACGAGATTGACGGCATAGATTGCCCGATTTGCCTTAACAAGGGCGATATTGAGTACGTTAATGCAAACGGCAATATAGCTTGCTATATGTGCGAATGCATGGAGCGGAGATCGGCAAAACGGCAAATAATGTCGAGCGGCATGGAGCAGGTTTTGAACAAATGCACGTTCGATAGTTACGCTGTAAATGCAGAGTGGCAGAGAACCGCACTAAGTACCGCCCAAAAGTACGCAGATAATCCCGCTGGATGGTTCATCGCCTGCGGACAGGTCGGCAGCGGTAAAACTCATCTTTGCGCGGCGATTTGCGGTAAGCTTCTGGTGAACGGATATAACGTCCGATTCATGCCGTGGCGGGAGGAATCAGCGCGACTAAAAGCGATGGTAAACGCGCCGGATTATGCGATTCAACTTGCACCCATAAAAACGGCTGCTGTCCTGTACATCGACGATATGTTCAAAACGCAAAGTGATGCAAACGTTACGACGGGCGATGTTAATCTTGCATTTGAGATCATCAATTATCGCTATAACAATGCCCTGCCAACCATTATCAGCACCGAAAAAACTCGCCGCGAGCTAATGGCGATTGACGAAGGAACCGGCAGCCGAATCATTGAGATGTGCGGCAACAGCGTGATCGAAATTGCGCGCAGTGCTGAGAAAAACGTGCGAATACATGTTACGGCCAGAAGGAGAAATAATGCTGATAATCACAGTGCAAGTTAACGCTCCAGCGGGACAGGCAATCGGCATAAAAGAGGACTTAGCTATGTACCTGGAACAGTTCGGCGATAGCCGGGTTATTAGCGTCGAGGAAGTGCCGGCGCAGCAATTAAGTGCTTTTGGAGGTAGCAATGAGGATTAATCCAACCGAAGCCGACGAACAAAAAGCCCTTTTTGAGCTATGCGAATTTCATCGACACCGATATCCACAGCTTGCGCTGATGTTCCATATCCCGAACGGCGGGAAACGTGACGCGCGAGAAGCGGCGCATTTTAAGGCGCAGGGAGTTAAAGCGGGCGTGCCGGATTTGTTTCTCCCTGTGCCATCGAGCGGATATCACGGGCTATTCATCGAGATGAAACGCCGCGATGGCGGTCGGCTGTCAGAGTATCAGAAACAGTGGATTGACGCTCTGAAAAAGCAGGGGTATCAGGCTATTGTTTGTTTTGGCGCGGAGGCGGCTATCGAGGTCATTTTGAATTATCTGAAACGGAGTGAGAAGAATTGAGTCTATCAGAAAACCTTGTCAAGTGGATGGCGCGGCGAGGATTATCACAATCGCAGCTTGCGGAAAAAAGCGGCATCACAAGGGCGCGGATATCGCAGCTTATCCACAGAAATAATCATTCGCCGAACTTGTACACCATTCAGAGAATCGCCAAAGCGCTTGATTGTTCAATAGATGAGCTTGTCAGCGGTGATACCAAGCATGAGCGGTTACATATCGACATGAGCGGCGCAATGGATATTTTACGGCACTACGGCGCACCGAACCAGTTACTAAAACTTGCGGAGGAATGCCGAGAACTTGAACAGGCTGCTATTGTCGCTCATCGTGATTTGTTTTTTGATGGTGCTGTTGAGGACAGCCACAATTACAACCTGATCGAGGAAATGGCTGATGTTTGCGTTGTGCTTTATCAGATCATGCAGTGGCTATATGCGCAGCAGACGGTAAGGGATATCGCGTGGTGTAAGATCGCTCGGCAGAAAATGAGAATGGAGGAAGAAAATGCAGATCACGATTGATAATCAGCGTTTCCGCGTTGACGAGGACGGCGAGCGGCTTGTGATTTACGACTCGCATGATGTTGTTATCGGCTATGCCACAGACGAAGCCGGAGCAACGGCTATTTGCGAGGGTGTCGCGTGGCGCAGACGAGTTGACGGAAAAGTTGACGAAAAACCGATTGCAGTTGACGAAACGCAACGCATTATAGAGTGCGAATTATGTAAACATAACAGTACACGCCTTGTTATTACGGGCGATAATTCAGCAGTTTTAAAACGTGAATGCGCTCTTAACGTTCGATATGACGGCAAGAGTCATTGCGAAAGTTTTGCCATGAAGGAGAATATAAATGACAGTATATATCAGCAGCGCGATCACTAACAATCCGAACTATAAAATGCAATTTGATGATATGCAGAAATGCATTGAGAAGCAAGGGCATGACGTGATAAATCCAGCATTGTTTAGCTTTAAGCGCAAATTGTGCTACGAGGAAATCATGGAATTCTGCTTGAAGGCGCTCGACACCGCAGACGCTATAGTCATGTTTGGTAATTGGCAAAAAAGCCCTGGTGCAAATCGTGAGCTCGGTTATGCTCTCGGGAAGGGGCTAAAAGTCTACTACGAATACGAAGGAGATTTCATCGCACATGAAAAATATGATTAAAATTGTTCTGCTTTCCGCTGCTGCGTTCGGCGCGATATTTTTCAGTGCTGCAAAAGCAGACGCGGCAAGCCTGACCATCACGAACAGTTATGCGAACTGCCGGAGCAATCCCGGAGCAAGTAACGCATATCTGGGGCGTGTCTACAAAGGCGAAAACTATGACATTCTGGCGCAGGGTAAAGCACCGAACGGCAAATTATGGTATCAGACTCCGCGCGGCTGGGTGTGCTCTTCATTCGTGCGAGTGGAGGACAACCATATTACCGACGCTGACAAAAAGATCGAGAGCAGTAACCGAGTATTGCTCGGCACTTACTACGTTACTGGTTATTGCAGGAAATGTAACTATCCGAAAAACAGCCTTGCAACTGCGTCGGGCAGAAATGCCACGGTCGGAAGAACCGTGGCTATGAAGGGCTTACCGTTCGGGACGCGCATTTACATCGAGGGTATCGGTGAGCGCGTTGTTGAGGATCGCGGTGTTGGTAGCGGCAAGGTTGATGTGTTCTGCGTGAATTGCGCGGACGAAAGAAAAATCACAGGGTATCGAAAAGTTTATAGAATAGGCTGAAATATCAATTTTAGGCGGTAAAAAACTATAACTATGCTTTAAATCTTGAATGGAGTGAAAGTGAATGTATGGAGTAACCACGGCAAAAGAGCGGCAACTATGGTATTGGCGCAACGAGGTTGACGCACGTTTTCAAGTATGGAAAGAGAATATCGAAAGAAAAGACGCTGAGGGCGCAAGGCAAGCGAAAGCGCAGTACATAAAAGCGCGGCTTACGCTCGACGAGCTGGAAAACAATCAGGAGGGCTGAGCATGAAAGGGTTTATTGAGGTTAATGTTAAAGGTGTGAAAGACATAAAACTTACGGCGTTATTATCAATTTCTCATATTCGGGCGATTACTTTAGAAGACGATAAATATACTGCGATTCATTTAATTACTGCCGATCCTGATTACACGCCAATTTTAGTTAAAGAATCTTACGAGGAGATAAAGCGCCTTATCGAACAGGCGCAGGAGGGCTGATTATGCGAGAAATACTATTTCGCGGTAAGCGGACTTTCAACGGTGAATGGGTCGAGGGCTATTATGTCCATCTTACCAATGGAGATGTGGATAGACATCGCATTTACACCGGCTACGCCGATATTGACTTCGGTGATATTTACCCGAAATCTTACGAGGTTGATCCTGATACTGTAGGGCAGTATACCGGATTGACCGACAAGGACGGCAAGAAGATTTTCGAGGGGGATATTATAATATATCACTATGACCATGCTCGGACCGATCTTATCTTTAAGGTGATTTATGAGGACGCGGGGTTTTACATTCGCGGCGACAGCGCTATGCCGCTATTCCATACTGCTTTATTCACTGCAATAGCGAAGGACGCCCGTATTATTGGCAACGCTCGTATTATTGGTAATGTTTACGACAATCCCGAACTGTTAGGAGGTAAAAAGTAATGCTTACAGCTAAGAAAGCGAAGATGATGTGTTACATAGAGCGCAAGAAGAACGAGCGTAAGACAAGGAAGAACGTGCGGAAGGAAATATTATTTGTGGACAAGCTCATAAAGGATGAGATAAAGGAAGGATATAAACAATTTTCCACACAAAGATTGCTTAAGGACATAACGATAGAATCTCTTAAAAAGCGCGGATTTACTGTTGAAAACGCTAACGGAAAGTGGGGAAATCGTTTTATCATAAAATGGGACAGTGAAAGTCAGGATGAAGGAGGTGGCGGGGATGAATGAGAAGTTGAAACCTTGCCCGTATTGCGGGAGTGACGACGTACATCTTGAAGAAATGGGATACCCGCACCATGTTTATTGTTCAAATTGCTCTGCCAGAATAACGGGGCAGGGTTATGAAGAAGAGGGAGAAGCGGATGCGATTCGCCGTTGGAACCGCCGCGCGTCCGGCTGGATTCACATTAAAACCAGACCATTAACGGAAGAAGAAAAGGAAGAACGTCCGGATTTGAGCTATATCTTTGATTGCGAACTTCCTGATGATGGACAAAGAATCCTCATACACTGCGTACACAACAAACATGAATCCGTACAACTTGACGAATATTACGACGATTGCGGGATGGGTTATCTGGATAGTGGTTACGAAATTGGCGAAGAAGTTGATGCGTGGATGCCACTGCCCGAACCGCCGGAGGTGGAAGAATGAAAGCCCGAATAAAACCCGCTGACCGTCTGATTGAAGCGTCGAGAGAGGAGCGGCTATGAAAGAAGCATCAATAAAATTTGATGATAATTTGCCTTCATTGAAAAAATGTCCATTCTGTAACGGCAGGGCAGCCATAATGAAGCATGAGTTCTGTGGTGCATCAACCACATATGGAGTTAAATGCTGTGGCTGTCAAAGTGAATCGTGGCAATTCTATCCGACAAAGAGAATGGCTGTTGAATCATGGAATAGGAGGGACAGTTATGAAAGCGATAATGAAGCCTGTGACGGCGTTTAGTAAAGCTGAACGTAAACAGTTATCAGATCGCGTCTGGAATGATCTTGACAAGATTCTAAAGGCGAAGAAAAAGACGATGGCTGATAGACTCATGG
>Ga0247611_10001596_pt1 | contig 40004 bp, 31 predicted proteins | sample 177DNAGHGhighgp2_FD_192422 | JGI IMG/M metagenome (GOLD analysis project Ga0247611, IMG submission 192422) | Sheep rumen microbial communities from Palmerston North, Manawatu-Wanganui, New Zealand - 1770 DNA GHGhigh gp2 | ecosystem: Host-associated > Mammals > Digestive system > Stomach > Rumen... | reverse complement strand
TCCTGAACAAGATGCAATTACTAAAGATAATGTATCTATAAGAATAAATGCTGTTATTTACTATAAGATTTTCGATGCCAGTAAAGCTATTCTTGAAGTAGAAAACTTCTATTATGCAGTATCTCAACTTGCTCAAACTACTATGCGTAATGCTGTTGGTGAAGTAAGTTTAGATGAACTATTAAGTGAACGTGAGAAAATATCTCAAAAGATTTGTGAAATAATTGATAAAGCAACTGATCCTTGGGGAATTAAAGTTGAGAACGTTGAATTAAAAGATGTATCACTTCCTGAAGAAATGAAGAGAGTAATTGCTCGTATTGCTGAAGCAGAACGTGAAAAAGAAGCAGTTATTACTAAAGCTAAAGGTGAAGTAGAAGCTAGTGAGAATTTAAGAATTGCTGCTAATAAACTTGCGGAAAACCCAGTAGCAGTACACTTAAGAACACTTGAAACTATAAATGATTTAAGTAGTGATCAATCTAACACAATTATATTTGCTTTACCATTAGATGTTTTAAAATCTTTTGATACTTTTAATAAGAAAAATGGTCAATAAAAATACACTAAAAAGTGTATTTTTTTTAATGTAGTTCTTTACATATACCTGGATATGGTTCATAGAAACAATGACTTCGATATCTACCAGTTAGTTTTTGATCATACCATAGTGATACACAATTACTATTGTTTTGTGGTGCATAAAACCATAAGGCATTGGTTGCTGGATAATAATATTCACCATCTAATACTCTTTTAGCTAGTTTTAATTCATTATTGGTAGGAGATGATTGAAATAATTGACTTTTAACTCCATTAAAACCTCCAGGAGATTGATAAATTACACTATAAATAGTAGGTGTACTTTTAAAAGTTAAACAATTTGAAATCGCTCTATTTACAATTACATTCCCAACCATTAACATACCTAGATTACCTTCTCCAATTGCTTCTGCTCTCATTAATCTTGCTAAAAGATTCAATTCATTTGAATTATATTTTATAATTGGCATATTATCCTCCATTATAATATATGTCTAATTAAGAAAAAATCTATAATTTTTCTTGCTAAAAAAAAAAGATTATGATATCATAGTAATATAATAAGGGATAGTGGTGTCTAGTGAATGATAATAGTTTGGCCAAATTATTAGCAGTTTTAGAACCTAAAATACAAAATATAACCGAAAATAGAGTTGAAAAAGCATCTCTTTTTGATGTTAGTGATACTTTGAATACTTTAGTTGAATTAGGTAGAAATTCCTATAAAGATATTCTTAATTATTATGATCAAGAATTTATTTATAGAGCAATTAAAATTGGAAAATTTGAAATGGATCCAGATATAATTATTGAAAAATATAATACATCTAGGTATTTATTAAATATTAATGATTCTAATTTGAAAGATTTACCTCAATTTAAAGATTCAGTTGACTTTATGAATGGGTTATATAAGTATTTATATGGTCTAAACGATAAAATAAAATATGAATACGAATGTTTTTCTGAAATGCTTGATATGAAAGAATTATATAATAAGTATTATATTTTATTAAAAAAAGATAATATATTTATTAAAGATATTGATGAATTTTTAACATTTTTAGATCTAATGAAATTAGATATTGAAGATAGACTTAATATTTTAATATTAGTTAATAAGAGTAATATTAAAAATTATATTACAGTTAATGATGTTTCTATTAATGAAGATTTAAATCTATCAGAAGTATCAGATTTTATAAATGAAAATAGTAATATGATAGGGTTGTATTATGATAAAGTAGATAATATAGAAGAATATTTAAATAAGAATATTGAATCTATAGGAGAAAGTATACTAAATGTTAAAATATATCTTATCAATTTAATTAATGAGTTGTATGTAAAAAAAGATTATAAAAGTATTAATAAGTATTTTAAAGATTATAAGTATGTAGTTGGTCTTGAAGAAGAGTTAATAAGACAAAAAGAATCTACAGAAGAACTATTATTCCTTTTTAAAAATGATAAGTCTCTTGTAAGAGATTATCTAGAAAAAACTAGTTCAAAATATAAAAGTTGTGTTTTGAAGAATTTACTTGATTTAGAAAAAAATAAATCTTTGCGTTTGCCTAAAATGTGTTATAATAACAAATATATTTATCTGATGGACAACTTTATTGTTAAAACTGTTTATATGTATTTAGATAATTGTATATTAGTTTTAGGTGTTCTAGATAAAAATGAAAAACTAAAAGATTTTCTTCATAAAAATGATTATTTGATTAATGATTGTTTAAATAAAAAGAAAGAAGATTTTGATCTTTTAGAAAGAGATAAAATATTAAAAGATATAAAACAAGAGGATTTGGTGTTATCTATTGATTTAGATACATTAGATGTAAAAATGGAGGAAGAGAATGGAAGATAAATTACTAAAAGTATTAAGAGTAAAAATAGATGCTGTTAATAAGAATATTGATAATTTAAATTATTTAAATGGAGAATTGGAAAAAAATAATAATGATTTAGAATTTATTAATGAGAAAATAGATTTATTTAAGAACGATGATATATTAAATTTTGATAATATTGGAAAAGAAGAGTTTAATAAAATATTATCAATGGTTAATCCAGGAGTATCTGAAGTATTTAATGATAAAACATGTAATTATGATGGTATTATCTATATAATTGAAGGTATTAGAAAGTCAATTAGTTTACAATTAACTAGTGAGCAAACTAATGCAATTTTAACTTTTATAGAAGGGTTAAAGGCGAAAGCTAATGATTTAAATGATGTTATTAAGGATTTAACTGATAATAAAGAGAGATTACCTGAAACAGATTTAAATGTTCTTAATAGTTGCTTAGAAAAGTATCAAGATATTGTTTCTAAATTTGAAAATAATTTATATTTATCAGAAATAGATGAAATAGGAGAAGCTCTTAATTTTGCTGCTTCTGATCCTCTAGAAAAAGCGGATGTCTATGAATATTTATTAAAGTATAATGCTGAAATTTATAATTCTAAAGTTCCTGAATTGAAAGAAAATCCATCTGAAGAAGAAGAGGATTATGATTTACCGGATTTAAATACTGTTAATGTATCTGATACACCATTAAATGATTATCCAGAAGAAGAGATAGAAAAAGATGAATTATCTAATATTAAAATTCCTACAGTAGAAGAATCTGAGGTTCCAAAACCAGAACCTGAAATAGAAGAGAATACAGAAAATGAAGATGAATTAAATACAGTAGAGTTAGAAGATATTATTCAAAAGATAGATGCTAAATTAAAAGAAATGGAGTCAGGAAATGAAACATCACCAGTTGAGGAACCAGTTGTTGATAATCAACCAATAGATGTACCTGATGTTAATGGTATGGAATCTGTTAATGTTACTCCAAGTGTAGAAACCCCAATTGTTAGTGCTCCAGAACCTGAGTTACCTCCAATTCTTTCTGAACCTGAAGTAGATACTGAAGTTCCAGCAGTTGAAACTAATCAAGAAAATGAAATGCCAGTAGAACCAGAGTACACTATTGAAGAGGATGATGAATTTGAACAACCTATTGGAACTGAAATTCAAGAAAGTGAACCAGTTCTTGATAATGAAGTTTCAGTTGAAGAACCAATGATAGAGACAGAAGTTCCAACTAATGAACCAGTTACGGAAACCCCAACTTATGATCAATCACAATATAGTGATATAATTAATAAATATGGATTATATGGTATTAATATAACTGGTAATAGTCCAGAAGAAGTTGGATTATTATTAAATGGTTTAAATAGTTATAAAATATTAGAAGTATTAAAGGATAAAACAGATGTATTGTCTAATATATTATCAAAGGGAAATAGTAATTCATTAAATGAAATTGCTAGTATAATTAAAGAAAATTTAATATTAAAACCAGAAGAATTTGATGATGTCTTCTTAGCAATTGCTGAAACAATGCCAATACTTTTAACTGATAAAAAATATTTAGATAATTTTAAAGAAAATATTAATTTTTATAAAGAGAGAAAATTAAATATTATAAATTTATATGATAATTATCGACAATTATTAATTATGAATCATGATGTATTAATAAATAATTATAATCAAGTTGTTAGTTATGGATTAGAAGTTAATAGTGATAATATTAAATATTTATTAGATAATATGGAAGTTGCTAAGAGAATTGATTCATATATTGAAGCTCTTGGATTTGAAAAAGGATTTTTAGGAAAAGAGGAAGCCTTTGATGGACTTAAATATATTAAAGAGAATCCTCATAAAATAAATAATATTTCAAGAGACACTTTGATTAAATTAAGATATTCAAGTGAAACTTCTGGTAAAATATATGGAAATAAACCTGGAGTATTAGCAGGAGAGATTACTAATCCTAAAGTTGATGTAATTAAAGTGACACCTGAATATTTAAATAATATTTATAATTTAGATTATGGTTTTATTGATAGAAGTGAAATAGAGTCATTAAAGAAAGAAATTAATAATCTTAAGGTGTTTGATTTAACAGTAGATAATGTTATTAGTAAATTAGATGGTAGTTATATGAGAGATGCATTAAGATATGTGTTTGATAATGTTATAATTTCACGTATTAAGACAATACGTATATACAACTTTTTAAAAAATAAATTAGATCCAAAGAGCGCTTTATTAATAGCGTTAACGTATAATAGTGTGTTAAAGACAGATGAATATAGTAAAATAGAAAATGTTGTTAATGTTATTGTTGGAGGTGGAAATTAAGATGGAATTTCTAAAAAACTTAGGTTTTAGTGATTTAGATATTGAAGAGATAAAGAATGCTAATAGTGAATATGTTATTGACAATATTGAATTAAATAAAGTGGAAGTTGCATCTATTGTTAAGTATTTATTGGAAATAGGAATAGAAAAAGATGCTGTTAAAGATATTTTTAAAGAACAAGTTAATATGTTTTTTAAAACAAAAGCTGAAATAAGTGAATCTTTTGATGAATATGAGATAGATACAATTGTAAAATCATTAAATTTTGATGTAAATAATATAGAAATGATAGATTTTATTTAAAATACTTGCAATAAATTAAAAAGTATTGTAAAATAGCGAAGCAAGAAAGGAGTAACTATATTGTAATTATAAGTAGTTACTTCTTTTTATATTTATGGAGAGTTATGGGACATTATTTTATAAATGATGAAAATTTAAAAAGTGAAATAAAGGAATTTAAGATTAGAATTAAAGATAACGATTTTGTATTTAAAACTGATAATGGAGTATTTTCTAAAGGGGAATTGGATTTTGGAACGGAGTTATTGATTGAAACAGTTTTAAATGAAAATATTAAGGGTACAGTTCTAGATTTAGGTTGTGGATATGGTGCAATTGGAATAGTTATTAATAAAATATTAAATTTAGATGTTACAATGGTTGATATTAATAAAAGAGCAGTTCATTTAGCAAAACAAAATATAAAAGATAATAATTGTAAAAATATTAATGTGTTTGAAAGTGATGGTTATAAAAATATTGATGATAAATATGACTATATTATTACTAATCCACCAATTAGAGTTGGAAAAGATATTTTATATGGATTGATTAGAGATGGTAAAGGTCACCTTAATAGTAATGGAATAATATATTTAGTAATTAGAAAAGAACAAGGTGCTAAATCTTTTATCAGAGACTTAAATAGTGATTTTATAATCAAAATTATCGAAAAAAAGAAAGGTTTTTACATAATTTCTTTAAAAAGTTGATTTTTATATTGACTACTTTTAAAAATTGTGTTATTAATATAAATTGGCGACGTATTAGAATTTATTAATATGTTAGGGAAAAAATTAGTGTATAGGGGTGAATTTAATGGCTTATAAGCTTATAAAATGTGGCGATTATCGCGAGAGAAGAACTTTTTCTAAAATTAAGAGAACATATGAATTAAAAGATTTACTTGAAATTCAAAAGAAAAGTTATGAATGGTTTGTTAACACAGGTATTAAAGAAGTTTTTGAAGATTTATTTCCAGTTGAAAATTTTTCAGGAACTTTATCATTAGAGTTTGGTGATTATCATTTTGATGAACCTAGATTTTCTATTCGTGAGTGTCGAAATCGTGAAACTACTTTTTCAGCTCCTTTAAAGGTAGAAGTAAGACTTTTTAATCATGAAACAGGTGAAGTAAAGGAACAAGAGATATTTTTAGGTGATATGCCTATAATGACAGACAGTGGAACTTTTATTATAAATGGTGCAGAACGTGTAATTGTATCACAATTAGTAAGAAGTCCTAGTGTTTATTTTAATCGTGAAATAGATAAAAATGGTAGAAATGTTATTACATCACAAATTATTCCTACTCGTGGAACTTGGTTAGAATTTGAAACTGATGCAAGAGATGTATTATATGTTAGAATTGATAGAACTAGAAAGGTTCCTTTAACAACACTTCTTCGTGCTTTTGGATTATCTAGTGATGATGATATTTATAAAGTATTTGGTAAAGATGAATATATTGAAAATACTATAGCTAAAGATTCAACAAGAAATACTGATGAAGCATTAATTGAAATATATGAAAAATTACGTCCAGGAGAGCCAGCTACTTTAGATAGTTCTAAAAACCAATTAATTACTAGATTCTTTGATGAATTTAGATATGATTTAGCTAGGGTTGGTAGATATAAATTTAATCGTAAATTAAATGTTTTAGATAGATTACTTGGACAAACTATTGCTGAAGATATTAAAGTAGATGGTGAAGTTAAATATCCTAAAGATACTTTAATAACTAAGGATATGATAGAGAATTTAAAAGAAATATTTAATAATGGATATAATTTAGAGAGTGTTAAAATAAATGAAGATTTAGATAGTTATGATAAAATTCAAACTATTAAAATATATAACCCAAATGATAAAAAGAATAAGTTACTAATTATTGGAAATGACTATAATATAGATGTAAAAAGACTAACTGTATCTGATGTATATGCTAGTGTATCATATTATTTAAATTTGCTTCATGGTGTTGGTAATTTTGATGAAATAGATCATTTAGGAAATAGACGTATTAGACAAGTTGGAGAACTTCTTCAAAATCAATTTAGAATTGGTGTTGCTCGTATGGAAAGAGTTATTCGTGAACGTATGACAACTCAAGAAATGGATGAAGTAACTCCTAAAACATTAATTAATATAAGACCAGTTACAGCTGCTATGAAGGAATTCTTTGGTAGTAGTCAATTATCTCAATTTATGGATCAAACAAATCCACTTGCAGAGCTTACTAATAAAAGACGTTTAAGTGCTTTAGGTCCAGGAGGATTATCAAGAGATAGAGCAGGTGTTGAAGTAAGGGATGTTAATGCATCACACTATGGTAGAATTTGTCCAATTGAGTCACCAGAAGGACAAAATATCGGATTAATTACATCTCTTGCTAGTTATGCTAAAGTTGATGAATATGGATTTATTATGACTCCATATCGTAAAGTTATAGATAGAAAGTTAACTGATCAAGTTGATTATTTAACAGCGGATGAGGAAGAAGAATATGTTATTTCTCAAGCAACGATTGATACTGATAAAGAAGATAGAATTATAGATGATGAGGTAACTGCTCGTTATAAGGGTGAAAATATCATGACTAAATCAGATAATGTTGATTATGTCGATGTTTCACCACAACAAGTTGTAGCTGTTACAACAAGTTGTATACCATTCTTGGAACATGATGATGCAACTCGTGCACTTATGGGTGCTAACATGCAACGTCAATCAGTACCACTTTTAAGATCAGAAGCTCCATTTATTGGAACTGGTGTTGAATCAGTTGCTGCAAAAGATTCAGGAGCAGTTATTGTTTCTAAAGCAGATGGTGTTGTTGATTATGTAGATGCCAAAAAAATTGTTATTAAAAATGCTACTGGACAAGATGTATATCCACTTGCAAACTTTGAACTTTCAAATGCTGGTACATGTCAACATCATAGACCAATTGTAAGATATGGAGATAAGATTAAACGTGGACAAGTTATTGCTGATGGACCTAGTACCGATAAAGGAGAACTTGCCTTAGGTAAAAATGTTGTTGTAGCTTTCATGACGTATAATGGATATAACTATGAAGATGCTGTTATATTAAATGAAAATTTAGTAAAAGATGATGTTTATACATCACTTCATATGGAAGACTATCAAATGCAATGCCGTGATACTAAACTTGGACCAGAGGAAATTACAAGAGATATTCCAAATGTATCAGAGGAAGCAAGAAAAAATCTTGATGAAAATGGTATTGTAATGATAGGTACAGAGGTAAAAGAAGGAGATATTCTTGTTGGTAAGGTAACACCAAAAGGAATGGCTGAACTTACTTCTGAAGAAAAATTATTACACGCAATTTTTGGAGAAAAAACTCGTGAAGTTCGTGATACATCTCTTCGTGTACCACATGGTGGAGATGGTATAGTTCATGATGTTAAAATTTATTCTAGAAAAGAGAATGATGAATTACCTGCTGGTGTATCAAAAGTTATAAGAATATATATAATTCAAAAACGTAAGATTCAAGTTGGTGATAAAATGTCTGGACGTCATGGTAATAAGGGTGTTATTTCTTTAATACTACCTCAAGAAGATATGCCATATTTACCAGATGGAAGACCTGTAGATATTATGTTAAATCCAATGGGTGTACCATCACGTATGAATATCGGACAAATTCTTGAACTTCATCTTGGATATGCAGCTAAAACTTTAAATGTTCATGTTGCAACTCCAGTATTTGATGGTGCAACTAGTGAAGATGTTGCTGCAATGATGAAGGAAGCAGGAATGGATCCTGATGGAAAAACAGTTCTATATAATGGACGTACTGGGGAACCATTTGAAAATCGTGTTGCTGTAGGTGTTATGTATATGATTAAACTACATCACATGGTAGATGATAAATTACATGCAAGATCAACGGGACCATATTCATTAGTAACTCAACAACCATTAGGAGGAAAAGCCCAATTTGGTGGACAAAGATTTGGAGAAATGGAAGTTTGGGCACTATATGCTTATGGAGCAGCTCATACACTTCAAGAAATAATGACTGTTAAATCTGATGATATCTTAGGACGTGTTAAAGTATATGAAGCTATTGTAAAAGGTCAAGACATTAATCAAGCAGGAGTACCTGAATCATTTAGAGTATTAATGAAGGAATTCCAAGCATTAGGACTTGATTTGAAGATTATTGATGATGAAAACAGAACACTTGATTTAAAACAAATAGAAGAAGAAGAATATAAAGAAGATTTAAAACTTGATATAGATGAAATTGAATTACCTCAAAGTTTTGAATCTGATATGGATGAAGATTTTGATTCGGATGATGAATTCGAAGATGATGAACTTGATGATGAAGAAGAATTTGATGAAGAAGGAGGGGAATTATAATGATAGATGTTAATAAATTTGATGCCTTAAAAATAGGTATTGCATCCCCTGAAATGATTCGTTCATGGAGTTATGGTGAAGTAAAGAAACCAGAAACTATTAATTATCGTACACTTCGTCCTGAAAGAGATGGACTTTATTGTGAAAAAATCTTTGGACCAACTAAAGATTTTGAATGTGCTTGTGGAAAATATAAAAGAGTAAGATATAAAAATATAGTATGTGATCGTTGTGGTGTTGAGGTAACAAGAAGTAAAGTTAGACGTGAAAGAATGGGTCATATTGAATTAGCTAGTCCAGTAAGTCATATTTGGTATTTTAAAGGAGTTCCAAGTCGTATGGGACTAGTTCTAGATATGTCACCAAGAGATCTAGAAGAAGTATTATATTTTGTAAGTTATGTTGTAATTGATAAAGGAATTACACCTCTTGAAAATAAGCAAACATTATCTGAAAAAGAATATCGTGCATATTTTGAAAAATATGGTGATGGATTCAAAGTTGGAATGGGTGCTGAAGCCATAAAAGAATTATTAAAACAAGTTGATTTAGAGAAGGAAATAAAGGAAATAAAAGAGGAACTTGAAAATGCTCAAGGACAAAAAAGAATTAGACTTCTTAAAAGAGTAGATGTTCTAAATGCTTTTTATCAATCTGAAAATAAACCAGAGTGGATGATTATGGATTGCATTCCAGTTATTCCACCTGATTTACGTCCTATGATTCAACTTGATGGTGGTCGTTTTGCAACAAGTGATTTAAATGATTTATATAGACGTGTTATTAATCGTAATAATCGTTTAAAGAAATTAATAGATTTAAATGCTCCAGGAATTATTATTCAAAATGAAAAACGTATGCTTCAAGAAGCAGTTGATTCATTATTTGATAATGGAAGACGTGGAAGATCTGTTACAGGAGCAGGAAATCGTCCATTAAAATCACTTTCAAGTATGTTAAAAGGAAAACAAGGAAGATTTCGTCAAAACTTACTTGGTAAACGTGTTGATTATTCAGGACGTTCAGTTATCGTAGTAGGACCAGATCTTAAAATGTATCAATGTGGTATACCAAAAGATATGGCACTTGAGTTATTTAAACCACATGTTATAAATGGTTTAGTTAAGAGAAATTTAGCTTCTAATATTAAAGCTGCTAAACGTTTAATTGAAAATAAAGATCCAGTAGTATGGGATATTGTTGAAGATGTAATTAAAGAACATCCAGTTATGTTAAATCGTGCTCCAACTCTACATAGACTTGGTATTCAAGCTTTTGAACCTAAGTTAATTGGAGGAAAAGCTATTCGTTTACATCCACTTGTTTGTACTGCATTTAATGCAGACTTCGATGGAGACCAGATGGCTGTTCATGTACCTTTATCTGAAGAAGCTATTGCGGAAGCTAGATTATTAATGCTTGGTGCAAATAATATTCTTCATCCAAAGGATGGTAGTCCAATTGTTACTCCATCACAAGATATGGTTCTTGGTAACTATTATTTAACAATGGAGAAAGCTGGATTAGAAGGAGAAGGTAGAGTATTTAAAAATTCAAGTGAAGCTATTATGGCTTACGAAAGAAGAGAAATAACTCTTCATACAAGAATTGCTTTACCTGTTAATTCATTTAAATATAAATTATTTACTGAAAGTCAAAAAAATAAATATTTAGTTACTACTCCAGGAAAATTAATTTTTAATGAAATTTTACCTGATTCATTTGCTTATATAAATGAGCCAACAGATGAAAATATTCAAAAAATTACCCCTAACAAATATTTCTTGGATCGTGGTACTGATATTAAAGAGGCAATTAAAAATATGCCTCTAGTAAAACCTTTTGCTAAAGGTACACTTGAAAGCATAATTGCTCAAACATTTAAACGTTATAAAACAACGGAAACTAGTATTATGCTTGATAGACTTAAAGATTTAGGATTTAAGTATTCTACTATAGCTGGTATTACTGTTTCTGCTAGTGATGTTACAACAAGTAAAAATAAAGATAAAATTATTGAAGATGCAAATAAACTTGTATCAACAATTAATAAACAATATACTCGTGGTTTAATTACTGATGAAGAAAGATTTAATAAAGTAATTGAAACATGGAATAATGCTAAAAATGAAGTTCAAAAAGAACTTGAAGAATATGCTAAGACAGAAGTTGATAATCCAATATTCATGATGATGAATAGTAAAGCTCGTGGTAATATTTCTAACTTTACGCAGTTAGCTGGTATGAGAGGACTTATGGCTAAACCTAATGGTGAACCAGTTGAAATTCCAGTTACTTCAAACTTTATAGAAGGATTATCAGTAGCAGAATTCTTCTTATCGACTCATGGTGCTCGTAAAGGTTCTGCTGATACAGCTTTAAAAACTGCAGATTCAGGATATTTAACTAGAAGACTTGTAGATGTATCTCAAGATATAATTGTTAAAGAAGAAGATTGTGGTACTGATACTGGAGTTGTAGTTCGTGCATTTATTAATGATAAAAATGGCTCTGTAATTGAAAAATTATATGATCGTATAATTGGTCGTTATGCAAATAAGAAAGTAATTCATCCTGAAACTAAAGAAGTTATCGTTGATAGAAATGAACTTATCAATGAAAGCATTGCTGAAAAGATAGTTGCTGCAGGAATTGAAGAAGTAGAAATTCGTTCAATCTTAACATGTAATACTCATCATGGTGTATGTTGTAAGTGTTATGGACGTAATCTTGCAACTGGTAATATCGTTGAAGTTGGTGAAGCAATCGGTGTTATGGCTGCTCAGTCAATTGGAGAACCTGGAACACAGTTAACAATGCGTACATTCCATACAGGTGGTGTTGCAGGTGAAGAAGATATTACTCAAGGTCTTCCAAGAGTTCAAGAGTTATTTGAAGCAAGAAATCCTAAAGGTAAAGCAACAATTGCTGAAATTGCTGGTAAAGTATCAAAAATTACAGAAGATCATGGTAAATTTAAAATTAGTATTAAGAATGATTTAGAAACTAAAGATCATGTTACAAATTATGGTGCAAAATTAAGAGTAGAAAAAGGAGATACAGTTGTTCCTGGAGATAAATTAACTGAAGGTGCAATTAGCCCTAAAGAATTACTTCAAGTAACTGACCCATTAACTACTCAAGAATATATATTAAAAGAAGTACAAAATGCTTATCGTAGTCAAGGTGTTGAAATAAGCGATAAACACGTTGAAGTAATTGCTAGTAGAATGATTTCTAAGATGAGAATCGTTGATTCTGGAGATACATTCTTACTTCCAGGTTCACTTGTTAACTTCTATGAATTTACAGAAGGTAATAAAAAAGCTATTCTTGAAGGAAAACGTCCTGCAACAGCTGTACCAGTATTATTTGGTATAACAAAAGCTTCTCTTGAAACTGATTCATTCTTATCAGCTGCTTCATTCCAAGAAACAACCCGTATCTTAACAGATGCTGCTATTCGTGGAAAAGTAGATCATTTAGAAGGATTAAAAGAGAATGTTATTATTGGTAAATTAATACCAGCTGGAACTGGAATTAAAGCTTATCAGAATGTTGATTTTGATTTAGAAACAGCATTTTCTGATAGTGAACCATTAGAAGTTCTTGAAAATGAATTTACAGAAGAAAACTAGAAATAGTTTTCTTTTTTATGATTTTATGTTAAAATAAATAACTTGTGGTGATAGTATGGTTTACTATAAAGGATTTATCTATTATAAAAGTGACTTGAATAATAAAATTATTGAAAGAAAAATAGCAGATACTGGATATAAACATACTATTTATATAGATGAAATAAATTTATCTTATAGTGAAAGTAAACTAGATAAAAAATTAAAAAATTTATTAATAAATGAAATCTATGAATCATCTTTAATAAATAATTATTCAATAAAAAAAGAATTAGTTAATTATTTTAATAAAATAGTTTCAGATGATATTATAAATCTTTATTCTGATATTGTTTCAACATATAACATAGATGAAATTATTTATGAAATAGTAAAAGATAATAATGGTGATTTATATGGAAAAGAATTGTATACTGGACTTTTATTTCCTATTTTATCAAGAAAAAATTTTGAAATAGATTATAAAATTGATTTTGAAAAAAAAGAAAAAGGACAGGATATTATTTTAAAAGGTACTCCAAATGTTAATTTTTCAGGATTATATAAATGCAATTTATTTATAGTAGGTAATAAAATTGCTGATAAAAATGAAATAGATGAATATGTAAATAAATATAATCATGGATTTCGAAAAGAAAAAAGAAAAAAAGAACATATTTATTTTATTAAAACTTTATATAATAAAAATGTCTTTGCTGAAAATTTTAAATTAGAAGATATGGAATCAAATAAAAAAGTTAAAGAACTAGAACATGAAAGTATTGAAACATCTTTAATGGAAGAAATAGAATATAATTTATTAATGTTAAAAGATATTAATAATGATTTATATATTGAATATAAAAAGAAGTATGAAGAATTATTAAATAATAATCTTAATAAAAATAACTTAGCTTTAATACTTGGAGAAATAGAATTTAGTTTAGTATTTAAAAAAAGAGAAATTGATGATATATTAGATTTTATTAATAATATAAAAGAAGAGTATATTAATATTTTTTTAAATAATAGTAGTGATAAAACAGAATTAGATTTAAATAAGTTAGATAAGATTAGTGAATTATTTTTAAAAGTAAAAGATAAATATAATTTTAAGAATCAAAGAGAGGTTTTAAATAATTTAGCTTTTTTATATTTAATGGAAGTATATGAAAATATTGATATAATAAGTATAGAAGAACTTGAAAATAGTTACTTTAAAATATATTTAAAATCAATTGTTATGTGGATAAAAAAATTAATAATTGATGATATAATAGACTGTAGTTATATAATATCTTTAAGAGATAAATTAGATGTTAAAGTTGTTTTAGATTTAATTAGAAATATTACTTTTAGAAATAATAAAGATGTTAAAGATAAAATATTAAGAATATAATAATTATATAATATTGTCATTTTCTTTTTTTAAGTATATAATATTCATATAAAAGATTCAAATAATTAGTTTGGAGTTGATATAATGAATATTGAGTTAAATAGATATGTTGATTTACTAGTTAAAAGATTAATAATAGAATTTAAAAAACAAGATAAAAGTGGTATTTATGGAGAAACTCAAAGATTACTTGCTTATAATTCTAATAGAATTGAAGGTAGTACTTTAACATATAACCAAACTGCATCAATCTTTAATACTGGAAGTATTTCTACTGATGATGAAGTAATTAGAACAAAAGATATAGAAGAAATGAATGGACATTTTGCTATGTTTAATAATATGTTAAAAACATATAATGATATATTAACGGAAGATTTAATAAAAAGTTATCATTATGATTTAAAAATTGGTGTTTTTGAAGATAAAGCAAATGGTTATTTAGTTGGTGAATATAAGAATAGAGGTAATAGAGTATCTGATATTAAAACAGCATCGGTTTCAGATGTTCCAAATTTAATGAAAGAATTACTAAATAAATATAATAATAAAAATGAAATAAATATTAGAGATATAGCTTTGTTTCATGCTAATTATGAAAGTATACATCCTTTTCAAGATGGAAATGGAAGAACAGGTAGAATTATAATGTTTAAAGAATGTTTAAAAAATAATATTTTTCCATTTATTATAGAAGATAGTAAAAAAGGTGAATATTATAGAGTATTAAATAATGCTCAAAAGGGTGAATTAGAAGGATTAGTTGCTTTCATAGAAAAAGAACAATTAATATATTTTGAAAAAGTTAAAGATTTGCTTTTAGAATCTAAATAATGTAACTTATATAGAAGTGATAAGATTTTCTTGTCATTTTCTTTTTTTCAGTATATAATATTCATATAAAAAGGAATGATGTTTATGAATTTATATAATACTTTAACAAGAAAGATTGAAGAGTTTATTCCAAATAAAGATGGAATAGTTAATTTATATACATGTGGACCTACTGTTTATCATTATGCTCATATTGGTAATCTTCGTACTTATATTGAAGAAGATGTTTTGGAAAAGTCTTTAAATTATATTGGTTATAAAGTTAATAGAGTAATGAATATTACAGATGTTGGTCATTTAACTAGTGATGCTGATACAGGTGAAGATAAGATGTTAAAAGGAGCAAAACGCGAACATAAGAGTGTTTTAGATATAGCTCATATGTATACAGATGCTTTTTTTGAAGATTGCAAAAAATTAAATATTAAAAAACCGGATACTGTAGTTCCAGCAACTAATGAAATAGATGAATATATTAAAATAATAAGTAAATTAATGGAAACTGGATATGCTTATTATTCTTCAGGTAATGTTTACTTTGATACTTCTAAATTAAAAGATTATTATGTCTTAACTAATCATAAGGAAGATGACTTAATGATTGGAGTAAGAGATGATGTTGAAGAGGATAGTAATAAAAGAAATAAAACAGATTTTGTTTTATGGTTTACTAAATCTAAATTTGAAGATCAAGAATTAAAGTGGGAATCTCCTTGGGGATTAGGTTATCCAGGATGGCATATAGAATGTTCTGGTATTTCCATGAAATATTTAGGAGAATATTTAGATATTCATTGTGGAGGTGTTGATAATATTTTTCCTCATCATACAAATGAAATTGCTCAAAGTGAATCATATTTAGGTCATAAATGGTGTAATTATTGGTTCCATGTCGAGCATTTAAATACAACAGGTGAAAAAATGAGTAAGAGTAGTGGAGAATTTTTAACTATATCATTACTTGTTGAAAAAGGATATAATCCTTTAAGTTATCGTTATATGGTATTAAAAAGTCATTATCGAAAACCTCTTGAATTTTCTTATGATTCTCTTGATCAAGCTGAACTTGAATATAAAAAGTTAAAAAATAAGATTAATAGTTTAAATAAGGATAAAGATATATTAGATGATAGATATAATGAATTTAATATAAAATTTAAAAAGACTTTAGAAGATGATATTAATACTGCTAGTGCAATTACTATTTTGTATGATGTATTAAAAAGTGCTATTAATGACTATACTAAGATAAAATTAATAGAAGAATTTGATAAAGTTTTATCTCTTGATTTATTAAAAGAAGATAGTGTTGAAGTTCCAAAAGAAATTCTTAATCTTATTGAAAAAAGAAAAGAATATAAAAAAGAGAAAAACTTTGAAGAAGCAGATAAAGTTCGTTTAGAAATAGAAAAATTAGGATATAAAGTATTAGATACACGTGAAGGTGTAAAAGTAGAAAGGATTTAAGGGTGAATTAAATGAATTATTATTATGGATTTGATTATACTTATGTATTAGTATTAATTGGTTTTGCAATAACTTTTTTTGCACAAATGTATGTTAAAAGTTCTTATTCTAAATATAAGAAAGTAGAAATTAAGAGTGGTTTAGATGGATTTGAGGTAGCAAGGCGTATTCTTGATCAAAATGGTCTTAAAAATATTGACGTTGTTGAGGTTCAAGGAGAGCTTACTGATCACTATGATCCATCAAGAAAGGTTGTAAGACTTTCAACTGATATTTTCCATGGTAAAACTATTGCTGCAAGTAGTGTTGCTGCTCATGAATGTGGTCATGCTCTTCAAGATAAGGAAAACTATTTCTTTTTAAGATTCAGAAGTGCGCTTGTTCCATTTGCTAATATATCAACTAAACTTGGATATGTTGCAATTATGATAGGACTTATATTTGGTTATATTAAACTTATGTGGATAGGTATTGCTCTTGAATTAGTAATTTTACTTTTTCAATTAATAACTTTACCAGTCGAATTTAATGCATCAAGTCGTGCTGCTGAATTTTTAAAACGTGAAGCTCTAATTGAAAAAAGTGAACAAGTTGGTAGTAAAAAAATGTTAAATGCTGCTGCTCTTACATATGTTGCAAGTGTCGTTTCAACTCTACTTTCTATTTTAAGACTTGTTTTAATAGCAGCTAGTGGCAGTAGAAGAAGATGAATCCAAAAGAAGTAAATAGTTTAGTACTTGCTTATTTAGGGGATACGGTTTATGAAAACTATGTTCGTTTATTTCTTATAAAAAAGGGAATAAATCATGTTAAGGAATTACAAGAACAATCTCTTAATTATGTTAGTGCTAAAAGTCAATCAAAAATATTAAAAGAATTAATTAATCAAAATGTATTTAATTTGGAAGAATTAGAGGTTATTAAAAGAGCGAGAAACTCTAAAACTAATTCTCATCCTAAAAATACAGATATAATAACTTATAAGGAAGCAACATCTTTAGAAGCTATAATTGGTTATTTAAAACTAAAAAAAAATATAGAAAGGATTGAAGAATTAATGAAGTTAATTTTAAAAGATTAATTCTTTTTTTAAATATGATAGTCAGTGGTAGAAATAATGTTAAAGAAATTTTAAAAAATTTTTCTGATAAAAAAAATATTAAACGAGTTATTTGTAGTAAAAACTTTAATGAAAATGATATTTTATCTTTAGTAAAAAAAAGAGATTTAGAGATAGAATTTAGGGAAAAATACGAACTTGATAAACTTGCAAAAAATAATCATCAGGGTATAATAATGATTACCAGTGATTTTAATTACATTTCACTTGATGATTTAATTAGTAAAGCGAAAAAATTAGTTATTCTTGATCATATTGAAGATCCTCATAATTTAGGGGCAATAATTAGAACTGTTGAAGCATCTGGTATAGATGGGATTATTATTCCCAAAAATAGAACTGTATCTGTTAATGAAACAGTTATGAAAACTAGTGTAGGAGCATTATATAACGTTAGTATTTGTCAAGTAACTAATTTAAATCAAACTATTAAAACCTTAAAAAAGGAAGGATTTTGGATAATTGGTACTGATATGGATGGAGAAGACTATCGAACTATTAATTATCCAGAGAAATCAGTTTTAATAATAGGAAGTGAAGGTTTTGGTATATCAAGACTTATTAAAGAATCATGTGATTATGTAGTTTCTATTCCAATGAATGGTAAAATTAACAGTTTAAATGCCTCAGTTGCTGCAGGAATTATGATATATGAATTAATTAGAAAGTAGGAATTATGTATAAAGATATAAATGATAGTGAATTACTTTATTTAATAAGTGAAAATGATTTTAATTATGAATTACTATTTAATAAATATAAACCAGTTATTAATAAGATATGTAATAAATATTTAAAAAGTGCTAAAAGAGTTGGATATGAATTAGATGATTTAATTCAAATTGCAAATATATCTTTATTATTGGCAGTAAAAAATTATAAAGAGAGTAATAATATTTTATTCTATACTTATTTAATTAAGTCTATTGATAATAATATTATTACTTCAATAAAAAAAGAATACAATAATCATAATAAATTATTAAATGATGCTATTTCTTATGATGAAGTACTAGATGGATGTGATGTTCCTCTAATAGAATTAATTGAAGATAAAAGTGTAATAAAGCCTTTGGATGACGTTATTCTTGAGGAATTAGAAATAGAATATATTAAGTATATTAATTCTTTACCATTTGAGGTAGCTATTGTTGTAGAGATGAAAAATTGTGGATTTTCTTCCACCGAAATATCTAAATTTTTAAATATAGATAAAAGTACAATATCAAAGTTTATGCAATTTGCTAAAAATAGAATATGTCTAAATTAAGTAAAAATGTTTATTTTTATTAATATTTATGATAAACTTTATAAGTGAGGTTGTTATGAAAAAGAAAGAGTATAAAAAAAGAATTGAAAAAGAAAAAAGAGAATTAAGGGAGTATAAAGAATCAAATGCAGGTATAAATTCTAAAACTTTCATTATGATTACATGTGGGGTTTTAGCATTTGTTTTTGTTATGTTTGCATTTACTAAAATGAAAACAGGAGAATGGAATTTATTTACTAGAAAAAATTCTATTAATTATAGTGCTGAAATACAGTCAACTAAGATACTTTGTGGTAGTATATTAAATAGGGAAGAATCTGAATATTTTGTATTAGCATATAATATGCAAAATGATGAAGCAAGTTTATATGAAAGTGTTGCATCTAGATATGCAGATTTAGGAACAGGAGGTCATTTATATAAATTAGATCTTGCTAATAGTAGAAATAATCTTTGTAAAAGTGATACTGCTACAATAACTAATGATGTTAAAACTTTAAAAATTGTTGAGCCTACATTATTAAAAATAAAGGATAAACAAATAATTGAACACTATCATGATTATAATACGATAAAGAATATTTTATTATCTTACGTTAAAAACTAATTCTTACAGATTAGTTTTTTTTGTATAAAGTTTTGTAAAGTTTATATATTTTTTTTAAAAAATCGATATAATTAAATTAGAGAGGTGTTAGATATGCCGTTATTATCTATTAATAAATTAAATTATAAAATTGGTGATAAGAAAACTTTTAATGATTTTAATTTTGATATTGATTATAATAGTTTTATAAGTATTATTGCTCCTAATCAAAGTGGTAAAACTTTATTAACTAAGCTATTATGTGCGATTATACCAACGTTTGATATGTGTTATTTAGATGGAATATCATTAAATAAAGAAAATGTATTATATTATATTAAAAAAATTGGAATTGTAACAAATGATTTTAGAAATCCTTTTCTTCATAAGAAAGTAAAAGATGAACTTATTTATCCTCTTTCTAATTTAGGATATAGTAGTTATAAAATAAATAATATCATTTATGATAAAATGCATTATTTTGATATAGACTATCTAATTGATAAGAATATTAGTTCATTAAATAAATCAGAAAAAAGTAAATTAAAAATAGTTTTAGCTTTACTTCATAATCCCAAATTATTAGTTCTTGATGATGCTTTTAATGATATGAACAGTAGTGATCAAATATTTATGATAAATAAATTAAAAGAATTAGTAAGTGATGATTTATCAATTCTAAATATTACTAGTAAGTTAGATACTATTTATAATAGTGATATTATTTATATAATGAATAATTATAAAATAGAGAAATCTTTTACTTTAGAGAAATTATTTGATAATAGTTCTTATTTAACTAAGATTGGCTTAGAAATACCTTTTATAGTAGATTTATCTATTAAATTAAAATTATATGGTGTAATTGATAAAATATACTTTAATATAGAAGAATTAGGTGAAGAATTATGGAAATAAAGTTTAAAAATATTTCTTTAAAAAAAGGTAATAAGATTATTTTAAATGATTTAGATTTAACTATTTCTAATGATGTAATAACTGGTATATATAATAATCATTTTTTAAAATATATTTTTTTAGATAATATAGAATATGATGGAGAAATATTAATAGATAATAATAATTATAAAAGTATTAATAAAAATATAATTAGTTGTATTAATGGAGAAAGAACTTATTTAACTAAAACTATTAGTGATGAATTTTATTTAGTTAAAAGAAATATGTTTGATGATACTGACTATGTTGAAAAAGTTATATCATCTTTAAATATGGTTGGATTAGATAAAGATTATTTAGATAGAGAAGTAGATTTTTTATCAAAAAGTGAAAAAGTTTTATTAAATATAGCTTTATCTCTTATAATTAATCCTGAAATTATTATTTTAGATAATATTTTTATTAATCTTGATAATAAACATAAATTGATAATAAAAAAATTAGTATATGAACTAAAGAAAAAGTATAAAAAGATGATTATTATTATTGATAAAGATATTAATGTATTATATGATGTTTGTAATTATTTTATTTTATTTGGTAATAAAAATGCGATTAGTAATAAGAAAAGTTTAGTTTTTAAAGATTTAAATAGTTTAAAAGAAAATGATATAGAAATACCAGAGATTATAAAGTTTATTGATAATGCTTCTTCGTATGATGTTAAATTATCTTATTATAATGATGTAAATGATTTAATTAAGGATGTGTATCGAAATGTTAACAAAAATAAGAGATAAGTATTATGATTTTGATTATTCTAATTTGAATATTTTTGTTGTTTTATTATCATTTATATTATTTATAATTAGTGTTTATTATTTAAATAATATATATTTAATAATATTGTTATATTTATTGTTATTGTATCTTTCAACAAAGTTTTATAATGGAAGTATTAAATTTATTAGTATTCTTTTACCATTAATTATATGTGGTTTTATAGCGATAAATTTAATTAAATTTAATATATTTAGAAGTGAAACTCATACAGTATTTTTACTTGTTATAAAAATATTAATGATTGTAGATTATTTTTGTATTGTAATAGAATTTTTTAAGAATAAAAAATTAAAACAAAAAAGGATTGTTAATCAGTATACTTTCAAAGAGTTAAGAAGAAAAAATATTAATGATGCTATTAATTATCAAAAAGAGTATGTTAGTAATTATATAAATGAAAATAATATAAAAGATGATAGTGATTATTATAAAGTTATTACTGATAATATTGAAAATAAAGCTAAGAATGATTTAGAGGAATATGTTTGGGTCAATTATTTAAGATTTTATAAGAATAAAGGTCTTCAAAGTAAAAGTGAATTTGATTTATTTAATATTGTTTTTCTATTTATTCATGTTATAATTTTATTATTAATATTATTTGTGAGGTAGTTATGAGATATTTAGTTACTTTTTCTTATGATGGAACATTATTTCAAGGATATGAGAGTCAACCAAATCTTCGAACAGTTGAGAATGAATTAAAAAAAGTATTGAAATTTATAAATAATAAGGATACTAAAATAATTGCAAGTGGAAGAACTGATAAAGGAGTACATGCTTTAAAACAATGTGCTCATGTTGATATAGATGTTGATATAACAGAGTATAAATTAAAAAGGGCGATGAATAGTTTATTACCAAGTGATATTCATGTAATAAGTACAAAAATTGTTGATAATAATTTTCATGCTAGATATATGGTTAAAGAAAAAGTATATGAATATAAATTAAATATAGGAGAATATAATCCATGTGAAAGAAATTATATATATCAATATAATAAAGCTTTAAATATTGATTTAATGAATGATGCAATTAAGGATTTTATTGGTAAACATGATTTTACTTCTTTTACCCCTAATAAAGATAAAAAAGATAATTGTGTTAGAGAAATATATGATGCTTTTATAAAAAAAGAGAATGATATTGTAACGTTTACTTTTAGAGGGAATGGTTTTATTAAATATCAAATTAGAAATATGGTTGGATTGCTAATTCAAATTGGAAATGGTAAAAAGAAAAAAGATTGTATAAAAGATATTTTATTTAATAAAGATCGAAGTCAAGGTTTTAGAACAGCTCATGCAGAAGGATTATATTTGGTAGATATCAAGTATTAGGAGAATTTATGAGTAATTTAGTAGTTAAAGAAGTAGATAGTAGATACGTTGGAAATAATTATTTAGAAATAATACTAACGTTTAAAGATGAAATAACAGTTACAGATATGGATTCAGGAAAATTTTTATTGTTTTATAATGTACATAATCCTGATTTTTATAAGAATGATTTTTTAAATGATGATAGGAAGTTTAACTTTAATAATTCGGGTGTTCCTATTAAAAAGAATGATGATGGTACTTATGAAGCAAGAGTAATAGTTGATTTAGATAGTGTTTATGAAATAAAAAAAGATTTTAATAAAAATCAAGTGATTAACTGTATTAAATTTATTAAAGATGATGATAAGTATTATATAGTTCAAGGATTAACTATTGATGATATACAATATTTTGATAGTCTTTATAAGATAAATAAAAGAAAATCGTTGACTTTATTCAATCAATAGATGTATAATATAAGTTATTAAAAGTGTTGATGTGGAGGAGTATTATATTTAGTTACTTAAAGAGAGTTAACGTTTGGTGAAAGTTAATAGGAAGAATATAAGAAAAACACCACGGAGTATATTTTTGAAATTAGTAGAAAATATCGGAATTATTCCGTTATCAAAAAGAGATATCAAACATTGATAAAAAGAGTGGTACCGCGTTTGTAATGCCTCTTTTATTAATGTTTTTTATTTATATTAAGGAGGAAAAAGAATATGGATGTAGTAGAAATAGTAAGAGATTTAAAAAAACACATGAATAAGAAAGTTAAATTAGATGGTTGGGTTAGAAATCATCGACGTCAAAAAGAGTTTGGTTTTATAGACTTTTCTGATGGTACTAGTTTTGGAACAATTCAGCTTGTGTATGATAATTCATTAAAGGATTTTGATAATATTACTAAAATAAAAGTAGGATCTAGTATTGAAATAAACGGAACAGTAATTAAGTCTGAAGGAAAAGGACAAGATTTTGAGATTAAAGTATCTAAAATTAAGGTATTAGGAGATTGTCCTGATGAATACCCTATTCAACCTAAAAGACATACTAGAGAGTTCTTAAGAGAACAAGCATATCTTAGACCTAGAACAAATTTATTTAATGCTGTATTTAGAGTTAGAAGTGTTGCTGCTATGGCAATTCATACTTATTTTCAAGAAAATGGATATGTATATTTTCATGCTCCATTAATTACAGCAAGTGATTGTGAAGGAGCTGGGCAAATGTTTCAAGTTACTACTCTAGATTTAGATAGAGTTGCTAAATCAGGAACAGTAGATTATTCAAAAGATTTTTTTGGTAAAACAGCAGCTTTAACGGTATCTGGACAACTAGAAGCAGAAACGTATGCTATGGCTTATAAAAAAGTTTATACATTTGGTCCAACTTTTAGAGCAGAAAACTCAAATACTAAAACTCATGCTAGTGAATTTTGGATGATTGAACCCGAAATAGCTTTCTGTGATTTAAATGGAGATATGGATATCATGGAAGATATGCTTAAATTTGTCGTAAAATATGTTTTAAAAAATGCTAAAGAAGAAATGGAATTCTTTGATAAATTTGTTGAAAAAGGTTTACTTGATAAATTAAATAAATTGGTAAAGAGTAAATTTACAAGAATAAGTCATCATGATGTTATTACTATTTTGAAAGAAGCAAAAGTAAAATGGGAGTTTGTTCCTGAATATGGTGAAGACATTGCTAAAGAACATGAAAAATATATTACAGAATATTTTAATGGTCCAGTGTTTATTAAAGATTGGCCAAAAGATATAAAAGCTTTTTATATGAAATTAAACCCAGATAATGAAACAGTAGCAGCAGTAGACTTGGAAGTTCCAGGAGCAGGTGAATTAATGGGTGGATCTGAAAGAGAAGCAGATTATGATAAACTTGTTAAACGTATGAATGAAATGGGTGTTCCAGTAGAAGGAATGGAATGGTATTTAAACTTAAGAAGATTTGGAGGATGTTATCATTCAGGATTTGGAATGGGATTTGAACGTTTATTAATTTATTTAACTGGTGTTGAAAATATTCGTGATGTTATTCCTTATCCAAGAACTCCAGGAAATTGTGATTATTAAAAAAAATATGTTTTTTACATATTTTTTTTATCTATATTAATTAATTCTTTAATTTTAAATATGGATAACGGAAATATTATCGCTAGTAATAATATAAAGTAAATAATAACTAAATTTGTTCCACTAAAAATAATAAAATCATATAATCCATGAAATAAAAAAGGAATAAATATACTTAGAAAAATATATCTTTTTTTATTACTTTTTTTGCTTTTATATAAATAGTATCCCATAAATGTTTGAAAACAAGCATGAGCTGGTACTGCTGTTATACCTCTTATTAGTATTGTTATTAAAGATAGTTCTTCTGTTAAAATATAAACAAAATTTTCAAAGCAAGCAAAACCTAATCCGACTAGAACTGAATATAATACAATGTCATAAGCTTGATCAAATTCTTTGTTATTATAACCAGTTTTATATATCATAATAAATTTAGATAGTTCTTCAATTAAAGAAATAAATAGAAAACAATACAATAATAAATATATTATATTTAATGAATTATTATCATTTAAAGATGGAAAAATTGCTAAAAAAACTAATGATATATATATAACGATAATTCCAGATATAAAACCAGAAAAAAACATCTTTTTGAGTAATTTATTTGGTTCTTTAATAGTATCTTTATTATAATAGTATTTTCCTATCGCATATACTGGTATTATAGCAACTACTAAATAAAAAAATAATAATAAATATTTCATATACATCTACCCTTAATAAGAATATCATATTATTTATTTATAGTAAATATTTGATTTGACTTTCTTAAAAAAAAGATATATACTTAAAGTATAATTAATGTAGGGAGGATACGTTTTATGGAACGAAAGATTTATAATGATTTATTAAAGTGGAAAAAAACAATAAAGAAACCTCTTTTGTTATATGGACCAAAACAAGTAGGTAAAACATTCTCGGTTATTGAATTTGGTAAAAAGAACTATAAAAATATTATTTATTTTAATGCTGATAATAATCGTGATTTAGTAGAGATATTAAAGAGGGAAAAATCTCCAGAAAGATTAATTAGTAAATTATCAATATTATCAAATGAAACTATTTTAAAAGAAGATAGTTTAATTGTTTTAGATAATGTTAATAGTCCTAATATTGTTAATGCTATTAAAATATTTGGAACGGAAGATAATATGTATTCTATAATAATGATTACATCGAGAAAATCTAATTTAGCAAAGATTAAGGGAGAAGAATTAACTTTTAAAGCAATGTATCCAATGGATTTTGAAGAATTCTTAGTTAATACTGATAATAGACAGTTAATAGCTTTTATTAAAGATTCTTATCAAAATAATACTAAAATGCCTTTTCATCAAGTAGCACTAGATTTATATAATGATTATTTAGTTACTGGTGGATATCCAGAAGTAGTTAAAGCTTATATAGATAATATAAGGGATATTGAATTGGAATCTATTAAGATTAAAATAATAGATTTATTAAAAAAAGAAACAATTGATTCTAATTCTTTAATAGATATTCAAAGAAGTAACGAAGTATTAGATAGTTTACCTTATCAGTTAAAGAAAGAAAATAAGAAATTTCAGTATGGTTTTATAAAAAAAGGCAGTAGAAGTAAGGATTATGAATCATGTATTAATTATTTAACTAAGAATCAATTAGTTTATCGTAGTTTTAAATTAGATGATGTTAAAAGTCCTTTATCAAGTTATAAAGATATTGAAAGTTTTAAATTATATAGTAATGATGTTGGCTTATTATATACTTTATTGAATTTAAATAAAAATATTTTTTTAAGTAATATGGAATATCGTCGATTATTAATTGAATGTAATGTTGCAAATTCTTTAATAGAATATGGTTACAGTTTATATTATTATCAATCTGAAGGAAAAACAGAAATTAATTTTGTTATTCAAAATAAAATGGGAGAAATAATACCTATAGAGATTGCTAATATGAATTTAGTTAAAGCAAAAGCTTTATCGGTTTTTACGTCTAAATTTAAAGTATCTGAACCTATTAAGATAGTAGAAGATAATTTTGCTAAAAAGAAAAATGTTAGATATATTCCAATATATGCTATTTTCTGTTTAAAAGATTTATAAAATTGACAAAAAAGTATTATTGATATATAATATGTCGCCGTTAGAGAGGTATTATTATGAGAAATGAAATTAATAAAATTATTATAACTCTTGATAATAATAAACTAATAGATTTAGTAGTATTGGAAAATAATAATGTAAAAAGATATAGTCTAAAAGACATGACAAATGATAAATTGATGGAACAATATACTAAAGCAGTTTTAAAAATTAAACGTTCTTGTTATAAAGAATTAGAAGGTTTAGATAGTCAAAGTGCAATTAATAAATTATGTTCTTTAAATAAGATAATTATTAATAAAGAAAAATTATTAACAAAAATAGATGTTGATTTTGATAAATTTACGGTTTTTTATGATAATGAAATTAAAGTTTTTTATCGAAATGATTTTAAAGATACTAATAGTTATAATAATGAATTAAAAAAACACCTCAATGAACTTACTATTAAATATAATATGTCAATAGATGAATTAAAAAGATTTCATATTTTAAGAGATTATAAAGCATTAAATAAGGTAGTAAAAGATAATCATGTTAGAAATTTATTGATAAATAAAAGAGTATTATCTGGAATTGTAGCTTCTACTATTGCTTTATCAGGAATTGGATATGGAATATCAAGACTATTTAGATCAAAAGATGATATTAAATTATCTGGGGTTAGAAAAGATGTTTATGAATCAGTTGCTCCAAATCCAACCAAGGAGGTATATCCAAAAGTTTCTGATGAATTGTGGGCTGATTCTGGTATAATTTTTGATGAACCAATTGAGACTCCAACTCCTGATATGCTTTCCAAAGAAATATATTTTGAGTCAGAACATGCTATTTTTGGAGATTATTTAGAATATAATGATCCATCTTTAATTGCAACTCAATTAGGTAAAAGAAATTATTTTATAAATGGTGATAGTTCTGAAGATATAAAAATGTTTAATGAACTTAGAATAAATGATATGCTTTCAATATGTGAAAATACTAAAAATGAAGATAGTTGTTATATTTATTATGAAAAGGGATTTAAATATGAAAATCTTAAAGAGAAAGCTTTTATTAAATATTTTTCAATGCTTGGTAATAATATTATTAGATATGCTTATAGTGATGAAAAAAATACTGATAAATTAAATGAAGCAATAGATTACAATATTATAGAATATCTTAAATATATTAAAGATGATATGCCACTTATTTTTAATATCTATGGTCAAAAACAAAAGGTTCGTTTTAGTGATTTATCATATAAAGCTAAAACATATCTTTTAAATATAGTTTGGTTAAATAATATTACTTTTAAAAATCGTGAAATTGAGTATCTTGGAGTTCATTTTAATCAATCGGATATATATGGTAATATTGTTGCAATGAGTAATCCAGAACTTAGTAAAAATTCATTTGTTGATTCTGATGGAAATTTTGATAATATGGCTTATGAAGATGCTTTATATAATTGGCATCAAATGCTAAATAGTATTGTAGATAAAGATGATTATTCTTTATATTATAATGAACCTGATTTAGATACTAACTATTTTTCGGTTGTTTCTCAAAAGCGGGAGATAATATCTTCATATAAAAGTAGTACTAATCCGTTTAAATCACGTTTTTCTCAAGGAAGATCAGGATATGGTAATATAAAATTTGAAAATAGTACTATCCGTAAAAGTGGTTGTGGAATATGTGCTTTTGCTTCAGGTTTATCTTGTGTATTAACAAATGAATATGGAGAAAATATTTCTATTAATCCAGAACAATTGCTAAAAATATTAAAAAAATCAAATTCAGGTCATAGTTATAGAAGTGGAAATGGTTTGGTATGGAATGAGGAAGAATCCCCTATATCAGTAGATATAACTAATTGTTTTAGAGATATTTGTGTATTAGAATTAAAAGCTACTACACCAACATTTAATGAAAAAACTTTATCTTTAGTCACTTCTGCCGGATGTCCAGTTGTTGTTAGTTTAAATGGAAGAGGTCATATTGTTTGCGTAACTAGTAATAATGAAGATGGAAAATTCTATGTAGCTGATTCTGATAGAGGATATTCTTCTCCAGTTAGTATTAATACTAGTATTGTTAGAAGTGATAATAAAAAAAGAGGAAATATTAGTGCTAAAAAAGCTTGGATTTTAGTTCCAAATAATAGAATTGAAGTTATAGGAAATGAGATTAAAATAAAAGATTTAGATTTATCTAAAATACCAGCTATTGGAAGATTTGAAATAAATGGTCAATCATATCAGGTTAGTATTAATGAATCAAAAGGCACAATGAAAGTTGATGGATTAAGTAAGGAGTTATTTGAGGAAGAATCAGATTATAAATTTAAAATATAGAGGGGTTTATGGAAAAGGTTATTATAAAAGTTCCTCAAGGATTAAATATAAAAAGTATTTCTGAAAATCAAGATGATGCGGTAAGTGTTTTACAAACAGTAAATGCTTATGATGAAATTAGTATTGAAAGAGATTTTAGTAGGAATATCGAGTTTTATATTAAAAATGAGGAAATAATTGATAATGATTTAAATGAAGAAATAAATAAAATAATTAAATTGTTTTCACTTATTTATAAAGTAGATGTTAAAAATATAATAATTAAAATTAAAAAAAATCCATTAAGAATTAATGATGATAGCAGTAATATATTAGCAGGATTATTATTATGTTTAAATTATTATTATAAATTGAAATTAGATTTAAAAGAATTAGTACAATTTAGTAAAAATATTAATGAAATAGTAGAGTTTTATTTAAAATGTGGATGTAAAAAAATTAATAAAGATGGTAGTTTAGTTCATATTGGATTTAATCCTTATTCTAAGTATATAATTCTAGAATCCAAAAATTATAATGAAGATATGCTTTTAAAATTTAAAAGACAATTAAATAAATATAATAATTATAATGGTGACTATGAAAGGGGATTTTTTTATTTAGCATGTAAAGATGACGTTTTATCTTATATTCCAATTATTATAAAAAAAGAAATTCATGCAGACAGTTTACATTATTTAGAAAATGCTCGTGAAAATAAAGTTTTAATTAAATATTTAAAATAATTATTTTAAATATTTATTTTTTATGATATGATTATAATGTATAAGTAGGTGAGAAAATGAAAATTTCTATAAAATTAATTATTATCTCAATAGTAATAATAGTATTAGTTATAGTTGCTTTAATTATTTTTTCTAAAAAATATAAGAAAAATGTAAGAAAGAAAAAAGTTGCTAATTTAGATATAATGAAGAATGAGATATTGTCTATACCTTTACAAAATGAAATAGATAAAGCTTTAGATTTTGCTAAAGGTGAGCAACTCGAAGAAAAAGTTAATCATTATAAAGATATTTATAACGATTTAAAGAATGTTTCTTTTAAAGAAATAGATGATATGATTAATGAATTAGAATTTATGATTAGTGGTGGAAGAAAAAAAGAATTTCCAGAAAAATATTCATTAATTGAGTTAGAATTAATTAAAAAGAAACATTTAATTACACATATGGTACAAGAGTTAAAAGATCTAACAAGTTATGAAGATAAGTATCGTACTATCGTTATTAAATTAAAAAATAAATATCGTATTTTATTAAGAGAGTTTGAAAATAATAAAGATTTATATGGGGTTTTTGTAGATACTATATCAATGCAATTTGAAAATATTGAAAAAAGATTTTCAGATTTTGAAACTGTAATAAGTGAAAATCTTTATAATGAAGTAGTTTTGGTTGTTCATTCTTTAGAGGGAATGATTGAACATATTGGTGCCATTATATTAGAATTACCAGATATTTTAGTTTTAATTAATGATTTAATTCCATCAAGATTAAAAGAACTTGAAGAAATTAGAAATTCAATGTTAGAATCAGGATATACTTTATCATTTATGAATTTAGATTATAATTTTAAAGAAATAGAGAGAATAGAAAATGATATAGTTGATAGATCTAAAGTATTAAATATTAATAATAGTTTATTAGAATTAAGAACTATTTTGGAATTTCTAGATTCATTATTTAAGGATATTGAAAAAGAAAAAGTTTATAAAAAAGATTTTGATATAACTTCATCTTCATTTAATGAAAGATTGACTACTGTTAAAACAACATTATCAGATATGAATTCTCAATTAGATGATTTAAAAGAGTTATATGGTTTAAAAGAAAATGATTTATTAATATTAGAGAATTTGTCAAATGAATATAATGAATTAATTAAGGAATATCGTTCTTTAATAAGAAAGGTAAAAAAACAAGATCATTCTTATGGTGAAATAAATGTAGAATTAAATGAATTAGGGATATCTTTAAAGAAAATAGAAGATGAATTAGATGTTACTTTAAAAAATCTTGGAAGCATGCAAGATGATGAAGAAAGAGCTAGAGATCAATTAGAAGAAGTTCAAGAATTATTGAAAAAATGTAAAAGAAGTATTCAAAGTGTTAAGATTCCTGTAGTTGCAAATAATTATTTTATAGAATTATCTGAAGCTAATGAGGCAATATTAGAAATAATTAAAGAATTAGAGAAAAAACCAATTATTATAAAAACGTTAAATACAAGAGTTGATACAGCAAGAGATTTAGTATTTAAATTATATAATACAACAAAAAGTATAATTAATAATTCTTATTTCGCTGAAAATTTAATAGTATATGCTAATAGATATCGTAAGTATAGTGATGTAAGTAAAGTATTAAATAAAGCAGAAATTATGTTTTATAAAGGAAATTATGAAAATTCGGTTAAATTAGTATTAGATGTATTAAATAAATACGAACCAGGAATTAAAAGTATATTATCAGAATATATTACTTTATAGTTAGAAGGAGTTATTATGAAAAAAAATTTGTTTTCAATATCAATGATTACATTAGTTTCAATGTATGCTTTGTTATCTATTATACTTATAGGTATTTGTTTAATTGCTAAAATTCCAGTAACATATGGTATATTGACAAGTATTATAGTTATTATATTGCAATTTTTATTAGCACCATTTTTTACAGATTTAACAGTTAAGTGGTTTTATAAAGCTAATTTCGATGCTGAAATACCTTTATATTTAAAAGAATTTATTGAAAGTGTTTGTCAAAAGGAGAATATTAAGTTTCCAAAGTTGGCAATAATTGATGATTCTGCACCTAATGCATTTACTTATGGTAGATTTAAAAATGATGCTAGATTAGTTATTACAAGAGGAATTTTTGAATTATTAAATGAAGAAGAAGTTAAATCAGTTGTTGGTCATGAACTAGGGCATATAGTACATTTAGATATGTTTCTAATGACTGCTGTTGAATTAGTACCATTAGTCTTATATTATATCTATCAAGGTTTAATAAAATCAGATAATGATAATGATAATAATTATTCTCAATTAATTGCTATTATTGCTTACGTTTTATACATAATAACCCAATATATTGTTTTATGGTTTTCTCGTACAAGAGAATATTATGCAGATGAATATAGTATAAAAAATACAAGAAATCCTAATGCACTAGCTAATTCGTTGGTTAAGATTGGATTTGGTTTAATATTGAGAGATAATAGTAATAATCCAGATAATAATGAAAATGATAAGAAGAAAAAGAAAAAGCATTCTATTAATGAAATTGGTGCTTTAGGATTATTTGATTCTAAAACAAGTAAATCTTTAATTGTTACATCAAATGGTAATTTTAATGATAAAATGAGTATAAAGAATGCTATGAAATGGGAAATGTGGAATCCTTGGGCATTTATATATGAATTAAAATCAACTCATCCTCTTATATCAAAGAGATTATTAGCAATAAGTAATTATTCTAGAGAATATAATCAAGAACCATATGTTGTTTTTGATTTAAAAAAAGAAGAAAGTTATGTTGATGATTTTTTCTTAGAATTATTCATTAAGTATTTACCAATTATTTCCTTTTTGATAACTTTAGTTTTATTAATATGCCTTTTAATACGAAATGTTTCTTTCAATGCTTCTCTTATTATAGGAATAGGTGGATTAATTACAGTGATTTCGTCTTTTGTAGCATTTAGTAGAAGTCATAGAAGTGGTTATGAGAATAGAACAGTAAGAGATTTACTTGGTGAAGTTAAGGTATCAGGAATTACTTCTATTCCATGTATAGTTGAAGGAAGAATTATTGGTAAAGGTGATCCTGGATGCGTATTTAGTGAAGATTTTGTTTTACAAGATAATACGGGAATAATATTTTTAGATTATAATCAACCATTATTTATTATAAATAAGATTTTTGCTTTATTTAAATCACATCAATATATTAATGAAATAGTTAAAATAAAAGGATGGTATAGAAGAAGTCCAGTTCCTTATATTGAAATATATGAAATGGAAATTTTAGGAAAAACTAAAAAAGTATTTACATATAATTTAGGAATAATTCTTCATATATTATTTGGAATAGTATCATTAATTATATTATTTTTGTAAAATAAATAAGAGATTTTAGTTAATAAAATCTTTTTTTTGTTGATTATTTTATTGTTTTTTGTTATTCTTATAAAGAAAAAAAGAGGTGTTGTATGGTTTATTTAGATTATAGTGCAACTACTCCTGTTAATAAGGAGGTATTGGATAGTTTTAATAAAGTATGTTTAGATTATATTGGTAATGCTAATTCTATTCATAAATTAGGAAAAGAATCATTTCATTTAATGGAAGCATGCGTTAAGCAGGTTGCCGATATTCTTAAAGTTAAAAGTGATGAAGTTATATTTACTAGTGGAGCAACAGAAGCAAATAATTTAGCTATTAAGGGAGTTGCCTATAAATATAGAAATAGAGGTAATCATATTTTAACGACAAAGTTAGAACATTCTAGTATTTTAGAAACCGTTGATTATTTAAGTAAGAATGGTTTTGAGGTAGAATATATTAATATTTTGGAAGATGGTCGAATTGATATAAATGATTTAAAAAATAAAATTAAAAAAAATACAATATTAGTTAGTATTGGTGAAGTTAACAGTGAAATAGGTATTAAACAAAATGTTAATGAGATTGGATTGATGTTAAAAGATTATCCAAAAGTATTTTTTCATGTTGATGGAACTCAAGCAGTTGGTAAAATAGAAGTTGATTTAAAAAATATAGATTTATATTCTTTTTCAGGGCATAAAATATATGGAATAAAAGGAATAGGATGTTTAATAAAAAAAGGTAATATAGAGTTAGAACCAATTATTCATGGTGGAAAAAGTCAGTCAAAATATAGAAGTGGTACTCCAACTTTAGCGCACTACGCTTCTATAGCTAAAGCTTTAAAATTGGTTTATGATAATTTCAATAACAAATATGATTATGTAATGAATCTTAATAAAAAGCTTAAAGAAAAATTATTAAAAATAAATAATATTTGTATTAATAGTAATGAAAATTCTATACCTCATATATTAAATATTAGTATTAAAGGAATAAAAGCTGAAACTATGCTTAATGCTTTGGCAGAAAAAGATATTTTTATATCTACTAGAACAGCTTGCTCAGATAATACTATATCTTTAAGTGTTTATGAATTGACTAAAAATAAAGAATTAGCGAGATCTAGTTTAAGGATAAGTATTTCATATTTAACAACAGAAGAAGAACTTGAATATTTCGTTCAAGTTATAGAAGATAAAATAAAGGAATTGTCTTTTGAAAAGGGGGAATAATAATGAATAGAATTATATTAATAAAATATGGTGAATTAACAACTAAAAAAGGCAATAGGAATTTATTTATTAAGACATTATTTAATAATATTAGTAGTAAATTAAAAAAATATGATGTATTAATAACAAGTGATATGTCTAGAATGTATATAGAGTATAAAAAAGAAGATGAAGAACTAATTATTTCTAAAATAAAAGAAATATTTGGAATTCATGCTTTTTCAATAGTTTATAAAACAGAGAGTTCAATTGAAAGTATAAAAAATACTATTAGTGAGTTACTATATAATGAATTAGAATTAGATCTAAATCATACTTTTAAAGTTGAAACAAAAAGAAGTGATAAGAGTTTTTCTAATGATTCCCAAGAATGTAATAATATTTTTGGGGGATTTATTTTAAAAAAATTTAAAAATTTTAAAGTAGATGTTCATAATCCTGAAGTTATAGTACATGTTGAGATTAGAAAAGATTATTCATATATTTATCTTAATGAATATAGAGGATTGGGTGGATATCCAGTTGGAACTCTTGGCCATGGAATGTTAATGCTTTCTGGAGGTATAGATTCTCCGGTTGCGGGTTATCTGGCAATTAAAAGAGGTATAAAATTGGGACTTGTATATTTTGAAGCTATTCCACACACCTCACTTGAAGCTAGAAATAAAGTTATAGAGTTAGCTAAAAAATTAGCGATTTATGGTGGGGAAATGAGATTAATAATTGTTCCATTTACAAAACTTCAAGAAAGTATCTATAAAAATGTAGAAGAAAATTATCCTATTACTATTATGCGTAGAATGATGTATCGTATTATGGAAAAAATTACTAAAAAATATAAAAGTTTGGCAATCATTAATGGAGAATCGGTAGGACAAGTTGCTAGTCAAACATTATCAAGTATGAATGCAATTAATTCTGTTACTAATATGACTGTTATAAGACCAGTTGCTTGTCTTGATAAATTAGAAATAATTGATATAGCTAAAAAAATAAATACTTATGATATAAGTATTCTACCATATGAAGATTGTTGTACAGTTTTTGTTCCTAAACATCCTATAATTAATCCTGATATTGATAAGTGTATAGAAATGGAAAATAAATTTGATTATAAAAAACTAATAGATGAGATAATGGATAATTTACTAATTCTAAAAATAACAGAAGATTTTGAAGATGATAAATATAGTGATATTTTATAAAAAGGTAAAATATGGTATGTTAATTTTTGTATAAAAAAGTAATCTTTTCCACATTCTAGTATTGTGGAGGTGAAACAATGAACTCAAATTCAAATAGAGATTCTTTAAAAATGAGAGTTCCAGGTGCTAAACAAGCTATCGATAAAATGAAATATGAAATAGCTAGTGAATTTGGTGTTACTTTAGGTCCTGATACTACTTCTCGTGCTAATGGTTCAGTTGGAGGAGAAATTACAAAAAGATTAGTACAAAATGGACTAAATCATTTAAGCGGAACAAATCAAAATTATTAATAATATAAGCTAAATTCATTTTAATGGGTTTAGCTTTTTATGTTACATATGGGATGAATAGTAAATAAAACTTGTCATTCAAGTAAAAATATAGTATAATGCTCTTGGAGATGTATTATGAACGATTATGAATTGTTTGAGAAGTTTATTATACATAGTTATAAACATGATGGAAGTATACATCGTGAATGGGATGAAGCAATTTTGCTTGATGATTGCGGTGATTATTTAGTTTTTGGTAATAATAAAACAAAAGTGTTAGAATCTGATGGAAGAAGTTGGAGAACTAAGGAGCCTGCAATAATGTTTTTTTATAAAAATAAATGGTATAATGTTATAGGTCAATTGAAACCAGATGGAATATATTATTATTGTAACATGGCTTCACCTTTTATTTTAGAAGACAATGCTATAAAGTATATTGACTATGATTTGGATTTGAGAGTATTTCCAGATGGAGCTTTTAAAGTGTTAGATCGTGGTGAATATAAATATCATCGAAAAAAAATGCATTATCCGGAGGCTATTGATTCTATATTAAAAGAGGATTTGAGTGATTTAATCGATTTGGTTAGAAAAAAAGTTATTCCTTTTGATAAGGAAACAATAGAAAAGTATTATAATATATATAATAAAGCTAGGAAAAAGGACGTTTAGATGAACGTTTTTTTTGTTTTGAATTGTTAAAAATCGGGAAAAGTGTAAAAATTGTGTCAAAAAAATGAAAAAGTGTTGATTAAAATAATTTAATTTGATATATTAAATGAGCAACAGCGCAAATAGGCCTCATTTAGGCGAGTGATTGTTGTAAAAGTATTGATTTATGGATACTTTTAGATGAATTGTTTGAAAAATCGACAACAATGTAAAAAAATAATAAAAAAGTAAAAAAAAGTGTTGACTAAAATAAAAAACTGTGTTATTATTAAAAACGTTGTTCGAGCAAATCAGACAACATCAGTATTAAATAATTAATATTTAATACTATTATTATGAGATAATACATAGGTAATTATGTATTGTTGAATGATCTTTGAAAACTGAGCAAAACGTCAATTTTAAGCTAGGAAAATAACTGAATAAAAAAATATAATAAATTAAATTTTTTGAGAGTTTGATCCTGGCTCAGGATGAACGCTGGCGGCATGCCTAAGACATGCAAGTCGTACGAAGTGACCCTTTGAAGCAGAGTGCTTGCACAAAGTGGATAAGGATTTTCACTTAGTGGCGCAAGGGTGAGTAACACGTGGGTAATCTGCCTTCGAGACTGGGATAACAATTGGAAACGATTGCTAATACCGGATGATATATACAAGGTAAAGTTGTATAGTAAAAGGAGCCTTTAAAGCTTCACTTGAAGATGAGCCTGCGGCGCATTAGCTAGTTGGTAAGGTAATGGCTTACCAAGGCGACGATGCGTAGCCGAACTGAGAGGTTGATCGGCCACATTGGGACTGAGACACGGCCCAAACTCCTACGGGAGACAGCAGTTAGGAATATTCGTCAATGGGGGAAACCCTGAACGAGCAATGCCGCGTGAATGATGACGGTCCTCTGGATTGTAAAATTCTGTTGTTGAGGAAGAACTACTAATATAGGAAATGATATTAGTTTGACGGTACTCTTCAAGAAAGCTCCGGCTAACTACGTGCCAGCAGCCGCGGTAATACGTAGGGAGCAAGCGTTATCCGAATTTATTGGGTGTAAAGCGTGTGTAGGCGGTTTATTAAGTCCAAGGTTTAACTCCGAAGCTTAACTTCGGTTCGCCTTGGAAACTGATTTACTTGAGTGTGGTAGAGGCAAATGGAATTTCTAGTGTAGCGGTAAAATGCTTAGATATTAGAAGGAACACCAGTGGCGAAGGCGATTTGCTGGGCCATTACTGACGCTGAGGCACGAAAGCGTGGGGAGCAAATAGGATTAGATACCCTAGTAGTCCACGCCGTAAACGATGAATACTAAGTATCGGGGTTACTCGGTGCTGAAGTTAACGCATTAAGTATTCCACCTGAGTAGTACGGTCGCAAGGCTGAAACTTAAAGGAATTGACGGGCACCCGCACAAGCGGTGGAGCATGCTGTTTAATTCGAAGATACGCGAAGAACCTTACCTAGGCTTGACATCCCGATGATCGTCTTGGAAACAAGATTTTCCCTTCGGGGACATTGGTGACAGGTGGTGCATGGTTGTCGTCAGCTCGTGTCGTGAGATGTTCGGTTAAGTCCGACAACGAGCGCAACCCTCGCCCTTAATTGCTAACATTTAGTTGAGAACCTTAAGGGGACTGCCGGTGATAAACCGGAGGAAGGTGGGGATGATGTCAAATCATCATGCCCCTTACGTCTAGGGCTACAGGCGTGCTACAATGGCCGATACAATGAGAAGCGATACCGCGAGGTGGAGCAAATCTATAAAGTCGGTCCCAGTCCGGATTGGAGTCTGCAACTCGACTCCATGAAGTTGGAATCGCTAGTAATCCCAAATCAGAATGTTGGGGTGAATACGTTCCCGGGTGTTGTACACACCGCCCGTCAAGGCATGGGAGTCGGTAATACCCGAAGCCGTTAGCCTAACCCAGTAATGGGAGGGAGACGTCGAAGGTAGGATCGGTGACTGGGCTTAAGTCGTAACAAGGTATCCCTACCGGAAGGTGGGGATGGATCACCTCCTTTCTATGGAGTTTAAATCCGTATCTAGCTTAAATTGAGTGGAGTTTTGCTTAGTTTTGAGAGATTAATTCTCTCTGAATAGTTCTTTGAAAACTGGATAATGTGAGTTATATTCTCAAACGAGCGAGAATATAACATATAATTGTATTTATTAAGTGTACAATTATTTTTATCTCATCAAATTAGGATAGAAATATCAAATTAACAATGGTGGTTAAATTATTAAGGGCGCATGGTGAATGCCTTGGCACTAGAAGCTGATGAAGGACGTGACAAACAACGATATGCTTCGGGGAGTTGTAAGTAAACTTTGATCCGGAGATTTCCGAATGAGGGAACTCACTAGTAGTAATGTACTAGTATCTATTAAATGAATACATAGTTTTTTAGAAAGCAACCCGGTGAACTGAAACATCTTAGTAACCGGAGGAAAAGAAAGAAAAATCGATTCTCTTAGTAGTGGCGAGCGAAAGGGGAATAGCCCAAACCAATCTTAGGATTGGGGTTGTAGGACCTCGAGAAAAAAAGTTATAAATTTATAATATAGTTGAATTTTCTGGAAAGTAAAACCATAGTAGGTGATAGTCCTGTAAACGAAATATTATAAACTTAACGAGGTATCCTGAGTACGACGGGACACGTGAAATCTTGTCGGAAGCTGCGGGGACCATCCCGTAAGGCTAAATACTCTCTAGTGACCGATAGTGAACAAGTACCGTGAGGGAAAGGTGAAAAGAACCCCGAGAGGGGAGTGAAATAGAATACTGAAACCATGTGCTTACAAAAAGTCAGAGTCCGTTAATGGATGATGGCGTGCCTTTTGCAGAATGAACCGGCGAGTTAATGTTGCATGCGAGGTTAAGTAGAAGATACGGAGCCGAAGCGAAAGCGAGTCTTAATAGGGCGTTTAGTATGTAGTATTAGACCCGAAACCGAGTGATCTAGCCATGAGCAGGTTGAAGTTTGGGTAAAACCAAATGGAGGACCGAACCGACGTACCCGGAAACGTGCGCGGATGACTTGTGGCTAGCGGTGAAATTCCAATCGAACTCGGATATAGCTGGTTCTCCCCGAAATAGGTTTAGGCCTAGCCTTGGGGTTAGCGATATGGAGGTAGAGCTACTGAATGTATGATGGCCTCACCTA
>Ga0247611_10001595_pt1 | contig 40006 bp, 49 predicted proteins | sample 177DNAGHGhighgp2_FD_192422 | JGI IMG/M metagenome (GOLD analysis project Ga0247611, IMG submission 192422) | Sheep rumen microbial communities from Palmerston North, Manawatu-Wanganui, New Zealand - 1770 DNA GHGhigh gp2 | ecosystem: Host-associated > Mammals > Digestive system > Stomach > Rumen... | reverse complement strand
ATGCCATCATAGCCAAAGGTGACATCAGAGGTGTAAATACATACTGTAGGCTCTATGAGATTGACAGGCGCAATTTCTTAGCCCAGAGAAAGGATCTGGATAGAGGATGGTTTCAGGTTTCCTGGCTTTACCCTATGGTGAAAGAATACGGTGTGAGTGCTGAATGGCTCCTAACTGGATCTGGCAGGATGTTTAAGAAGCAAGCCCAGGAATGACAATTCTTGCTAATTCTTGCAAAACTATCAAGAATTTGCTCACCTTAACCAGGTGGGCTTTTCTTTTGTTCTTTCCCCACACCCCTATTTCATACATATTCCCTTATTATTAAATAATAATTATTATAATATATATTATATATAAGTATATATACCCCCATTTAACTTGTGCCAAAATTTTTGCTTAGGCAAAATTAACCGTATAATTATCTGACACTCTGAAATTTCCTATTTTTGCTTAGGCAAAATTAAGCGAAACGGAACAAAATTTTACACCTTTGTAATTTGCTGTGTTTCAACGTCTTACAATTTTGCTTAGGCAAAAGTGCAAGCAAAATGGAAGCAAAATAGCAAGCAAATTTTTTGGCTATTTTTCAGCAAAATCCGCAAAATATGGCTGATTTTGATTTGCTTAGGCAAAACGAAAAATTTGCTTAGGCAAAATCAGCCTTACACTATCCTTATTATCAGATACTTACGATTTTTGATTAGGCAAAATATTATTTTTGCTTAGGCAAAACTGGCTCCAAAAAGCACCTCTTAATCTTTACCAGGTTAAGTACCTTTCTGTTAGCGTTATCAATCGGATCCCATGACTTTCTTATATAGGTGTCTGTGATCCTGGTACTCTCATCTACATGGTTAAGTGCCGTGTGTACCGTCCACTTATCCACACCAGCATCATTCTGTGCTATTGTTGCCCATGTGTGCCTGGCAGCATAAAACTCCAGCTCATCAAGCCCAGCAGCCTCAGCGATCTTTTTCAAGCCGTACCCTACAGCCTTATGTAGTGTACTCATTGAAGCATACATCCTGTAGAACTTGAACACCCGCTTTCCAGTCGGATCCCTATACTTATCCACCAGAGCCTTGATCTCTGGCTGGATCTTGATGGAGATCCTGGCACGGTCTGATCTTCTGTTTTTCGTCTTTATCCTCTCATAGGTAATCCTGCCATCCTTGCAATCCTCGCAATAATAGAGATCAACCAGATTCATGCCTACCAGTGCAAAGCTCAGAATGAAGAGATCCAGCGCAAAATTGAAACGGTTTGTGTTTGGGTATGGACTGGTGATGTAAGGAACCTCCAGGATCCTCTTCATCTGATCAATGGTAAGGGCACGCTTCTCTGGTACTGGCTCCTTTGGCATATCTATATGTGAGAAAGGAGATCCTGGGATCCGTATGATACCAGCATCCTCATCATTGAACTCTTTCTTGGCCATATTATGTATAGCCCTCATCTTCGACAGGTAGTTATGAGGTGCAAAGCCCAGCTTTACGCTGTCCTGATCCATGATCCACTCCACCCATGATTTCAGCATCCTAACCGTCACCTCATGGATGCTCACCTTATCCCTGCCCATGAACTTCACCAGGGAATTGAGTGCAACCTTATAGGACTGTGCGTTTCCCTCATGCCCTGTCTCTTGCAGTCTCTTGATGTGCTCCCTGGTGTACTCCACAATGTCGAGATCCCAGTGATCATCCTCCTGTGGCTTTTCAATGAATGCCACCACCTCATCCACCGTCATTGACATAATGCGTGTACCCAGGAGATCGCACCTGTTACGGTATGTCCTTATCAGATCATCCGTCAGATCCAGGTATTTCTGGTTTTTGATTTTCAGCGACCTGGTTAGATCATCCTTTGTAACATACCAGGGTGTAGCCAGGTAACGTTTACGCTGGTTTTGCGTAACCCTGATCTTGATATTGTACGTTCCATCCTGTTTCTTCTGATGGGCATACACTTCTGCCTTAAAAGTAGCCATAATTTTGCTTCTGTAGAACTATTGTAGAACTTTTCGCAGCAAAATTACACAAAATTTGCGGATTTTAAAAATAAAATTAGTAATTTTGTACCCCCGCTGGGAATCGAACCCAGATTTCAGCTTTAGGAGAGCCGTGTTCTATCCATTGAACTACAAGGGCTTATAGAGCTATCAAAAACAAATAAGATCCCGCCTGGATCCCGAATCAGTCCCGAACTATGGATAATGCTTAGGAGAGTTTTGTTTCATCCTATGATTATCAACCAGTTATGCCGATATTCGGGATTTTTGTAGAACTATTGTAGCATTTCTGCTTATTTTTAAAAAAAGCACCCCTCACCAGGATCTGGATTGGGGCGCAAATGCAACACCGACTATTTCAGATCGGCTCTGCAAAGGTATTAATTTTCACCGAAACCTCCAAATTATTTCGATGAAATCTAACAAAAAGATCCGTGCGGACTTCACAGCTGGCACGGATCGGCAGTATAGTTATTCTACAGAAAGCTATTTCTCCAATTCGATGTACTCAGAGTATATGATCCTGTTGTGAGGATTCCTACTGATCACCTCCTGCCTGATGGCCTTGCATCCGAACTTAAAAAACAGAAAACGCTTAGGCACTCTGTGTACCATCTGTTTGATTGTATCAGTTGTATATATTGATAGGTTGATCTTTCCGCTGTCGATAACTCCAGACACATCAGCCCAGGGAGGATCTTTCCAGCAGAATGCTTTCAGCGTATCTACCAGGTGAATTTCTGGCTTATAGACGATGCTGTCCCTAATCTCAGTCTTGATCTGGATATTACCCTGGGTGGATGTCTGAGACACAGATTGCAGCCTCTTCACCTTGATCCCCAGATCCTTTGCCTCCTGGCATACTTTCTGATACTTACTCTCCAGCTCATCCTTTGTAAGCTGGAGCCTCTGCACAGAGGCAGCACTTTCACCCGCCTTTGTCTCATACAGCTTAACCTCACTCATCAGAGCCTCCTGGTTGTTATGGAGCCTCTTACGATCTTCTATGCTATCAAACAGGCACTGTGCAAGCCAGGCACTAAGGATAGCCAGTAGAATGCAGATTACAAATAAAGTCTTTTTCATACGAACTTGATAATTTTAGGTGGAACCGTGTTTAATGTCAGAGTACCATACTGAACACCTTGCAACCTCCTAAGCCATCCGTTCAGGAATTTCCTGTTTGTCGGCCTGCTGTTGCAAATATCATATAGGTATTTCTTTCTCCTTTGCCAGAGTTTGCAGAAGAAAGTCCTTGGATCCTGTGAGTTTAGAGCTGCCAGGGTCTTAGCACCCACGATACCGTCAGCTTTTACACCCAGCATCGTCTGAGGGATGGTAATACCGTACTTACCAGATCCCCAAACCCAATCAACGAGAATGTTTGCAAGTGACTGATCGTTTATCTGATCGGCTTTCCACCGATTCCAGAAATTCTTACGGCAAATCTCCATTGCATCCTCTGGAGTGATCAGTTTCAGATCTTCCACGTCAATGTCACCGTCACCATCCTTATCATACCCCTGGGCTTTCCATGTGGAGATTGTCACACCGTATTTGGTTGCACCACCACGATCACCAGGGACATTAGCAAAGCCACCCTCCCAGCTTAGGATATATGGCCACAAAGTTTCAATCTTACTCATTCAGCTATTCATTTTATGGTAGAAATCAAGTTTGATACGGTCATACACCGCCTGTACGTTGGTGTAGGCACGTCCGTTATTCGGCATATCGGCATAAACCTCATTTTCCACAATCTCAGCCACCCAGTCCACCCATTCAGGGGATGTGTAGGATGCCAGCCTCTTCCCCCTGTATGTGTAGTAGTCAAAACGGCTGTCCCGATCATCATGCAGATTGATCAGGAGCGTGCGGATCTTATGCCTGGTAGCCTCCCTATCCACTATGTGGTTTTCTTCACGTACCTTTTTAATAATACGGCACACCTTTTCCACCGCATAGTCAAAGTAGATACCAGAGGTATTCTTGATCCTGAGCTGTGTTTCTGGGCGCAAGCCCTCCGATATGTCAGCCAGCATAGAGTTCTGGCTTCGTGTCTCTTTCAGCAGCTCATCAATCATGGAAGAGTTCTTTTCCAGCATATTGTTAATGATGGACTTGAACCACTTGAAACAGGCGATCATCAGCATAGCTGCCAGTACCAGGAAGAATGCAGCCGTAACAGCCATCATCCCTACATCGCCTATTGTCCTGGCAGTTTCCAAACCATCCTGGATCATCTTCTGTTATTCCTCCATTTGTTTTTCTGGTATTCCTGGAAGTTCCTTTGATCCTCTTCTGTCACACCAGCGGATGGCGGGAACACCCTGAAACCATACATATTGCCATACTTTACCACCTTGATGATAGCACGCATGGGATAATGCCTTTTGGGGTTGGCAAACACATCTTTCAGTTTTTTGCTGTCAGTGAAGAAAGCAGACTTACTGTAACCCTCTCCATAGGCTATCAGGCATCTGGATCCGTTCTCTGTCTGCCTCTCAGGGTCACACCCAGTGAATACCGTTACCTGGTTAATAACGGCATCAATGGATGTAAACTCACAGTCGAAGATGTCACTTGCACCCTTGGTAGCACCATCATCCACGAAATCCTCTATACGCTCATTCATAGATCATCAGGGATATTGTGCTCTTTACAGTCAGCTGTCACCATAGCCTTGATAGCCTTACGGTCATTGAGAAATGCCCTGTAAGCGGCAATGGCGGCTTCTGCCTCTTCATCCTCCAGGATCTCCATCTGAGCAGCCTGGTAGTCATTCATGAGCTTCTGCTGGATGTCCTGGGGATAGCGTGCATCCAGCAGGGTAGCGTAGATGTTCTTACGTGTCCTGGGGAACTCCACCCTGAGGCTGTCATACTGCCACCGCTTTCCAGTGGCTTTCTTCTTATCCTCAGTGATGGTAACACCACCATTCTCATCCTCTATCACCAGCACCTCTTTGAGGTTATGGTTGTAGTGGATAGTACCCTGACCGTTTTTCAGATCGTCAATCACTAACGGCTTCTGATCCTTTTCAGCCAGCAGCCCGATAATCAATACACTTAATTTTGCCATAATTCAAACATTTATTAAAGATGAAATCACTGTGCTCCTTATCACATCTGATTATCCAGCCATATTCAGACGGAAACAGGTGCTTAATATCTGCCTCACTCTTGATGTCGTATTTCTCCTTTGTGGCCTCCAGCTTCTTATAGAACCTCAGCAGGATTCCCTTTCTCAGAAGTATTCCGTAGTGATTCTGCTTGAAGCCCACGTAGTCGATACCACGATCATCTACTGGGAATATCTGCCAGTTATGCTTGATCTCCACTTTCAGCTCAGCACCCAGGTAGAGCGAAAACGCATCCAGGATATAATGCAGTTTAGCCTTGCTTGCTGCCAGAACCACAATATCATCCATGTACCTGTAGTAATACTCCAGTCCCAGATACTCCTTAACCCAGTGGTCGAAATATGCCAGGTAGAGGTTAGCCAGATACTGGCTCGTGAAGTTGCCTATTGGCAATCCCTTTTCCTTACCGTTACTGTCAATTATCTTATCCAACAGCCGCAGCAGACTTTCATCTGCTATGGAATAGCGTATGATCTTCTTTAGTACGGCATGATCCACGTTGTCGTAGAACTTTCTGATGTCTATTTTCAGGCAGTACTTAGTACCAGCCTTATCAGTCACCAGTGCCTTATGCACATCCTCCATGCACTTGTGGATTCCCCTGCCCTTGATACAGGCATAGGTATTACCAATGAAGATATGATACCAGTGTGGAGCCAGCACATTGATCACACAGTGATGGATGATCCTGTCTGGAAAGAAAGGTGCTATCATTATATCCCTCTCCTTTGGCTCGAAGATCTTCTTAACCCTGTACTCTCCAGGCTCAAAAGTCTCTTCACTCAGGATCTCATACAGAAAGGCCATGTTCTCATTGATGCTGTCATTGAACGCTTTCACCTCTCCCCTTTGCTTCTTTCCTTTCTGTGCCGTGTATTGTGAGCGGATCAGGTTTTCAGTACTGTAGATCAGCGGGTACACATTCTTGATCTTCTTGCATGGTGACAGGTAGATCTTCCCTGTGTTGCCGATATAGTAGCCTACATCCTCAAAGTCACGGTACACACAGGCGGGATTCAGGTTGGCATTCTTTTTGGCTTCTTTCTTCTTATTATCCATGTGCCGTTGTTTTAATCAGGAGCTTTCAATAACTTACTCACACCCTCTTAAACACCATTGTTTTACCAGCTGCCAGCAGTGCCAGCAGCCCCTGTGTGGTAGGGTCGCAGAGGTCAAACAGTCATCAATCTTAACGTCAATCTTCATACATCGGTTAGTGATAAACCACGGTATAGGCGGAACCCAATGTTCGCATTCGCATTCGAGGAACGATTATTCGTATTCAGATAACCGAAACCCGCATTCGTACCATTATTCGCATTCGCAGACAGGAGGGCACCTGACCTCCGCAACCGTTTATTAAATTGTTTCAAAGAACTCTTTCAAATCCAGAGGAAAGGGGGGAGGGCAAAAATATTTGCCCCCGCACCCCGTGAATTGCAGCCGTTAGAAACGGCACAGGCGGAACCCAATGTCCGCAATCGCAACCGAGGAACGACGATGCGTATGCAGACAACCGAAACCCGCATACGTACCAGCATACGCATGCGCAGACAGGAGGGCACCATACCAGCCCCAGTCTGTAAAGCCATCTGTAATAGGTGAATAAAAGTAGTCGCAAACACCCTTGTTAGCGGCTCCACCAATGGCATCAATGAATCCGTAGGCATGATCACCCATCGAGAGTGTAAGGCCATAGCCTGAATGTCTGGGGATCTCAGTCTCAGCCACGTAGCCAGCTGGTACTGTAGTAGCACCGTCAGCTGGAGAGGTGAACTTAGTGGGATCCTCACACACATAAAGCTCTGACACATCCTGCTTGTGCCATGCAAGCAGATCATCAGCCAGGCTCCAGAGATATTCAAAAGGTGTTTCAAGTCCACGATAGGACGTAACCTGAATATCCTTGTCTGTGCCTCCACCAGCCCAATTCTTAACCTTGTAAGTCACCTTACCTGTATTGTTACCAAGTGTTGCAGTAACACCACACGGCACAAAAGGATTGTGAGAATTGTGTGTAGTCCACTCTTTATCTGCTACCGTGCAACCATTACCAAGACCTCCCTGGTGGAATCCGTCATCTGTCAGCGTCTCTGTAAACTCTGCCTGGCAGTTCATTTCAGCATACTCTATCCTGTAGAGCCAGGCTATTTCCGAGTACACACGTCCGAAGCCGTGGTGTGTGCCATTCTTGCACTTTCCACGCACGGTATTCTTAGCCACGTTTGTCTTAGGCATACCGATCAGAGACCTGTAAGTGCCATCCCAGTCAGTGCCATTTCCGCCCCTGGGAGCACCAGACTTATACACCACCAGGCCGTCTGAATCCCTGGCGATCTGATCACCATCCCAGGTGAGGAAACAGGCAGAGATTGCCGTGTCACCAGCAGCATTGAAAGTAGCGTACCAGGGTGAGCAAGTCTTACGGCTCATCTTCACGAAGCCTGGCAGCTCATACTCAGAGATAGCATAGAGCCACTTAGTACCGTAGATCTCCACTCTCCTGAAATACTCAGGCTTCTCCAGCATCACGTTACCGTCCGTACCGTCAATGTTGGCAGCGGCTCCACCGTCCTTTTTGCGGCTGTCATTGCTGTGCAGATAATACTTAACCGATCCGTCCGTATCCTCTACAAAACGTCTCAGTTTCTTCTGGATGGGCAAAGATCTGTGCAAGTCCAGATTACCAACCCTTGTGAGCTTTGTGTCTGAGCTTGAAAAATCGCCCTGAACACCGTACCACATTGAGTACGGATATTGTGGTGTCGTGCTACCACTACCTATAAGTAAACCCATAATATTATAGAATTAAAAATTAAACAGTCTCACCAGCTCCCCAGTACACATCAAACTGATCCAGTGGGATAGCATCAGGGGAGATCTCAGCTATTGCCGCTGGTGTCCAGTCACCAATAGCCACAGGGAACTCTCCAGCCTCTTTGTCACAGATCAGCTTGCACTCCACAACCAAATTGGTTTCCATCGTTGGCTGCTTTGAGCGCACGAAGATGGAGAAAGGCTTACCTCCCAGTGAGAAACCGCTGGAAAGGCTTGTAATTTGTCCTTTTGCAAGGATTCTCAGACTATACATTTCATTCATACCGAACCAATATTTATGTTTTAACACTGCAAAAATACTAAATTGTGTTCAAGAAACACACTTTTTGGGCATGAAAAATTGCAAAAACACATAAAATTTGCCATTTCAGCCACATTTCAGATACTATTTCATTGCCACCTCCTTTCTTTTAGAGGATCCTGGAGGGATCCAGCCACCCCTCCGTTCACCTGGTTAATCAAGTTGGTTACTGTTCTGCTTCTGCTTCATCCTGAACAGTGAAAACCTCGATAGCATCATCAATGAATTGGTCTGTGAATGCCTTTACCTCAGCCAAAGAAACAGGATTTTCTCTCACTGTGCTAATACCTACAGTAATGTTCTGATCGCAATTACAGAATCCGATACGATCGAAACCTTTATACACATCTGCACGAACCTCAACGGGGTTGTTGTCCTTGTCACGCTTGATGGTGTAACGCAGAACTAAATCGCCTACGGTTGAAACACCTGTCTGATTTGAATTCTCGATTTTCATAATTCTTTTCTCCTATTATTAAAAGTTAAACAATAATGGTTTACTCCTGACCTCCCTCGATAACGTCAACCACCTGACCGTAAACGCCAGCAGCGAGTGTCTTGGCCGCTGTGTTCTTGATGAACGTAAGTTCCTCTGTGGTATAGTTGGTATCGCCGTTAGAGAGCTTTTTACCGATCTTATAGGCGAGATACTTATCCTCAGGGCTTACGTTATCTCCGTTGCTTCCGACAAAGAACATTGATTTACTCAGTTCCTCAGCGAGGTCAACTTCCTTACCCAACATCATTAATGGCTTACCACAAAAATCCGTGGCCGATACATTAAAATTCACTTTCATAATTCTAAATTTTTAAATTGTTACAAATTAATCACAACAGAAATGACACCAATAATATCCGTCATATACATAAATAGCAGAGTCTGCGCCCTGAGTATAAGAGCTTGCCGTGCTGTCTGAATTAGAGGCTTTTACCCTATTACCAGACGTGCTTACCGTCACATTTGACCCCTTTACGAAATATATGGAGCCTGTCGGAACGTTTGACGTAGGCAGAGTGAATGAGCTGCTTTTGAATGCACATGCTGGAGCAAAGAAACCGTCACCTGAAATTCTGAAAGATTCGCCCGATCTAACATTATATCGCACATCGCCATAACAGTTGATGGCTATTGAATTATCTCCAGCCTGTGCGATTATATACATGCCAACAGCATTATTGCCGTATGCGCTAATACTTACCGCCTTATCATAGCTTGCTGACTCATTGGTATCGTTTCGGATAGAAAGGAAAGCATCGCTATGATTGATTCTCAGGAAGTGAGTTCTATTGTCACCGCAGATGAAATAGCCTCCGCTCGTTGAAGCCGTCAAACCACCTGAACTAATGTTCCATCCTCCGATAGATCCAGATGTGGCAGATATGTGATTTACATCTATGTAATTGGAATTAAGATAACCTCCAACGATTACGGTCTCTCCGACAAGGGCTGCATATACCGATGAATAGTCAAAAGCAAAATCTGCAATCTCATTCTCTACGGCCTTTGAATTTATTATATTCTGCACGTTGCTTGTCAAGTCATTCCATGCAACTGATGTCAGCTTTGCGTTGATAACGTTCTGCAAGGCAGTTGCAAGGTCATTCCACGTAACAGTCGTTAGTTTGTCGTTTATCGTGCTCTGTAACGAATTTGTCAGGTCACTCCATGCAACCGATTCCAGCTTGTTATTTATAGTCGATTGTACCGCACTTGCAAGATTTGACCATGCTACACTGTTCAATGTTGCGAGGGATCCGAGGGATGAGGAATCTGCCTTACCGCTAATTGTACTCTGTACCGTACCAGTAAGATTTGCCCAGTCCACGCTATTCAGGCTTGCGAGGGATCCGAGATCTGCTGAGTTTGCCTTACCATTGATAGTGTTTTGCAAAGCAGAAACAAGATCAGTCCACACTATTGAATCCTTTGTCGCAAGTGCTCCAAGGGAGGATGATTCTACCTTTCCATTAATGGTATTTTGTAGGGCTGATACAAGATCAGTCCAAGCTACACCACTTTTGAGTGCAAGCGATCCGAGATCGGCTGTATTTGCCTTGTTGTTTATCGTAGTCTGCAAGGAAGAGCTAAACATTGAAAATGTTACAGCTCCTAATAAGTTCACACGGTCTGATGCTATTGTTGTCGTGGTAGCGTTTTGGTTGATGTATGATATTATCTCATTTCCATCCTCCAGGCTCTTTGAAGCCCACAGCAAATTTCCGTCCGCTGATGTGATCCACCCCGCACTGCTAATTGTTTGCTCTACCGTATTTACCCTGTTAGAAACAGCTAATACCTTACCATCTACCACATTCAGCTGTGCAACAGTGGAATATACTGACAGATCTGGCTTGTCTGTAAGGTTGTCATATCCAGAGCCTGATCTGATAGTAATATTTCCGCTAATCAGATTGTTATCAAGGTCGAAATAGCATTCACCGCTTGAACTCTGTATCTTTCCTGTAGTAATTGTGTTTCCGTTGATTCTTGTAAATCCGTAAGTGGTTGTGAAGTCACGGAAATTATCATCAACATACTTTGATCCTATGATACCAACCAGGAAATAATAAAACTCACCATCAGGATCAGACTTGTATTGTGTCTGGGTTATCAGCCATGCAGCATTATTGCCACTTTTGGGGCATCTGGCATACAGGTAATAGCCTGTTGTGTTTGACAGCCTTGTGTCCGTTGCAGCCATCTGCCACGTCCTCACACCGTCCTCATTGATCGTCAAATGAGAAAGGCTTCCACCTGATATAACTATTCTGTCAGGATCTCCATCATAGTTTGGCTGTATCACCACATCAGACAGTACAAACTGCTGGCTCTTTGAGCCTACAGTGAGCATATTAGTGTCTATACTGTTGGCTCTGAAATTATCCGTATCAAAGAAGCCATCAGTATCAAACACCATATTCCTCAGTTCCTCAGTGGTTCTCCATCCACGTCTCATCTTCGTAAGATCCTTGAGCTGGTTGTTAATGATAATGGTCTCATGGCTCTGTGTGTCTATCACCGCCTGGGTGTAGATGTCTATAGTTGCTGTGTCTGAGATAGTCAGCTGGTAGTCATGCCTGATCAATAGGTTACGCTCCACCTTTTGGATGCGGATATTCTTCTGAACACCAAATCTGGTATCTTTGATAGGTACATAGTCACCAGGCTTGAAGAGCACGGTATCTGAATCCGTTGGCATATCCTCCAGGAGCTTCATTCGGTTAAGTTCCATAGAATACTGTACCCTGGACTGTTTCAGCTTGCACAGATCATCATATCCAGCATACCACAGATCCTCTTCTGCATTGTCTATGACAGACTGAGGCATCACAATATCAGTGAGCTTGTATCTGTCACCAACACCTATACGGAAAGCAGCACTATCCTCTGTAGGAATGGTCAAGCCCCTGCTATCCTGGTAAGGAATCAGAGTGAATTTCTTCGTTGTGGCATCATACTTGCTGATCTCCAGGGTTTGCCCTGCCAGCTTACCAGTTATGAAAGTTACCTTTGCGCTCACATTATTTACCAGGTGTTCATTGATGTCAAAGTCCATACTGCTGTCAGCAAACGAAAGGTAGTCTGGGTTTTCACCGCTTGAATAGATGGCTGTCACCGATCCAGTCCTGGTAGGAACGATCTCATCATAGAGCACGGAATCAGCATCCACTCCCAGGGCATTTGACAGAGCAGTATCTTCAATGTAGCGGGCATTCTCAGATGTTATGCCAATATACTCAGAGTTGGCCGCTATCACGGTTCCATCAGAGAGGGTATGAGCGTTTTTGTTCTTTCTTCTCAAAGGCAGCTGGAGCCTCATGGCATAGTCTCTGTAGCCTGTAGGCAGATTGGAAGTACCACCCTCCACCCAAAGCCTGGTCTTGATGGCCTTATCATCCACCTTGTTCTCTTTCAGCGAATACAACCCTTTGCCCCTGCCCCACTCAAAATAGCTGGATCCGTCAGGAGGTGTTATATTGCTACCGAAATGGCCTATCTGGATGGTACGGACATTTTCCCTCTGGGTAATACGGAAATCCACCTTGAATTTCTGGCATACCTGTTGAAGCACCGCCAGGCAGTTGTTACAGCTGAACTGGAAAGGAATCGGCTCTTTGTCTGGGCATCCTGTCTCATCGAACACCCACCAGCCAGGATAGTCCTTTTGGGTATTGTTGATCAGTACACGGATGTACTCTTTGAGGTCATAAACCAGATCAAAGGTGGAAGTACTGGAGTTGCCAGAGGCATCCATATTCCTGTAAGGTGTTTTCATCAGATCGTATAGAACACCGTAGAAAACAGCATCATACTTGAAGTAGCCGTTTGGTGTAAGTTCCCTGTTTACCTTTGTACGGATATAATAGTTCTCGCCATTGACAACAATACGATCCCCTTTGTCAAAGCTCAGAATATCCCTGGAAAGAATGCTCAGGGTAACGGTATCTACACCCATCAGGCTCTTGCTCTGGGTTGCAGTCTTAACCGTGCGGAATGGTTCCTTATTGAATAGCTTGATCTGAGTGCCGTTTCTCTTTATCAAAGTAATCTGCTCCATACTGTGCTAAAATTTGAACTGAAAGATGTGAAATCGTTTGGTTCCCCTGTGATGACAACATAATTTGATGTGACGCTGTGTGACACCGTTTGTGAAACGTCATTGCCACTCACACCGAATGTGTGCGTTCCATCGCCCCAGTAGATGTTTACAGGTGACTTGCTCTTTATGGTAATGTTGCACGTGCCGTTTCCATATAGCACCCTCTTCACAGGCTCTGGCTCTGTAAGCCTCAGCGTGAAAGTACCAACGCATTTGTTCTGATGTGAGAAATCAGGTACTAACCTCACCTCATCCTTGCAGATCACCTCATATACCAATACTGTGCCACCAGCCACTATCTTTAGCCTCAATGTCCTATTCTTAGTAAGCAGGGCAAAGAAAGCCATTGTCTTATTCAGCAGATCAGGAAAGCTGTTTGCCTCTACCAGACATTTTAGCTGTATGGTACGCTCCTTATACCTCACTCCGTCCTGATGGTAGTCCAAGCCGTTAGCCGTTCCCCAGTTGTAAGTCAGAGGTTCCTTTATCTGAGGGATGGTAGTGATACCTGAGGATGCTTGCACGTACACACCATAGGATGTGAATAAGCTGCCGTCTATTGAGTATTGCACCTCATCTGCTGATGAAGCACCACTCCAGGAGCCTGATGGGACTGCTGGATGTGGTACTGTCAGCTTTAGCGTGAAAGTGCCTACAAAGGTCTTTGAGTTCCATTCCTTATCAATATCCACGGAATCCTTGCAAAGCACCGTGAATGAGCACTGCTTGTAGCTGCTGGAGGTTCCAGCCCTTACCACCAGCTTATGCTCTTCCGCATCGGCAAACTTAGCCAGGAATCCAGTAGCCTTACTGATGAAGTCGCTGTAGCCGTTGGCCTCAATAAAGCACCTCAGCTGTAGTGTAGCCTCTTTGTAATACACCTGGGATAGGTCATAGACTGTGCCGTGTGTATTACTCCACTCATCGGAAAGTAGATCCTTGATGGCTGGCTTGCACACCACACCGTCAGAAGAGGAAACATACACATTATAGGCCGTGAAGTCCGTACCGTCCACCAGATATTTTACATCAGCTTTTGCCATACAATTATCTCATCAGTTACGAGGTTGGTAATATCTTCCACGTTGCCAGAGATTATTATGTCATACTCGCCTGGCTCTGCAAAAGTGTGTTTCACAGTCTGGTTGGTTCCAGTCACACCAAACGTCTTTTCACCGTCACCCCAGCTGAATGTCAGCTTCTTTGGTGATGTCAGTTTGATGCTCGCCTCACTGTTTGCAGTCGTGCTAATGTGTCTCAGCACCATCTTCACAGGATCAGGCTCTTCCAGGTTAAGCGTGAATGTACCAACCATCATCTTCTCATTGTACCTGGGGAATGTCTTGTCAGGATCGCTACCCTCCAGCATGACCACCTCATACACCAGCGGTTTCGTGCTTCCATCGTGCTCAACCCTGAGCCTCCTGGTTCCCTTTTTGCGGAACTGCTCAAAGAAGTGGTGCATCCATTCTATGAAAGCGGATCTGCTATGTGCCTCAATGAAGCACTCCAGGGAGATCTTACGCTCCTTATATTTCACATAGTCATAATCATAGGCACGTCCATGATATGTATCATACTCAGCCGTTGCACCCTCCTTGCGCTCCAGCTGTCCTACCAGGCCGTTGCCCTTGCTGACATACACACCGAACTCTTTGAAGTTGATACCGTTGATGTAGTACTCCACATCGGTAGAGTTATTGACGATCTCCCTTACCTCTGACAGGTCAATAGCCTTATCATACAGCTCCAGCTCATCAATGAGGGCATGAGTGCCAGCCATCAGGCGCATATCATTGACAGACAGTCCTACAGGAACGGATGTAAGCTGCTGTGAGAAAACCTCGATCAGGTTCTCATACACATGGAAAAAGCTGTCTTTCTTCTGGAAAACCAGCGAGATCCAATGGTTTGGTGTCACGTCCATCCATTGCTCAATGTAGTTATCTACACCAGGTAAATTCAGAAGCCAGCCGATCTTGTCTGTCACTGGCATCACGTAGAGGATCAGAGTGAAGTCACCGCTAAACGGAATAGTCCTGGAGGTCTGTGCTCCACCCTCATTCGATTCAAAAGACTTGCCTTTCATTGCGTTCCTGGAGAAACAGGCATTACCGAAGATCACGGCATCGTCACGTCTGCTTGAATAGTCGTAAGCTACACCGCTACCGTCCGCATCGTCAAATGGGAGGTACAAAATCAGATTCTCTTCAATCATAGCTTAATATGTTTTCTTGTTAATACTGTTTACTTTTATCCCAGATCCGATACACTCTACCTGGGCATCACCGTATTTGTTCACTATCACCTGGGCATTGCCACCAGCCACGGCCACTACCAGATGAGAGTTATCAAAAGCGTCTATAGTCACTATGGCATGATCACTGACATTGACCGCTGCCTGGCTACTGTGTCTTATGTAGATCCTGGAAACACTGTACTCATCATATTCCAGGAGTGCCTTGCAGCCACCGTTCATCACAATGTCAGGTGCATTCCTCAGTCCAGTAATCTCATCGTCCACGTAAGCACCGAAAGGTTCACTCTTACCCTTGAAGTTCTTACGCATGAAGTCCAGCGTGGGGTAGTCATTCTTGATACAGAAGTCAATCCCACGGATGAAGAGCCGCACCATCTTTTCTACGGTGTCGCTCCTGTCAAGCAAGCCCTGGTATTGAGCACAAAGCCCAACGGCTATACCATCCTGTTTCAGCTGTTTGTTAAGTTCCATATCACAATATTTTTAAGATATTCCCTGAGCCAGTAGCGGGTTTCCGCTGCTTACAATCGTCTGTAGCACGGCCTTTATCGCTTTCAGCTCTTCCACGGTATTACCTGTGTTTGTACTGATTGCTGCCTGATATAGCAGGAGCTGTCTTACCATCACAAGCTGTTCACTCTGGTTTATCACCACAGCATTCATCCTGCCAGCCACCAAACCGCCCGTTTCCTCACTCATTCCCTGTACTGCTCCTGTGAGAGGATCCTTTGTCTGTTCCTCGGCATTCTTGATCCAGTCACCAATACCGTCCAGGGCATTGTTGAACAATCTGCCAGCCTGATTCACCAGGGATTCAAAGTGGGCACGTTCCTGATCTGTCAGGATGTTATCTTGCATAGCACCACCCAGGTACTCCACGGCATCATTGATACTCTTAGCCAGGAACTGCCTCTTTAGAGCCTCAACCACGGCATTTTTAAGCACCTCCTTGGTTTTCTTTCCCAGAGCCTCTGCACGATCCAGTCCCTGGTCGTATGCTTCTACCAGGGCATCCGCAAACTCATCAATGGCTGACTTTACATCAGTACCAGACAGGGTTTCCATCATGCTACGCTCCATGTCCTGGATCTGAGTGTCTATATCCTTGATCTTCTCTTCCCACTGGCTGATCTTATCCCAGTCGGTATCTTTCTTATCCTTTTCAGCCTCGATCTGTTCACGGATCATCTGCTGCTGCTTTCTCAGGTTCTGTGTCTGGAGTTGCATCAGGTCGAACATATCACCAGTACGCTCTGCCTTTTCCAATTCATAGCGGAGATCCTTGATCTGCTTAGTCAGTTCAGCATACTTTGAGAAATCCCACATCTTGCTTGCAAGCTCTGCCTCAGCCTCCAGAGCCTTGATCTGATCCTGGATGGCAGAGACACGTTTTCGGTATGCTGCCTCTTCCTCATCGTTGAACACCCAATAGGTGTGATCATAGGCATTCTGGAGCCTCTTCAATGAGCTATCCAGGGCATCAATGTCACGCTGTATGCTCTGAATGTGCTCTTCCAGCTCATCATCATTGTTGAACAGCCCAGCAATGAAGTTGATGGCCTGGAGAGCAATACTGATGGCTGCAAGGATAACGCTGCCTTTCTCTGCTGTTGCAATAGCCTCTGACATAGCAACACCAGCCGTTGCAATACCACTGAGGGTACTGATCACTGACTTACCTGTGTCACCCAGCATATCACCCAATACAGAGCAACTATCAATAGCATCATCCACGAAGTCAAAGCAAGCCTTAGTAGCATCACCCAGATTCTTCCAGTCTGTCTTGATCTGCTTTGATGTTTTCTTGGATCCGTCCTGTTGTTTCTTGAATACCTCACTGAGGGCATTGCCTAAAGCCTTGAACGGATTGGTGTCGAGCACCTTTCTCTTAGCCTCATCCAGCTTATCCAGCACGGCTTTCATGTCCGCTGGATTCAGTTTCAGATCCGCTGTGCTCATCTTCTGCTGAATATCCTTTATCAGCTTCTCAATCTGTTCCACAGTCAGGCTGTCGAGATCTGCAAACAGATTCTTCCAGCTCTCAGTCTGCATAAGCATCTGTGCATTGAGGGCTGATAGTGCCTCGGCCTCTCCCTGGTTGATCATTGCCACACGATCACTGAATCCCAGCTTTTCTGCCTCCTGCCTGAGTACACGGTATTGCTCTGTGATCTCCAGTTTCTTTTCCTCAAAGGTCTTGTAGTTATTCAGCACCTCTTCTGTCACCTGTTGGTTCAGTTCACTCTCCTGCTGGTTAAGCGAGAGGTTGGCAGCGGCATTCTCATCCTGATTCAGGTGGAACTCACCCTTAGCGAGGCGATCTTTCAGGTCTGCCACGGCCTGTAGCTTCTGTGCCAGGGTCTGAGCCTGCCTGATGCTTTGAGTGAGGCTTTCCTTGAACAGATCCATATTGGATTTTTGCCCTGTAAGCTCATTCAGCTGTGCCTTTAGTGAATTGAGGGCATTTGCATCACCCATCGTAAAGTCTTTAGGGTTTGCCTCTTTTTTGGCTTCCAGCTGTGCTATCTGTGAATTTACCCAGGAAACAAAGCTGGTTCCATCCTTGATAAGATCCTTGAAATGAGTATTGGCTACATCGGCTCCCACATTCTTCACCCAGGAGAAATATGCCTCATACTGTCTCTTCTTATATTCTATCTCACCGTCAAACAGCTTGATGCTCTCACTGTCGTATGCCTGGTTAGCCAGCTTTCGCCTCTCTTCAAAGTTACGCTTTTCCTCATCAGTCAAGCCACTGCTCTTAGGATTAGCCTTTTTCCTGGCTTTCTCCAGGTCGTTTTCCTCCTTAGCTATACTGTCAAGCTCTCTCTGGTGCTGGAGATTCAGGGTTGCCTTACGCTTTGCATAGCCCTCTTCCATCACAGAGATACGTGCCTCTTCCAGCTTACGCTGTGCCTCCAGCTGCTTCTCTTCAAGCTGGTTGTTATTCTGATCCTGCTGGCTGGCTTTGTTGCCCCCACCCTTAGACTGTGTAGGGCTATTCTGCTGGAGCTTGCTCTGTAGCTGCTGTAGCTCCTTAATATGCTTCTTTCTCTGATCCGATCCGTACTGCTCAGTGGAGATCATTTCCCTTAGCTGCTTGATACGCTCCTGGATCCCGCTGTCAGTATTCAGGTTTTCAGTCTTTGTCTGTATAGCACCGTTCAGCTGTGCTTGCAGCCCTATACACTCCTGGAGCCGCTTTTTCAGATCATCTATCTGTCCTGTTTCCGTCTGAGGATTGACGATCATGGAATTAAGCCTGTCTATCTCTGCCTGGTTTGACTTAACCTTTTCTTCCAGATCGGCAAAGCTCATTTCCACATAGTCCACGCTCTCAGTGACAGGTGTAGGATTCTTAGGAGCCAGGAATGCACTCAGTTCACCATCAACCTTTGCTATCTGGTTCTGAGCCTCCTGAGCCGTATTGACATACTCATTCAGGTAGTTTCTCAATACAGGCTTGAAAGCCTCTATCTCTGTACCGCTGGCCTTTGATCCGTTCTGGATCGCTTTGGCTATGTTATCCAGGATCTTCTCATAGGCATCAGTGTATGCCTGACCTGTAAGCCCTACAAGCTGCTGTGAGGCATCCTGTGTCATGGCCTCCACCATATCCCACATGGCATCAGAAGCCTGTCTGATATTCTTTGATGCAACCTCCTTATAGGTCGCTACAGAGCCAGAGGATCCCCTGGCAGTATAATTGGCCTGATAGCCAGCAAACTCTTTGTGTGTAGCCTCTTCTGCTGCCTCTTTGAGCTTTTTGAGGGATTCGGCATGATCATCAGCTGCCTTTTGCATGGCTTGCTCCACATACTTAGCCTTGACCTTCTCGGCTGTCGTTTCCTGGATGGCCTTTTTCAGTTCGTCATATTTTTTGCGCTGATCATCCAGAGTGTCATTCTCTTCAAGGAGGGTTTTGTTATACTCCTTGCAGATGGCATTTATCTTATCTATGGCATCCTTATGTGTCTTAGTGCCATTTTCCGTATTCCTCAGAACGGCAAACAGGAGATTGAGCTGGTCGATCTCCTTTTGGGTTGTATTCTGGAAATCACCCATTGCCGTATTAGCCTCTTCCTCTTCACCTTTGAAGAGCATGAAAGCGGAAATGAGTGTTCCAACAATGGTAACGAGCCAGCCTATAGGATTGGCTTTCATGGTAGCCCAGAGGGTTTTCAGCATCAGTGTTGCACGGCCTGTAGCTACTGACAGGAGGTTTGTTGCTGTTGTCTGCACACCCTTTGCGGCTGTGTCTGCTGTTGATGCTGCCGTGCTTCTGGCACTGGCTGTTACCTCCAGGGTTTTCTTCTTTGTATAGAAATCTGTGGATGCTGCCAGGGCATTCTTTCTGGCTATGGCGGCATTATCCTCTGCGCCCTCCAGTTTCTTCTGTGCTGCTGCTATGGCAGAAGCATCACCGCTCTGCCTTACCCAATACAATTCATACCTTGCAGCCTCTGCCTTTTGCATTGCGGAAACGGCTGTCTGCTTAGAAGTCTCCATCCTCCTGGCTGCTGCCGACACCTCTGTACGCATAGCCTCCAGCTCTGCTGCTGCCTTTTCCTTGGTGGCTGCTGTTGCCGTGCGCTTAGCTGCTACCTCCTGATCAAGTGCTGCCCTGTATATTGCACTCTTCGATGAAAGATCAAGTTTCTGTACGGCCTGTCTCTGCTCAACCGTCAGCACTTGCATAGCTGCTGCCTCATACCCTTGTGAGCTTGCTGTAAGCCCCAGGTTTGAAAGGTACTCTGCCTGTTGTGCTGTCAGTAGGGACTGGATGGTGGCGATCCTCAGCCTTTTCCTCACCTCTGCCAGCTCTTCTGCTGTCAGTTCTGCCTCCAGGGATGCTACATAAGCCTCGTTAGCTGCTGTCATGGCACGCTGCTGGGCTGCAACCTGGCCAGTTGCAATCGCCTCTGCTTTCATAAGGGCTATCTTAGCCTGCCGTGCTGTATTATCCAGAAGAGCAACACCAGTATATCCCTTTGTAGCCAGGGTGTTGAGCATTATAGCGGCTCTCAGTGATCCGTAAGACACAGCCACGGCCTCCAGGATGTCAAGGATCTGCTGGTAGTGCTCAACCAGGTATGATGCTCCATTGATGGCATCGGCAAACACCTCCTGGTTCTTAGTGCCTATGTCGTTAAGCATACTGTCCCAGCTGTCGCTCAGGTTGGAAAGCATACCAGTGAGGGATGCAGACTGCTTTTCCATAAGGTTGTAGAACTGGCCACCAGCATCCGTCATTCCGTTAATCACCTTTTCCACATCAGGGAATCCGATCTTACCAGCCGATACCATGTTATTGATCTCATCAGCGGTAACACCGTACATCCTTGCAAGTTCCTTAACCAGAGGAATACCACGGCCTGTAAACTGCCTAACGTCCTGGGCATAGAGCCTACCCTGTACCATTGTCGTACCGTACAGGTACACAATATCATTGAGAGGAATGGAGAGACCTGATGCTATGTTACCAAGCCTTACCAGGGTGTCATTGACTTTCTCTGCTGCCGTACCGTATGCCAGAAGCTGCTTTGCACCACCAGCCACACCAGCCAGGTCAAACGGTGTCTTAGCTGCTGTCTGGATCATCTGATCCATCAGATCCTTTGCCTTTTGCTCGGATCCAAGCATAGTGCCAAAGGCTATCTCCAGCTGCTGGAACTGACCACGTACCTCTGCTATACTCTGTAGCAATCCAGTCATTCCCTGTCCTACCAGGTAAGCCTGGATATACATGGCTCCTTTCTGGGCAAAGTCCAGTAGGCTCTGCTCCATATCCTCAGCCTCCATCTGGATATTGGTGGAAACCTGCCTTATATGCCGATCCATTGCATCAGCCGATACGTTGAAATCGTCTATGTCTAAAGTGGCCGCAAACCCCAGCCCTCCATTGATATTCTCCATTATAGCATCTTTTCAATGTAGTTTATAATATCATCTTCGGTTTCCAGCTTGATGTTTATTTCCTCGCTGTCACCGCTTTTAGGCTCATCCTTAGTCCTGGCAGCATCAGCTATGAAAAGCGTCACATTGAGCCAGGAAATGCCCCAGAGCAAATAATCGTAAGTCCATCCGAATGCCTTGCAGATCTCGCCACGATTACCCCACGGACTGTTAAGCCCGATTATTTCTCTACCAGATTTGCCCTGGGTGTCGGCTTCGTCGCTCCGATCTCCCTGATGGATCTGATAGAGTGCATAAAACCCCCAGGATTCATCATCTGGCTTATCACGTCTGCCAGACGTTTCAGGCGGTTTACGCTCAGGTTGTCGATAAAGAACTGTTTAAGCTGTCTCACCTCCCTGCTGTGAGGATCTGAGACGGATGGATTGTTAAGGACTGCAACAGCGGCTATCTCAGCAACCAGGCCGATGTACTTGAATAGCTTCTTTCCCTCCTGTTGTGGGAGTTCCTGTAGCTTATCCTCATCGTACTCTATCTGGAGATACAGGCTCCTGATCCTGTCTATAGTTCCCAGGTACAGAGGTGTGATACGGAAATGTCTCACATAAGTCTTTCTAAGCTCTTTCTTGTCTGGATCTGGCAGTTCCTCCAGGGTAACATCCCAATCCTCAGGGATCCTATCATCCCTCCAGATTATCAGGTGATCAGGGAAATGTCGGTTCCACCATGCAATACGCTTAGGTGGATTCACTGGGTTAATATTCAGCGGAACATTAAACCTCACACCCATGTCTATGAGTGCCTGGATAGCTTTTTCCTCCACCTCCAGACGTTCCTCCCTGGTAAGTTCTGGCTGTTCTATCTTTGCTTGCTCTTTCGCCTTTTCTTCCATTGCTTTCTGTTCTTTACCAAAGAAGCCCCCTAAACCAATAGGGAATAGGAGGCTTACATGCACATTTTTTAATTTAATTTCTCATCGTATGAGCCTTTCCATGATCAGCTTTTCTTAGCATAGCTGATGGCAGAGGTGGTAGTGGCCACAACATCCAACAGAGTGATACCCTTTGCAGAGTATGTGGTGTTGATCTTAGCCTGTACCACTGAGCTGGGGATGGTAAGCACCAGGCCGCTCACAGGTGTAACGACAAACTTCATCTGGATCTGCTCAGCAGTCTCAGATTCGGTAAATGTCTCAGCGGTCTTATTGGCTGTACCGCCCAGGAATGCTTTCATCTCTTCCACGGTGGGATCCATGATTGAGAAAGCCAGCTCGTGCCCCTCTTTGGTAGCCATGACGATACGCTTGTTACTGGTCTCAGACTTGTGCTCTGTGACAGTGGGATCCTTTGTGACAAAGGTGGCACTGTCCTGATAAACATCCTCAATCTTCGTAAGTGTTCCAGCGGTTCCATTAGCATCAAGCGTTGCAAACTGGATCTGCTCCACACCCATTGTTGCATTGATTTTCATATCTCAAACTTTTTAATTTGTTGAACTTTTCTTTTCTCTAACGGTTATCTCCAAAGCCAGTGATACAAAGTGGCTGTTCTGTCCTGGTTCCTTGATCGGAGGATCCATACTGTCAATAGTCCAGTCCCAACCCTCATCACTTTGGTAGTGGGATTTCAGCACCTCTATCACGGCTTTCTTGATAGCTATAAGTCTGGGAAAGTTGATCCTATAGACAGGCTGTTTTCCAGATTTCTTAACAAGATCAGGCACATGGACGTTTACTTTCACTTGTCCGAATCTCACGGATGCCTCACCTGTTATGTGGTGTGGCACAATGATCACATCCTCTTTGGCATAGTCGTTTCTCTCATAGTCAATAACACCAGAGATCATTTCAGCCACATTGCTCTCCTGGAGCATATTGTGAGCCACTACAGCTATTTCCTCAGTCGTAATCATCACAGGTTTCCGAATAGTTCATTTGCCTTTTTCTTTGCCAGATCCTGGAGCCTCTTCACCGTCTCAGGAAAATCTTTCATTGCTTTCAGCTGGGCTGGCAGGATAACATTGTAACCCCTGGCCTCCACATAGGCGGCATAGTTCATACCCGCTACTATAATGAGTGAGAAAGAGTTCGGGAGCTTTGCAGCCATCTGTTCGGCCACTTTCAAGCCCTCAGCGGCTCCCTCTCCAGGCTGGATTTCCCCACCATAGTTTAGGATCTTCCCCTGTTTCACCACAGCGTAACCGATGGAGTTTGTGAGGTTGCCAGTCTGATCCTGGTAGTTATGCTGATCCTTAGCGTACCTTGCAAGCTCTTCGCCCATGTACTGGAGCATATACACCGTAGCTTTCTCCAGGCGATCCTGAAAGGCATTCACCTGAGCTGCCACGTAACCAGATCCGAATTTTGGCTTTATCCCCATATCTCAATGTATCTCCTTTGGTTATCCACACCCTGGATGGTGAAAAGATCAGTAGTGCCATCCTCCAGCGTTATCTCCACCTCTGTACCGATTGTGAGATCATCACACCTGTAAGGTTTCATAACAAACAGGTTGTAGGTATAGGAATGGGTCTGGCCATCCGTCCCAACGTACTGTTTTGCTGGTGCATACTTATCAATCTGACACAGGCATCCGTCCATCCATTCACCATCTTCACCTCCTACCAGAAAACCAGTATTAGGATCTTTTTCAGGCTCCTGTTGGTTCTTATACCTGAATGTGCCGTTCCACCTACCCATAAGCCTACCACAAATGAGATCCACCCTCCACGGCTGGCACTTCCACGAAATCCTCTGCCTCCAGGTCATTCTCAGCTGCCAGTGCCTTAATACGCTTTTCCAGCTCTTCCACCTTATAGCCCTGGGAGCTTTTGCCCATGCTGTCAGATGAAAGTACTATCAAGCGTCTAAGCACTGTGATTGCTGCCTTTGCCACGGCCTTTTTATCAGCAGCGGTATATTCCTCGTCAAAGCCAGTGATACCAGCATCAATGAGGCTCTTTTTCAGAGCGGCTGGGCTGGGAGTGTATGGATCCAGCTCACCGATCAGGGCATCGAGTTTCGTATAAGTGTCTGCCATTTTGGGATTGGTTTACTCAGTTACTGAAAGTTTCTCAACCAGGGCTTTCTTCTGATCCTCTGTCAGCTCTGCAACCTTACCAGTGAGAGACTTCACACCAGCGTTAGGTGCGCACATCACACCAATGGAGATCAGAGCCTCCTTAATCACCTGAGGATCGTACTCATTCCCCTCAAAGGCAATCTTGTTAGGGTCTGTTGCAGCCTTACCACCGTTACCAGCAGCACCAGCAGCTTCAAGATCCACATCATCGACAGCCTTAGCGGAAACAAGCTCAGCAAGCCCACGGCTTACCAGACTATTCACACGCTTCACATCCTCTGTTTCCAGAGTGTCACCCTTGGAGTGGACGGTTTTGTGATCCGTCACACTCCTAAAGGCTTCTATAGCTATAAGTACAAATACGATCTTCTTCATAGCCTCACACGTTTTTAACCCTCAGGGAGAGCATCAGCGGATGGAGCCGTGCCGTTCTCATACTCATACTTAGTCCAGTACATACGCTCGTTACCATCAACAGCAGGAACTGTCTTTTCGGTAATGCCACGTACCTGGAGGCAGATGATAGCGTCAATCTCAGTGATCAGAGGCAGCAGACGTGCCGATCCCTGAGTGTACTCAGCAGCTACCTGGTTGGTGGATTCACCTGTACGCCACTTAGCGATACGAATACCGTTACCAGCGTTCATGTAGTCCACGTTCTCCTCTTCCATCAGCTCATTATCCTCAATGGCTGGCTGGATCTCACCAATCTTACCCTCTGGCTTGATTGCAATGAAGTTGTGGTTCCAGGGTTCCAGGGTCTTACGGACACCATCACGGTCAATGGCGAACTTGCGGGTAATAATGGTGACTTTGGGGATCTTATTCTCTGCCAGCAGAGCCTCCATTTCACTCTCCTTTACTGTCTGAGCCTGTTTGTCGCTACCATGAGCCAGGAGACGTGTAGTAGCATCCATTTTCAGCCAGAAGTACAGATCCTGGCTCATCAGGATCTCACCAGGCTCAATACCACGGTTGCGGAGATCAGCACAGATCATAGCCAGCATCAGGATAGGCTGTACCTTACCAGCTTTGGTGTTGGCGGTAGTCCAGTTGAAAGCGGACATGAGCTTGTTCTGCTCACCCATCAGGTAGTCCACCTCATACTTGCGGCCTCCAGGGTTGTTCACGTCAGGAGTGAACTGGCAGACACCCCAGTTACTCCAGGCAGTAAGGGTAATGAAGTCCATCACATCCTTGCAGCCCAGATAAGCATCCTTCATGTCATGCTTCAAGGTCTTTTCGATTTGCCTTACCTTGTCTGCCTCTTTCAGCCTTGGGTTCTCGTAAATCTCCAGGAGCTTACGGTATTCCCTGGCTGGCATCGGGAACTTGTGACCCACACGGGGGATCTCCTTAGTCCAAATGTCGAATCCGTCTGAACGTCTCAGAGGGGTGGGGCTTTCGTCACCCAACAGGGTGGCCATGAAGCGGATCCTGTATTTGCCCACAATAGCCTCAGCTGTCAGGCTCATCTGTGGAGTGTTCCAGTCATACCACTCGTCACAGTACATCTTCTGGAACAGAGCCACCTCACGCTCAGAGGCTTTATCGAAAGTTTTCCTCCATGTGGCCAGGAGGTCAAGGGGAGCACCATTCTTGTGCAAGCCCTTGAAAGTTCTGAAAATTGAAATCATTTCTTAATCGTATTTAGGGTTTAGTACGACTGGGACAGCTTTACGTGCGGATTGCCTTTCAGTGCCATGCCAGAGGCATCTTTCTGAGAGGCTGGGATCTTCTGCACACGTCTCTCCAGGAGAGCGTATTGCATCGTATCAGCGCATACGTCAATGGCGGTCTCAAACTCATCTACCTCCACATCATTGATGGTTACAGAGCGGCCTGTAAACCTCTCAGCGGCATTGTTGGAGGCATTCTTAACTACCTCTTCCAGGGTATCACCCTTAGCCAGGCCAGTGATGGCGGCACTCAGGGTTACTACATACGTGCTCTTCGTTTTCTGGATGGCTTCGATAGAGACAGCGTTAGCAAACGTGCCAGAAATGGCATCTGCCTTAGCCACCTTTTCGCCAACACAGAAGATAGGCTTGAAGAACTCGGCAACTTTCAGAGACACCTTTTTGGCATCGTCTGCATCAATGTCCACCACCTCAGCGGTTTTCAGGACTTGCACCAGCCTGGTCTGCTCATCGAAAGTGGCAACCGTACCTTTGGGGATTACGTCACCCACATTGAATTTCTGGTTTACCACGTCCAGATTGAAACCTCCAGGTACGATACTGGGCGATCCTGTGAACACTGGGCGGGAGCCAGTGAATGAATCGGTCTTACGTTTCATCTTACTTAATCTTTAACTGTTATTGACTCCAGCAAGTCATCAGCAGCCTCATCGACTTGCTTTTCACTTGCCACCTTTTTACCCTCTGGATCTTCGGCCTCCAGTCCATTAGTGATCAGCCCCTGCTTGAAGTTCTTAATGGTTTCCTCGGCATCGTCACCCTCTGCAATGGATTTTGCCAGCGTATCACGGAGATACTTGGGGATCTTGTGAGTTTCCATCAGCTTCTGGATGTTTGCTGTGCGCTCTCCAGCAGCCTTTTCACCTCTCAGGGTTTCCAGCTCCTTTGCCTGATCATCCATCTGCTTCTGCATCTTTTTCAAGAGCTTCATCATCGGATCCTTTTTGCCTTTCTTGGTGTCAGGATCATCATCATCAGGATCATCATCATCAGGATCATCATCATCAGGATCATCGTCTGAATCATCGTCATTAGGATCCTTGCGCTTAGGATTCTTTTTCTTGAAAGCATCTACCCACCTGGTTGATTCACCCTGACTTTCCTTAGCCACGTCAGCCACCAGGTTTGCAGTCGTTTCAATCGCTGCCTCATCGGTCGAATCATCCTCAATGCTGCCACCGAGCTTTTCGGTTATCGCTTTAAGGTACTTCTCCGAAAGTCCAGTGTTCTTACACAGACTTTTAACCTTTTCAAAGAGTTGTTTGTTCATAATTCAAAGTTGCATTTTAATTAAAATTCGGTGCAAATATACCAATAATTTTCGTGATGTGTTCATTAAACACAGATAAAATTTACCACGTAAATACGTTAAATAATGTTATAAATACGTTTACTTGGTGAATTTTTCAGCATTTTCCTTTGTTATTTCGGAAATAGTATGTACATTTGCAATGTGTTTAACAAACACACCAAAATAATGCAACATCAATTAAAATTTCAGATTATGGCACAGGTAAGTTATTCAAAAGAGCAACAGGATTACATTGATGCAATGAAAAAGGCAATCACTAAGGCAAAGGAGCTGAAAGCCTCTGATGGTTATGTGGTAGCTGGGTTTGGTGGTGATACCTATTACTGTTATGTAGGTGATGGTAAAGGGTTTCAGGGTAGCTGTTTCTTTCCTATGACAGTAAGCGCAATAGTGTTTGACACTGAGAAAGAGGCTCAGGATCACTGCTTCACAGGATATAGGAATGGTAACGGCAAAGGTGATCTCCTGGATCTTCACCCAGTGAAAGCCTCTGAGTTCTTTGAGAAAGTCAGGGATGATTACCAGAGACAGCTTGACTGGTCGCTGGATATGTGGAATAAGAATGTAGGGAGGCAGTAATATGGGACTGATCAAGGATGCTATCAAAAAGGCTTATGCCGACATGGGGATTGAGGTGGAGTTTCTTAACACCTCACCCCAGGTTATAGAGACGGAGAGACAGGCTAAGTACCACGACACCCTGAGAGCTGAAAGAGGCTACACCCAGGGAGTACACAGAGCCAGACAAAACAATAAGTAAACCAATTAAATGCAACACTGATATGTTTTACAAATTTGAAATTGAGACTTTACAGCTAAGAAACAACAGCCCATACCATACTATTGCAAAGTGGGCTGTTAATGCTGAAACAGCTATGGCACAGATCGCTAAAGAGGCAGATGGATTAGGGCTTTCTATATCTAAGATTGAGTTCTGTGGGCAATACAATGAAATGCCAGATCACTGTACTACTACTTTCAGAGGTGAAAAGATGCCTGAAATTGTCAATCTGAGAGTGCTCCAGCAGGACACTGAGGATCAGATCAGGATCGGAGCTGGTTTCCCAGCCTACACTAAGATGCTGGATAAGGTGGTAGAGAACACCATCAAACAGTATGGTAAGGAATTGGAATGGTGTGGAGGTTTCCAGGCAGGATGTGAGAAATACTATAAGCGTATTGCCCTGGTAGATGCTGACACGCTCCAGAGCATCAGGGAGATCTACCAAGTTAAAAAGCAGAAATAACTTATGATTGACAAAAAGAATGCTTCATTTAGATGTGGAATGTATGATAGATGTGAGCACGGATGCCCTCAATCAGAATCAAAGTGTCAGCTATATTCAGATAGACGGGAATGCTCTAAATCTATGAGACAGCGAAAAGAATCAGCAAGAAAAGCTCGTAAAAAGAGCAAAACAAGAATGTTTGACCCCAGATATATTTAGTTATGATAGACGAAGAGAAACAAGGCAAAACACTACTGTTAGACGTGATGCTGAGTGATGGCACTTTCTTCTGCCAGCTCAGATACACAGGCACACCGTTTCCGATGATCATTGAGGGTAAGATTGTACCCACATACGATTACAGAGATCTGAGAAAGTTTGCCCTGGAGCAACGCCCCTCACTGGCAAATAAGAAATTCGATGTTATACCAACCAACCAAAGAGTATATTAAGCTATGAGCAATATTTTCGATACAGAGTATTTTCCGACACCCAGGGAGGTGATCTCACAGATGGTTGCCCCCTACAGAAAGAACATTAACAAGATGCAGATCCTGGAACCGTCAGCTGGTACAGGATCCATCCTGGACTATCTGGCTGATGGCTATTCCTACAAAGTGCCTAAGCAAAACCTGTATGCCTGTGAGATCAATCCAGAGCTGGTGATGGTGCTACAGGGCAAAGGCTATAAGATCCTGGCTGATGATTTCCTGGGCTACCAGCCAGCGCACACGTTTAACCTGGTAGTGATGAATCCACCGTTCAGCAATGGTGATGAACACCTTTTGCACGCATGGGATATTATGTGGACTGGTGACATTGTTTGCCTCCTGAATGCAGAGACGATCAGGAACCCATACACCCAGAAGAGAAAGCTCCTGGCACAGATCATTCAGGAGCACGGATCGGTGGAATACCTGGGTAGATGTTTCAGGGGAGCCAGCAGGCAGACAAACGTAGAGGTTGCCATGATAAGACTGCACAAGGAGGTCAAAGATCAGCGGTGGCACATCGACTTTGGGGATGGTGCAAAGATAGATGGTGTACCCGATTTCAAAGAGGCCGTTTCCTCTGGATCTGAGATCGCCATTGTGGATAAGCTGGGAGATTACCTACACGCATGGGATAAGGCAAAGGAGGCGGCTGTGGAGTTTATCAAGGCACGTAAGAAGCTGGATTTCTACGTGACCGCTTTCATGGGCACAGAGGATGTGAGCAAGCTGGTAGGTGAGCAGATGGCACAGATGCAAGGATCTGACAGCGATATGCAATGTGCCTACAATGCTTTCCTGAATGCCGCAAAGTCCAGGGCATGGAAAGAGATCATTTCAAACCTGGGAATGGAAAAGTACATGACAGCCAATCTGCGTAAGACGTTTGATCAGTTCTGCCAGGCTCAGGGAGCTTATGAACTTAACAGAGAGAATATCTATAAGCTGATTCAGTTTGTAGCCCTCAACAGCCGTAATATCCTCAAAAAGGCGGTTGTGGACGTTTACGATATGTTCACAAAGTTCCACAAGGATAACACCGTTCTTACTGAGGGATGGAAAACAAATAGCCAGTTCAAGGTGAATAAGAAGATCATCCTGCCCTATTTCGTTGATAGCTCCTGGAGTAGCCACTATAAGGCAGACTGGAACCACTACAATGAGTACAGAGACATTGATAAGGTGATGTGCTTTATCTCTGGTTTGTCATACGACAACCTAAACAGCCTGTCAGAGCAAGGTAAGGAAAAGTTCAGTAAGATGGGTAAATATAGCTTTGATCGGGAGGCTACAGCAGAGGATTATGATCACCTCAGCTTGGAAAAGGCTATCTCCTTTGTCAAGGTTGGTGATCCCAGCCTCCATGAGAGTGAGTTTTTCCAGTTCAGATGCTATAAGAAAGGTACTCTGCATATCATTTTCAAAAGTGAAGATCTCTGGGCACGGTTTAACCTGGCTGTGAATGAGGGTAAGAAAGAATTAGGATTTACTAAGTAACACATTTATGATCACTATTCTAATGACAATATTAGGCATATTCATATATATTGCATCAATACCGATGGCACTGTTATTTTGCTGTGGTATGTTCAATATTAGTCCGTGGTGCGCATTCATTCCAGGTGTCAATACGCTTATGACAATTATCGTAAATGTGGTGCTACACAAATACTTGAAAGAAGATGAGAAAACCAGATGATCAAGTTCCCCAGATCTGCATTAAGATCATGGTGTATGACAAATTCCACGTTGATGAGGTGGTTTACTATAGGAACAAACTGCCTATGTGGATCGTTGAGCAATGGAAATGGTACTTTGAGTATATGGCAGCACGGATCAATGTAAGACACCCCAGGAGAAAGGTTGAGCTGGTGATCTGTGCCCAGACGCTCCTACAGGGAGAGGAATATATCAAAGTTAAGTCAGCCTCTCTGCTGAAAGCAAAGAAATCGAGGCTTACGAAGCTCATAGAGCGGCCTGTGGCTGCTGATTTGTTCGGTTTCAACCAGGAGGTAAGAAACAAAAAGATCGAGGCTCTGAGGGCTGAAATACAAGCCCTGGAGAGAGGTGAGTTTAACTACTATGTACCGCAAACGTATATTAACAATATAAAAGAATGGATATGAGACAGATTCGATTTAGAGGAAAGCCATTGGTAAAGCATGGCAATGTATGGGATAGTGATTGGTACTATTGGTATTTAGCACCAGGTAGATATGGTAGATTTGCGATATGTGCTGGTAGAGTTGAATCCTGGGATGATTTTCTACAGTATGAGGTGGATTCTGAAACTATAGGCCAGTTCACAGGCATACATGATAAGCACGGCAAAGAGATCTATGAGGGTGATATTGTCAGATTCACAAAAGGACAGAAGAAAGACAGCTCAGGCAACTGGGTTGATGATACTGATGATTATGTGGTATGCTTTGATCATGGCAGTTTTAGCATAGCAGGGCTTTCACATTGTGAAGATGCTATTGAGATTATTGGAAACATTTACGAAAAGACAAAATAAGTATGAAAGAGACAACGAAAAAGACTGCAAAGCCTGGGTTTGATGGCAAAGCCATTTACAACCCGAAAGGCAAAGCTGGGGAGTATGCGACCTGGGCTTGCAACTTCTACACTGGGTGTAGTAATGACTGTGAGTATTGTTATTGCAAGCGTGGTTTCCTGAGCCACGTCTGGGATGATGTGCCAAACCTGAAAAAGTGCTTCAAGGATGAGCGGAAAGCCCTGGAGATCTTTGAGAAAGAACTGGTAGCAAACCTGGAGGCACTGAAAGCAACCAGCCTGTTTTTTACTTTCTCCAGTGATCCGATGCTGCCAGAGGTAAAAAACACCTATTACGCTGCTGCTGCCTGTGCGCTTTCACATGGTGTACGTGTTCAGTTCCTGACTAAGCGGGCTGACTTCGTTAATGATCACTTTTTACAGCACAACAGGATAGTAAAAGAGCATATCGCTTTCGGCTTTACTCTTACAGGGTATGACCACAAAGAGCCAGGAGCCAGCACTAACCAGGAGCGTATTGAGGCAATGAAGATCTTACATGATAGAGGCTTTAAGACGTTTGCCAGTATAGAACCAATCATTTCCATTGATAACTCAGAGAGAATGATCCAGCAAACTTTAGGCTTTTGTGATCTCTATAAGATTGGTCTGATGTCTGGAGTGAAAAAAGACTATTATGATGATGGAGATCTGAGATCTTTTATCTGGAGGCTTGCTGATTATCATACTTACTATGGAATTAAGATCTACATCAAACAAAGCATACGTGATTGCCTGGGTGACAGTTCTGTTATCAACGCAATAAGCGTTAGTTCTGACTATGATATATTTGGGAGGTGCGTATTATGAATAGAGACAGAATGATTCCAGGTAGGATCGACCACGAGGGTTACAAACAAGTAACTCTCCAGAGTGATTATGACAGAGAGGGAAAGCTGATTGTTGCCTATGACAGCCAGGGGGATGTTTACATCCAGACAGAGGGATATGTGCGCTTTGCTAATATCAGCTCATCAATGGTAGGCAAAAACATCAAAGAGCACCTGAAAGATCTGGTAAACGATGGCCTCAGTGACGTTAAGATCGGTACGGTGGTGGAGTTCCTGGGAAAGAGATATGTATGCCAGCCAGCACTTTCAGATGATCAGAAAAAGGATCCAGATGAAGAGTGTGAGGGCTGTGCTTTCTTTCCGTACCGTTCATTTAAGAATACCCCATGCACTAAGTATTACTGTGCTGATATTGATAGAAGCGATCATATAGATGTAAGGTTTGTGGAGAAAGGAGGTAAGGATGAGTAAGTTTGCGCAATCTATCCAAGTAGGCAATAACGTAACAAGTATCATGCGTTTACCGTGTGTTACATCCTGTCATAAACAAAATGATATGCAAGGTCTTGAATGGCTGGAGTATGTGATCAACGGTGACGAAAACCAGCGTGTGGAGAAAGGAGACTGGATCTGCCAGGATCACGATGGGAAATGGCACGGTCTAAGTGATGAGGAATACAGAAAGGAGGTAATCAATGAAAGGTAGTGTCACATTGAAAGTCATACTTACACCAGGTGAACACACAAAGATCATCCTGGATAAGGCAGATGCTGAAATGGATATGTCAGAGTTCCAGGATCTGGATAAGGCTGTTAAGAGCTTCACGGCTAAGCTGAATAAGATCCAGGGTGTGGATGATCCCAGATGCAAAGACTGCAAGCACTGGGGAAGAGGAAAGGCAACCATCAATGCCTGGAACCAGAGCTATGTATGTTTCAAACAGCGTAAGGAGATCCTACACCCTAAATTTAAGGATCAGGTGATCTACTATGCTAAGCCCAGGCTTTGCAAGGCTTGTGAACTGTTTGAGAGAAAGGAGGGCTAACTATGGAGTATGTCTATCTCAACAAAAATCCATACAACAAACACGTAAGGGATTGTGTTTACAGAGCCATTGCCTATTTCTTTAATTGGCGTTGGAGTATGGCAGTAATAAGGGTAGTACGCCATGCTACACTTTCTGGCAGCGTGAATTTCAACTATACTACAAACATAGTTGATTTCATGGAAAATCAAGGTTACAAGCGTCACAAACCACCTCGCAAAGGAATGACTGTAGAAGAGTTTGGAGATCATGCTAATCCCAATGAGGTGTACCTGGTTTATGTATCAAAGCCAAAGCACCTAACGATCATAGATGGTTGCAAGCTGATTGATATTTGGGATTGCAGAGACTGTGTAGTCGGTTGGTATTTCAAGAAAGAAAAGGAGGTGTAGCTATGCTGTTTGTGAATAACCTGGCAGATCTCCTGGAGGATATAGAGCGATATAAGCAACAGTTCCCAGGATCCTACACACCATACTCTGAGATCAGGAAAACGCTGGTGAAAAGAAAGGATGATCCGATGGGATCTACTTTCGGTATCTCTGTAGCTGGAGAGTGGCAGGATAAGTGTTACGGCTTTGAGGTTGATAAGGTGAATGCTACCCAGACTTACTTTCAGTACCTGGGAACGTGGAAAACTTAATTGATGTGGTATGAAGATCTTAATAAACGACAAACTGATTGATGAGGATGTGATCAATAAACTGGCAGTGTGTTTATCCTGTACGGTAGAGGAGATTGAAATGATCTTTGCTAAGATCACACGTATTGAAATCCCCTTTGATCTTGAAGATGTTAAGGAGGCTACTGAAAGGCTACAGAAATATGCGGTTAGTGTCACTCGCATTGTCGATGATATTAAGGAGCTTTTCATTGAGCATAGCCGTGAATGCTGGCACACCCACCATAAGGAGGGTAAGCCCTGTAAGGCAAAGATCAAGCCCATATACTGGCACAGAATCAGGAGCTTTTGCGTACAAAATAACTATCATTGAGGAATAAACCAGGTAAATTTTGCATTTTCTTTGCAAAACCTTTGGTATTTCGGAAATAATTTAGTAATTTTGCGTTCAATAAACACAGTGTATGATTAACGACAAGCAATATAAGGCACTCAAAATAGTGTCACAGAAGCTGAAAAAGCATGGTACGATCAGAGCCTATGAGTTTGCCCTGGACTTCTGGGGAAAGGATCTGGATAAAGAGTACCTGTTTACGTCTGTCAGCAACCAGGTGGACTATGGAGCCTGTGCTGGAAAGAAAGCCTGGAGGTGTGGCGGTGCTTACCTGGGTAGGCTGGTTAAGATGGGATTGCTCAGAAGAGTGGGCTTTTACTATTATGTCAGCCAGAAAGGTATTGAGGCGATCAGGGAATACGAATCTAAAAAGGGGATAAAGAATGAGACAGAATAATGTTATCCATGTGGAGCTTAATGAGCCGTACCAGGGACAAAAAGACTGGTATTTCGGATCTGTAGCTGCCATATACGACACACTGCCTAAAGAGGTGGTAGGAGCTGGTAAGGAATGGCTTTGGCAATGCCTGGCTGATAAGAATGAGCATAAAACCAGGAAAGCGACAATAAGAAGATCGAGAGTAATAACAAAACAGCAGAAAAGATGATTGGAGCAATAATAGGTGACGTGATCGGATCACGCTTTGAGTTCAACAATACCAGAAACTACAATTTCAAGCTATTCACGGATGAGTGTAGCTTTACGGATGATACCATCTGCACGGTGGCTATCATGGATGCTATAGTGAGTGGAAAGAGCTACCAGGAGGCTATTCTGGATTGGTGTAGGCAGTTCCCTCACCCGATGGGAGGGTACGGTGTCAGCTTTGCCCAGTGGCTCAGATCTGAAAATCCACAACCATACAACAGCTTCGGCAATGGATCGGCTATGAGGGTTAGCCCTGTAGCCTGGGCATACGACAACCCAACAGACGTAAAAGAAGAGGCAGAAAAGACTGCATCAATCAGCCACAACCATCCTGAGGGCATTTTGGGAGCCGTTGCGGTAGCTCATGCCATCTGGTATTTCAGGAACTGTGAGATTTCATCCATCATGAAAGAGGGATGTGCCATGCCTTACGCTAAAACAAAGATCGTGGATCTTCCAGATTTTATAGACACTATGAATCAGTATTACCCTGGCTTTATGGATCGTGAATTTACGCCTGGTAAGTTTGATGAGACGTGCCAGGGTACTGTGCCTTTGTGCCTAAAGATCATCTGCCAGGCACACGGCTTTGAGGATGCTATCAGACGTGCAATCTCCTGGGGTGGTGACAGTGATACTATCGGTGCTATTGTCGGATCCATAGCAGAAGCCCGCTGGGGTGTCCCTGACAGGATCTATTCATTCACCCTGGGCTATCTCCACTTTGATATGCTGGAGGTGATAAAGAAATTCAATGACTTCATAAATAACAAGTGATATGGATATAAAAATTAGTAAACTATCAAAACAACAAAAACAAAAAGCAGATAAGATTATTGAACTTTTGTTGGAATTGGAAAAGGTTAATGTTCATCCTGTTGTAATAGATGGAGGCGGTGGTAGCGGGCTCAATTTTGTTCGTTGCCCTGCAAAAGACATGTGGGAATTTGGAGAAATAATATTATCCAGAGACGAAGAACGCCATAAAGAAGTAGAAGAATTTATCTATACTCCTGATAAAAGTTGTGAAGTAACGATTGATTATATTGCACCATAAAATAAATAGTATAAGTGATATGGCAAAGGATTGGAATGAGCAAGGATTTTTCTCAGGGATCACCGAGGACTATTCAAACTATACATGGTTTAAGGGAGAAAGCAAGAATCCCTACACAGACGATCAGAAACGGCCTCTGGCGGCGTCTTTCTGGGAGTATGAGAGAGAGTTTCACATGAGTTATCTGGATCGCTCAGAGACAAAGGAAACGCTTTCTGAGGCTTACAAAAGGTGGAAAGCAGAATTGATCCAGGAGCATCTACCTGGTAAATCACCGAATCCGTTTGGTGATCAGACAGATTGGGCAAAGGTATTTGAGAAAGGGAGTAGGGAGGTTTAGAGCCTCCCTTTTTATTGCACTATGTAGTATATGGCAAACGGATTTCTGTGTGCAATACCCCTTATATCTCTTCCATTTCCACTACCCAGCCCTGGCCGAATCCAAACTTACGGTTTGTTTCCTGGTAAACCTTTGTCACCTTGAACTTCGCACCAGCACGGAAAACAATCTCATCTTCGCTTGCATAATGGCTGATCGGCTTGATGTCGGCTCCATGCTTTGACTTGATCACATACATAAAGTTATCACCGAATATGGCTGTCTTTGATATGTTCGTGGTGCTACTCATCAGAGCCTTGTTTGTGTACGGCTGTCCTGTAGCCAGGCAGTCCTGTAGGATCTTGATCTGCTTTGCCAGGGTTGCACTGTCGAAGCTGACACCTGAGAAAACCGTGCCCTGGTATCTTGGCATTTTCTCCAGGGCGGCATTGCAAGCCTGGATGAACTTCGGGCATAGGCCACCGTAATCTTCCACCACACCATGATAGCTGTCGATCACACCATAGCTATAGCGGTTGATCCACTTGGAACCGTATGAGTATCTGTTTATCAAGCCCAGATCCTCCACAGGTATTCCGTACTTCTTAGAAAAACGCTCCAGCTCCAGACGTTCATCACATTTCAAGTGCCATTTGCCTCCCACCTCTGTCATGGCAGACGTGTTAGGTGTTGCATCCAGATACTCCTGGAGGGCTTTTGCGGCACTCTCTTCCGTCTCGCCATTCAGTTTCAGGATCTTCCCCTGGTGTGAGTGGTATTTCTTAGCCAGCTCCTTTTTGTAGTCAGCCAGCTCCATGTAGGCATGGCTTACCTCATAGTTCCATTGTGATCCGTAATTAGCCAGGGCATCATCATATACAGCCTGGAGCCTTGCAATTTCCAGCTTTTCCTCAGCCGTTGCAAACAGATCAATGGTGGATCCGTCACCTCCCTGGGCTACCAGCTTCTTTAGCCTGGCTTTCTCCAGCTCCTGGATCTTCGTTGCAGCCTTTCCCGTCAGGTCTCTTATCAAGGCAGCATCCTCACCCTGGGCAATGGCCTCCTGGATCTGCTTCTGTAGATCTTTCAGCGGCTTGCTCTTACTTTTGAAAGAAAGCACCGTCTGAGCCTCATCCGTGGCAGTCTGGATCTCCAGCTTTTTCTCAACCTTTGCCAGCTCATCCAAAAGCATCTTAGCCATTTCCTGTGATGTGGCAAACTTGTTTTTGTCTGCTACCCAGTTAGCCTCAAATTTGAGCTTCTTAGCCTGGAAAGCCAGATCACCAGTGGAGATCTTCTGCTTGAAAGCATCGAAAGCATCATAGAGTTTCTGAACGGCCTCTTCACCGTACTGCTTAACCAGAGCCTGGTGGTGCAATTCCTCAGGTGTAGGCGGTTTCAGCACCTTATTCACCAGAGCCTGGTTATCCTTGATGAAATAAGGCAGCGTACCCTTTGCCTCAGCCTTTTCCATCCTCTCCTGTGTCTTAGGATCCTCCAGCCATTTCTTGAAGCTCTCAGGAGCCTCTGTAACCTCGTTTGATGATTCCACCGAAAGGTTGCCAGGCTCTTCACCAGAGAGGATCCTATCCACCATATCATCCAGCTCCTGATCAGTTGCCAGCACAGGAACCATGTAGCACCTACAGTTAGGATGCCAGCCAGTCCACTTGAAATCCTTTGGGTATATTCCTTTCAGCTGATCACAGATGTCTGGCTCTGGATGGTTGTTTGACAGCTTGATCTCCACACCCACAACAAAGTCCAGTTGCGCCCACCTCTCAAAGTCGGCTGAACGGTATGCAATATTGGTCTCTGAGCGTGCAAGCCTCTGGGCATTCCTGTAGGATGATCTATACACACCCCTGCCAGGGTGGTAGTGTTTGGGGTTATCGTCTATCCATTTGTAGATGCCATTCTCCTTATCGAAGATCCTACGCTTCCAGATACGGCCATAGATAGGCTTTCCATCCTCATCCTCCCCGATCTTCACCCTGAATCTCCTATACCATCTGTCAGGATCCTGTAGGTACTGCTGGATCTTTGATGCAAGCTGGTTGGCTGGTGTTCCCTCTCCTATAGCCAGATCCAGTACACCCTCCAGCTCTCCTTTGTACTGGCTGGTGTACTTCCATACCTTTTGAGACAGATCCATCCAATCCGTTTTCCTGTCAAAGAAAGCATCCATAGCCTCCTTGTTCCTGAGAAAGTACCTGGCAAAGTGGTGATCCTCAATGGACTTTTCACCAAAGACGGACTTCACCAGCTCATCATTATTCTCATTGGAAAGAAGCCACTCCTTTTGCACACCTGTACGGATGGCCTGGTACACACGGCTATACATATTCCTGAGGATCGGCTGTACCTCATCAGTATATCCGTACTCAGAGAAAGAGAAAGGCACACCATCATCCAGCTCCGTGCCTTTCACTATATCAATGATCTTACCCAGTGAATCGTTGTAGATGGCACGCACGTTGGCGGCATAGCCCTCTGTACGCATGAAGAGAGCCTGCTGGAGCTGTTTGCCACTCAGATACTTTCCTTTTCCCATCGTTCACCTGGTTTATCCGCAGTCCTACGCCTCAAACCCTTTCGCTATGTCTGGCAGATCCAATGTCATACCCTTGCATTCATGGGTGCAATCATCCAGGAACTGGATCTTTCCGTCTGTCACAAAGGAATGGCAGTAGGTAGGCTCACCCCTCCAGGAGCTTTCCACGGCTATAGACGGTCTGATCGTTGGTCTCTCCAGATCCTTATTGAACTGCCAGACGGGAAACTGATCTGCTGGATCAGTCCCTATCTCATGCGGTTTCTTGCAAGCTGGGCAAATAAAGTAGTAAAGCCCATTGCTCTCTTCCAGTTTCTTCATCTTTGGCATAGTCGTACTTTGTTAGTTATTCGCCCTGTCCGAACACATCAAACTTATTCAGTTCCTGCTGTCGCTTGATTTCCTGCTCCATCTTCTCAGCTTGCTCAGCCTTGATCAGCTCATACTCTTTCTTTGCATCCTTGATCAGGTAGGAAAGCTCCAGCATGGTCTGGGTGCTCATGCCACCAGCACCGTACTGTCTCAGGATGTCATTCAGGGTATCTGATACATCATCACCAAACGGCTCCTGGAACTCATGGCCTATCTGGAGGGCATCATACTGTGCTTTGTGTGCATAGTCCAGGACGTTGCCCAGGATAGCCAGTATAAGATGAGCGTGGCGGTTCATGTAACCGTCATAGGTTTCCTTGCGCTTCTCAGCCTTGATCACTGCCAGGAGCATCACCTTACGGATCGCCTTAGCAGAGAGGTTACTGAGAGACTTCATGTTATCAAAGTCAATGTTAGGAGTGAAAGATTTACTTAGTATATGCTTATCCAGACGCTCATACTCATTCTGCTTGCTCTGGCTGGCCTGATCCCACGTAAGGTACTCAACCTTTCCACCATTTTTCAGAATATACAGCTTTGCCTCTTCCTCAGCCTTTGGCAGAGAGTTAAGGATCTCAGCCGTTGCCACCATAGCGGGATTTGCGAATCGGTCATTCACGTCTGCATCCGTGGATGTCAGTGCCTCTGTGCGCTCGATCATGGGCTGTGTGCCATCATGCTCCACCTCTTGCTCAAAGAGTAGCACAGGGATCTTACCAATGGGATTCTGGATCACCAGCACCTCCCATCCGATACTTGCACGTT
>Ga0247611_10001594_pt1 | contig 40019 bp, 33 predicted proteins | sample 177DNAGHGhighgp2_FD_192422 | JGI IMG/M metagenome (GOLD analysis project Ga0247611, IMG submission 192422) | Sheep rumen microbial communities from Palmerston North, Manawatu-Wanganui, New Zealand - 1770 DNA GHGhigh gp2 | ecosystem: Host-associated > Mammals > Digestive system > Stomach > Rumen... | reverse complement strand
AGACAATTGCGACGCAATAATCGTTCGAGCATAGCGAGATAAGAACCCGCCGACCGGGATATGAGAAGGCTCTCTGCCTTCTCATAAAAAGAATGGGGACACCCTCTATGGATGTCCCTATTCGTTTTCTGCGGAGAAAGGGGGATTCGAACCCCCGGTACAGTTACCCGTACGACAGTTTAGCAAACTGTTGGTTTCAGCCACTCACCCATCTCTCCCCGAGCTATGCTCGTCATTTGAAAATCCGAAGATTCGAGGTTGTAACTCAAACTTTTTTCAAAAGCGGCTGCAAAAGTACTGCTTTTTTTTGGAATATCAAAATATTTCTGCAAAAAAATGCTATTTTTTGCAATTTTATCCTTATTTTACCTCAATTAGTACCCATTAGGATTGTTTTTCTGCCAATTCCAGGAATCGCGACACATATCTTCAAGCCCAAACTGAGCCTTCCAGCCCAACTCTTTTTCTGCCTTTGCCGGATCACAAAAACAAGTAGCGATATCGCCGGCACGACGCGGCATAATCTGATAGGGGATATCGACGCCATTCACACGAATAAACGTTTTCACAACATCCAATACGGAATAACCATGACCCGTTCCGATATTATATATTGCCAATCCTGCCTTACGCTCAATTGCCTGCAAAGCCGACACATGCGCAGCAGCAAGGTCCACGACATGTATATAATCGCGCACACCTGTTCCATCAGGCGTTGGATAATCGTTTCCAAAGACGCCTAAATACGCACGTTTACCAACAGCCACTTGCGTTATATAGGGCATCAAATTATTCGGAATACCATTCGGGTTCTCACCAATTCTGCCGGATGGATGCGCACCAATAGGATTGAAATAGCGCAACAACACCACATTCCATTCCATGTCTGCTTTTTGCAGGTCTATCATTACTTGCTCAAGCATAGACTTTGTTTGGCCATAAGGATTGGTACAATTGCCTTTAGGACAATCCTCTGTAATCGGAATAATTGCCGGATCTCCGTAAACCGTTGCAGAAGAAGAGAATATGATATTCTTGCAACCATAATGACGCATTACGTCCAACAAGACAAATGTACCATTCATGTTGTTTTCATAATACTCAAGAGGTTTAGCGACAGACTCTCCCACCGCTTTGAGACCAGCAAAATGGATACAAGCGTCAAAATGATGGTCTTGAAAGATTGCTTCAAGTGCTTTGCGGTCACGAATATCAGCCTCTACAAAAGGAATCTCAGGGACGCCGATTATTTGGGCAACACGACGTAAGGCCTCACGATTGGAATTGGAGAGGTTATCCACCACAAGGGCTGTATGCCCTGCCTTGTATAATTCAATCAACGTGTGGGAACCAATAAATCCGGCTCCGCCTGTAACAAGAATATTCATCTGCTTAACAATTTTGTTCTAACCGATAAAGGCAATATATCAAAACAGAGGGGAAGGATAGACGCCTTCTTTTGCCAATTGGGCAAACTTGGCAACCACCTGCGGACGATCCTCGGAATAAGTAACTCCGAACCATTTGCTGGGTGTATCAAGTACTTTACAAGTTGCTTTTCCTAAATGAATTAGCGCATCAACAACAGAAAGGATATAAAACTCCGATTTCATTTCGTTCCCCTTTTCACGCAAGAACTCTGTGAAAAACGCCTCGGAATAACGAAAATAGTCCGGAGTAAAAGCCCACATGTTCATCGAAACAGGAGTATTATCGGGCAGCGGAGTTTTAGTATCGTCCTCATAATACCGGATTACACCATCACTTTCACGAATAATCTTAGTACGTTCAGTAATGCAGGTCAGATAGTTCTGGCTATTTGTTTCGCAGACTCCGCGTGATACTGTACCGGACTCTGATAGTGTATTAATCAGCCGGTAACCCACCATTGCATATTGTCCTTCTTTTCCTTCAACGGAACGGAGAAAGTCTGCGAGTATCTGCCAGCTCTCTCTGCCATAATAATCATCGGCGTTGATAACAGCAAACGGTTCCTTAATAACATCTTTTCCCATCAATACAGCATGACCTGTTCCCCAAGGTTTAGTGCGTCCTTCCGGAGCAGAAAAGCCTTTGGGAAGACTATCTGTTTCTTGGAAAACAAGTTCTACGGGAATACGATTATCGTACTTGGAGACTATCTTCGCGCGAAAGTCCTGCTCAAAATCCCGGCGAATGACAAACACCACTTTCCCAAATCCGGCTTGGATAGCATCGTAAATCGAATAATCCATAATCGTTTCGCCATTGGGACCAAGTCCGTCAAGTTGTTTGAGTCCTCCGTAACGGCTGCCCATTCCGGCAGCAAGGATAAATAATGTTGGCTTCATATTGAATACGTTTTTAGTAATAAGCAGACAACTGCCTGATAGGGAAATCAAGCAGTTGTCTTTTTGGTGTCGGGATGACAAGATTTGAACTTGCGACCTCCGGTCCCCCAGACCGTTGCGCTACCGGACTGCGCCACATCCCGTGCCTTTTTCACAAAAAAGCGTGCAAAGGTACTGCTTTTATTTGATATCTGCAAATTTTTTTACAAAATTATTGCATTTTTTGCATAAAAATACGATAATCGTCCAAAGAGAACGGTCGAGGAATCAGTTTTACGTTCTCCTCCGTAATACAAATCGTCGTTACTTGCAGTTCCGCCAACAGCAAGCGTAAATTGTCATTGTTATTCACAAGTCCGAGATACCAATCGGTTTCGTCAAGTTTCTCAAAGCCGGAGATACGAAGTGCACAGCCATCCACAAATACCGGCAATTTCTGCAAATCGAAATCACGAATAAGGAATTGCGAGAAATTGAAAAGCGCCACCTCGTATAACAGTTTATTAAGTTTGGTCTCGTCCACTTCCGGTAAAATAAACAAGATTATACTACTGGTATTTCGCTCAACAGAGAATTCTTGCTCTTCTTGGATTTCTTCTGTTTCTTCTTGCTGTCCACGAAGTTCAGCCAAAGACGATCCAAGTTCACCTTTTTGGCTTTCCATACCTTGTCCCATCATTGCCAACATGTCTTTAGCCATTGCACTCAATTCGCTTTCAGGATAGCGCGCAACCAAATCTTTTAGATCGAGTATGAAAGCGTCCTGACCTTGAGTACGCGCTGTTGCAACGGCATTAAGGAATAGAAACCGCGGCATTAAAGGAGAGTCCGAATAGTGTTCCTCTGCATATGTCTTATTTGCTCTGACAGTAATAAATTCACTTCTCTTGAAGGCTTCGTACGTCAGTTCATAAACAGAGTCTTGTTCGTGCGCAAGACGTCTCAATTCTGCTGCTGAATCCGGATTCTGCATAAGCTCCTGCAAATGCTTGCGTCGAGCGATTTCTGCGTGTCTTGGGTCATTTGGGAAACGGCGAAGGAATTCCGCCAAAGTTTCATCTGCTAATGTCTGATCGCCCACTTTGTCCTTATAAATAAAATACAGATTATAAAGTGCGTCCGCTATCAGACTATCTGAAAGCACAAAGTCTGCTTCTGTTTGAGGAATTTGCTGGAGATAATATTCCGGCTTATGATTATCTGTTTCTATTGGCGCAACAGAAGGAATTGAATCGTTCGTAACTGAATCTTCCGGCAAGTCCGATTCTTCGTCTGAAGGCATGTCAAATGAAGCAGAAACAGTTTTAATACGACGACGCCAGTTATCTTCAAGTTGCCGATTTCCCCATTGTTTGACGAACGCTTGTTTACCGGAACGAATCAGTTGGGCGTTATAGAAATACCACTCTGCCGCTGCTCCGCCTCCACCGCCAAGCATATTACGGGTATCAACGCTTGAAAGACCACTATTCTCTGCCTCACGCTGCGCGATAAGTTCCTTTTCGGCAGCTTCTTCTTCGGACTTAATAAGGTCCTCGATAATTTTGTCCACCACCTTGCGCTGTTCCTCCGGAGATAATTTTGCCAACCGCTGCAAGGAATCCTGCAGTTGAACCGTATTATATTCTACAATCAATTCATCCAAAGTATTAGAGCGTTTTTGCAAACGGTCATAATCTTCATCTTCGGCAGATATAATCGTTATCGCTTCCTGGTAACACGGCTGAGCTGGCACATAATCCCGCCTGTCATAATACAAGTCCCCAGCAGTAATAAGAACTTTCGCCTTGTCCAAACCCGCCTGTGTACTCTTCTCTATTGCCAACTGATAGTTTTCAAGGGCTTTGACGGTATCTCCTGAATTGAGATAGATATCACCAATCGCGCCATATATACAGTCCAATTTATCCTTATTCTTGGACAATTTCGCCATATTCAGAAGCGATTTGACAGCAGATTTCCCCTGTAGTACAGCCAAGTTCACCCTTGCGTTAAACTCCATCGCCGGAACAGGCGCCAATTTTATACAACGGCGATAAGCCTCTGCCGCTTCTTTGTTTTTGTGCTCCATCTGATAAAGTTGTGCAAGCACATAATAGAACCGCGGACGGAACACCTTGCGCTTCTCTTCAGGAAGTGCCAGTTTGACAAACGGTATCGCTTCGTGATATTGCTTCCCTTTCAACAGGACATCCGCTTTTGCAGCTGAATAAAGGTGAGCGTGTTTGCGGCTGAGCGCATCCACATTGACCTTGTTCAACATATCTTCCGCTTCGTATTGCCAACCCATCTCGGCGTATGCACGCGCCATCCATATTTGGCAGCGGGCAATAATATCCGGATCGTTTTGATAGTGACGAGTTATGTACGAATACGTGCCAACAGCTCCTAAAAAATCGCCCTTACTAAACTCTGCCTCACCAAGACGAATCCACACATTCCCCATTTGATTGTTAAATTCCTCTTGTTCCAACCAAAGCTTGTATTTGGGATCTGAACGCTTCTTCGGGTCGGGTTTAGGTTTTGCTTTGATAGAGTGCAATTTAATGCACTTGCGGCATTTCTCAATAGTCTTATCCATCTGCGAAGTCGCCGCCTCTGCTGCTTTGTGATTACTGACAGGATAAAGCGGAATAACAGAAGAGAAGTCGTCTTCATGCGCGCTAATTGTGGAGCGCTGGCCTTCCTCAAATGCGATATTTCCATTAAAGAAGATGTTATATTTCACCTTCGTTTGATGGAACGAGCGGGAAGCAGCAGTATTCTTTTGTGTAGAACACCCCGCCGAAAGCAACACGAAGACTGTTAATCCCAAAACTAATATAGACCTCTTACTCTTCAAAATTATGCTGTTTATTTTAGTCCCTTAATGTGGCTTGGAGCAGCGACGAATTCCTTTAGATAAAATGGCTCATAATACGCCAGCTCTTGCTCTGTCCGACGCACAGTCGCTTCGTCCCGTTTTGATTCCGCAAGCGCACCCATTACGGCTGCATCCGGAACTATATTTTCTACAAAGTGCACATTTTCAGATTCAAGCAGCGGCTTGCATTTTTCAGCCCCGTCCCCGAAATAGAACACGGGCTTTTGCTCCGTTGAAAGCGCTTTGATAGTCGCTGCAGCAGATTCATCAATAATCATCGCCCGAACACCTTGGATATCTGTATATACCTCCATACGCCGCGCATCAATCATCGGCACTAAAGTGCTATTGCCCTGTGAAGCCGGATGATTTGCCAACAAAGACGCACAAAGGACTTCCGTTGTTGCGATAGGTATCAGCGGAATATTTAATCCATAGCAAATGCCTTTTGCCGTTGAAGCCCCTATCCGCAAGCCCGTATAACTGCCCGGCCCCTCAGACAGAGCCACCGCATCAAGATGCCATCCGCAAGAAGCCGACTCGTCCAACAACTCCTTTATATATATAGGAAGCATTTTTGCATGATTCGTCCCCTCACGATTCATACGCGAGATTTTCGTAACACCATCTACAGCTATCGCGGCAGAGCATACAGAAGTACTTGTTTCTATCGACAAAACGACCATAATCACACAAAAATCGTGCAAAGGTACAACTTTTTTACGAAATTTGCAAAAATATTGCAAAAAAATTTGTGTATATGGAAAAAAAGCAGTACTTTTGCAGCCGATTTCGCGAAAAAAGGTACTTTTAGGGTATTAAACGCGAGGCGGGGTAGCTCAGCTGGTTAGAGCGCATGATTCATAATCATGAGGTCCCCGGTTCAATCCCGGGCCCCGCTACGAAAGAAAAATAAGGCTGCATTTAGAGCCTTATTTTTTTTGTTTCTACAGATGGAGTCCAATTTATAATGTACAAGCGATTGCAGCGATAATATACGGCATCGCTCCGATAAGCACCCCTTTGCTTAAACGCCAAGTATCGGTTGTGTAAAACACAAAGACAAGAGCAAGATTTGGGAAAACGCTTACTTGTAGCAGTTTGCTAAAGGTTTGTGACAATCCCCAGCCAAATGTACGAAATGTGTACCACAAATGAAAATGGTCAATATACACAACCATAAACAAGGCCGGAAGAATCAGTCCAAGTACAATTCCAATCCAGTATTTATCAAACCGCTGCAAGTTGATATCGTTTCGGTTATAGTGCCTTATAATCGGTCATATCGACGTTACAGGGCTGTATAGAGATATATCCGTTTGCTACAGCCCATTCGTCGGTATCTGTGGCGTCCGGTTCCTCGTTCACAAATACACCGGCAATCCAATATTCGGTTTTGCCATCCGCATTGATGCGCGTATCAATCTCTTTTTCCCAGTGCCCGAACGCCTGGCGGGTCCACTTCATACCTTTGAGTTCACCTTTTGGTGCATTTACGTTATAGCACAAACCGCGATGCCAAGGTTGTTCAAGCAAGTGACGGGTTATTTCCACAATATACGGCTCAAAATACGAAAGGTCAGTCGGCCGCTCGTTATCATAGATGGAGAAACCGATGGCTTTCAATCCATGTTCAACGCCGGTAAAGCATGCACCCATAGTTCCGGAATAGACCACATTGATTGATGCGTTCGAACCGTGATTGATACCGCTAACCATAAAGTCTATACGACTGGGATCGTCATCAAATAACACGTTGAGTGCCAATTTGACACAATCTGCCGGTTGACCGTTGGACATATACACATCTATCTTTGCTTTTTCTTCGTCAGTAAAGTCTTCGCTGGCAGTCAGATCTACGCGGTCCAACGTTAGCGGTTTTCCCATAGACATGGCGTTGGACATGCTACTGCGCGCTCCATCCGGAGCCACTACGGTCACATGCCCGAGTTTTGTCATCAGTTTGGTAAGGAGCAAGATGCCTTGTGCTCCCCAGCCGTCATCGTTTATCAACAGGATTTCCATACTTGATCTATTACTTGTTGTGCCAACGCGTTGGCTTGTTCCATCGTAGCCGCTTCGGAATATACCCGAATAATCGGTTCGGTATTGGACTTGCGTAAGTGCACCCAGCCGTCCGCAAAGTCTATCTTCACGCCATCAATATCGTTAACGCGTTCGTTGCGATAAGCTTCTTTGACTTGGGCAAGAATAGCATCCACGTTCATTTCCGGTTTCAGGTCGATGCGGTTCTTGGAGATATAATAGTTCGGGAAAGTGGCGCGCAGTTGACTCGGCGTCATATTACGCTCTGCCAAGCGACTAAGAAAGAGTCCGATACCAACCAGCGCATCGCGTCCGTAGTGTGCAGCGGGATAAATGACCCCGCCGTTACCTTCACCGCCTATAACCGCATTCACGCGTTTCATTTCCTCCACCACGTTTACCTCACCAACTGCTGACGCCGAATAGTAACAACCGTGTTGACGGGTTATATCGTCGAGTGCGCGGGTTGAGCTCAGGTTGGAACAGGTATTACCCGGTGTATGGTCCAGAACATAATCTGCTACGCTAACCAAGGTATATTCTTCACCAAACATCTCTCCGTTTTCGCAAATTATCGCCAAACGGTCCACATCGGGATCGACCACAAAACCGACATCAGCTTTGCCGGATTTGAGCAAGTCACTAATTTCGGTCAAGTGCTGTGGAATCGGTTCCGGATTATGCGCAAAGTGCCCTGTCGGTTCGCAATTCAGACGAATAATATTCTTGACGCCTAAAGCCTCCAACATAGCGGGTATAGCCAATCCGCCGACTGAATTGACGCAATCTATCGCTACCGTAAAGTTTCTCCTTGCAATGGCTTCCGGGTGGACTAAATCAAGGTTCAGCACTTTGTTTACATGATACGGAAGGTAATCTTTATAGGTCACGTGTCCAAGGTTATCCACTTCGGCGAACGTAAAGTCTTCCCGTTCTGCGATAGCCAGCACTTCTTTGCCCTCGGCATCGTTCAGAAACTCACCTTTTTCGTTGAGCAGTTTGAGTGCGTTCCATTGTTTCGGATTATGGCTTGCCGTCAAGATGATTCCTCCTGCGGCATTTTCTCCTGTAACAGCCAATTCTGTTGTCGGTGTTGTTGCCAATCCGATATTGACCACATCAAATCCCATTCCGATAAGTGTACCGGTAACCAATTGGTCCAACATCTGCCCTGAAAGACGCGCATCACGCCCCACTACTATAGTCGGTTTGGAAGCGGCAGGCAACTGTTTGAGATATGCCAAACGTTGAACGGCATAAGCGGCTGTAAAACGAACTATATCTACAGGATTCAAGCCCTCTCCCACACGACCGCCAATGGTACCGCGAATACCGGATATCGATTTTATCAAACTCATATTATTTAACGCTTTAACAATTTAACAATTTAACGCTTTAACAATTTAACGCTTTAACGTTTAATTTTCATTTTAAGGTCATAGCCATACGGCGTCACCGTATTACCGTCTTCGGTAAAGCCCAATTTGCTGGGACAGATGATTTTGCACTCGGAATCCGAATACTTCATCAATCCTACTGCCACATGCCAGGCACGCGGAGCGGTGGTATAATCAGTCAGATAGGTGAATTCGGTCGGGTAAGCGCTATTGAGCGTTGTCCAGAAATCCGCCGTATCTGAATTTATTTCGAGGGTATATTTCTTATACCGCATCACCACTTTTTCCGTTGCAAGTACAGAGTCCGTCCGTACGGTGTCTCCCTGTTCATTCACATGGAAAGGCGTTCCGCGTTTAGTAAGATGGAAATACAGGTAATCATAACCGCTTACCTGATAGTAATCTTTCTCGCCCCACTCATCATCGTCCGGCAATTCATAGAGCACCTTTATCTTCTCGCGTGCAATATAATCGGCTATCAGTTTCTTCTCGGCTTTCAGGTCAGAAGAATAACTATTGGAGGTGCACGCTGCAAACACGGCGCACACTAACGGCAATATAAGGGCTATACAGATTCGTTTCATTGTATAAATGGGACTAATTAACTTTTTCTATCAATGTGATTTTGAACACCACGTTTTCATATGGTGGCACGGGCTTTTTTCCCCGGAAGCCGTATGCGGTGTACCACGGTGCTACGACATCGCTTGTCTCGCCGGCACACATATCTTCCATCGCTTCTTCGACTGCAATCGGCAAGTCGTAATGCTTGACGATATAGGTTCCTTTCGTGTCGGATAACAAGCGTCCGTCAAGCCGATAGGTTTTCAGTTTCACTTCCCAACGCTCACGGTATTGGGGTGAATCCGCAAAAAGCGCCGCTCTTCGTTCCTCTATATGCCGGCGTCTTTTCCAACCGCCGCAAGACATTAGAGCAAACGTATCTTTCGTAACACGCTGCACACTGTCCACATAAGCAGCCACTTTGGCATCCGCTAATTCTGCTAAATGGCGGTTGATATCCATCAGCGAAGTGATTGTGGTATCTGTCGCCAATTCTTGTCCGCTGCGTTGAGACGGCTTTTGCGGAGGTGTTTTATGACATCCTGACAGCAGCAATAACGCTGCGAAGAACAATATATGTAGTTTCGTGCTTCTCACCATTTATTTTGCCAAGCGTTCCAAATACCTGCCATATTCCGTTTTCATCTCTTTACCGAGGTCGCGCAGTTGATCGCTGGTAATCCAGCCGTTCCGCCAAGCTATTTCCTCGATACATGAGATATAGAATCCCTGTCTTTTTTGAATGGTAGCGATGAAGTTACTTGCGTCCAACAGACTGTCGCAGTTTCCGGTATCGAGCCATGCAAAACCGCGGCCGAACAACTGAACATTCAATTTCCCCTCTGCCAAATACATCTTGTTGAGGTCTGTTATCTCGTACTCCCCGCGTGCGCTGGGTTTCAGAACTGCAGCTTTTTCGCAAACGGTCTTGTCATAAAAATACAAGCCGGGCACAGCGTAGTTGGATTTAGGAGCAGCAGGTTTCTCCTCGAGGCTAAGCACTTTGCCTGTTTCGTCAAACTCTACCACGCCATAAGCACGGGGGTCTTGCACTTCATAGCCAAAGATACACGCACCCTCATCCGCATGTTCCACTGCTCTGCGAAGCATCGTACGGAAACCTTGCCCATAGAACATGTTGTCACCAAGTATCAGACAGCCGGCTTCGCCATTAAGGAACTCACGCCCTAACACAAACGCCTGTGCCAATCCGTTGGGAACTTCCTGCACTTTGTATTCCAAGCGCATCCCGAGACGTGAACCGTCGCCTAACAACTCCCTGAACATCGGCAAATCGCGGGGTGTAGAAATAACCAACACCTCACGAATACCTGCCAACATCAGCGTCGATAGCGGATAATAAATCATCGGCTTGTCATATACCGGCATTATCTGCTTACTGATAGCTTTGCTCAAAGGATACAGGCGTGTAGCACTTCCACCCGCCAATATAATACCTTTCATACGTACAAATTCCAATTAGAATCTCTCACCATAATCAATGCTACCGCTTTTCTTCGTGAACCCTTCGGGCACTTTGAATTCGGCATTGCAGCCACCGTTCATGTTCAGCGCGCGGCGAACAATACGACCATTCTCTTCTTTGTACATGTAAATACGCTTGTAGCCTGCTACCTCGTAATCAATATCAGAGAAGGAAACGCACGACTTGCCGGCTACGGTTTCGTAACCTTCGTGGCTGGTTACATCGCCCAATACATCGTCAGCAAACTTCTCAAAACGGAACCAGTTTTCCGGGAATACGTAAGAAACATCCGAATAATAGAAAGTTCCATCCGTATTCTTTTGCTCACGATACGTCAACGTTTGGTAAGAACCTTCATAAGCGGTTGACGGAGTGATAATCAGAAAATCGCCATTTGCTTTATCCACGCGAATATATTTGCCATAATCTTTGAAGGCAAGTATATCACCATTTGCAAACTCAACGGTTGCTTGTTCGATTTCAAACACTTTGCCGCTTGTGATTTCTTTCTTCTCGTCAGAAGCAGCTTTTGACAATAAGACAGTAGCGGTAATACATCCGCTGAACAACGTAGCCACCACAGCTAATACGGCTACGATTTTAAAAGATTTTTTCATAATAGTTTAATTATTGGGGTATTAATTCATTGCATTAAACGGCCACATGCCCAAGTGCCAAAGCACGAGTGCTGCGATGCCGGCAAGTCCGATCAGCACAGCGCACCAAATCAGTGCTTTTTTCCATGCAGGCATACCTTTTTTGGCGAACGGGTCGGTCAGTTTGATAAGCGGGAACTGCACTTGTTCGGTCAGCGTTACACCAAACGGCACAGAGATGATAGTATCCGCATTGACTGCCCAGCCGTTGGCGTTCAGTACCGGTGCCAAGTTACGGCGGCGCAACTTCATCCATGCCATAATCATACTCGGACCACTGATTACAAGCAGGATGACCGCAAACAATACCAAGTATTGCCACCATTTGAAACCGCTCATCCCGTGTCCTACTGCCACTAACGCCGAACCAATCATGCCTAACGCCATACCTATTGCGGCAAAGATACCGGCGAACTTCGCAATATCGAATGCCGGCTTCGGAGCATCACCGCCTTCCACCTTTGCATCTATGTCCGTTGTCACGTCGCTCATCACTTTCGCATCTTTCTCGGCAGCGGACTTATTGATCTTCTCCTCTATCCAGTTCGCCAACTTGCGATACGGCGTCCAGAACGCTTGACGGATGGATATCGGGTTATCGATAATCTTCGTAACAGAAGCATCGTAGTCGTTACCTGCATTGTCGTAGAAGATAGCGTTCTTGCCGACACTCAGGTTCTTTATCTCGCCCTGTGTCACGGCAGCTACGATTTGCATCTTCTTGCCTAATTTCTTGCTCTCGCAATCGCAATAAACAAGGAATATACCGCTCAATGGCGCTTGTAAATCGTGTTTGGGCAAATCGTTTACACGGATACAGAGGTGGCAAGCACGTTGGTCGATTACTAACACGCCGGCTTGGAACGAAGCCACTACACTTTGCTTGGTGGCATAGAAATCCTCCAAGGTTACAAAGTTACGCAGCAAACGGTAGAAGTCGCGATGCAGCAACAGCAATTTGCGCAGGTCTGCATACACGGCTTTGCCTGCTGCCAGTGCTTCTGCATCGGCGGCAGCAGCAGCAGCGGCGGCGGACTCATATTCGGCAATCTTCGCGCCCATCTCCACAAAGTTTTTCTCTTTCATCGGCGGAACGGCTGTATCTTCTGCAATCGTAGCCAAACCGAGTTTTGCGAGCTTTGCCTGCTCAAAATATGCCGCATATTCGTCTTTCTTTGCTTTGTATGCCGCGATTACATCCGCTTCGTACGGTGCAGCCGGAACAGCAGAAGGAGTGATTGCAACAGCGTCGATGGCTGCTAACACATCGCCTAAGGCCACCTTTCCATCCTTTGCCAATGCGGTCGCTGTCAGCTGAATAGCCTCATCTGCGATATTTGACAACGAAATGCTGTCGCTTTGTTCAAGCAGCGTATCCGGATTCTTAAGCACACTGCACAACCAATCTGCCGTCGCCGTTACTTCTTTGATACGCAACTTCCCATCACCGTCAATATCCATCAGCGACAAAGAGTCCGCACTGATTTCCAAACCATTTACCGGACAGGAAAGAACCGTCCACATCTTCTTGTCTAATTCACCAAGGTGCCGGATATCTTCACCCGACATAATACGCACGCGGGTCGCACCGCCAACATTCTCAAACGTCCATTTGTATGCCATAATTATATCTGATTTACATTTTTCGCGCAAAGGTACTGCTTTTTTTTGATATACGCAAAAAAAAGTGCAACTTTTGTAAAAAAAGCGGCACTTTTTTAATATAGTTCGTTTATTGTGCTTCGCACGTTTAGTGTTGCTTCGCAACGTTTAGTGCCTGTGGCGTTTAGTGTCCAACTTCCAACAGCGCAGCGTTCCAACTTCCAACTCTCAATTCTCAATTCTCAATTCTCAATTATCTTGCCCCGAGCTTTCATCGGGTGCTCATCGGGTGCTCATCGGATGCTCATCGGGTGCTCATCGGATGCTCATCGGATGCTCATCGAGACGTTACCGACAAATTCGCTACTCAATAACTCAATAATTCAATAACTCAATAATTCGTACATCGTACATTCGTAAATCGTAAATCACTTCAATAATCAATTATCAATTCTCAACTATTAATAGATTCTCTTTAACGCTTTAACACTTTAACAATACTAAAAAAGTGCCGCTTTTTTTACAAAAGTTGCACTTTTATTTGCGTATGTCAATTTATTGTTGTACCTTTGCGGCGAATTTAGTAAATAGGTAAAAATGGCACAATTAGACTACATTATCGAAGTCAATCATGTTTCCAAACAATTTGAAGACGGGAAGTTGGTATTAAACGATGTCAGCCTGCAGGTTCACAAGGGAGAGTTCGTCACCATTTTAGGCCCATCCGGATGCGGCAAAACAACCCTGCTGCGCTGTATAGCCGGATTCCAAGTAGCAACAAGCGGAGATATACTATTGAAAGGAGAAGATATCACACAAACACCTCCACATAAACGCCCTGTCAACACAGTCTTCCAAAAATATGCGCTGTTCCCACACTTAAACGTTTATGACAATGTAGCTTTTGGTTTGAAGTTGAAAAAAATAGACGAAGAAAGCATTATTCGTCGTGTGAAACAAGCGCTAAAGACGGTAGGAATGAACGACTATGAGTTTCGTGACGTGGATTCGCTTTCAGGCGGGCAGCAACAGCGTGTAGCGATTGCACGGGCAATTGTCAATCAGCCCGAGGTATTGTTATTGGATGAACCGCTTGCCGCACTCGACCTGAAAATGCGCAAGGACATGCAGCTCGAACTGAAAGAGATGCACAAGAAGCTTGGTATCACGTTTATCTACGTGACGCACGACCAGGAAGAAGCCTTGACGCTGAGCGACCGAGTGGTTGTGATGAGCGAAGGAAAGATTCAACAAATCGGCACACCGACCGACATATACAACGAGCCGCAAAACTGCTTCGTAGCGGATTTCATCGGCGAAAGTAATATCCTCAGCGGCACAATGATTCGCGACAAGCGGGTAGCCTTCTGTGACCAAGAGTTCGATTGCGTGGATACCGGTTTTGGCGAGAACAAACCTGTAGATGTGGTTATCCGTCCCGAAGACATATATATCTGGGATGAAGGCGAACGTAAGCGCACGAAACGGCTCAACGAATCGGACGTTGACCCCGATGACCGCGTGCCAAAAGGGAATTTTACGAAATGGTACGGCATCGTGGAGAGTTGCATCTTCAAGGGCGTACATTACGAAATGGTTGTGAAGACAGAAAACGGCTACGAGTTTATGGTGCAAGACTATCACGAGTTTCTGCCCGGAACCGAAGTCGGCATGCTCGTCAAGCCGGAGGATATCCAAATCATGCATAAAGAGCATTTCATATACAACCACTTGGAAGGCGAAGTGCTCAAGAATGGGAAAGTGCGTTTTATGGACGCAGATTGGGAAGTGAACGAGGGGCAAGTATCTTCCTTCTCCGCCGGCGACAAGGTGGAAGTGTTAGTGCCGTTCCGTTCCATAGATTTGCGTGACCACGAAGATGAAGGCATAGTTTCGGGTGAAGTCCATTTCATCCTTTACAAAGGTAACCACTACCACCTGACCATTCGGACGGATGAGGATTATGACCTGTATGTGAACACGAACGATGTATGGGACGACGGTGACCGCGTGGGAATCATTATCCCCAAAGACGATATCCTGTTGCGAAAATGGGAAGATAAGGAGGAAGAACAATAACCTGTAACACAGCGAGTCAATGAAAAAATTCCCAAATATAACCTTTTCGCGCCGCACGTGGGCTTGGCCGTATGTGTTATTCCTTGTGCTGTTTGTGCTATTGCCGTTACTGCTCATCTTTGTATATGCATTTACCGACCCGCAGGGACATTTTACACTGAAGAACTTTATGCAGTTCTTCGCCACCAGCGAGGCAGTCAATACGTTTATATACTCGATAGCTATCGCCATGCTAACCACCATAATTTGCCTGTTATTAGGCTATCCTGCCGCCTATATCATGGCAACAGCAGAACTGAAGACTCCCGCTGTGATGGCGATGCTGTTTATTCTGCCTATGTGGATTAACTTCCTGCTTCGTACCCTTGCGACCGTGGAACTGTTTAACATGTTTTCTATCCCTTTGGGCGAAGGTGCACTGCTATATGGTATGTGCTATGACTTTCTGCCATTTATGATCTATCCGATATACAACACCTTGCAGAAGATGGACAAGTCGCTTATCGAAGCCGCCCACGACTTGGGCGCAAACGGCAAGGAGGTATTTACAAAGGTTATTCTGCCCTTGTCCACTCCGGGCATCTATAGCGGAATAATTATGGTGTTTATGCCGACAGTCAGCACATTCGCGATTGCAGAATTGTTGACCCGCAATAAGATTACGCTGTTCGGTTCGCTCATTCAACGTGCGTTCGGAGAAGGCGGTTTGCAAATGTGGAATTATGGCGCAGCGTTGTCCCTGATTATGCTGCTGATAATCGGCTTGACCAGTTTCTTTGGCGAAAAAGACGATACCAGTACAGCAACTATTATTTAATCAACCATTGAAAGTGATAGAAATGAAAGATATCTTGTCCTCCGCTCAAATAGAAGCCCGGAAACGTGAACGCGAGTTGCATCTAAAACGAATCTGCTCCCAAACGTATCTTTGGTTCCTGCTGTTGCTATTATATGCCCCTATCGTGCTAATTATAGTATTCTCCTTTACCAAGAGCAAGGTATTGGGAAACTGGACAGGTTTTACGTTTGCGCTCTATGAGAATCTGTTTACCGGCTATGACCGTGTAGCGCAAGTGCATGTGGACCCGAACCTGTACCATTCGCTTTGGTACACATTGCTGATTGCGATTGTTGCCGCCACAGCAGCAACTTTGTTAGGCACATTAGCCGCAATCGGTATATTTAATATGCGGCAAAAAGGGCGCAAAGCGGTCCAATTCATGAATAGTATCCCCATGATTAACCCGGATATATTGACAGGTATTTCGTTGTTCCTGTTGTTCGTATTCCTTGGTATCAGCCGCGGATTGGTGACCGTTATCATTGCGCATGTAGTATTCTGTACGCCTTATGTGGTCTTAAGCGTCATGCCTCGTCTGACCAAGATGAATCCGAACATCTATGAGGCAGCATTAGACCTCGGTGCAACACCTTTTCAAGCCTTGCGCAAAGTGATGATGCCGGAGTTGTGGCCGGGGATGTTGAGCGGTTTTATACTCAGTATCACGCTTAGTATCGATGACTTCGGTGTAACGTTCTTCACCAAAGGCAGCGGCGGTTTGGATACCCTCAGTACGTTCATCTATGCCGATGCACGAAAAGGCGGTCTGACACCGGAACTGCGACCGCTGTTCTCGCTGATATTTATTACGATGCTCGTGCTGCTGATAATAATCAACTGGCGTGCTGCCAAACAAGCGAAAGCCAATAAGTAAGTGCCAAACTATCACGTCATACTATCCATTTTGACGGGACTGCTGATAGTCTCGCAGTGTATGGCGGAGACTAAAGACCAACGTGCCTCCACTCCGCATGAGGTGCGAATAGGTTGGGGCGACATGTTGTTCGAGACAGCCGCTTTTCCGAATACGCATGAAAATGCGTGGGCAAATACTGCCGTTTCTTCCACCTATCCATATACAGCGAAACAAAACCATCGCTATACGGGACATATTTTTGCGGAATACCAATATCGTATTCTGCCGTGGTTGGGCGTGGGAGCACAAGTTGACTTTGAAGGGATATTCTGGACGCAGATAACGCGTACCGGGAATACGGTGTATAAAAGCAGCGAAAGCCGTAACTATAACTTGGTAATACTGCCAACCGTGCGTTTTACGTACCTGCACCATAATTGGATCAATCTCTATTCCGGAATAGGTATCGGCATCAATACCGCCTTTGATAATCTTGGTGCGGCAGAAGCAGCGCCGGCTTTGAATCTGAATCTGTTAGGTATGAGCGTCGGTAACAAGAACTGGTTTGGTTGCGTGGAATTAGGTCTGCTGAATGCAATGTTAGCACCCTCAAAGATATATATGTTAGGTTCACGGTTATTGTCCATAAGCGCAGGATATAGGTTTTAGTGCATGAAAACGATTAAGCTATACATATTACTATTTGTTGCTTTGCTGGTCGGTTGCCAACAAGGAGAGGTGCTATATGTGGATTTTGACACTTTCCACCCGACCGCCATTGACGAAGTACCTGTATTTCTCGAAGACGGTTCGATGAATCCGGTCATCCAAATGCCGGAGTCCGCACCTGAAGATTCGACGCAACCAAGGCAACGGATAGCTTCTACCTCGATTAATGAGGTAGCACGCAATATCTTAGGTTCCATCAAAAGTAACGATGTCGTCCAAATTGCCGGCACCTATACGGGACATGATTTGAACGGTGAGCCGTTACTTCTTTCCGGCAAGTTATTGCTACCGAAAAGCGGTGCTGTCAAGCGTATGATTTTGGTGTGCCACTACACAATAGGTGCCAACTCCGAAGCGCCATCAGAGACCTTTCCGTTTGAGGGGATATTGGCTTCAAAAGGATACGCGGTTGTTGTTGCGGATTATATAGGCTACGGCATTACCCGAGGTATGGTACATCCCTATCTGCACACAGAAAGTACCGCGCAAAGTGTCGTGGATATGGGGCTTGCTGTATTGCCGTACTTAGACTACATCGGTCGTGCTCCGGAATTCAAGGAAATTATTGTGTTCGGTTATTCACAAGGCGGTGCGGCGGCTTTGGCGACCATGAGAATGTTGGAAAAAGAGTATCGCAAGCAACTGCCTCTATCTCATGTTTATGCCGGTGCCGGACCATACGATATGGCTCAGACGTTTGATTTTTCCATCAAAGAAGACAAAACAGGTATTCCCTGTGCCGCGCCGATGATTGTACAGGGAATGAACGTCGGGGAACGACTGAACTTGAATATGGAAAAGTTCTTTGTACCTTTTATGTGGAAGACCTGCCAAGACTGGATCAACAGCAAGGAATTCACTGTTGCGGAAATCAACCACTTTATCGGCACAGACAAGGTGAGTGAAATCCTTAGTGAATACGCCCGCAACAAAAGTAATATCGAAACCGCACGCCTATACAAGGCTTTAGGGCGGAACTCCGTGCTGGATTTCAAACCGGAAGCACCGCTGTTCTTGTTACATAGCAAAGACGACCAAACGGTTCCATTTATCAATTCAGAACTTGCCGAACGCAGTTTCAAAGGGTGTAACGTACAATACGACTTTGGGCATTACGGAGCTCATGTGCAGGGATTTTTACGATTCTTGCAGACGGTAAGCAGCCAGTTAGACAAAATCGATGATTAAAATGCAGAAAAAGATATTCTTACATATAATTTGGATTGTTCTACTGGCAAGCTGCCAGAAAACACCGGACAGTCAGATGCTGTCCATTTCCTTAAACAAAGTGAAGGCGACTCGCTGCACCGTCTCTATTGTTCCCGGAGATACCAAAACAACGTACGCTGTCGGTGTTATGCAGGAAGATGACCCGCAATTTGGAGCAGCAGATCAAGAAGTGATTGCCTATCAAATCGCACGAATGGAGGACTTGTTTGATATCTATTGTCACGAGGCACAAATGGATTTGGACTTTGCAGACTTATTTCTGTATCAAGGAAATCAGACGTTGGAGATGACATATCTTACTCCCGGTAAGCGCAGTGAAATAGTTGCCTTCCCTATTGATGCCAAAACGCATAAGCCTGCCAGCGGATTGTTCCGCAAAGCGTTTGAGACGGCACAGATTGACTCGGTAAACCTATCCTTCGATGTGATTGTTTTAGGCGATAGAATCAGTATAATACCTTCTGATCAGCAAATAACGTATGTTTACGACTACGACAGGACGGAAATAATAGAAGAAGCCTTTATCTCGCCGTACATTTATATGCGGGAAACCATTGAGTTGTGGGAACAATACGACTTTATCAACTCCGCCGTACACAAAGGGAAAACCAAAATCTTGTTAGGCAAGGACTCTGATCTGCAAACAAAAGATGACTACACCCTGTTTTTAGTCGGTTACGATATGCTTAATCACGAAATAAACTCGGAAGCAACAATTATCACCTTTCAATATTAGTGAAAGTAAAGGATTATTAACATTAACAACCAATTAACAAAAAAAATGAAGAAGATTTATGCACTCTTGCTCGCTGCAACATTTGCGATGGGCAGTTTCGCGATTGACCGCGAACACACACTAAAGGTTTACAACTGGGCAGATTACATTGATGAAGATGTTCTAAAGGCATTCCCTGCTTGGTACAAACAAATGACAGGCGAAAATGTAGAGGTTATTTATCAGACCTTCGACATCAACGAGTCTATGCTGACCGAGATTGAAGTCGGGCACGAAGACTACGACGTTATTTGCCCGTCTGAATATATCATCGAACGAATGTTGAAAGCAAACCTGCTCAAGAAGATCAACAAAGAACTTATTCCTGCCGACGTACGCTACTTCGACAATGTAGCTCCATTCGTGGTTGACAAGTTCCAGCAGATGTCAGAGACCGAAAACGTAAGCGATTATACCGTCGGATATATGTGGGGAACCACCGGATTTATCTACAACCCGCAGTTCGTTGAACGTGAGGACTTGCGCTCATGGGGTGCTATTCTGGATCCGAAGTTTGAAGGCCGCATTTACATGAAAGACGCTTTCCGTGACGTTTATTCGGTGATTGTTCTCTATGCTTATCGCGAAGAGATTGCCCGCGGCGAAGTTACTCGTGACGAGTTGGTAAGAAACATTACGCCGGAGCGCATTGCACGAGTAGAAGAAATCCTGACCGCAGCCAAAGACAATATTGCCGGATGGGAAGTTGACTTCGGTAAAGAAGAAATGACTAAAGGCAAAACATGGATGAATCTCTCTTGGTCCGGCGACGCACAATGGGCAATCGATGAGGCAGCCGAGATGGGCATTGAACTCGAATATATCGTACCCGAAGAAGGCTCAAACGTTTGGTTTGACGGATGGTGTATTCCTAAATACGCAAAGAACGAGAAAGCCGCTTCTTGGTTCATCAACTATATGTGTATTCCCGAAAATGCCATCAAAAACATGGACTTTATCGGTTATGTATCCGTTATTGCCACACCGGAAGTGCGTGAATGGGTCGATGACGAAGAAGAATGGGACAAAGCGCTTGACTTGACCTATTTCTTTGGCGAAGACGCGAAAGCAGTACACGCTAATCCGGTTCTCTATGCAGACAAAGCGATTATTGAACGTTGCGCTTTGATGCACGATGCCGGTGAAATGAACGAGGAACTGATTAAGATGTGGAATCGCGTCAAAGGAGATAACCTCAGTCCGCTAATGTTGGCGGTTATTACAATCGTTCTGCTGCTGATTATCATTTTCGCCGTTGTTCAAGTACTCAACAACCGCAAACAACAAAAACTACAGCACAAGCATCGCAATAAACGGTAATAATCCGGCTCATTAAGAACTTGCTTGCGCATTTATAGTCTTCAACGCTTATATAAACAGAAAAAGGCGCCTTTGCGCCTTTTTCTTTCCTATGCAAATCACGGAGGATGCACGGAGGATTTACGATTTACGAATGTACGATGTACGAATTATTGAGTTATTGAATTATTGAGTTATTGAATTATTGAGTTATTGAATTATCGAGTTAGCCTGTATTTAGTCGGTAATTAGTCGGTAACGTCTCGGCGAGCATCCGATGAGCATCCGATGAGCACCCGATGAGCACCCGATGAGCATCCGATGAGCACCCGATGAAAGCTCGGGGCAAGATAATTGAGAATTGAGAATTGATAATTGAGAATTGATAATTGAGAATCTGACAAAGCAGGGGGCAAAGTTGCCCCCTGCAAACCATCTGCAAACCACCTGCAGACTAAAATTACTTATACAAGAATCGCTTGATAGACTTTTTTGGCGTTTTCTCAAATTCTTGCTCTTTCAATTCGAATGAAGCAATTTGCGAGTACGAAGGAAGCAGTTTATTAACCGCCGCGATATTGGCTTTCATCAACTCTTGAACCGCAGCTTTGTCTTTTCCCTCTTCGGGATAAATCAACGCTACTAACTTGCCCTGACGCTCAACGACAATCGACTCTACCACACCATCCATCGAGTTAACCTTATCTTCAATTTCCTCCGGATAGATGTTTTGTCCGCTTGAGCCAAGAATCATATTCTTGCAACGTCCTTTGAGATAAACATTTCCTTTCTTGTCAATGATACCCATATCGCCGGTGCGCAACCATCCATCTTCCGTAAATACATCGTCAGTTGCCTGCAGATTCTTATAATACCCGCGCATTACATTCTCTCCGCGCACTAATAATTCTCCTTCTACGCGTCTTGGATCAGGCGAATCGACTTTGATTTCGAGGCGGTCAATCCCCTTACCACACGAGCGGAAAGCATATTTGCTCCAGTGTTCATAGCAAACCAGCGGTGCACATTCCGTCATGCCGTAGCCGACTGTATAAGGGAATTTGATTTGCCGCAAACAACGCTCCACATCTTCGTTCAAAGCCGCGCCACCAATAATCAATATTTCGAGTTTTCCGCCAAAAGCATTCATCAATTGCTTATAGACTTTTTTGCGAATAGGGATATTCACGAGCGGCGTGTACCAAAGGGCTTTAACCAAAGGTTTCTGGATAGCGGGGAATATCTGTTTTTTGAAGATTTTCTCGACCAACAAAGGCACAGTAAGAATCATATAGGGATGTACTTCTTTGAAAGCCTGCATCAGGATGGAAGGCGTGAGGTTCTTAACAATAAAGTACACGTGCGTTCCTCCAGCCAATTGGTACAAGAACTCAAACATAAGTCCAAACATGTGCGCCATCGGCAACATAGAGACGATTGACTTCGACGGGTCATTTGGAATACGGTCCTGCCCAAACACGACATTAGAACTCAGATTGCGATGTGTAACCATCACACCTTTGGGGTTTCCTGTAGAGCCGGAAGTATAGTTAATCAGCGCAAGATCATCCATGTTATCTTTCGGGAATACGACGTCTTCTTTGCTGTATCCGTTGGGATATTTCTCAGCCATTGCCTTGTCCACTTCCGTCAGATCAATCTCCTGTTTGCTCTGCATAATAGAGAGGTCCGCCAGCGCAATAAAGGTATCCACGTCGGGCATTTTGCTCAAATCCACGCGTCCGCGCACCCACGGACCAATAAACAAGACTTTGGTATCGGAGTGATGTACGAGTTCATAAATGCTTTCGCTTGTATAATCGGGCAACAGACTTACCGCGACTAAACGTCTTGCGGCAATAGCCATATAAACGATTCCCCAGTGGCTGCAGTTTCTTCCGCAAATCCCGACCTTATCCCCTGGTTGCAGTCCGATTTGGTCAAATAAAGTTCCTAACCATTCGACTTTCTGTGCCAACTGCCCATAAGTGTAATTAATCGTTCCTCCATAATCGGAAACAGCGGGGGCATTCCAGTTTTCACGAATTGTTTTCTCCAAATAATCAAAATAATGTCTCATAGCGATAAATATATTTTTCAAATATTTTTCAAATTCGTCGGCAAAATTACAACAAAAACTGTTTCCGTCAAAAAAAAAGGTCTATCCCATGTATTTTGGGGATAAAAAGCAATATTTAGGGATAAAAATGGTTATATAGGGACGAAGAAACGAATGAAAAAGTGAGAAAAATACATTTTTATTTGCGTATATCAAAAAAAAGTAGTACCTTTGCACCGCGAAATTATCTTCGCCTTAAAATGTACGTTTATGAAAGAGCCCAATCGCATTCTATTTCTTGACCAGGAGATTTTCCCATATTTATCGGAAGAGACTCCCGTTCGTTGCTTAAACAGGCGTTTACCGGAGTACTTTCAGCAGAACGGCTACGAGACTCGTACGTTTATGCCCAAGTTCTGTGCGATCAATGAACGTCGCAATCAGCTTCACGAAGTAATTCGCTTGTCGGGAATGAATTTGATTATTGACGATGCGGATCACCCGTTGCTCATAAAGGTCGCCAGCATCCAATCGGCTCGCATTCAAATATATTTCATTGATAACGATGACTATTTCTGCCGTCGTCGTGAAAGTCCGGCATTGGCAGAAAATGAGCATGCCGACAATGATGAGCGCTGCATTTTCTTTGCGCGCGGCGCGATAGAAACAGTAAAAAAACTGCGTTGGACACCGGATATTATATATTGCTCTGGGTGGATGGCAGCATTGGCACCACTCTACTTGAAAACGGCCTATGCGGATACGCTGTTCTTCACGAACTCCAAGATTATCGTTTCGCTGGATAACAACTATTACCCGAAGCCATTCAGCAGCAAGTTTGCAGAGAAACTGCTTATAGACGGAATGACAATGAATGATGTCCGCAGTATAGCCGGCTTCCCAGTGGGATATGAAGAATTAATGCGTTTGGCTATTGACTATTCGGACGCAGTGGCTCTGAGTACCCCCGAGGTAAATCAACGCGTTCTAAACTATGCGCAAACCAGCGGTAAGCCGATTATGCCATTTAACGGAGATGATCCGGCAGATTATTTGGAATTCTGTCAAACATTGTTAGATAGATAATCGTGACAAAACGTTTCTTATTCATAGTAATTATCTGTTGCGCAGCGCTGTTATGCGGTTGCAAAGACGACTCTAGTGCCGCCGGCGGCTCCGTTCTTGAACCGAGTGACCAGATATGGGTAAAGGCAGACACGTTTCCCATCCATTCAGTCGTAGTGCGTTGCGACTCAATAGTATCCCTTCCGGACTCGTTCTTATTAGGCGAAATGGAAAGCGCTTATGGTAATTTGCGTGCGGAAGTACTGACTCAGTTTGCCTGTCCGATAGGTTTCACATATCCGGAAGGCGCAACAGTCGATTCGATATGTCTGTGTATGTGCTACAGGTCATGGGTCGGCAACGGAAACTCTCCGATGGGTATAGACGCATTTGAAATCAGTCAAGGCGAATTTGATTACGCGACCCCCTATTCCACAAACATCTCCCCAAAGGCTTATGTGTCAGACGGGGCAAAAAGCGTTCTCGCTCACGATAAGATTATAGTGGCGTCTAAAAAGACGGATTCTATATACTCTAATGCGCTCTCAGACTACCTGCCAATGATTCGCGCTAAGATGTCGGATGAGTTTACGGAACGATTCTTTGCCATGAAGACTTTCACAAGTCAGGAAGATTTCAACGAGCTATTCAAAGGTTTGTATATCACTCCGTCCTTCGGTAGCGCAACGGTATTGAATGTGATGGATATAAATATCGCAGTCTATTACTCATTCTCTTACGAGAAATTCGGACGCGATACGACGGTTCATGACGTTAAAGCCTTCTATGCCAATTCGGAGGTAAGGCAAGTGAATTGCATTAATTACACCAACCATAATGCAGCCTTTCAAAGCTTGGAGGCAGATAGCGGACTATATAATTACATCGTTTCGCCAGCCAACATCTACACGCGCTTGCAGTTCCCAATGAAAAAGATTCAAGATACAATCACCGCCAATCTGGAAGAGAAACGACCTTACGTGAACCTCGCGAAAGTGAAAGTACAAGTATGCAACTATACTTCATCTCCCAAAGTTCCGGAAGATTGGTCACAGCCCGCAAAGGAGATGCTGCTCATCAAAGAAAGCGCTCTTTACCGCTTTTTCTCAAAACGCGAACTTCCGTCCGATACTTGCGCCTTGTTATCCGAACTGACAAAAGGCACTAATGCGACAACAGGTGAGACAGAATACTACTATACTTACGACCTTTCAGCGCTGCTGACCCATCAGTTACGCCACACCGATAATCCTGATACGTTAAGCATGCTGATGGTACCGGTGGATATTGTTACAACGACAACGAGTAGTAACACATCGGTTATCACATCTATCAAACAGCAACAAACAATCTCTGCCACTAAAACATTTAGTGCGCAAAATCCCACCAATCCAATGGCGATGGAAGTGGTCTATTCAGGTTTTTAGAGGAATTTATTTAAGAGGTTCAATGATTTCACGCTCATTGTCATGTTTTACAATGAGCACTTCGTCAAACAACTCGCCCGTTTCCAAGACGCGCGTTTGCATCCGTAAGGTATCTCCATACAGACTCAGGATTTCATAAGCTCGTAAGCCATCACCGGAGCACTCGTTTTTCGCATTAGGTTTGAAGTGATGCGGTTTAGTAGCAGCATTGGTGCAGACAAACGGCATTCGGCGAGCATAGTTATGATCGTGACCTGCAAAGACGAGGTCCGCTTGCTTAAGTGGACGTATAAACGTAGCTGCAATACGGTAATTCTGCCTTCCAGCCGCACAAGAATAAACGGGGTGGTGCATCAACACAACTACAAAACGATCTTCTGCCTCGGAAATAGTTTTCTTCAACCACGCATTAACACGCGTATAATCTTTAAGGCGTTGCAACCCGTTCGTGTTAATTGCTATGACGCGCAGTTCTTCGAAATCCACATAGTACGTTGTGCCAAGGAATTCCTGCGGTCCGTTTTCAGGGTGTTTGAACGTTTGTAGCCAATAGTCCGGCAAAGTACGTTTAATTCCTTTTAAATACTCGTGATTTCCAGGTACATTGATAAGAGGCATCTGTTCAAAGGGAGTCCCTTTTATTTCTCTGTAAAGCATCTGGTTATAATAGAAATAGCCTCGCTCCACGAAGTCTCCAATTTGCGCAAAGCAATCAATGTGCGGATGTCTTTTGGCAATAGCATTCCATTGCTCATGAGTAATACTATTGTGTACATCACCAAGAACAAGTATTTGGAAGGTATCCATTTCGTCGCAGTTTTCCCAATAGATACCATTATAACCGAAATGTGGCAACGAGTCCAGACCAAAAGTGCTAAACTGGATGGAAATGGTATCTCCTTGCCATTGGGGTTCAGGCGGATTACTGAACCAAGCCTTCCAGCGGACGGCGCACAAAACGGCGACGCCCACCAGAAGGATGATATTCAGTATTAGCCAGAAACGTTTCATTAGAAGGGCAAATCGGTGCCTTCATCTTCTCCGGCAACAGAGTCGAAGGTTTGAACATTTCCAGCCATAGGCTGTGCTGTCTGCGGTGCAGCTGTAGCGGCTTGAGGAGCAGGAGCACCGGCTGCAACAGGTGCAGTTTGATTTGCAGTTACATCGCCTTGCTGAACACGCCATGCACGAATGGATGTGTACCAACGTCCATTAAACTCGCGACTCTCGATATCAAATGATACCGTCACGATGTCATCCACTTGGCAGGGATTGTTCTTGATTTTATCTTCGCCGAAAATCTCAAAGCACACTTTACGTGGATACTGCTCTTGTGTTTCCAATACGTACGACTGGATTTTCCAGGGATTTCCGGTGTTTTTGCTTACGCCTTCTTGGGCAGGAAGCACTTGTACGATTTTACCAACGATTTCCATATTATTCACCTTTGATTGCTGCAACACCCGGAAGGACTTTGCCTTCAATAGCTTCTAATAAAGCACCACCACCGGTTGAAATATAACTTACACGGTCTGCCATTCCGAATTTATTTACACAGGCTACACTGTCTCCACCACCGATAAGGCTATATGCGCCATTGTCAGTTGCTTTTGCAACAGCTTCAGCTACGGCCTTGCTTCCACCTGTGAAGTTATCGAACTCGAACACACCGGCAGGACCATTCCAAAGGATAGTTTTAGCACCTTCGATGGCTTTAGCAAATGCCTTACGGCTTTCAGGACCGGCATCCAAACCTTCCCAACCTTCAGGAATTGCGCCACTGGGGCAAACGAGCTGATTGGCATCATTAGCAAACTTGTCACCGCATACAGAATCGGTACCTAAAACAAGGTTTACACCTTTTGCCTTGGCTTGTGCAATGATATCCAGAGCCAAATCAAGTTTGTCATCCTCGCAAATCGAATTACCGATATGTCCGCCTTGTGCTTTTGCAAAAGTATAGGTCATACCACCACACAGAATCAGGTTGTCAACTTTGTTCATAAGGTTTTCGATGATTCCGATTTTTGTGCTAACCTTTGAACCGCCCATGATTGCAGTAAAGGGGCGTTTGATATTATTAAGGATGTTTTCAACAGCTTGTACTTCTTTTTCCATAAGGAAGCCGAGCATCTTGTTATCGGCATCAAAATAATCAGCAATAACAGCTGTAGAAGCGTGTTTACGATGCGCCGTTCCAAAGGCATCATTTACATAGCAGTCAGCATATGAAGCCAATGTCTTGGCAAACTCTTTCTGGCTGGCTTTCATTGCCTTCTTAGCCTCTTCATATGCAGGATCTTCTTTGTCAATACCAACGGGTTTGCCTTCTTCTTCGCCATAGAAACGAAGATTCTCGAGCATCAATACTTCGCCGGCTTTAAGGGCATCGGCTTGTGCTTTTGCCTTGGCGCAATCTGGAGCAAATTGCACCTTTACACCGAGCGCTTCGCTTACAGGTTCAACGATTTGGCTCAAACTGAATTTGGCATTCACTTTTCCTTTGGGCTTGCCCATATGGCTCATAATGATGAGCGCACCACCTTCATTGAGAATGTGTTTGAGAGTCGGCAACGCACCACGGATACGGGTGTCGTCTGTAATCTTACCATTTTCATCCAGGGGCACATTGAAGTCCACACGTACGATCGCCTTCTTTCCGGCGAAATTGTAATCTTTGATTGTCATAATTGTATAAGTTTATTTTGTTGTTAATTCCTTTTACCAATCTATTGAATTAAGTCTTCCCTTGTAAACATCTCCGTATGTTCTGCCAAGGTCCTGACCGCCAATAACATAAATATTGTTATCCTTGACTGTTACCGTTTGTTTTTGCCGCGGGGTATAGGTGGCGGGCAGTTTGCATTTTGCAGTATCTGCCTTTGTCCATGTAAAGCCCTCGTCTTCGGATATTAAAATATCATTTCCACGGAATACCATTTCTTTATCCACTCCGCCAAACATCATTAGTTGCTTGTTATACGAAATTACCGATACTCCTGTCAATGTGGAGAACTCTGGTTGCTCGATGGAATAGTTCAAAATCCGGTAAGGATTCTGGGTGGTTGGAGAATATTCAATACTCCACCGACTATTCATGCACGCGCCACTACGGGAAAAACCTCCCACAATCATTGCACGGTTTCTGCGGCTGACATTAGTGTATGTAACGGTAGCGAATCCGCTGACCGGAAAATCTTTATCAAGCACCAAATCCGTCTTATGTATCGTATCTCCGAGTATTTGTGCCAAGAACAGCGTCTTTGCGGTATCTTCTACAATCAGCCACATGGTGTCGTTGTATGCCATAAGCATCGTCTGAAGCGAATAATCTTTCGCGGAATAATCATAATCCTGCCAAGTTATAGCATCCTCAGAAATGTATAACGTTTGCTCGTCAACATAATACAATCGCTTATCATCCCCCACAATGCCTTTTACACGGCAACTATTTGACAATCCGGTCAATGGTTGTTCCTCCCATTTAATACCATCATTAGATGAACGAAGCATCGTTTCAAAGCCATTATTGCTAAACAGCCAGAATTTATCGTTTAGTTGCAAGACCTGCTGATCTTCATCCAGCGGCTTGTAAGCATCTTTTGTAAGTGTTTGCCAAATATATAAATCCGGATCTACCTGGTGTACTGTAACTACAATTTCATAGGTTTTCTTTTTCGTTAAATCGGATGAAGTAATCGTCATATAGACCGGAGTCTGAGTAAAGTCAATTGTGTCTTTACCGCTCATCGTGAAAACCGTATCGGATGTATGAATCACTACAGATCCGGGAGTTGTTTCGCACGTGAATCGCGGTACCACTTTGTCTATACGAGTCCCATATCGCAACGAATCGGTTATATCTATCTGATTGGTTACTAAACCTGTATCCAAACGTTCTTCTATTTTGAACGTCGCTTCTGCCAATCCGGGCATTGAGTCAACGGCGGCGAAAGAAAAAGTCTTCAGCTTTGCAATGTTCGAAGTTGTTACAGTAGAGGTCGAACTGCGCTCACACGAACACAACACTATCAGCGTTGATAACAAACAAATATGTCCTAAATTTATCTTCATTTGCTTTTTTTTTGCACAAATTGTCACTATTTTTTGTAGATTCACAAAAAATGTTGTATCTTTGCACCGAATTTTAATATTACGTAATTAAACTATCACAATAAACTATGCTTTTCGAAAGTCAAATTCACGACCTCAAAGATCTTCTTCCGTGGGTTCGTCTGCGTAAGGAAAAACAAGCAATTCGGGCTCTCGTTGAACAAAAACGCCGTATTTATCCAGCAGACAAGGCAAAAGCCGATTCTGAAGCTATCATGGCACAGATTGAGCGTATGTCTTGGTTCCGCGATGCACAAACCATAATGATTTACTACCCTATCCATAATGAAGTGGATTTGCGTCCATTCCTTCAGCGATATGAGGGTCAAAAGACCTTCCTTCTGCCTGTTACTCATCGCAAGTCCATTGAGCCACGCAAATACGACGGAGAGGAAATGATGAAACGCGGCAAGTACCAAGTGCCCGAACCTCAAACCTCCGAATGGCATGGAAAGATTGACTTAATCATCGTTCCCGGCGTAGTCTTTGACCCGTTATGCAACCGCATCGGTCGGGGAGGAGGATTCTATGACCGTTTTCTCAAACGCCATCGCCACGTGCACCAAGTAGCTGTTGCATACGATTTCCAAGTTAAAAAACACGAACTTCCACATGGACCTTTTGACAGGCCCGTTGACCGTGTAGTTACTCCGTCTCAGACCATTGGATCGTAGGCTGACTTTCAATCTGTCGCTGCAATTCCTTGTCCGTCTCTGGTGACAAATGTTTCTCGCCAGAGCGGTAATAATATATCAATCCATAGTTTTTACAACTCCGCATCCGCTGATACGGTAGTTGGTTCTTGTAATAATCTTCTACTTGATTCCAAATCTTCAGGATAATCTGGTCAGCTTGCACTCGAAGGGTCTCAAGGTTCTCATAAACGCGGTTGGTCGTCTTTTTGTGCATCGTTTGGCTGATCTGATGTTCCTTAAATATATCATAATGTACTTTTACTTTGGTAATGGTCGGGTTATATATGGCAAAACCGCCCAATCGGATACGCTCTTGCTCACCATCTATAATATTCTGCCCCCATACAAGGATATCCTCTTCGCTGCTTAAGTCCGGAACAATATGTGAATCCGGTTCCAATTTATATAGTTCTTTCGCCTCTTTTTTTATCTCACCACGTATGACAGCAAGATTAAGCACTTGAATAAAGTGAGAAATATACATTCGTGCATTTTGCACAAGATGCCGGTATTGTTTATTGGCAGACACCCGACTATTAAAATTCTCGCGGTATTGCGAAACTTGATTCTCAAACTGCAACAAAAAACGCTGTGCTTCGGACAAAGTGTGATAATTCAGCACTTGCTCAGTAAAATCTGCTTCACTTGCACGCTGAACTGCTGTTTGCAAGGCTTTCAAACGAGCCTGATCGGTGTTGGGTAAGCGTCTGTAAGGCATATATAAAGTACGATTTAAGATTTACGATTTAACAATTTCTCCGCCAACTGAATCAATTCAACTTTTGCGGGACTATCTTTCAATACTCCCAAATTATCTACTGCCAATGCGGTCAGTCGTGCTATTTCCTTTTCTGCGGCTTCTTTCACACCGGACTCTTCATAAACACGCAAGGTCTTGGCTACATCTTTTCCGCATAGTGTTTGGAGGTGTTGTTCCTTCTGCAAAGCGCTCAACCACAGCCAAGTCTTTTTTCCTTCGCGTATATCTCCACCTATAGCTTTTCCGAATGTGGCAGGGTCGCCAAAACAATCCAGATAATCGTCTTGTATTTGGAACGCCAAGCCGAGGTTGATACCATATTCATATAATGCCTGCTGTTCCGCCTCTGTTCCATCTGCTATATACGCCCCTATTTGTAAGGCAGTTGCTAACAAGACGCTTGTTTTGAGGCGAATCATCTTCATATAATCTGCTATGGTCACATGCTCTTGCAGCTCATAATCCACATCCAACTGTTGTCCTTCACACACTTCTGTTGCCATTTTGTTAAATAGCCGCAGCACGCCGGCTAATTTATCTTCCGGCACGTTGCCAAGCAACTTATAGGCTTCTATCAACATCTGGTCACCGGAAAGAATAGCCGTATTCTCATTCCATTTGATATGTACGGTTGGTCTGCCGCGACGCACTTCTGCTTTATCCATCACATCGTCATGAAGCAACGTGAAATTATGGAAAACCTCCAATGCCAACGCCGCTGGTAGCACTTTCTCCTCCGCGCCACCAACTGCCAATGCGCCCAATAGGGCCAAACGCGGACGAATCCGCTTACCGCCTGCTGACAACGCATATCCAATCGGTTCGTACAAACCTTTCGGCTCACGACTCCAGTCCAATTTCCCTATTTCGTGTTCAATATCCAAACTCTCAACTCTCAATTCTCAATTCTCAATTCTCAATTCTCAATAATATCCGTCAGCACATCCTTCATTTCCAATCCCGCTGCGCGAACTTGTTGAGGAATAAAACTGGTAGCGGTCATGCCCGGTGTTGTATTGACCTCCAACAAATAGATCTCACCATCTATTATCACGTAGTCCGCACGAATAATTCCTTTGCAGCCGAGAATATCATATATCTTCAACGTCTGAGCCTGGACTTTGTCGCGGATTTCGTCTGGTACGCGGGCAGGAGTAATCTCATCCACCTGACCATTATACTTGGCCTCGTAATCAAAGAACTCACGCTTGGTCACCACCTCGGTTATTGGAAACGCCACTGCTTTGGTAGAGGTCTTATAAACACCGGATGTAACTTCTGTGCCTTTTAAATAGGCCTCGCAAATCACTTCGTTACCTTCCGCAAAGGCGCGTTCGATGGCAGGCAGCACTTTATCACGAGACTTCACTTTCGTGCAGCCGAACGAAGAACCGCCCACATTGCTCTTGATAAAGCACGGAAAACCAAGTTCTTTCTCTACGCGGTATTCGATGTCGTTCAGCGAATCATTCTTGCGAAGAAGAATACTTTTGGCGATATGCACGCCAAACCCCTGCAGATAATGGTTGCAAACATACTTGTTGAACGTCATTGCCGCAGCAAGAACCCCGCAGCACGAGTATGGAATATGCATTATATCAAGGAATCCCTGCAAAAGACCGTTTTCACCCGGAGTGCCGTGAATAGTGATATAAGCATAGTCATAATTCACCAATTTATTCAGGGTCGCCAAATCCGAACCCTGTAATTCTACAATATCAGCATCGTAGCGCTCTTTGTCTATAAACGATTGAATCCCTGCTGCACTATGCAACGACACGTCGTGTTCCGAACTATCACCACCGCATACTATTGCTATCTTTTTCTTTGCCATTTTTAGCACTATATTAAAAATCGTGCAAAGATACAACAAAAATTGCATATACGCAAATAAATCGTTAAAAAAATTTGTGTATGTCGCAAAAAAACATTACTTTTGCAGCAAAATCGAAGCACTATGAAACGCAGTTCCATTTTTCTTATCAGTTTATTTGCGGCCATCACACAAACAATGGCAGCCACTTTCTTCCCATCTCGCACCGACTTTCGGGACGAGCAAATCTATTTCGTCATCACAACTCGGTTCTATGATGGCGATCCGGCAAACAATACACAATGTTGGGATAACCAATCTGGCAATGCCGGAGATCCCGCTTGGAGAGGAGACTTCAAAGGGCTGATTGAAAAACTCGACTATATTAAAGCGCTCGGCTTCACCGCTATTTGGATTACACCTGTCGTGGAAAATGCTTCCGGATACGATTATCACGGATATCACGCTTCTGATTTCTCAAAAGTGGACCATCGCTATGAGTCCGAAGATGTCAGCTTCCAAACTCTAATCGACGAAGCACACAAACGCGGTATGAAAATCATACTCGACATTGTCCTCAACCACACAGGTAACTTCGGCGAAGGTAATTTGTGCAAACTCTTCAACCGCGATTGGACTGCCGACCAAAGTCAATCGACTGAGTGCCTTGTGCCTTTCACTCAAAAAGACGGCGGCAAACTACCGGATAACTACGACGCACTCAATGGCACAGCACAATACTCTGCGCGCCTATCACAAATGAAGAACACCACCGGCGTAAACTACGATACACATAACTATTGGCATCACTACGGCAACTTCAACTGGGACGATCCCAACCGATGGTTTGCTCAAATCGCCGGAGATTGTGTGGACCTGAACACCGAAAATCCTGCTGTCTATAACTACCTCATCCAGTGCTACACCACGTTTATCCAAATGGGTGTGGACGGATTCCGCATTGACACAGGAGGACATATAGCCCGACTCACTTTCAACAAAGCATTTATCCCCGCTTTCAAAGCGGCAGGAGAAGCGGCAAAAGCAAAGCGTGGAGGCACACCATTCTATATGTTCGCAGAAGTGTGCGCGCGTTATAGCTCTATCCTCTATCGCGACCAAGCTTGCCTTAGCCCGTTTTACTACACATGGGCAGAAAATAAGTCATACTCGTGGGACGACAATGCCGACTCATGGAACAGCCTCGTGGAAATGGAAGGCTCTGGATGCACTTCACATACCAATTGGCAGTCTTGCTGGAAACAAGCCAACGATGATAAAGGCGGACTGAGCACACAACGCACGTCACAAAACGCACTGCTCAACGGCAATAACTACCATACACCGGATTACTCACAAGCTTCCGGACTACATGTCATTGACTTCACCGAACACTGGAACTTCACCACCGCCGCACAGGCTTGGCAAATCGCTAATCCCGCAAACGACAAATACTACAACGATGCAACTTGGAACGTCGTTTATGTTGATTCGCACGACTATGCGCCCGATAATGCGCCACAAGACAAACGATTCAGCGGCTCGCAGGAAACGTGGGCGGAGAATCTCGCACTGATGTTTACACACAGGGGCATTCCTTGCTTGTATTATGGATCTGAAGTCGAGTTCCAAAAAGGCAAGATTATTGATAAAGGTCCGTATATCCCCCTCATCGAATCCGGACGTGCATACTTCGGAGGATATATTAAAGGAACCGTCAACACCACAGACTTTGCCGAATACAACGCCGCTACTGGCAATCTCGCCGCTACGCTTTCCCACCCGCTGGCACAACATATACAACGACTCAGCAAAATCAGAATGGCGGTCCCGGCACTCCGGAAAGGACAATATTCCACAGATGGATGCAACGGCTCATTCGCTTTCAAACGCCGTTATACCGATTCCAATACAGACAGCTACGCACTCGTCTGCATCTCTGGCGGTGCTACATTCTCCAATATCCCGAACGGCACGTACGTGGACTGCGTAACCGGCGACAGCAAAGTTGTTTCAAACGGCTCACTTTCTGTCAACTGCAGCGGCAAAGGTAACTTGCGCGTCTATGTCCTCACAACAAGCAAAACTACTGCGCCCGGAAAAATCGGAGAAGACGGTAAATACATTTACACCTCATCAGCTAAAAACATCCCGCAACCAATGTGGGATGGAACAGAAATGGAAAAAACCGAAGATGACGGAACCACTCCCATTGACCCGATTGACCCGTGTTTGACCGAAAAAAGCGAACATGCTGTATTCTTCACCAAATCATCCGATTTCGGAGCAGCCATCAACTGCTATATTTGGCATACAGGTACCGGCAAAAACGTGGAAGTTTGCGGCGCTTGGCCTGGCAAAAAAGCTACAGCTTTAGGCAACGATAACTATAAATTCACCTTGCCGGAAAACGCTGGAACTATCGATAATTCATGGAAAATCATCTGGAACGACGGCGCCGGCAACCAAACGCAGGACTTGAATTACAAAGACCAATATCTCTATGCCGGAGCAAACAAAGGCAGCATTGCCGCAACCTCGCAAGTGACAGCCATTTGCACCGAACCGATGGCAGTAGAGAATACCATCGAGAACTCCGCGCAACCTAATGCCACAAAGATACTACGCAACGGAATGTTCTATATCCTGCGGGACGGAGTATTGTATAATGCACAAGGAATGATGATCGCTCGATAACAAACTTCGGAGTATAAGGCTCTTTAATCGAACCGATATGCGTCTCATTCGCATATGGGAATTTCTCCGTTGCCATGAACGTGTTTTTCAGATTGCTGCTATTATAGCGAAGTTGAAGCTGAATGTCTTTCCCAACGCCGGAAGTCATTATATACAGGAAAAATAAACCTTCTACATATTCGGACACCTAAACACGTGGAATCCATAAAAGCGGCAAGCACATCGTCCGGCTTTACCAATACCACCGTATCACCAAGTGCTTTTACTTGTTCAGGATAGGTAAGAGACAATGCGTGCAAAGATACTGCAAAATATTGATATATGAAAATTTTATATTTTTTTAGCGATTTTTTTGCAAATATTAGAAAAATACACTACCTTTGCACTAAAATAAATATTATATTAACATGTTAGACGACTATAAACAAACGTGGCTCAAACTTCAAACCACTGAAGAAGGAAGGGAATTACTGCAAAGCAATCTCGATGCGTATATTAAAGCGGGATTGGAGCACTTCAACGAAAATGATGGATTCGACATCTCTTTCAAAGCAATGTTATGGCAGCGCTACAATTACTGGAGTTTTGAAACACCGACCAACCAACAGTTTATCGATTGGTATCTAAACTTTACAAAAGAATAAATTTCCTACTTTTTACACCTCGTTTCCCGAACCAAAGACGTAAACGACACGTAAACGACACGTAAACGACACGTAAACGACACGTAAACGAGACGTAAACGACACGTAAACGAGACGTAAACGAGACGTAAACGACACGTAAACGAGACGTAAACGAGACGTAAACGAACCGATACGTCACTATAAGATGACCATAACTCAATAATCAATAATCCATAATTCAATAACTCAATCCTTCGTACATCGTACATCCGTAAATCGTACATTCGTTCATTCGTCCTTCGTACATCGTACATCCGTAAATCGTAAATCACTTTAATCCATAACTCAATAATCAATAATCCGTCAGAAAACGATAAAATTAGGGATTTTTATAGAAAAAATGCAAAAAAATTTGCACGGTTCAAAAAAAAGCAGTACCTTTGCACCCGCTTTTGAAAAATGTCTAATGACAAATGCGCGAAGCGCCACTGCTCAATGGTGTAATGGTAGCACTACAGATTCTGGTTCTGTCTGTCTGGGTTCGAGTCCTGGTTGAGCAACAAAAAGAGCAATCACCATTCGGTGGTTGTTCTTTTTTGTGTCTAATCTATCGCGACCATTTCTAACGACTTAACGACTTCCGCATGCATGCGGAAAAAACGGGGACGTCAAAATAGACGTTGCCCCGTGTTCGTATAGATTTGGTTTCCTCGTACATCGTACATCTTTCCTTTGTAAATCAGATAAATCTGTCCGTTGCGGAAAAATATCTTGTGTTGTTCTTTGGTATCTTCCATGTTCTCCAAGTCTGTTGGAACGGAAGATTCCGGATCGGTTGGAATAATTGGCGGAGTCGGAATGATTTCTTTACCGCCTTCCTCCAGTTCTCCCGGATAACCGATAGTCGCAAACGCACCTGTATAAACATGCAGAGGCTTGCCGTTCGCATCGAGTGCCGAGAGGACATAGTTATACCGCGTGGCTTCATCCAGACCTGTCACCAGGAACGAGAGCGAAGCCGGAATGGTGCTTCTCGGATTGCTCCGCGACGGGGCGTTGAATGAGATTCCTAACAGCTGTCCTGTCTTACCCAACGTCAGCCTGCAGAACACCGCACCGTCCTTGTAGATATCTATCTGGTAGGAAGATGCCGTACTATCCGTCGGCCAGACAAAGTTTGCCGTGGTCTCTTCGGCATCGACGGTCACATAGTTGATCTCCTCTTCTTTCGGCATACGGAATCGGCCCCATACAGGATCCTCTCTATAGGCGGCGATGCTTTGAACTGGAACAAAAAGCCAGGCGCTATCCGGCACACCCGAAAAAGTGCTACTCTCTACCAACGGAGGGTATGCCGCACGGCTACGAATCTCCGTAATCAAAGAGTCATTCTTGAATGCCTCGGCATCAATCATCGCCGTCTTTTTTCCGAACTGTACTTCCTTCAGCGCGGAGCAACCTGCAAAAGCATTGGACTTAATTTGTCGTACCTCGTCAGGGATAACTATTCCAGTCAGTTTCTTTTGGTTCAGAAAAGCTCCGGTGCCAATCAAGGTCAGTTCTGATGGCAGAATCAAGGTGTCCAATGAGCAGTTTCGGAATGCACCTCCGGCAATCTGACGGATACTGTTGGGCATATTCACCTCACGCAGAACACTACAGTCCGCAAACGTATATTCGTCGATGTTCTTTATGCTCTCTGGAATAGTGACCGACTCAAGTGAGGTACAGGTCCGAAAAGCACTTTTTCCGATACTTGTCAACCCTTCGGGCAAGTTCATGTACTCTAAATTACTGCAATTTGAAAAGGCAAAGTCGCCGATGAACCTCATGCCAGCGGGAAGGGTAATGTGCGTGAGCGAGGTACAATAATTGAAAGTGCTACCCATGATGCTGTCCAGTGTGGAGGGAAGAGTCAACTCGCTCAACGCATGGCACTCCGTAGCGAAACCCTTAGGAATGACAGATATTCCTTCGGGAATTCGTAGAGAGGTTAAATGATCGCAATAACTGAAAGCACCTTCTCCGATGTAGCTTATAGAGGACGGCATTTCGATATGTTTTAGATTTTTGTCCCAAGTAAATGCATGTTCCCCGATGGAATCGACACTTTCCGGCAGTATGATGGTGTCACAATAGGTGGAATAGCAAAGATAATCCGGAACACATTCCACGTGTTCTCCAAATACAATTTTGGAAAAATTACGAAGCGGTGGTCCCCATAGGCCGGCGGAATAACGGAGATGCTGGCAATGCCTGGCTTTCCAGATAGCCGTAAGGTTGCGAGCTTGCTGAGAAATTACGCCAAATGCATTTGAACCGATACGTTTCAAACTTTCAGGAAACACAATAGTCCCTCGCAAAGCGGTGTCTTGCAGGAATGCACCGTAGCCGATGGATTCCAGACTGTCATTCAACTCCAAATGTTCCAGAGACCCGCAAAAAACAAATGCGGAGTCGCCGATGCTCTTCAACCTTTTGCCGCAATGCACCTCTTTAATACCTATGCAGGATTGAAAAGCCATCTTCCCTATTGAAACCACGCTGTCCGGCAGCGTCACCGACTCCAACGCAGGACAATGACTAAATGCTCTGCCATAAACGGATGTCATTCCCTCGGGAAAAACAATGTGCTTGATATAAACACGCGAAGCGTAATCTCCGAACGTCCCCCCGGACATCTCTCCGCGCCCGCTGATGACCAGAGTGCTGTCCTCGGAATTCAGTGTCCACGTTAGATGCTCTCCGCACACGCCGTTATAGACCGTTGCGTACATGCTGCTTGCCATCCAAATCAGGCAAACAAGAATAATACATACTTTCGTTTTCATATAACTGTCAATTATCAATTATCAACTATCAATTCTCAATTATCAATTATCAACTGTCCTCGTACATCGTACATCTTTCCTTCGTAAATCAGATAAATCTGTCCGTTGCGGAAAAATATCTTGTGTTGTTCTTTAGTATCTTCCATGTTCTCCAAGTCTGTTGGAACGGAAGATTCCGGATCGGTTGGAATAATTGGCGGAGTCGGAATGATTTCTTTACCGCCTTCCTCCAGTTCTCCCGGATAACCGATAGTCGCAAAAGCTCCGGTATAGACGTGAATAGGCGTTCCGTTCGCATCGAGGGTAGAGAGCACGTAGTTATACCGCGAAGCAGCATCTAGACCTGTCACTTTGAAGGAAAGGGTATAGGGCTGAGAATCATCGGCATTTTTCTGTTGAGCCATGCGTCGTCTCGGCGCAGAGAAAGCTATGCCTAACAGCTGTCCTCTGTTGCCTAACGTCAGCTTGCAGAACACCGCGCCGTCTTTGTATATATCTATATGGTAGGAATGTGCGGCAGAGTCGGTAGGCCATGTGAAATCTGCTGTCGTCTCTGCAGCATCCACAGTCACGGTACGTTGGATCATCGCCGAATCCGGTACATCCGCCATGCGGAAACGTCCCCAATACGCATGTTCGCGATACAGTTTGCGGCTATCCGGAAGTACAGAAAGCCAAGCGCTATCCGGAATGTCAGCGAGTGTTCCTTCTGATACCATCGGCGGCACAGCTGCCCAGACAGTGATTTTCTTAATGGCACTATCTCCTTTGAAAGCATTGTCACCAATCAAAGTGACATTCTTGCCGATAGACAGATATTCAAGCGAAGCCCAATTCTCAAACGCATTATTGCCAATAGCGACTACTTCATCGGGAATAAACAATGAATCCGGTAAAACAACTCCGTTGAAAGCACCGCTTCCGATCATATACAGATTTTGTGGTAAAACAATCGAATCGAGTTGCGCACACCCCGCAAAAGAATTATCTCCTATCGCCGTCATACCTTCCGGCAGTGTGACTCTTTCGAGCGCAGTACATCCATTAAAAACGCCGGAAGAAAGGCTGCTTATAGAGGACGGAATATCTGCTCTTTTGATTGCAAGGCATCCCTGGAAAGCCAATGGATCTATCGTTTCCAAAGTAGAAGGAAGCACAATTTCTTCTATTTTAGCGCAAC
>Ga0247611_10001593_pt1 | contig 40021 bp, 22 predicted proteins | sample 177DNAGHGhighgp2_FD_192422 | JGI IMG/M metagenome (GOLD analysis project Ga0247611, IMG submission 192422) | Sheep rumen microbial communities from Palmerston North, Manawatu-Wanganui, New Zealand - 1770 DNA GHGhigh gp2 | ecosystem: Host-associated > Mammals > Digestive system > Stomach > Rumen... | reverse complement strand
TCGACGAGGAGATCCTCAGAATGCGTCAGTTGCTCAACCAGAAGCTCCAGGATATGGACCTCTCCGTACGTGCACTCAACTGCTTGAAACAAGCAGAGGTGGAAACACTCGGCGACCTCGTACGCTACCACCGCGCTGACCTGCTCAAGTTCCGTAACTTCGGTAAGAAATCCCTCACCGAACTCGACGAACTGCTCGAGCGCAACGGCCTCGCCTTCGGTATGGACATCTCGCGCTATCGTGCGCTGGATTAATCATTAAACATTAAACATTCAACATTAAACATTGAATTATTATGCGTCATAATAAGAAATTCAACCACCTTAGCCGCAAGGCCAACCATCGCGCAGCGATGTTGTCCAACATGGCTTGCTCGCTGATCATGCACAAGCGTATCAGCACGACCCTCGCTAAGGCTAAAGCGCTCCGTATCTACGTGGAGCCGATCCTCACACGTGCCAAAGAGGATAACATGAACAACCGTCGTTTGGCTTTCTCCCTCCTCAAGCAGAAAGAGGTCGTTACCGAACTCTTCCAGAATGTAGGCGAGAAGATCGCTAACCGCCCCGGTGGTTACACCCGTATCCTCCGCACAGGCTTCCGTCTGGGCGATGCTGCTGAGATGTGTATCATCGAGCTCGTTGACTACAATGAGAACATGCTCAAGGAGACCAAGAAAGCTGCTAAGAAAGCTACCCGCCGTGCCGGTAAAAAAGCCGCTAAGGAAGAGGCAGCAGAAGTTGTAGCTGAAGCCGAGGCTCCGAAGGCAGAGGAAGCATCCGCTGCAGAATAATAGATCTTTTAATTAGAGGAAATCAAAAACGCGGCGGTATGGCTATACAGCCTAACGCTTGATGAAGAGTTGTCCTTAGAGAGCGAGTTCTCTTCGCCAACTCTTCATCATTCGTTTAGTACGAGTCCCTCGTCCTCCCGCCTTACAAAAAAATAGAAGATTTTAATCGTGCCCTTTGGGCTAAGAAAAATCTTCTTAAAAATCGTTGCGCTGCGCTCCACTTCAAAAAATCCATGCGGCGTGTAGCAATGATTACATCCGACCGATAGTGACTTTATTTTTTGAAGCGAATGTAATGAGCGATTTTTTGTAAGGATTGAAAATCCGCATTTTTTGTGAGCAGGTGTCAGTCAACTTTTGTTGACGGATAAGTAGATTCGGATTTTTGACAGTAGGAAGCTCGCTTACTAACTTGCATACAGACGAAGATACGAGTACGCAAGTACAACGTAGCGGACGAACCTGCGTGTTTTTGGTTTACTAATAATAAAAATACATCAACTATGTTTTTAGATGTCAATAATCATCAACCACAAGGTATCACTATCGACAACTGCAAAGTTGGAGATAGTGTTACTGTTTGTGGAATGATCCATAATGTTCGTGTAACGAAATGGGGCGGCTTCATCGTTCTCCGCAAGTCGCGTGGACTCCTGCAGGCCGTTGTCTCCAACGACACCTCTAAGTTCTTCGACGAGAAAGGCGCAGAGATCGCCATGAACGACCTCTGCCGCGAGATGGCGATCACCCTCACCGGTACGGTCAACGAAGCGAAGATCAAAGACCCCGCAGCGTTCTACAACACCATTGAGATCGCTGTCTCCGAGGTTCGCGTCCTCTCCCGCCCGACAACCGCCGAGGTAGTGGATATGAACGCCCTGAAATTTGGCGACGAAGAGACACTCCTGCGCTATAAGTTCGACAACCGTCAGGTCACCCTCCGCAACCCGCGCGACATGGCGATCCTCAAGGTACAATCGACCATCGCACGTGCCTTCGGCGAGTTCCTCAGCGCGAATGGCTTCACCCAGATCTTCACCCCGAAGATCGTGAGCGAAGGAGCAGAAGGCGGCGCTAACGTCTTCAAGATGGATTATTTCGGCAAGCAGGTTTACCTCGCGCAGTCACCGCAGTTCTACAAACAGATCGGCGTCGGCGTCTACGAGCGCGTCTTCGAGATCGCTCCCGCCTACCGCGCAGAGAAACATGCTACCTCCCGTCACCTCAATGAGTATATCTCCCTCGATGTGGAGATGGGCTTCATCAAAGGTCAGGAAGATGTCATGACCCTCGAGGCGGCTCTGCTCCGCCATATCATCGCCGTCGTAGAGCGCGATTGTGCCCACGAGCTCCAGCTCCTCAATGCGGTGAACCCCGTATTGCCCGAGCAGGTACCGGCATGGAAACTGAGCGAGGTGCATGAGATCCTCTTTGAGAACCACCTCTGCGAGGCGGATCACCGTGGTGAAGACGACTTGGCTCCTGAGGAAGAAAGGGCAATTTGCAAATATGCATATGACAAATACGGAAGTGATTTCGTCTTTGTGACCCACTTCCCCTCCGAGCACCGTGCTTTCTATGCGATGGACGACCCCGAGGATCCGAGTCTGACCCTCAGCTTCGACCTCCTCATGCGTGGTCTCGAGATCACCTCCGGCGGACAGCGTATCCATAAAGAAGCCGACTACCGCGAGAAGATGCTCCGTCGTGGCATGAACCCGGATGCTTTCCATTTCTACCTCGACACCTTCCGCAACGGCATGCCTCCTCACGGCGGCTTCGCCATCGGCCTGGAGCGCATCACCGCTTGCTTCCTCGGCATCGCCAACGTCAAAGAATGCTCGATGTTCCCGAGAGACATCAACCGCGTAGCGCCTTAATAGAGAATCCGCCAAGTTGGCGGATTTTTTATTTCCTCCCCGCTACCCTTGCGCTACCTTTGCGCTACCATTATCCTTCTCCTTCGTATCACGTCGGCTAATTGCCGACACATATCTGCTATTTTCTTTCGATTTCGCTTCAAAATGCAGGTTTTTCATTTTACGTATAGTCTCAAAACTCGCGACATTTATACGCCCATCGCTCCACTGACAATCAAAGAGTTACAAAAAGCTATGAAAAACCTGTCGCTTTTTCCGTGTTCGTTATTTTTGTACCTCTTCCTGCATATTTTTGCAAATATATTTGCGTATTTCAAAAATTATTTGTAATTTTACAGCGCAAAATGTATCCAGGTCTGACCTCACCGACAGCGTAAAAAAGCGGTGAAAAATATTGGAAAATATAAATTAATTATGGCGAAAGTTAAATCGGACACATTACATGTGCAAGGCATTAATGTAGGAATCTACACAGAAGATTATCGGAATGAGTATATCTCATTGACAGATATTGCTCGCTACCGAAATAGTGATGATCCGCGTTTTGCCATACAAAACTGGATGCGAAACCGTAATACCATTGAGTTTCTGGGCTTATGGGAAACATTGCATAACCCGAATTTTAACCGTGTGCAATTCGACACGTTTAAAATGAAGCCGGGAAGATATAATAAAAGACGTTTATTGACGAAATGAAGAACGAAATAGTATTATATCAACCCAACGACCAACTATCAATAGAGGTCAAATTGGAGAATGAAACTGTATGGCTCACACAGCAACAGATGGCCATGCTGTTCAATACTACTCGTAACAATATCACGCTGCATATTGGCAACATCTTCAAAGAAGGGGAACTGGACAAAGATTCAGTATGTAAGGAATCCTTACTAACTGCCGCAGACGGGAAGGTATATAAGACTAATTTCTATAATTTAGATGTCATTATTTCAGTTGGTTATCGTGTTAAATCAATCGTTGGTACTAAGTTCCGCCAATGGGCAAATAGAGTAATTAAAGACTATATGCTCAAAGGCTATGCGGTCAATCAGCGTCTACTAGCTATGGAAGAACGGATGGACAAGAAGTTCCACGCCATAGAGAACACTTTAGCCGACCATCAAGAAAAGATAGATTTCTTTGTCCGTACAAATGTACCGCCGGTAGAGCAAGTCTTCTTTGAAAGAGAGTTCTTTGCCGCTCGGGTGCTTCTGGAGAAATTGATTAAGACAGCTAAGAAACGCGTGATAATAATAGATCGGTATGTGGATGCCGCTACGTTTGAGATGTTAGATGTGCGTGCGGAAGGAGTAACGGCTGATATTTATTCGGATAACGAGTATAGGTCTTTGCGCGATATGCACAATGCTACAAAAGGTTTGCGGCCTGTGAATACGCACAAGTGGTCAACACCCTCGCACGACCGATGGTTGATAATAGACGATAGTCTGTATCATTGTGGACATTCACTCAAAGATATGGGAAAGAAACTATCCGCTATCATGCTTATGGGTACGACTCCAGATGCTGTATTGAAAGAAGTAAAATTACTTATCGCTGGCATCGACAGCGTAAAAAGGCGGTGAGAAACATTGAAATAAATAGCGCGAAGCGTTGCGCGATAAAATAACATATTAACAAATTGGCTATTATTCGCGTTCGAGAAAAAGGTCCGGAAAACTAATTTCTTAACAGAATTAGAAAAGCCATGTTCACGGAAGTAAAGGAACTTCCCTGAATCCCAACTATAAAGCACTGAGTTTCTCAGTGTGGGTATATCTATAGTTGGGATGCGGGTTTTCTTTCCGGACCTCCCGTGAACGCGAGTAGATATACTCACTTTTCTTTTCTGCCTTGTGGATGGATAGCCGCAAACTATCAATCCATGGCAAAAAACGCGAATTTAGGAGCAGCGAAGAATGCAAAAAACGATGAGTTCTACACCTAGTATGCGGACATACAGAAAGAAGTAAACGCATACATTGAATACAACCCCGATGTCTTTCGGGGCAAGACAATCTTGTTGCCTTGCGATGATCCGGAATGGAGCAACTTCACCAAGTTCTTTGCACAAAACTTTGAGTTCTTCGGTCTGAAGAAACTCATTTCTACATCCTATGCCATAGAAAGCAAAAAGTACAAGACCGATTGGCAACCGACACTCTTTGAAACAGAGAATCCGTTGTATAACGTAGAGAAAAGCCGTATCAAAGGCAAAATCTTCACACTTACGCATGATACCAACAACAGCGGTCGGATTGACATTGACGATTTGCAATGGAGTTACCTCGAAGGCGATGGAGATTTCCGTTCTGCCGAAGTAACCGCTCTCCGAGACGAAGCAGATATAATTATCACAAACCCGCCGTTCTCGCTCTTTCGGGAGTTTCTTGCATGGATTATGGAAGGCGGAAAGCAATTTTCCATTATTGGAAATATGAATGCTATTACGTACAAAGAAGTTTTCCCATTAATTAAGGAGAACCAAATATGGCTTGGTAGCGGTTTTAATGCAGGAAACGCTTATTTTAGAATACTTGGTGATGGTCGAAATGATTTTGCAGATGGAGTTTATGATAGTTCAACAGGATTAGTGAAGTTCAGAAACTGCTGTTGGTTCACAAACATAGACCATGGAATGCGCCATAAGCCGTTACAACTCATGAGCATGGCTGATAATTTAAAGTTTAACAAGAAATTAAAGGGTCTTACTGAATATCAGCATTATGACAATTATGATGCAATAGAAATTCCTTTTACTGAAGTCATCCCTAATGACTATGATGGAGTAATGGGTGTACCTATTTCTTTCCTTGATAAGTATTGCCCTGAACAATTTGAAATATTAGGGGCAACTGAAAGTGAAGGAAAGGGCTTTGCAAATGGGATATGGAAACCAGAAAGCAAGGTGTCTCAACCTTTAGTTAATGGAGAAAGGGTATACAAAAGAATATTCATCCGCAAGAAATAGCCAAATGATTATATAAATGAACAAATGGTAAATGATTAAATTGTAAATGGCTTTATGAAAGCAGAACGTAAGATATACACCGTTGAGGAAATCTGCAAAGGGTTTACTTACAACGAGGCAGAAGGCAAAGGTCTGTTTGGTCTCTCGGGCAAACTGACCATTCAACCGGAGTATCAGCGTAATTATCTATACGCCGAGCAAAACGGCGCACGTGAGATAGCAGTCATTGAGTCTGTGCTCAAAGGCTATCCAATTGGTTTGCTGTATTTTAACAGAGTGGACGAAAACCATTTAGAGGTATTGGACGGACAGCAACGTATTACCTCCTTGGGGCGTTTCCTGACACGCAAGTTCGCTATCCGTATAAACGGCATGGAGCAGTATTTTGATTACATGGCAGAGGATCTCAAGGAGAAGATTTTGAAAACAGAACTGCTGGTCTATGAATGTGAAGGAACGGAAAGCGAAATCAAAGAGTGGTTCAAAACCATAAATATCGTGGGGCTTCCTCTGGAGGAACAGGAGATTTTGAATGCTGTCTATTGCGGACCATTTGTATCAAAAGCCAAAGAGGTGTTCTCCAATTCGCAGAACGCCAATATCAACAAATGGGCGGCTTTCTTGCGTGGAAACGTCAAACGCCAAGCGTACTTGCATACTGCTTTGGAATGGGTCAGCCGCGGCGAGGTCAGCAAATACATGTCGCTTCACCGCAACGATGATAACATCCGCGAAATGGAGACCTATTTTAACAGCGTCATCGACTGGGCAAGCGGCGTGTTTACCAATATCGAAAAAGAGATGTGCGGTCTGCCGTGGGGCGAACTCTATGAGAAATATCATAAGAATCCCTACGACCCTTTGGAAGTGGCAGCCAAACAGCGCGAACTATATGAAGACTACTACGTGAAGAACAAAAAAGGCATCTACGAATATATCCTCGGCGGTTGCCAAGACACCAAACTGTTGGAAGTGCGTTGTTTTGATGAACCGACCAAGAAAAGCGTCTATGCCCGCCAGACGGAAGAAGCCAAGCGACATGAGGTTTCCAATTGCCCGCTGTGCGCCATAGGCCATGACGCTAATCGTGCGCGTATCTGGAAACTGACGGAAATGGATGCAGATCATGTGACCGCGTGGTCAAAAGGCGGTGCTACGGATATTTCCAACTGCCAGATGCTCTGCCAGATACACAATAGAGCGAAGGGAAATAAGTAATCCTCCGCGGAGACAAGGTTTATAGCATAGACGGACAAGAGGTAAGGTAAAACCGAGTTTCACATTGGAGATTTGAGATTTCACATTTGTGAATTAATCACACGGGCGACTCATTACCTTGAGCCGCCCGTGTGTTATTTAAATAACTGTTCTATATGATCATACCTCAGTAGCCATATATCGCCGGCTGTATTCTCGAAATCGCCGCCATAGACTACGGCGCGGCGTTTGATGGGTGTACTTGTCCAGTCCGGCAAACGCTGTAACGACTTTGTAAAGTCCGGATGATAAGTCATAGATGATTTGACCTCAATTGCTGTCAGCCGGCCTTCCTCTTTGACCAATATATCCACCTCCTGACCGTTACTATCCCTGTAGAAAAAGACATTGCCCTCTTTACCTTGGTTGAAACGATGCTTGAGACACTCCATAACCATCATATTCTCAAAGATAGCTCCTCGCATCTTGTCCAGTTCCAACTGTCGGGGTGTCTCTATATCCAACAGATAACAAGCCAACCCCGGATCATTGAAATACAATTTGGGACTTTTCACAACCCGTTTGGTGATATTCTCGTAATACGGCGGAAGAAGCGTCACTAAATATGAAGCCTGCAGAACAGAGAGCCAATGACTGATGGTCTTACTATCCACACCCACTTCCATTCCCACTTCCGAGGCATTGAAAACGGAACCGATTCGCGCCGCACAGAGTTTCATGAACTTTAGGAATTGCATTTGATCTTTGATACGCAGCAGATCGCGCACATCTTTTTCCAAATATGTCTTGACATACGACGGATAAAAGAGCTTGGCGATATTCTTTTTGGCACAAATAGCAGGATAGAATCCTTCGTACAACAGTTGATTTGTTGCCTTTCCCTCTATCGGTTCCTTTGTCTCCTCCATCGACATCGGCAACAACTCAAACACTCCGGCACGACCGGGAAGGGACTCCGTAAGCCCTTGCAGCAATTCCAAGTTACTACTTCCTGTCAGCACAAACCGCCTCTCCGGCTCGGTATCTACGATACCTTGAATGTAATCCAATAAAGCCGGCACTTTTTGCACCTCGTCAATGAACATGCCTTCTTTGTGTTGATTCAGAAAGGCGACCGGGTCTTGTTCGGCGAAAGCGCGCACATGCAAATCCTTCATACTATACTGCGGCAAATCGGGAAACAAATGTTTCAGCATGGTCGATTTACCGGACTGACGAGGACCTGTAACAGAGATAACAGAGAAGTACTGTGCAGCCTCCAGAATAACGCTCTCCAGACGGCGTGGAATGTAGAATTGTTGTGCCATAATGATTCTTGTTTTTTATGCAATTTCGGAATTGCGGTGCAAAATTACATAAAATTTCTGATATATGCAAGTATTTGAAAACTTTTTTAATATTTTACTGCAATATCATCCTCTGCGGCGACAAGATTTATAATGCGCAAGGCGCGTTCGTAAAGTGACCAAGTAACTAAGTACCAAGGACAAAGGAACAAATCGGGCGGCTCGATGAGAGAGTCGCCCGTGTGCTGTATTAACAGTAAATATACTTAAGATTTTTGATGAAATACACAAAATATTAAATATACTTTAAATTTTTGCAAAATAATTTGCATATATTAAATTAAATTTGTACATTTGCAGTGATTTTACGGAAAAGTGTCACATGTGACAGATTTTCGGAAAGTGAAAGTGCTTTGGTGAACCAACAAATATCTTAAAATGAATATATTACGTCCCACTTATATGCGTCAGTTAATTGTGTAATGAACCCCAAAAGTTGAACACAAAACTTTTGGGGTTCATTACAAACACCCGAACACCCTTCTATATAAACTCACACACGTGCGTGTATGTATTCTAGAAAAGGGTGTTCACCCGTTCACCTGTTCACCTCTGAATCACTAATCCTCTCCCGTCTGACCACCAAAAAATCTGCCACTAAAACGGGGTTTTAACGGGGTTTTGTCCTACTTAAGTCATTATTTTAACTATGAAAATCACCACCGTGCAGGCTGCTGTCAACACCCGCGCAAAGAACCTCGCTACCTTGGCGCAAGACCAAGCAGCGTTCCTCGCGCAGAAAGACCAAGCCGGAGATTGCAAGACCTTCAAGTCCTGGCTCTGGAAAGTCTGCGGCGACGCGTACGACGAGGCCCTCAACGGCTAAGCCCCAAGGACATCTGCTAAAGGTTTAAAAAAGGAAAAATCGCTCAAACCAAGCGATTTTTCTTTGTCTATTAGAAACTTTGAATGTTCATCACTGCCTGGTAGAAGGCATCATTATCCAGATTGGAACGGTTGCGAACACGGGTCTTGTAGGTATATACGGTATTGATGGAGTAATCCAGCACCTTACTGATTTGATCGTTGTCGTTTATCCCAAGCCGAATGAGCGCGAAGATTCGCAGTTCGGTAGAAAGCAATTCATTGCCCTTGACGGTTAACTCTTCGCCTTCCCGCAAGAGGGCATTGAAATCCCGGATAAAGTTCGGGAAGATATGCAGGAAGGATTGGTCGAACTGCTTGTAAAAATCTCTTCTGCAATTGTGGGCATCTATATAATGGGGAATAATCACCAGTTCATCCGTCCGTTTCTCTTGTGCTTTGCGGCGGACAAACCGTTCATAACGTTCCAACCGGCTTATGAGATCGGACATACTGCAGCACGAAGAACCGATATACTCTTCTTTGATACGATTGGTCTCAAGCAGTTTTTCGTTCATGCTCTGAATGGTGCTCTGGGCCTTTCGGATAGCCCGCATGCGGTTGATCAGTATAATCAGCATAATGAGCAGCACTGCCAGTAGGACATAGAGCATGGTGGACTGAATCGCTATGCGGTGGTTCGTATGTTCGAGGGTAAGCAGCTGTTCCTGCTCGATGATCGGCAAGATACGTCCAACGGATAGCTGTCTGTGTCTTGCGTTATAGTACTCCGCATCGTCCATTGCCATCCGGATATAATAGGCAGCATGCTGCAGGTCACCTTCTTGGTAGAGCCTTTGTGCCACAAGCGCCAAGGCAATCGTCTCCTTTGTAGAGCTACGCAGATCGCTGATGGCTGCTTGTATAAGATACGAATCGGCAATCTCCGTCTGCCCCATCAGCGTATAGGCATGTGCAATACTCGAGTACGCAATCGCTTTTTCGTGCTCGGTGATCGTGGAGCATGCGAGTGCCAATTTAAACTGCTCTATGGCACGCGCATAATCGTTCATCTTGACTTTATACAGGGCAGACGTACTCCAATAAAGCACGGTGTCTGAAGGTGCAATAAGTTCCAGTGCTTTCTCGCTCAGCGCATTACCCTCTGCTATGTAAACATAACTGAGGTCACCGTGTACATAATCCGCCATGTCGTATTTCAGACGCGCGTAATTGGTGTAGTAGTAGATACGGTCTTTCGTGCTTAGTCTGGCGGGATCAATGTGATTAAAGACCTCCAGGGACTCATGGAACAGACCGGAACTAAGATAGATGAAGGCACGCCTCAGTTCCGTCTTGGCTTGAAAATCCGGATGACCTAACAGCCTTGCCTCATCGATCATCTTGTTGACGAAACTGAATGCGGTGTCGTAGTTGAAAGATTGATACTCCTCGAAGAGCAACACATATTTGTCGTATGTGCTGATGGATGTGTTCTGTTCTATCTCCTGAATGCGCAGATGTTTCTGACGGTCGTATTCCGCTTTTTGTTGCAATTCCTGGTCAAGTTGGGTGATCTCCGTGGCTTGCATGGCAAAAACCATTGGGCATAGCGCGCATAGGACTCCAAACAATAGATGACGATAAGACATAGTGCGTTATTGAATCAGTCTGCCAAGTGAATCGTATGTATGGTCGTTAACGGTGATATACAGCTTGCCGTCGCGAAAAAACTTGTGTCCCGCTTTCTGTAGTTCCGGGGTAGCGATTTTTTGGCCCGATGGAGTAGGGGGTGGACAATCTGCCGCTTGGGTCCAGGATAGAGCTGACGGAACAGTATTCATGTTTTGGTTGACATTGTGGAAAGAGAGATTGCAATAACTTGCACTACCTCTTGCTCCGAAGAAATAGATGCCTGTCATCGCTCCGTCAATACTGATATTTTCGAATGCGATATTGTCAAGCGTTTTAGACGCTGCACGTACGTATATTCCGTGCGAACGGGAGTTGTTGATGTGGATGTTGTTTAGCGTTACATTATAAATCGCATAATTGTTGGTGCTGCCTATATTCACCGCACCTTGTAAACTTCCCCAGAAATCTCCCTGATTGCCACGCGTGCCACCGATACAACCGCAGTGATGGATGGTGACATCATAGATGTTGATCGTTCCGTTACTGTCAAAACCGGGACCGGAGAAGTCTGAATTAACACGTACACCACTCTCTAAAGCATCGAAGATAGCCAGATGGTGCGCCGTGTGATTCTTTCCTCCGAAAAAGCCTAGCGAACTGGCACGCCAGTTATTCTCGGCGGTACAATAGGCGAACGTTACATTCTGACATTTGACCACCACGCTCCAGGACGCCATGTCGTCATCTCCGTTATTGCGGAACGAACAATAGCGAACCGTGTGACCGTTACTGCTGTGCGAGCAGTTTACGCCATCCGCGTAGTTATTACGGAAACGGCAATGCTCAATCAGCAGATTACTGGAACCGTTACCTACGTAATTGGCAATCCATGCACCGCATTCAAAATGCTCTGCCCAACAATTGCGGATTACGGAGTTATTGCCCCAACTGCCCATGAACGCTTTTCCGACTTGTTTGTTGGCATCGCCGTTGTAGTAACGTTGGTTATTGACGGTGTTGAAATAGATGCCTTCCACAAGCAAGTTACTTGATTCCGTCTCAATGCCGCGATTTCCATACGTGCTTGGACTATCGGAACTGGTGTTGAAGTAAATAGTGGTGTACCACATACCTGCACCGATTAGTTGTGTCCCATTGGCTGTGATCTTGATTCGATTAGGGCAATTCCATGTCCCTTCCGGAATATAGATGATTTTACCGCCATTGTTAGAAATGAATGAAGGTAAGTCACTTCCGTCGTACCGCACCTTGTTTCCGCTCAGGCTCTCGAAGGTCACTTTCTCGGGAACGGGTTCCAATTCGACGAAGTCGATCGTGTATGGAGTAGAATTGTTGTCCGTTTTCACGATCTTCAGGTATTCGGAAGATGCCACTTGACGGGACAACTTGACGTGCATCTCGTCAAAGCGCATACGTACCACATTGCCGTTTCCGGGCGTCGCCGGCGTGTTATTCGGGTAGTTGCCACCGTTCACGGTGTACTGCCAGGCCCAGTAACTGTTCAGCGTGAGAGAACCCACTTTGTCGTTACCGGCATAGATATCGATGTGCCCCGTAGTACCTGTTCCGGACGCATTGTCCGGCAGGGAGAAACGAATCGTCAGACCGTCTCCGGCTTTGTTCACTTTCCATTGCACATAACTGTTCGGGTTAATTAACTGCACTGCTTGTTGGTGCGAAGCTTCGCACTGCAAGTCTGCCTGATCATCCGACGCGGCAAGGAACGTGCCGTTCGTCTCACAGAAATTGGGTTCCGCCTCATAACGCTCGTAGGGGCGGTTGTAATAACCTCTCTGCAGCGCGTCCGTACCAAATGTATAGACATGCGAACCGTCCACGATAGGCGTAGGGTCCGGATCAGGGTCAGGACCGGGACCCGGAGTCGTGTTGTAGCACGGTTCCGAAATCACGCAAGGAACGGCATATCCCTTTTGGTTGATCCATGTGTAGATATTTCCCGCATAATCATTGGTGTAGAATACAGGACATGTATGGGTGCCGGTATAAGCAGCCGTGCGGAAGAAGCAGTTGCTGTTTCCCTCGATATTGTCGCTCGGGTTCTGCCACCATGCTTCCGGATCGGTGCAGAAACCGAACAGATTGCTATAAATAGCCGTTTGAGCACCGATTGCCGGCGTGGACCAGTTAACAGCCAGTTGGGCGATATTGATGGTCTTGCCATAGATATTGCCGGTGATGTGGTACAAGCGGTCTCCGTCCCGGGCGATGTTCTGTGCTCCGTCGCTGGAAAGCGAGAAATTGGTGCAGATACCGCGGTTACTGTTTTCTGCCAGCCAACTCACCCATTGCGTCCCGGTGATATCTACAGCGAAAGTGAAAGATTCATCCGCTTCAAAGTTATTGCTTGATGCAAAACTGTTCGTAGAGCAATCCCACTTGACGATGTAGCATCCGTCCGCCCCAATCGGATTATTGAGCGTTTGAGCCGCGTGAACACTTGCGCAGAGCGTGAAAACAAGTACAAAGGAAAAAAGTTTCTTCATGATGGTATTCGTTTTGTTATTTTAGCATTTTGAAGGCAAATTGTGTGAAAAACGTTGCAAAGATACAAAAATTTTTTGACATGACCAAATCAGAGTGCCGAAAATCAAGTAAAATCGGCTCATTTTATATTATAAAATTTCTTGATAAAAAATAGTTGTTTTTGGCATTTTATTATTTATAATAATAAGTATTTTGATAATACGTAAAAACCTCTATATTTTCATGGTATTATTTTCGTATGTGCGTAAATTGTAGTAATTTTGTGCAGAAATTTGGAGAAAAAAGGCATATGTGCCCTACATAAAAAAATGTTTAACTTTTAAATTTTTTTGAAACATGAAAAAGATTTTTACTTTTATTGCCGTTGCTGCAATGGCTATGGCTGCTCACGCTCAGTATGAGTGCAACAACCCGGTTGGCGAAGATGGTCGCTACATCGTAAAGTATGATTGTGCTCAGGGTAAATTCGCTGCTTCGAACGACATTATGGCAGATGAAGCATTTGTATTTGCAATTGACATCAAAGGCACCTGGTTGGAAGATTGGGTGAAAGGTACTCCTGAAGTTGCCGGTGCATCCCGTGGAGTAGCTTGTAATTTCTGGACCAGCTACGGTGATGTAGATGGTGATATCAAGCGTTTCAAACAAATCAACGGTACCGTTTATGGTATGACCCTTTGTCTTAGTCAGGCAATGACTGGTGCTGAGGCTCCCAAAGCTGTTATGACGGATAGTATTGTTTATGTAACCGGTCAACTATTCGGTTTTGAGTACACTGCAACTGATGCAGGCGCAAAATGGTGGCAATGGGATAATAATCCTGTCGGCACAACCTTTGCTCCCAATTCTGACGGAGCTATCTTTGCAACGCGTCCTTACGAAGCAGGACGTGCTGTAGAGGATTTCTATGCAAATGATTTCTCGGAGAGCATGTTTGGCTTTGAGACCAAGGGTTATGCAGCTCCTTGCGTATCAATCGCAGCAGGCGTTGAGCAGACTGAGGTGAAAGCAGCCAAGAGTGCTAAGTTCATCGAGAACGGCCAATTGTACATCATCAGCAATGGTGTGAAGTACAATGCGCTTGGAAATTCTGTAAAATAAGTTATCGTAAATAAGTCGGAGCGGTTCATAGGCCGCTTCGGCTTTTTTTTATTTTTGTATCATGAAGAACCACTTACAAAGAGTCCTTGTTCTTTTTATAGGTCTCATTCTTTCATTATCTATTTTTGCCAAGTCCATTTCGGGTACCATCCTGGATGCCAAGGGAGAAGCGATTATCGGCGCGAGTGTACTGGTGCAGAATACATCGACAGGTACGGTGACGGATTTCGATGGTCGGTATCAGTTGGATGTGGAGGTCGGCAAGAAGATTGTTATCTCCTATGTGGGATATAAGACACAAACCATCAGCGTGACAGATGATCGCGCTGTGTACGACCTGACCCTGGAGGAGGATAGCGAAGTGTTGGAAGATGTCATTGTGGTCGGCTATGGTACACAGAAGCGTTCTGATGTGACGGGTGCAATATCTTCCGTCAGCACCAAGGATATAGAATCGTTTTCCACCAAGTCATTAGCCGAATCCTTGGAAGGTTTGGCTGCCGGTGTGAGTGTCACGAAGGGAAGCGGTGCGCCGGGAGAAGGAGCAGAGATCCTCATTCGTGGTGCCGGTAACCTGAGCGGTATGAGTCCGTTGTACGTGGTGGACGGTGTAGCGCAAGATGCAGGTTTTACCTTCAATATGCGTGATGTGGAATCCATCGAGATTCTGAAAGATGCCGGTTCGGCAGCTATTTATGGTAGCCGTGCCGCCGGTGGTGTTATTTTGATTACAACCAAACATGGACGTTTGGATAAGACGCATGTAAACCTTAATATACGCGCGGGATGGCGCAAGACCCTTAATCGCTTGAATCTGCTCGGTACGGAGGACTGGATCAAGGCGCGTGACGCTTGGGGAACGGGTTCGACCCTAACCACCATGGGCGTCAGTTCCATAGACGAGTTACCCAATACCGATTGGATGGACGTGATGTACGGTACGGGCATTGAACAAGAGTACAATGCAAGCATCACGCATAGCGGCGAGAAGACAAATCTGTTTATGTCTGTCGGTTATCTGGACGAGAAGGGTACTTATTTGGGAACGGGAGCAAAGCGTTTCTCGTTCCGTACAAACTTAGACCATAAAATTGGAAATCATGTCAGTATCGGTGAGTCAGTCTATGGTGCTTGGTCCAAAACCGACCCTGCAGCTAACTCATCGGTTTATTACCATACGATACCTTTCCGCACCGTACCGGTTGCGGAGGTTTACGACGAGGACGGTCAGTTCGCCAAGACGCCTCTTTCCGTCGGTTCCGGACCTAACTTTGCCGGACTGGAAGATGCGTTCAAGACCTATCATAATGACAACTACTCTCTGAATGCGCTTGCGTATTTGGATGTTAAATTCATAGATGGACTGGTATGGCACACCAACGGCTCCGCCTCTTTCTCTGCATTTACGAGCAATCAGTTCCAGGAATATAAGGACTTTGGTCCGGTGCAGGTTGGCGTACCGGGTGGAATACTTTTCTCCAATGCGGGAACCACGCTGAACCTGATGTTTAACTCGATTTTGTCTTACGAGCATACATGGGGAGAGCATCACTTTAAAGGTATGGTCGGCACCGAGTGGTGGAGACTCAGCGGGTACGGTATTTATACGGAGGCGTACAACTTTACGGTTAGTCCGGCTTCCTCGATTGCATTGGCATCCGAGGGAAATACCAAGAAGGCGAGTGATACCACTCCTCAAGAGCGTAGAGGTTCGGCTTTTGCGCGTGTGAACTACGATTACGCAGGTCGCTATCTGTTGGCGGTTAACTTCCGGGCAGATGCTTCGGACCGCTTTGTGAAGAAGAACAGGTGGGGATACTTCCCTTCGGTCAATGTGGGTTGGCGTATCTCGGAGGAGCCTTGGGTCAAGACCGCCACGGAGGATTGGCTGAGCAACATGAAGGTGCGTGCTTCATGGGGTATGTTGGGAAATGACAATGTGGCGCAATACATGTACGAGAGTACCTATGCGCTGACGGGCGTCAGCTATAGTTTTACCAATTCAGCAACGCGCTCTACCGGTGCTTGGCTGGCTGTGTTGGGAAATGAGAACCTGCGCTGGGAACAAGTGAACCAGTGGGATATCGGATTGGATCTGGGATTCTTTAATAATCGCTTGACGGTGACCTACGATTACTACAACCGTCAGACAAGGGATATGATCTATCGAGGAAGTCTTCCGTTGTCTTCCGGTATGAGTTATTATTTTGCATCGGATGACCCGGGCAACACAGTGCCGGTCTATCTGAATGCGGGTCTGGTGGAGAACCAGGGACATGAGATAGCGATTGGATGGAAGGAGAAACGGGGTGACTTTGAATATGGTATCCAGTGGAATGCGTCCTTCAATCGGAATATGGTAAAACAAGTGGGCGATGCTCCGGGAGCAGAACCGATTGATGCCGGTGTGGATAACTCCTGGACCCTGCTTGCCCGTACGCAGGACAGTCAACCGATGGGACTCTTCTATGGTTATGGTTGCTTGGGTATCTTCCAAGATCAAGCCCAAGTGGATGCGTATAACCAACTGGCTTTGGATAACTGGCGTGCCCAGAATCCGAATCATCCCTATGGCTATGCACCCAACGGTCAGCCGCTGAACGCAGAAGGGAAAGAGATCGGTATCTATTGGCAGAAAGAGAATACGGGCGTAGGAGACTTGATCTTTGACGATAACGGAAAAGGACGTGTGACGGATCAAAGCAAGAAAGTGATAGGTAATCCATGGCCGAAGATGGAGATGGGTCTTTCCCTTTCGTTCGCATGGAAAGGAATCGATGTGGCTGCCGTATTCTCCGGTGCATTCAAATTTGACATCATGAACCTCATGAAACCCTATACGAATATGTTCTCTTCGGATAACACGACAGCGAATATATTCAATACTTCCTGCTTCGGTAAAGACAACACAACGGTTACGGCAGACCCTCGTGTAGGCTATATCGATGAAAACAACTCCATGATCGGTGACGGTGCAGCCAATAAGAACTACTCCACCGTTTCCAGTTATCTGATTGAGGACGGCAGTTATCTCAAACTGAAGAATCTGAGTGTCGGTTATACCTTCCCTGCCAAATGGACACGTAAGGCCAAGATAGAGAAACTTCGCTTGTACTTTACGGCGCAGAATGTCTTCACGATCACCAAATACTCGGGCAACGACCCGGAGATCGGACGTTATAACGGTTCCCAACTGTTGTGGAACGTAGATACGCAGTATCGTTATTTGCCGAACCGTCTGTTCTCGTTCGGACTGGATGTGATGTTTTAATGAAAAGTAAATGAATTCACGATTATGAAAAAAGTAGCGTATATACTTGTACTTGCATGGGCATTGACATCTTGCAAGGACTATTTTGAGATAAGCAATCCGCAGACCTTGTCTCAGTCCAATTATCCATCCACGTTGGAGCAGGTGAATCAACTGGTTACTGCGGCGTATGCGCAAAACCATGCCTTCGGACTGTATTCCTTCTACTGGTTCCCGATGGGTGTATGGCTCTATGATCACACGACGGATCTGTATGGTTCGTATGACGAGCGGGCGTTCAGTCAGGACAACTATTCCACGCCGGAGTCACGCTATCTGACCACCTCCTATACCGATATCTGCAAATGGGCGAATCTGTCCACGCAGGCTTTGGAGGGAATCGAATCGTTCCGCACCAAAGCGACCTCGGAAGAGATCAAGCAATTGGATTACATGCGCGGACAGTGCCTTTTCAATCGTGCGCTTGCCTACTGGCATGGACAGATATTCTTTGAGATGGATGCAGACGGAATGGGAATGCCGATTATCGATAAGATCTACAGTGATGCCGAGCAGTTGAAACGTGGACGCAGTACGGTCAAAGAGTGTTGGCAGTTCATGATAGATGACCTCAAGGAGGCTTGTGACCTTCTCTCGGATCATCGCTCGGACTATGAATCGGGCGAGTATCGTGCCACCTATTGGTCTGCTATGGGTTTGCTCGCCAAGGTGTATATGCAATCCATGTATATCTTCCCGGAGAACAAAACAGCTGCGAAGACGGTGATGGAAGAGATTATCAATACGTCCGGTAAAACGCTTGTTCCTTATAGTGTCTATGCGGATATGTTCTACGGCAATGAAGCAAATGAGCATAACTCCGAGTCCCTGTATGAGATCACGATGACTACGGACTACACGCAAGACGGTCCTTGGGAAGGTTACACCACGGGTTCCGGAATGCCGACTGTGTATGCGCCATGGTACGTGAACATCAATACGCGTTTCCGTCCCGGAAGAGAGGATGTCATAGACCCCATTACTCTGGAGGACGATATCATCATCTCCAGCAAGAGTTCGCAGTGGGGTAATAACTTCGTGCATGATAAGAATATCGCCCGTTTCGGATTCTGGGACTTCCATGGCGATACGGTGCCGCGTTGGACGTTTAATCCTGCCTACGACAAGAATGCGCCGCGCAGCCAGGCGAACTTCCCCTATATGCTGCATGACGCAACCTACCTGTCCGATGCAAAGGCGCTGAAGGCGGATAAGAACAAAATTGATCCCCGTCTGATGCTTTGTGCAGGACAACCGTACGTGGATGACTATGTGGGTTCCACCGGAGAGACCACGTGGTATGACCGTTCGTCAGAGGTGAACAACCGTCCGGATATCCTGGCTTGGCAACATCGCAAATACACCAATATCCGTGGTGTGGAGATGGGTCCCGCTCCGTATGGTAGGAATGAATCCAGCGACTGCAATATCTATATCATCCGACTGGCGGATATCTATCTGCTCTATGCCGAACTGATAAAAGATGAAAACCCGGCTTTGGCGCTTGATTTTGTTAATAGGGTGCACGCCCGTGCGTATGGAGATGATCCGGCTTATAACTACGTCTCCCTTACCGATCGCACCAAGGCGTATTTCGATACCGATCCGCTTGCCAACGATGTGATACGTTACGAGCGTTGGGCGGAATTGTTTGCAGAAGGTCAATGGTGGTTCGATGTTCGTCGTTACCGCATCGGAGCGATGGAAGCGGATTACTATAAGTCCACGCGACATGGCGCCATCACGTGGAAGGGTGACTGCTCGTATGTGCAACCCATTCCGCAACTCGAGTTGGAGCGTAATGCGAATATGAAACAATCAACCGGATATTAGACAATTGATAATGGATAATTGACAATTATGAAGAAACTACTGATTGGACTCCTGTGCGTAACCTTGGTTGCGTGCAATTGCAACAATAAAGTATCCTCTCCGGATGGAACGCTTACATTGGATTTCCAGGTGTGTAACGGTCAACCTGCCTATTCCGTTTCTTGCAATGGGACGGATGTCCTGCTTCCCTCGCCGATGGGGCTTGTGCTGGCAATAGGTGAAGACACCCTGCGCGATCTCCAATGGGCTGTTGAGTCCACTGAGTTTGATGCTGCTGATACGACATGGGAGACCGTGTGGGGCGAGGAGCGCTTCATTCGCGATCAGCATAATCAGATGAAAGTATGTCTTGCCGCCAATGCCATCCGAATGAACATTGTCTTCCGGGTGTTCAACGACGGCTTTGCCTTCCGGTATGAGTTCCCGGAGCAGGAGTTGGGCGACATTACGGTGCTGGACGAGCAAACGGCGTATGTCTTTGCGCAGGAACCACAAGTATGGTCCATCCCTTGGAGAACGGAGTATTACGAGGGGCTTTTTACCAAGGCTCCGCTGCATGAGAAGGATACCATGTGCTCTCCGCTTACCTTGGAGATGGCGAATGGCATGTATGCCTTCATCCATGAGGCGAATGTGACCGATTTCCCTTGTCAGAATCTCTATGTTTCGTCCGCAAACACCCTTGGCACCTATCTCACACCTTGGATGCAGGATGGCAAGGAGATCGAAGATAAGGCATATGTGGTTGCACCCTTTGTCACACCTTGGCGTTTCGTGATTCTGACCCGTACCCTGCCGGATCTTATGGCTTCCCGTATCATGCTTAACTTGAACGAGCCCTGCCGGATAGAAGACACCTCTTGGATCCAGCCGATGAAATTTCTGGGTATCTGGTGGTCTATGCACTTGCATGAGTGGACTTGGAGTCAGGGTAAACGGCATGGCGCTACTACGGCGAATATGCGTCGTTATCTCAAATTTGCAAGTGAGAACGGTTTCGGCGGTGTGCTTGCCGAAGGGTGGAACACCGGTTGGGAAGGATATGAAGGTATCAACAATGACCGCTTCTCTTTCGTTACCCCTTATTCGGATTATGATGTAGAGTCGCTCAGCAGGTATGCGAAGGAACTTGGCGTGAATATCATCTGCCACCATGAGACATCCGGACGTGCAGACGAATACGAAGCAGATCTCGATACTGCGTATCGGTTTATGCAGCAACACGGCATGCCGGCAGTAAAAACCGGATACGTGGCACCGATCGTTCGCACCGTGGACGGTTTGCAATGGAATAAAGGTCAGTCAGGTGTGCGGCATTACCGCAAGGTCATTGAGACAGCTGCCAAGTACCATATATGCATCGATAATCACGAACCGGCGATGCCTACGGGCTTGCAGCGTACCTATCCGAACCTGATGACACAAGAGGGTATCCGTGGACAGGAATGGAACGCATGGGCACAAGATGGCGGTTCGCCTTGTTCGCATGTGTGTACACTTCCTTTCACGCGTATGATGGCAGGTCCTGCGGATTATACACCCGGCGTGTTTGCGTTTGAGAACCCGATCATCCCTGGCACACGCGTTCACTCTACCCTTTGTAACCAGTTGGCTTTATTCGTGGTGCTCTATAGTCCGCTGCAGATGGCGTGCGATAAGATTGAGAACTACGCCAAACATCCGGCAGAGTTTCAGTTCATACGCGATGTACCCTGCGATTGGAATCAGTCTCGCTTGTTAGAGGGTAAGATAGGAGAGTATGTTGTTATGGCGCGGCAGGATCGTCATTCGGATGACTGGTATCTGGGTGCAATCACGAATGAGGACGCACGGGAAATAACGGTTCCGCTTGCTTTCCTTGGGAAAGGCGAATGGCAGGCAACCATCTATGCTGATGCTGCGGATGCTGAATGGCAAACCAACCCGTATGCTACATCCATCGAGACGCGCATGGTCAGTGCGGCGGATACACTAAACATCCGCCTCGCTACCGGTGGCGGATGTGCAATCCGATTTGCCAAACAATAACGTAAGTAATTATCGCGAGAGCGAATTGTGTTTATTTCCGAGGATGTCATAGATGGCATCTTCGGTTTTTATATACAGATGTCCTTGATGGATGACGATCTGATTGCTTGTCGCAGTCGGTCGTGCTGTACTGGGTTTGAACTGATCGAAGAGGAGAGCACAACTGGTGCGGACGCGACCGTCTGTTCGTACGACTTCCGCATGATAGAAATGCGGGGTGACTGTATCTGTCAGTTGGTAGAACTGTCGGGTGGCACCGATGATAGCAACGCTATCGGCGTACCACTGGTAGCTCACAAACTGCTCGCCTGTATTATCGATAAAAAGAACATCATTCCATTTGCGATAGACAAATTCTTGACACGGCGTACAATCCTCGGTGGTTACTACAAAGGTATCTTTGGATACTTCTCTACTGCCCTCCAAGGTCACCATCTGGAAGATGATATCATCCAGTCCGAAGTCATTGCCGGCACCATAGAAGGTGTTTAAATCTTCCACACCGATCTCGATCGAATCGCTGGTGACAGGGGAGGTCCAGAAGGTGTGCGAATAGTGCCATTGATTGTCTTTGCCCAATTTGAGCACCTCGCCTAAAAACTCTTTTTTCATCGTTCCGTCCGGCATCTTATAGCGGATGCTGAATTGCAGTTCTGCCGGATGATTGCGTTGGAAAGCTTCATTCAAATCAGCTGCCCAATAGGAGAAGACATAGAGCCCACCTTCCATAATCTGCAGTCCCGGGTTCTCGGGAGTGCAAGCTTTCCATGCGTAGCCGGATTGCGCGGCATCGAACATAGCAAAGAAATTACCGGAGTGCGGACCCACATTGGCGTAGTCCCGCCAGGTATGCTTGGCGTTGTTCGAAAGCAAGTACACTCCTGACTTACCTTGATACTGCGGATCGTCGTAAAGATCCGAACCGTATGGATCGAAGGGCAGATACTCGTAATCGGAGGTATAACCCGTAGGTTGCTGATGGTAATCACTGTAGTTCTCGAAGTCACCATTAGCCATCAGGTTGTCAGTGGTGAGGAAGGTCTTCGTACGCGCCTCGCATATATAAGTAGCCTCTCCGACGGTCGTACCTGTAAGGTTGATGCAAGCGGTCTGAGCCCCGGTATTCCAATTGTATAAGAGTGTGTCTCCGCTCACCGGAGAGCACAAGGACAATGTCGAATCCAAGCAAAGGGTCAAGATATTGAGAAGTAATGACATAGGAATCTGCTATTTGTCGTTAATAGGGATGATTTCAACGCGTCGGTTGAGCTCGCGTTGCGTACGTGTGCTGCTGGTACCTTGATACTGCACATCGGCGCTATAACCGTGTACGATCAGTTGCTCGGCAGGAACACCTAATTCCTTAAGCAGGTTAGCGATGGTTTCTGCACGACGGTTGGACAGTACCTGGTTGGCGCGTTTGTTTCCTTCTTCACTGGCATGACCGTTGACATAAACACGTTGAGCAGGATTAGCCTTGAGGATGTCGGCTACCTGTTGCAGGATATCGGCAGGTTCAAGACGAGGGTGCTCATAGTCATTCACATTAAACCAGATGACGGACTTCTCCAAGGTCTTTTTTAGACTGACAATCGTATCCACCGAAGCAAGGACAATCGTGTCCACGTGTTGCGTAGCGTGGTACGTGGTGTCATAGAGAACAAAACAATCGGTGTCGGTGATCGTTTTAGGTCCTTTCTTAGCCGGCCGGAAATGAACGCCGACTTTGACACCTACTGTCCAAGGCCGTACGGCATTGGTATAGGTGGAGTTGGCCAATCCCTGATATTCCGGCATGAAAGCATGTTGCCGATAGTCGGTATAGGCGGGTTGTTGCCAACCTAATTCATGTTGCTCCGTTTGCATATTATTGCATACAACAGAACCATAGATACCGGCAAAGAGATCCAGTTGGTGCGTAAGCGGAATGATGGCACCTACATCCACTTTGAGACCGGCGGCAACCTGCTTGAGCGATAACTTATGCTGCTCTTTGGTAAAGGCTTCGCCGATAGATTCCGTATAGAAATCGTGATTGTTGAGACCGAAAAGCTCGAGGTTCCATTGCGGGAAGTAACCGCGATGCTCCACCGAACCGGACACCAGGTGGTAGTTCGAAGCGAGGGGGATCCCAACAAATCCGCCTAAAGCAGCAAAGATACCCACTTTGTCATTAAACCGGTGCTGATACTGAGCGGTCAGCGGAATAGAGAGCATGTAGGTGCGTTGATCCTCCTTCCAATCATGCGTGACGGAACGATGGTTATACGACTCGCCTTCCGTGTCGGTTTGTCCGTCCCATTGGACGGCCGTGTTCAACTTGGCACGCGAACCGTAGGTCGAGAAATCAATGCCTGCTCCGATTCCCCATTCGGGCGTGAAGAAATAGGCATAGCGGGCGCTCACTTCTCCTCCGATATGACCATAGTTACGACCGTCCTGTAAGGCATAACCCATATTCGAATAGGCACCGCCAAGGTAGAACTGCAACGAGGATCCTTGGTCTGTAGGTACTTCTTCTGCAGCTACCTGTTTGATGACCTGCGGACGGTCGATGCGCTCTTGCGTACGAAGGATCGAGTCGTTATAGCGGACGAGCAGTCGTTCTTCGCGATAGAGGATCGTCTGACTTTGTTCCGGTTGCTCCACTTGGGAAACGACCTGCTTACCCAGTGAGACGGTATCTACAGGCACCGATGCAAAAATGGTATCGGATTGCTGCAGGATACGTTTACTCACCTCATAGTAGTTGCCTTTTTTGCCCTTTTGTGTGATCGTATATTCGCAATCAAACAGTTCGTTGATTACCTCTTCCGGCGTGGCATTATGGAAGGAGACCGTAACCCGGCGTGTGGTATTGACTTCTTTGCGTTTGCAGCTGACACGTACACCGGTTGACTCTTTCAGGTCCGCCAGTACTTCTTTTACCGTTTTATCTTTATAGCGCTTGCTGAAGGTGTTTTTAGCAGCAAAGATGGATGTTGGTACGAGAAAGAAGAGTGCCAACGTGATGATGGATAAGCGTTTCATAGGTATTAATAACTATAGCACATACAAGGATAAGATTGTTTATGCGGGAAGATAAATCGTATTCCCACCTCTACTCCGATTTGAATAGGATGTGATTTGTCGGATATGTTGTCTGTAGCGAGGATGCCGTTATAGTCGGTCATGAAGGAGTGTGTATCTTCCATTCCTGCGCGGTCATTCAGGAAACCGAGTTCGGAGAATCCGCCCTGCAGCACATTCGTAAAACTATAGTCGCCGTAGATATTCCCGAAGAACTGAACGTTCCGGTTGATCTCATAGGTAAGACCGAGTTTGAGGAATCCGGCGATCCGGTTTCGAACCGCAATAGGATAGGTATTCCGGAAGTCCGGTTCGCGGTAGAATCCATGCCCCGATACGTCATGCAGGTTCAATCCCCATATTCCATAGTCTCCCTGATGCTCTATATCGGCGCGGTAAGAGGCTTTGCTGAGAACAGGTATGCCGTATCTGGCTCCGACTTCCAAATTGAAACCGAGGTCATTCGTAATGGGATAAACGAAGTAGAAGGTAAGCGGTATATCCACCATAAAGACATCCTGTTGGTCTCTGAGCGAGTGGATAAGGGCAAGATGGTTATAACTCTCCCCTTCGGCATCCATAACGTCATTCCAGCGCGCCGTTCCCGAGAGGGACGCATTGGCACCATAATGCGAGAAATCAACTCCTATTCCCAATCCGATATGGGGTGTGAAGAAAAAAGCATATCCCACATGGGCTTGCAGTCCCCAACTGCCGCTGTTCGAACCTTTTATATCCGCCTGCGTCGGGACTACTTTATAACCCAAAGTACTCCATCCGCCTCCGACCGATACTTCCAAAGCGGAACTCGTCTGTGCGGCGGCGGGTAGAGATAGGCCTACTATGAACAACAATATGATCAGAATCCGGTTACGCATGCCCCTTGCCCATTATACGTTTTATTTCCATAGCGGATGAATAATCTGCCATTGTTGATATACTTGATGACTTGCGGAGCCTGCTCTGTTTGCTCGGTAGCAACACTGGCAGGGAAAGCATCAAAGGTGTTTGCACAGGCTTTGACGGTGGTTCCGTCTGCTAATGTCATGACGCAATAGTAGGTCTTACCGTCACCGGCAAGAACGACTCCGTCCGTATAGAGGAACTGGCGTGTCTGACCTATAAGCTGGACATCATCGCAGTACCACTGATAAGCCGTATAGCGACCATCACCGTTATTGACGAACAGCAGGTCGTCCCATTTGCGGTAGATGACACTGTCGCATAGCTCCGGCGGTACGCAGTCAACGGCAGCGCTGATGGTGATCTTTTGCGTATTGGAGCAGTTTCCCATCCAGCCGGAGTGTTGCGTCTGAGCATCCGTTGCGGTAGCATAGATCGTATAGTCGCCTACGCCCAAATCGCTCCATGAGAGTGCCGAACCGGTACCTGTTTTCGCAGAACCGCTTACTTCGCTATCGTCCTGATACAAACTATATGCCCAACCGGTTTCGCTACCCGCCAATCGGATAGTAGCGGTCTCTCCGGTCTCCAAACAGATAGAGGTGGCATCGGCGGAAAGAGATTGGTCTTTCGGCCATGCCTTCGGACAAGGCGAACGGTAACCGTTGATCGATGTGAAATAATGGTTGTCATACCATTGGTCACGTGTGTCATCGTCTGCCGGTTTGATAATCGGGTCGGACTTGCCTGTATAAGGTGCGAACCGGAAGAGGTATTTGTCGTTATTGGATACATACGAACCCGCTAACCACGCGCCGGTGAATTCGCTCTGCAAACTTCCCTCGTTCGACCACTGCCACCAGTTACATGCTTTCGACGGACCGGCAGCACCGCACGCGGCACCTTTGGCGGTCTCCTGACCGAACAGACGGGCAGCTATCTCCGTTTGTTCGCCCATAGCCGGGGTATAGAAGGTACCGTTCGTATAGGGGATCTGGGAGAAGTTAAACTCTGCACCGAAGATGGTGTCACGTATATGCCATAGACGGGAAGCATCCAAGTTGAATTGGCTTCCTTCATCTTCCTTGATACGGAATCGGTCGAAAGCGATAGAGCGCTCCAAAGCCGGGTCACTGGCTGGTTTCATTGCCCAATCGCCGAGTGCCGTACCGGCTAAGTTAACAGCTAAGACAAAGGTCTCTCCCCATTCCATCGTGTTCTCCGTTGCCCAAGTGTCATTGGCGCAATCCCAAAGCACGATATAGGAGCAGTCTTCCGAAGTCTTCGGTTGCTTGGGCAGGATATAATCCGTATGGGTGGTGATGTCCTGCGTGCAGTCGTACAGGCGCACGTGATAAGATAAGGTGTCTCCTTTGAAGCAACCTACATCTTCCAGTATCGCCAGAATGTCACATTCACCGGAGGAAGCAACGATGGTCACTTTACCGGTATTGGCATCTACGGTCGCTACAGCTGGGTCGGTGGACTTATAGCTGATAGCGGTGTTGATGGAATGAATGGCATCGGTACGCTCGATGGTATAGGTGAATACGCTACCCGGTGTGACCGTTTGAACGGCATCCGGTGCAGGGGTCTTCCATGCAATCTGTGTCTGGAACTGCGTGATCGGTTTGGTAGTGGTGTAACTCTTGTAGTAGAATGCGGGACTGGCGTTCTGACTTGCCATCTTACCGCATACCATACGGGGAGACGGGATATTCGGATTGGAGAACAAACCCGGAGCCTCCCAGTTGCGTACATGCAGCATAAAGGCACCATTGGTGAAGTTCGTTCCCGTGAAACCGCCTACATTGACCACTGCTGTCTTGCCGTTATAGGTATAAACGATCCATTTATAGGCATCGGTCAGAGCGTTGGTCTCAGATAGTAAGGCTTCCGCATATTCCCAGTCGCCGCCCGTGTTACCGGTCTGGCTGCCCCGATAGACATAACGCATGGTCTGTACGTTCTGCATATAGAACACATCTTCGCCCTGACATTTCTCACCGGTCTTGATGATGTACCATTGGTCATTACCGTCGTTATGCTCGATGTCGGCTTCCAGTTTGCCGTTGTTATCCCTCAGATAAACGGGGTCTCCGTTATGAATCCAATATTGCGGGAAGGGGGTCGAACCGTTGTAGTTATACCACTCGATCTTACGGCTCTCGGCAGCTGTCTCGGTACACTCGCTGACGGTGATCGTCTGGCTGTCATCACAATCCATACCGCTCACTTGTGGCGAAGCTTTGAGCGTGATCGTACCTGCGGCATTGCCGTTCAGCGTCACCTTGACGGTGGTCGTATTGCCGGAAGTGGTGGCAGTACCGGTGGTGATACCCGTACCGGTGACGGTAATGGTAGGTGCGCCATCGTCATTGGAACAACTGAGCATATACCATCCGCCGGGGTAGAGCAGTTTACTCAAACCCGGTTCGCCGTCGATGGACCAGACGAAAGCACCGCAACCTTCTACATGCACTTGATAGGTCAGTTCTGCACCTTCGAAGCAACCTGCATCTTCCAGTTGAACGGTGATGGTGGTGGTTCCACTGCCGACGGCAGTCACTTTACCGGTCGCGGCATCCACCGTAGCTACGTTGGTATTGGAGGAAGAGTAAGTGATCGTCTTGTTAATCGAATGCGTGTTGTCCGTACGTTTGGCGACGAAAGTAGTGTCCTGTCCGGCCATCATCTCTACCGTAGCGGTAGGTGTCTTTCCGTCCCATCCGAGTGCGGTGGCGGGAAGAACGGCTTTGCTGCCGGTCACTGTTTTGAGGTTATTGACCGAAGTGTGCATCTCGTCACTCACGTCGTATCCGACCATTTTGCCCACTTTCATATCGGGTTCGCATACACGGATAGTGTACTGGTTATTATTACCCTGGCAGTACATATAATCCCCATATCCCTGACCACGGTTATGCAGCACGAGGGCTTGCTGCCAGTTGCCTGTCCAATTGGACATATTCATGATGTAGATACGATTCTGGTCACCCTGATAGAATATCCACTTGTACGCACTGGTGTTCTCTACGGTAGGCGAGGTAATCGCTGCGGCGTAATCCATGTTACCGCCGTCGGTGGCCTGTACAGGACCGTGGTAGAGATAGCGATTGGTCTTGAGGTTATACAGATAAACCACATCTTTGCCTAATACTTGTGCATCGCCGGTAGGCAGCGCCAGCCAGCGGTCTGCCGTGTTGTCATTGACAGCGTTGGACATCTGCACAACGCCGTTATTGTCGATCACATAGCCCTTGTTATCGTCCCATTTGATGACGTACGCCTGGTCTTCGCCGCAGTTGGAAATCAGTCCGGCAAGCGAAGCGGAACAAGCGGCATAATTCGCCGTCTCTGCGGTGGAGAACTCAATGGAGAGGGGTGCGGTAGTGGCATCGGCATCGATGTATAACGTGTCATGCCCCATGTGCGCTTTGGCGCCTGCGGATAACTGAACAGTAGGAGTGCCTGCGGTACTGGTACAACCGATGACGTACCATCCGCCCGGGTAGAAGGTCTGCGCCGAAGTCACTGTCACGCCATCTACCGTAATGATATAATCCGGGCAGGGCTTATAAACGATCACTTGTGCTTTGGTCGTATAGACGCCGTCCGGGCAGTTGTCGGTCTTGATAAAGCAATAATAGGTATAATCCGTCTCGCCCTCATTGGTAGCCGGATGACAGGTCTTGGTCTGTGCGCCCTGACCGGTGTACGGAACGGCAGCCGTTTCGCCGTCCGAGGTCACATAGCGGTACCACTGATATTTCACACCCACCAAGTTACCGCTTTTCTCTTCTGCTACTAAAGTAGCATCGGTGCCTACCGGAATATTCTGTACAACCGGGTCCAAAGGGTAGAAGAACGGGCAGCACTGGTCATCATTGACGTCGCACGGAGCGGCGTAACCGTTACCTACTACGTAATGATTATTGTCGTAGAAGATATGCGTACCGGGAGTCATTTCCTGCGTAGTGAAAGCCGCTCCGGTTTTGGTACCCGTGTAGGGAGCGAAGACGAACAGCGGTTTATCATTTGTAGCACTAAACCATCTGTCAGGATAATCGCCATACCCCCAATAACTTCCCTCCTTTTGGGTAGGATCATTGGGGTAACACATGTCGCTGAATAATGTTGCGGCAGGGAACATACGCGCGTAAATCTTGGTCTCCTCGCCGATAGCCGGAGTGGTGTTAACCCATCCGCCAGCTGTCTCAAACTGCGCAAAATTGTACATCGCGCCGTAGATATTGTCCCGAATATGCCATAGACGCGCGCGGTTGTCCTTGTACTCATTGCCACCTTTGGAGCCACGGAAAGTGTTGAGGCTGACAATGGTGTTATCTACGGGGTAGGTGACGCCGTTCCGGAGCTGCTCATTCGATACCCAGCTCGCATAGGCGGTACCCGTGAGATCCACGGCGAGGACAAAGGTCTCGTCGTATTCCATGTCATTGGAGTCCGCCCAATCGTTCTTCTCGCAATCCCATTTGACGATGTAATAGCCGTCCGGACCGATAGGGTTGTTCAGACGATAGTCCGCCCAACTATTGGTGGCGCATAACAGCGCCAACCCAATAGCGGAGCAGTATTTGAAAAGATTGTGTTTCTTCATGGATGATAATTTAAAATGGTGTCTCTTCCTTTTCTCGTTTAGGAGCCGAAGATTGTCCATGGCCGTCGGACGAACCCATCGCCATAAAGCAATCTGCGGATTTGATGTCGATCGTTTCAACAACCGGTTCTAAATAATGCTTCATTTTTTATGAATTAGTTTAATTATGTTAATTAATATTATTTATCTTTCACCTTTCACCTTTCACCTTTCAACTACTCAACGCGTGCGCCTTGAGCGTCATAGACCTCACCGTTGCGGATGATATAAAGCACACCGTTACGCAATACCTTTTGTGCTTCGCCATTCGTCCATTCGCCATTCTCTATACCAGTCGGTGCATTGTAGCGCTCTACAAGCAGCAGTCCGTACTCGTTCGTGGTACCCTTGGTGAGGTCGATAACATAAGCATCACTCATATCCCAAATCTTATTGCCGTTCTGCGTAAGGTAGAGGGTATAGCCTTCCGGTATGTTCTTGCTCGTCAGCGTGTACGTGCCATTAGCCGGTGCATAGAGCGAAAGGGCGTATGCTGCCTGACCGTTGATCAGTTGTGCCTCGTGTGCGCAGAGCTTGCTGTCGTAAGCATTTGTCCAGATCTGCGGCACGTTCACATTACCGATGTTACCTGCTTTTGCTACATCCACGCCTTGCGTATAGCCTTGACCTGCCGTTTCGTCCGCAGAGATGAAGAGCTGGTCGCTGAACGGCTTGCCTTCGCGTGCAATCTGAATAGCGGTAGCTTGAGCGCTTGCATCACGTCTCGGCGCCAATAGTTTGTTATGTGTAGCTTGGTTGAGCGTCATCGTGCCGGCTTGCTGTACCATGAAGGCGGAACCGACCACGAGCGAGTATTCATTCTTATCAACAGCCAAGAAGGTCTTCTCGCCGCTCTGGTAAACCTGGATGCAACCAACGGTTGATAATATAGCATCCGCGTGATGGAGGGTTCCGTTACCTACGCCGTTCCAGTTCGCATGTTTAGCCTCACCTGCATAGGCGTTGAGGGTCACTTCGTTGCCGGCTGCGATTGCGCCGTCTGCTTTCTTGAAGCGGATAGTGTTGTAGTTATAGTCATCGTCCAAGGTGATGGAGTACAGACGACATGGTTCCATGATGCCGCGGAATTTCTTATAAGCGTATTGGCCTGCTGCTTGTTTTTCACCGAGGTGCTCCATGATTGCGTAGTTCCGCTCGTTTACGAAGTCCTCGTTGAGTACTTCATTTTCAATACCTGCGATGCCGGTCATCACGTTTACGCGGAACGGTACGGTGAAGTCGTACCAGCCGAAGTGAACCTTTCCGCTCGGATCAACGGTGTAGAGGAAGTATGCTTCGCCATTAACGGTGAGGTTAGTCGCATTGCGCACTTGTCCGGAAGCGGCCGGAGTGGTGGTGTTACCGGCTTTCGCGCAGATGGTGAAGTCTGCTACGGTCAGCGCCCCGCTCAGCGTCAAATCACCTTCTGTTTTAACCGTCAGGTTACGAATCGCGTGATTATTACCATCGATAGTGATTGCTTTGTTGATAACGACATCCTCTGCATAGTCATGCGTCAGCGTGATACCTTCGCCTGCGTCGGCAGCAATGAGTTCAGCCAGCGTCGGTTCTGTCAACGTGATATTATAGGTGTTTGATGCCTCGTTGTAGCAACCCTCTGCCTCTATCGTTGCTGTGATGGTGGTAGAGCCTGCCTTGATCGGCGTTACGGTACCATTCGCAGCCACGGTAGCAACCGCCGGATTAGAAGATACATAATGTACTGCGCCATCACTCAGTGCAGAGGAAGCCACATGCTGGAATGTACCTGCCAATGCAGATTGTGTAATGCCGGTGGTCTTGAGGTCGACAACATCCCAAGTCAGTGCAGGATCAGCAGGACTTGCCGCGTGTGTACGCGATACTTTTATAGACGCGATACCTGCGTGGTTGTCTGCCGCCTTAATGATGAAGGCAGTTGCCCCTACCAATTCAGAGCCGTAAGCAACAGTATAGGTGTACTCGTGCGCTGCATCAGCACTGAGGTTGATAGTCTCAATCTCGGTGCCGTCAGCTTTGGTCAGTTGAACGGTAGTTGCTGCATCTGCATAGAGACGTACGGTAATAACCGATCCGTAAACTAAAGCATTTTCTAAATTAGCCCGTACGGTAGCATCCGCCTTCATGCGGTAGTATGCGCTGTTCATCTGCGATGCTTTATAGTTCGGGTTAGCGTAGGAAGGATCAACCACTACTGTCTCGTGCAGTTTGGTATGTGCGTTTCCGTCAGGATCAGTAAAGGTACCACATGGCACATTCGGCATCGGACAATTATTGTAATTATCTCCATCCATATAAGAGTTGCATCTATGGAGGCAATATGAAGCCTGCAATGAGGAATTTGAGTTCGCACGGCAAACAAGATGTGTACTATGCGTGTTGTCGTAGAAGAATTGATACTTGGTGCCGTCTTCCGGACGATTATCTGTTATTGTTGTATAATAACGCCAATCTCCGCCACCGCCACTGACATCACTGCGGCGCATATATTTGCCCGTGGAGACATTCTTAAATTCATACAATGCGAAACTGCTACCTGTCCAATCGGGTGAGAAGTTCTCTCCGATCGGTATCTCATACCACTGTGCCGTTGCCAATGAAGCGTTGGTGGACATCTTCACGGTGCCGTTGTCGTCATAGATGTAATTGTTATCTGACAATTTCAGTTTTACGATTCTGAACGTAGCCGGCTCGGTATTATCACTACTCTCGTTCCACAGGTCTGTAAGGGTAGCGGAGTTGCCGAAAGAAGAGTTGTAGCCGGTTACCGTCATGGAGTAGAGGTTGTCTGTTGTCATCTGACAGGGTGCAACGGTAACATCGCAGTATGCAGAACTCGAGACATTGTACTGGTCCGTAACGGTGCAGGTAATGCGTACAACCGTTTCCTCCGTTATCCCGGCGTCAGCTTTAACATGTACGGTTCCATTGCTAACCGTAGCCACGCTTTCGTCATCGCTGCTCCATGCAACGCTCTTGACATTCACGTCAGACGGCGAGTAAGTAGGTGTCAGGGTGAAGTCGCTGTTGCCTACCCACGTAGAATGTGTACTCTCGTTGAGGCTGACGGAACTGATGTGTTTGTATACCCACTCACCATACAAATCAAGATTGCCGGTAATGGCTGTGTTGGCAAAGTCAAACTGCGTATTTGAACCATCTTCGTGCCATTTCACGAAATCATAACCGCTCTTGTTATGCACTGCTGCAGTTACTTTTCCACCGTCGAACACTTGCACGGTCGAGAGCGTTGTCGTTCCGTCCTTAAAGGTAACAGTGCGTTTCGGCTGCACATCGCAGCGGATAGAACCACCGTCGAAGGTGATAAGCAGGTCGTATTTGCCATTAATGGCATTTGCATCATTGGCAAGGGTGAACTTACAATTACGATATTGGTTTCCATCTGCCTCCTGTGGAACACCTGTACGACCATAGTTGGTTGTTTCGCTTGCCCATGTTAAGCCGGAAGAGGGGGAACTCGTGTCCACGTATAGTGCATTGAAGACTTTTTCTCCCACAAGTCCCTCAGAATTTTGTGTTAATCCTTGCGTTATTTTGAAGAGGTGGGTGCCCGGGTTGACGTTACGAATGGTAGCATGTCCTGTAGCGTCTAACGCAGTTGTGTGCGACCAACTACTATTCCCGTCCCAGCCGTCGCAAGTGACTCGCCAGTTAGCAGAAGTAAAGGTATAATCTTCCATGGCAAGGCTGAACTTACCGTTGTAGGTGATGGTCACTTTCTTAGGGGCATCTAACGTGAACTGCATAACACCTTCTGACCAACTTAAACCGGACGAAGTATTCGTAGTGCTTTCGCCACTTATTTTTCTATTCCACCAATCGCCATCTCCATTACGGTAAGCTTCTAAGCGATTCTTTCCTGCGGGTGCTATGTAAGTGTAAGTAGCTACGCCATTTGTAACTGTCATTTCAGGATTAGCACCAAGTCCACCCGAGAAGCTACTATTGTCATACATCCAGAGATCTCCTACCAACCATGCTTGACCGGAGATGCCCCATTTTGCATAAAGATCCATGTCGCCTTTTACAGTGCTGAACGGTGTCGTGCATGCCTCGTTGGTGTACCACGTAGCCGTACCATTGCCGTAGGTAATACTCGAGAGATCCAATGCGGCGGCACTACTATTACTGTTCTCCGGCACATTGCTACGAACAATTGTCTCATTGACATTATCCGGATTAGGATGGATTCTTACGGTGTAAGTGTTTACAGGTGCCACATACGCTGTTCGGGTGATGTCCACTATATTTATACCACCGGTATATTGATAATAATTGAACGTAATATCACTTGCCTCGTCCACTTGAACAAGGATACGGTTATCAGCAACAGTATTATAACCACAAGTTGTGCACTCATTATCGCTATCATAAGGAACAACTACACCATTTACAATAATCGTCGCTGAAGTGCCATGTATTTGACCCTCCCAACTACCGGAGGGCACTATCTTGAAGGCTTTCCATCCATGCTCGTTCTTGGAGTAGTCACTGGTCACATTACTAAGAGTGTATGTGTGAGCCTTTGTATCATTAGACCATGTCATTGCACGGTTGGAGTTATTCCAACCATTGAATATTCCTGTTAGGCAGTAGGTTGTTCCAGATATATTCTGTCTGCTAAGTGTATTGATGGTTATCTTGCCACCGTCAAATGTAAATTTAACAGCCTCCGCAGCCGAGTTGCCTATTTTAAAACGACCACGAGCATCTTTTGTTCCCACCGTAGGGAATACGGGCTGATTGCTAAACTTATCTCCGTAGTATTTGTATTGTGTTCCCCATGATACGTTACTATTGCTTTTGTCTATATACAAACCGCCAAACCAACTAATACCTTGACTCCAGTATTGATCGGGTCTGGTTATCTCGCCGTCGCGTTTCGAATTAGTAACAAACACAGTATGAGCATTATTAGCTTCATAGCCGGCATTAAGCAGCAGAAATTCGCCATTGTTATCCATCTCGCCTACCCAATGATTATCAACATATAGGTGCCAACCATCGCGTTTCACCGTATAATCACTAATAGTACCTTTCAGGTGTTCTCCCGAAGCATCTTTTGTGACTTCTAAAGTAATTTTCTTTGGTGAGAACGAACCTTGTTGAGGAACATTGAGTAATCCTTTCTCATCTGTCCATCCATCGTTTTGGGTGATATTTGAGTTAGTAGCATCCCACACAGTCGTCATATGCTTGTAATTAGAGCCATTATGATCGTTTCCATGCAGAGTGATGCGTGATGTGATAGCACCTTCCGAAATAGCAGGGATAACATATGAGAGTGTCGCTATTGTGTTGTCGTTGTTAGCAGTAAAAGATGGAGAAGGTATTGTACCTGCACTTTCCCAAGCAGGATCATTTGCCCCATTCAACCACAAATCTCCACGCAGACAATAGCTCTCTGTCAGTATTTGTTGTCCAGGTTCCGGCTCTGGCTCTGCCGGTGTATCATTAGCTACGCTTGTAATTGTCAGTTGACGAGTAGCCAAGTGTAGTGTCAGCCCCGTGATTTTCTTGTTATTGGGTGTTGTGTAATAGTTAGTTCCGTTGCGGACAATTTTAGCATTATCGTTGGCTGCTGCGCCAATTTCTGTGTTAGCAGCGGCTGCGCCGAATGTGCCGGATCCATCATCCTTTACGCAGAAACGGAATGTAGTAGATGCCGGTATTTCGGTAGAACAAGAGTAGTTACCCGTCGATTCATTCCATGCCATAGCATAGCGAGTGCCACCTAAATCCAAATATATTTGGTCGGCAGGATAGATATACATCTTTTGGGTTGCTTCCGAAACAAAATCACAAACCACATTACGATCCCCTGATGTGGTTATAGTATGGAATTTCCAATCCTTACTATCCCCATTCATAAAGTTCAACTCATAGCCATTGTAGTTAACAGTAGCAATATCTATATCAACACTTGAAGATGTTGCTCCCCATTGCCATCCCCATGCTTTTTTCCACATAAACTTGAATGTACAATCATCCCAACTCTTCCTAAATTTTGCTTTTTTCCAAAAGATTCCGTCGGCAGCTTTGTTCATTGCGACAAAGTCATTGGGATTCCAATTCACATTTAATCCTTTACCTGCAATCCATAACTCGTTCGACATACCTGCAGGTACGTAGTTGGGAATATCATCAATTATACAATCGCTTGACCGTCCTCCGCTATATGTTGTCCAAATAGCTCCACATAATGATCCATCACTACCACTAATTAACTTAATGCAATTATTCGTTCCTGCCCAATCTGCTTTCATAATGACGGACTCACCCCATATCCAATTATTATCAGTCCAAGAAACTCGAACGAAGCGTATCCCACCTAAGTTTGCTGCAGGAACTTGTACTCTCCAAATATTAGAAGTGACTTTTGTTGCTGATGTATATCCTCCTCCAATATTTGCTGATCCTGCTAGATAAACATAATCGGTGCTATTCCCCTTGTTATAGCATTGAGCATCATTTGATTTCTGATAAAATAAGGCACTAATAATTGTACTCGGGTCATTATCCCAATCTATCTGACTATCGTCTAAATAAATGTACTCTCCTTGAGTGAAAGCACACTCAGAACCCCACGCCGAAGTTGAGCCGAGGGTGAGCAGACCTAATAGGAGTGTTAAAAGAAAAAAGTTTGTGTGTTTCATAATGTATTGAGTTTTTGGGTTAATAATTTTCATGGTTCTATTTGGCGGTTTTTCTTTAATAAACCGCTGCAAAATTACTGCTTTTCGCGCATATACGAAAATAATATAATAGGAATATAGATATTTATAGCACAAAAAAGAAAGGTATTATTATTTATAATAATAACACCAATCTTATCCGCAAAAAAATCAAGAAATATTATATGGCTAAAAATTGACGAATTGTCTATATACAGATGGATCAACTGCCTCCTCACACCATCTAACTCGTCTCGTTTATCTATCGACTATCCATCGTTGAGTCTCCAGCACTTCTCCAGCTTATTCCAATGGGTGCTCAATGGATGCTGAAAGGGTGCCCAATGGTTGCTCATCGCTTGCTTCTTCCATTGTCACCCTTCTCTTATTCCTATATCCTCTTAAGAAATTTTTACTTTTGGTGAACCTTCCAAAATCTGCTGCAAAGTTACTAAAAATATTTGATATATGCAAATTTTTATGCGTATTTTTGTACTAATTTGCACTAAATTGCGGTTATCTCATGAGATGTTTCCCTGCAGGACTGATGACAATACCTTTGTAATCATCGTTAACCGGACGACCAAGGATGTCGTAACGCAGTGCGTTTGCGTCAAGGGTGCTTGCCGCGTGCTCTATCGCCGTGTCCTGCTGTGTCCCTTCTTCGATCAGGATATCATCAATCATTGCCGAGAAAGAGCCCGCTTCGCTGGTAGTGAGATAGATAGAGATAGCGTCGATGTAATCACCCACAAAGGTTTGCGGAATATCCGCTACTATCCGGGAGAACGAACCCTCTACAGCGTCGAAGTGGCTTACGATAGTTTGCCCCGAACGCATGGTGAGCATGATCTGCACCTTCTCTCCGACACCACTCGCAGTGCGGTATGCTGTCAGACGCATCGGTTTGGTTACCTCGATATTCGTCTTCGAGAACCGATACTGCCAGACCGCATTCGCGGACGCCGTTCCGCTTACCGAGACGGCATAATCGCCTGTACGGGCACCCGACTTGACAATCTCACACTTCGCATTGCTTACATTATTGCTCACTATCTGCTGCGGCTGATAGAAGCACGGATCAATCGGGAAGGTACCCGTGTTCTGCGCCACGTTATTCACGTAGTTATAAAGCGTCGTACGGCTCTCAAAACTATTCCGGTAATAAACAGGACCGAGACTGTACGGCGTAGCGAAAGCTGTGTCTTTGGTTCCTTTCAGCATCTGCGCAGCATCACAGGCAAGGCGCAGATAGAAATCCGATGAGAGCCATCGTCCGTCTGCTGAAGTGGTGAGGAAATACGCATCGGTCGGCAGCATGCTATAGTCCGTAGCCGCCGATAGCAGCGCGGTACCTTCATCATATTCGTCGAACATGGAGAAATACATGTTACTGCATCCCGTCTGACGGATATTCTTCGCCTGTGCCCAAAGGAAAAGACCTGCCTGACGCGGCGCTTGATTCGGCACACCGGTATTCCATGTCGCCCATCCGAAACCAGGGAAGACAGTCGGCATATAATCGATGTTCAACGCATCGCAATAACTTTTGTCCTGGCGCTGGAGATTGAAGAAATACTGCGCCTCCTGGATATTACTGAATCGACCTACAAGCCAAGGCGAGAGCATGTTATAATGTTTGTACACCTCCTCAAAACTCTCTTGGTTAGCCGGATTCGGTTGCGTCGGTCCCTTGGCATCATTGCGGTTCTCCCGCCAATACGTAGGCACACCGCCGATCACATAGCATCCGCGGCTCTTAAGCCATTCGATCAACTCAATCGTCTCTTGCGCAGTACCCGGATGGTTGTCCGTGAAACCCGTTCCCCATACTTGCACCACCGGTTTGCCGTTAACGGTCGCATAAGCAGGTGATTGCGTGAGCGCGTAGTTCTGCTCGATATTATAGACCCAGTCAAACCGTATCAGATCTGCCCAAGTGGATTCCAAACCGTTGGACGTGATATCATAGCAGATGTAGAAGAGTCGTTCGTTATGCTCCGCTTGCGTGCGAATCGAGGAAAGTGTCGCTGCAGGGTTATTGGCAATCGTACGCATCTCGCCGCCTAAGAACCGCTGAACCGCCACACCGTCGATGCCGTGTTGCTTCATCAGCGCAAAATGCTTGGCAATAACTGAAGGCGAAGCGCCGTTGTACAGTCTTGCCGCTTCTCCGTTACCGAGGTCGGCAAAGCCCGTTTGCGCGAGGTCGGCATCCTCATAGAAAGAGATATCCGGATAGATCTCGAAGGTATGGTTGTTCGGTCTGGGCCAACGCGTCCCGTCTCCGGCAATCGCATCGTTGCCCCAATGGTGCCAGAAATCATAGCGTCCCGCAACCCTGAACCATGCCTGATAACCGGCAACCGACTTACCTATAAATTCGGAATACGCGCTCCCGCCTGCGTGCGGGCATACTGGTTCCGTCATCGGGTCGAGTGTACCGTTATATACCTCCACGCGGGCGATATAGTTGCCGTCATTGAAACGGATGTCGCCGTGGTTCTGCGCGTTGCGCAGCGAGGCGTCCGTGACCGCCATCGTTACCGTGATCCACTGCTCCGAACCGCTTTTACCCACCACACAAGACTCATAGTTGCGGTTGTTGGTCGCATTATACTGCATCCGCAATTCACCCGTACCACGGTCCAGATACGTCACCTTGAAGATCAGCGTATTCATCGTAGAGGGCACAACCGTCTTGTCAATGCGGAAATACAGGAACTTGGAAGACGGAACATATACGCACTCCCGTCCTGCTTCCGTCTGTATAACCGTGTACGGTTCATCGTTCGGATCACCGTTTCCGCTCCGGGTCATGTTGAGCGATTCGGAGGGCGTGTAATATGCAAGAGGGGTTGCCGGTACCGCACCGTGTATGCTGCACAATGCATAGTTAGTAAGAATAAGAACGAATAAAAAGCGAAGATGTCTCATGGTAGGTATTATATTAATCGGCTGCAAAATTACTACTTTTCTCGCACATGTGCAAAAAATCTAAAAAAAATCAAGAAAAAATTCTTCATATTTGCAGGTTACAAATTTTATTTGTTTTTTCGTAAGTATGCCGGAGGCGCACTCAGGGACACGTTGTCCTTTGAGTATTCCCGCCTCCGGCGTACTTTATGATACATTATGAATTAGAATCTACGGCAGAACGCCGTGCACGTCGCGACAACGATATCAAACAACTTTTCTACCAACTTACCATCGAAGAAAACATGTCTTTCATGCAAGCTTACGAAGCAGTAG
>Ga0247611_10001592_pt1 | contig 40026 bp, 32 predicted proteins | sample 177DNAGHGhighgp2_FD_192422 | JGI IMG/M metagenome (GOLD analysis project Ga0247611, IMG submission 192422) | Sheep rumen microbial communities from Palmerston North, Manawatu-Wanganui, New Zealand - 1770 DNA GHGhigh gp2 | ecosystem: Host-associated > Mammals > Digestive system > Stomach > Rumen... | reverse complement strand
CTCAATTATTAATTGATTCTCAATTCTCAACTATATTAACTCCTTTTCTCAAAAAAAATAATAAAAAAATAAAAAAAATGCGAGAAAAATTTGCGCATTCAAAAAAAAAGCAGTAATTTTGCACGCTCTTTGCAGCGAACCGAACAATTTATTGGTCGCAAACAAGGCACAATAGGTCCCGCAAAGAACAATAGGAAAGATGCTCGAGTGGTTGAAGAGGCACGCCTGGAAAGCGTGTAAACGCCAAAAGCGTTTCCGGGGTTCGAATCCCCGTCTTTCCGCAAGACTTTCATAGCAATTGCGAGTCCAAGCTCGCTTGAGTGAGCAAGAGTTATGAAAGGATTGCACAGGATGCCCGTGGCAGACTGTGGGGATTACGGAGAAATCCCCGTCTTTCCAACAAACCGGATTACGAAGCAATCCTCGTCTTTCCGCCACAACACGGATCTCAGACCAAATTGGCTTCCAAACATACCATTGAAATAATAACCAAAAAATAATAAATTTTATCACATGAAAAAAGTTTTTGCAACCGTAATGGTGATGGCAATGCTCGGATTAGGTAGCATTGCAGTTTTTGCGCAAGAGCCCGCTGACGCTGCTCCTGCTACTGAACAAGTTTCTGAACAAGACGCTGCTGCTCCCGCTGAAGCTGTCGAAGCTCCCGCTGAAGCACAAGGACTCGGAGCACTACACAAAACGCTTAAAACCAAATTCATCGAAGGTGGAGCTGGATTTATGGCGCTGACTCTCGTTACACTCGTGTTCGGTCTCGCTCTCTGCATTGAGCGTATTATCTACCTCAGCCTCAGCAAAACCAACACTAAAACTCTGCTCGCTAACGTTGAAGCTGCACTCAAAAAAGGTGGCATTAACGAAGCACTCGAGGTTTGCCGTAATACACGCGGACCTGTCGCAAGTATCTTCTACCAAGGTCTCAGCAGATATGACGAAGGTATTGAGGTCGTTGAGAAAACTGTCGCTTCATACGGAGGCGTACAACTCGGATTGCTCGAGAAAAACCTCTCTTGGATCTCGCTCTTCATCTCTATCGCTCCTTCTCTCGGATTCTTGGGAACCATCATCGGTATGATTGCGGCATTCGATAAAATCCAACAAGTCGGTGACATCTCGGCTACCGTCGTTGCCGGTGGTATCAAGGTCGCCCTCTTGACTACTCTCCTCGGTTTGATTATCGCTATCGTGCTCCAATTGTTCTACAACTATATCCTCAGCCTTATCGAAGGACTCGTTAACGAAATGGAGGATAGCTCTATCAGCCTGCTCGACCTCGTTGTTGAGTACGACAAAGCACAAAAGAAATAATTATACAACAGCAGATCATTATGAAAAACTATAAAATGATTCCTAAAATTACCCTTTGGACGCTACTCGCACTGGGCATTGTCTTCGTCGCAATGTTCTTCTTGGGCGGATCAAATGGTAGTTTGGAAGTTGCCGGTGACTTCTTGGATATTCCACGGTTCACCGATGCCTTCCTGATCTGGAACTACATACTGCTCGCAATAGCACTGCTCGTTACTCTTTGCGTCGTTGTAGTTAAGTTCATCAAAAGCTGGAAAACAGACCGCATCAAAGGTATCAAAATGCTCAGCGTGCTCTGCGGATTTATTCTCATCGCTGTCATCTGCTGGTTCCTCGGTAGCCCCGAAAAAATCGATATCATCGGTTACGAGGGAACTGACAACCAAGGATTCTGGGCACAACTTTCTGATGCTGTCATCTATGCTTGCTACTTACTCGTTGCAGGGACACTCATCACTATGATTTGGGGTGTTATCTATACTAAAAACTTGAAATAATCATAAGGATAGAAGTAAATAATATCTATTATGGCTAAAAAAATCCCACAGATTAACGCAAGTTCGATGGCGGATATCTCTTTCCTGCTACTCATCTTCTTCTTGGTTACTACATCTATGGATGTCAACCAAGGACTTGCTCGTCGTCTGCCGGCTCCTATTCCACCTGACCAGAAAATCGAGGATACAGATATCAATAAACGAAACCTCATGGTCGTGAAAATCAATTCCGCAAACCAACTCATGGTGCAGGGACAGCTGATCGACGTCAAGCAATTACGTGAAAGAGCTAAAGAGTTTATCCTTAACGCCAACGACGATGCCTATCTGCCCAAACTGTTTGAAGAGGATTTCGGAGCTCCTATCGGTATTATTAAATATACTAAGGAACACGTAATTTCCGTACAAAACGACGTGGACACACAATACCAGGCATATCTCGACGTACAAAACGAACTCGTCGCTGCTTATAACGAACTGCGTGAGGATTGCGCACGCAAGTACTTCCATAAAGCATATAACGAACTCGACGAAGAGCAACAAAAACAGATACAAAAAGTGTATCCGCAAAAAATCTCTGAAGCCGAACCTAAAAACTACGGAGGAAACTGATATGGCTAAGATACGTAGAAATGACAAACGAGAGATGCCGGCGCTCAACACTTCGTCACTCCCTGACATCATATTCATGCTGCTATTCTTCTTTATGTCCGTTACTTCGATGAAGGAGGTTACTTACAAAGTGCAATTCCAAACACCACAAGCTACGGAATTGACCAAACTGGAGAAAAAATCACTCGTAAGATATATCTATGTCGGAACTCCTACTGCAGAGTTCAGAAAACAATACGGAGCTGAAACACGTATCCAGTTGGACGACGCTTTCGCAGAAAAAACTGAAATCGGAGAATACATCATCAACGAACGCTCTTCCATGAAAGAACAAGACCAAGGATTGATGACTGTTTCTATCAAAGCCGACAAAGAAACGCGAATGGGTATCATCGCAGACATCAAACAAGAACTGAGAAGAGCTTATGCGCTCAAAATCAGTTACGCAGCTACACAACGAACCAACTACTAAAATTCAACAATTTTAGCAAATTTTGATGCAAAAAAGGGCAGAAAATAACAAATTCTGCTCTTTTTTTAAAAAAAAATGCATTTTTTTGAAAAAAAATTTGGTGGATTCAAAAAAAAGCAGTACCTTTGCACCCGCTTTTGAAAAATAAGCAGTGATCTAACACATTTGCGATGATAGCTCAGTTGGTAGAGCACGACCTTGCCAAGGTCGGGGTCGCGAGTTCGAGTCTCGTTCATCGCTCCATGAAAATATTGCAGGACTTGTTCCTGCATTTATTTTCTAAATCCCACCCTCGATGAGAAAAACTTGGTTTTTTCGAAATCGAAGAGGAGGAAGTGCGAGCCGCCAAATCGCGACATCGTCGCGAGTCATGAGACGAGCCACTTCCGACGAAGCCCAGGTGGCGGAATTGGTAGACGCGTACGTTTCAGGTGCGTATGCCGAGAGGTGTGCAGGTTCGAGTCCTGTTCTGGGCACAACAAGTGATCTTTTTTATAATAGTCGCAAACCAGTTGCGACGACGCGCAGGTGGTGAAATTGGTATACACGCTACTTTGAGGGGGTAGTGGCAGCAATGTCGTGTGAGTTCGAGTCTCATCCTGCGCACTAAGAGAGATATTCTAAGCAATGTCTCTCTTTTCTTTTTTATAACTTCTTTAACAAAAATTAACAGAAAACTGCATAGCACAAATTACAAAATGCTCTAATTTGTACTACAATACAAGATCTCAATACAATCAAATGGCGCTCTTATGGAGTGCCATTTTTTTGTTGTACTTATATGGTGCAAAATTAAAACTCGCAGCAATGGCGAGAGAAATTTCACTCTTTTTGTGCGTGTTGCTAAAAAAGGTAGATATTTTATACAAGCATATAGGTATGCGGTTTATTATTAATGGTTTGCAATGTTTGTTGTGAGGAGACTTGTATAAAAACATTGAGGAAACTTTATACACTTTTTTTATACAACCCTTGCGTATCCCTTGTTGTTTATCGAAGGTGTAAGGTGTAAAGTGTAAGGTGTAAAGTGTAAGGTGTAAGGCGAAGGTTGGAACGCTACGCTGTTGGATTTTCATCAATCCATCATTTAGTGCCGCAGGCACGGCTCAATCCATCATTGAAAAAGCGGCATTGCCGCTTTTCCTTCGTACATCGTACATTCGTAAATCGTAAATCTGTTGTAATTTCGGCACGCCCCTTCCCTAAATAAATTTAGGGCGGGTTCCCTCCGAATTTACGTCCGCGTCCTGCAGCACATACGCAAATATTTTATAATAATTTTTAGCAGGGTAAAACCCTTCGTTGTAGGTTCTTTTATGCTTTCGTGAACAAGCTCACAAAGCACAAAACACCCCTCCAACATAGAATAATTATTCTATTTGCTAAAAATTATCACAAAATATTTGCGTATGTGCAATTTTTGTAGTAATTTTGTGCGCTAAATGATGGATTATAGATAATACCATAGAAAAATGAACAATGTAGTAATTCGATTTTGCGGGGACTCCGGTGACGGAATGCAGCTGACAGGAAACATGTTTGCCTCCTTGTCCGCCGTTCTTGGAAACGAGATTTCCACCCTTCCCGATTTCCCGGCAGAGATTCGCGCACCGCAAGGGACACTGGGCGGTGTCAGCGGTTTCCAAGTGAATTTAGGACACGGCGTTTATACCCCCGGCGATAAAGCCGACGTGATTGTAGCCATGAATAGCGCCGCGCTCAAAGTATGCGTACAAAACAACCTGTTTCATGACCATGCGGTGATTATCGTTGACACCGATACATTCACCAAACAGGACCTCGAAAAAGCACAGTACAAAACAGACAATCCCTTTACGGAACTGGCGATTGCCGAAACGGTTCAAATCGTTCCCGTAGCCCTGACAACACTCACCAAAGAGGCGCTGGCTGCATCCGGCTTGGATAACAAATCTATCCTGAAATCCCGCAACATGTTCGCTTTAGGACTGGTTTGCTGGCTGTTTGACCGTCCTATTGATAAAGCCATTCACTTCCTTGAACAGAAATTCGCCAAAAAACCACAATTGGTGCCACATAACGTCAAAGTGCTCACAGACGGCTATAACTACGGGCAGAACCTCGCCCTTACTGTTCAGCAAGTACACATTGAGGATGTACCGAACGATGCAAGTGCCGGTTCAAAGGGACACTTCACCTCTATCGCCGGTAACAAGGCTACCGCGTGGGGACTGATTGCCGCCGCGGAGAAAGCCGGCAAACAACTATTCCTCGGCTCCTACCCTATCACTCCTGCCACCGATATCATGCACGAATTGGCAGGACGCAAAGATGTCGGGGTCGTTGTTATGCAGGCGGAAGATGAGATAGCCGGTGTTTGTACCGCTATCGGTGCCGCATTTGCAGGGGACTTGGCATGTACTTCCACCTCCGGTCCCGGATTATCACTGAAATCCGAAGCTATCGGGTTGGCTGTAATGGCTGAACTGCCACTCGTTGTGATTGACGTCCAACGTGGCGGACCAAGCACAGGACTTCCCACAAAAACCGAACAGACGGACCTCCTACAAGCTATCTATGGCAGAAACGGTGAATGTCCCGCCGTTGTATTGGCGGCATCAACACCCGCGAACTGCTTTGAGTTTGCGTATGAGGCTTGTAAACTTGCCTTGGAGAATATGACGCCCGTCATTTTGCTCACAGATACATACCTTGCGAACGGAACTGCGCTGTGGCGTATTCCCAAGATGGCGGAACTGCCACCAATTACACCGCAATCCGTCCCGGACGAACTGAAAGGGCAATATAACCCCGCATTGCGCGATGCCAACTCGGTGCGCTATTGGGCATTCCCCGGTATGGAAGGTTTTGAGCACCGGAATATCGGCTTGGAGCGCGATGCACAAAAAGGCACGATATCTACTAATCCGGAGAATCATGAGAAGATGGTTCGCGCCCGCCAAACGAAGATAGCAAACATCGTACGCTATATACCCGATATAAAAGTACAATACAATGCCGCATCCGACACATTGTTAGTTGGTTGGGGCAGCACGGAAGGACATCTGCGCGCCGCTGCACAGGAACTGGATTGTGCGTTAGCACACTTCAATTACATTAACCCGCTGCCGGCAAACACAGCATCGATATTGCGTCAATACAAGCGCATCATCGTTTGCGAACTGAATACGGGACAATTCGCGTCTTACCTGCGCGCTCAGATTCCGGGAATCAACATCGAACAATATAACGAAATTCAAGGGCAGCCGTTTGCTGTAGAAAGGATAGTGAATTATGCAAGCAAGTGATTATAAATCCGACCAATACGTACGTTTCTGCCCAGGTTGCGGCGACCACGCCATATTAGCCTCGTTGACCAAAGCGATGGCACAAATTGGGATTCCGACCCATCAGATTGCAGTAATCAGCGGTATCGGATGTTCCTCACGTATGCCACACTACTTAAGCGCGTATGGTTTTAACACCATTCACGGCCGTGGCGGTGCCGTTGCAACAGGCGTCAAAGTATCACACCCCGAATTGACCGTATGGCAAATGTCCGGTGACGGCGATTGTATGGCAATTGGCGGCAACCATTTCATTCACGAGATTCGACGCAATGTGGACTTGAACGTGTGCGTGTTCAACAACCGCATTTACGGTTTAACCAAAGGACAATATTCGCCCACATCGCCCAAAGGATTTGTCAGCAAATCGTCGCCTTTCGGCACAGTCGAACGTCCGTTTATCCCGGGTGAACTGGTACTTGGCGCACGAGGCACATTCTTTGCGCGCACCTTGGATGTAGATATGCCCACCACGATCGACTGCATGATTAAGGCACAACAGCACAAAGGCGCTTCAATTATCGAATGTTTGGTCAACTGCGTTATCTTCAATAACGGCACCCATTCATGGATTGCAGAGCGAGAGACCCGCGCAGAGCACTCAATCATTCTCCGTCACGGCGAAAAGATGCTTTTCGGCAATGACAAGGACAAAGGCTTGGCATTGGACGGTTGGAAATTGGTCGTAGTACCGGCTGATGACCCGCGCGTTTTGGTACACGACGCACATAGCAAAGAAGATATTCTTCACCATCTGCTTATTCAGATGGGACCCGAAAACGGCTTACCCGTTGCTTTGGGCGTCATCCGCGATGTCGAAGAAGAGACGTATGATGCCGCAGTCCGCAAACAGATTGATGAGGTACGTGCTGCCTCAAAGGTGCATACGTTTGATGAACTGACTGCTACATTGGAACAGTTTGAACGATAAGAGACTACAATCAGAATATTCAATACAATCCTTATTAACAAGCAAAAAGCGTTAGCTCCACATCGCTAACGCTTTTTCTTCTTTGGCAGTCATCTGCAATTTGGTTTCGGGCGTTTTATCCCCCTGCCCCGTCAAATGCAGAAGCCCATGAATAATAATTCGCCGTAACTCCTGTTCAAAGGGCACGCCAATTTCATCGGCATTGGATGCCACGGTGTCCAACGAGATATAGATATCTCCGGAAAGGTGTTTGGCTGTCGAATAATCAAACGTTATCACGTCTGTATAATAATCATGTCCGAGAAACCGGCGGTTGACCTCCAGTATCTTCTCATCGTTACAGAAGATATATGTCAAATCTCCCACAGTACACCCATAAACTGCTGCAACAGCACGAATCCAACGAATCAGTTGTGACTCGTTCTGAACAGGTAACTCAATTTGTGTTTCGTTAATAAAACCTATCATCTTACTTGGTACAAAGAATCAATACAATATCCGTCCGACTATTCCCGCCAGCACAATCAGCACAATCGGATGACTGATAATATCCACCGCTTTGCTTTTCTTGACAAACATTGGCAGCAGAGTACAAACTGCCACGACCCCGCAAATCACATAACTCGCGGTATCAATAAAACTCTCAGGCGTGCAAAGTCTGTAAGCCGCTACAGCTACCAGTGCTACAATCAGCAGGCGGATACAACGCATCACTTGCTGATAGATTTTGTTTTCAGCCCATTTGTCGCGGATGCGCATATAGATGTTGCACACAATGAGCATAATCACCAGCGATGGCAAGATGATTGCTGTTGATGCCACTAAACTGCCCCACACGCTGCCGGTAGCGGTATAACCGACATACGTGGCACAGTTCAAGCCTATCGGTCCGGGAGTAACTTGGCTCACACCGACGATATCCACAAACTCGGTGGCACTCATCCAGCCGTGTTGCGTCACTTCCAGTTCAATGAGCGCAATAATACTCATTCCGCCACCGAAACCCAACAGACCAATCTTCAAAAACGATATGAATAATTGCCAATAAATCATCACAGACTACCAGACTTTTCTTGCCAGTCGAATCACCGTAGCGCCAATCAATGCCACCACGGCAGGCCGAACACCTTTGAAAACAGCTTCTACTTCCGGCAGATCCTTAAATTCACGGAATAGCATAGCTATCAGCAAAATACACACAATGGACGGCAGCGTTGCTCCCAAAACAGCAGCAGCGATATATGCCCAGCGATGTTTACCTCCGGATACACACCATCCCACAAAGATGGCTGTGTTCACTGCAATCAGTCCGGGAGCGGCTTGTGCCAATGCCAGCATATTAAGAAACTCTTTTTCCTCCACCCATTTATGTTTCTCAACAATCTCACGCTGCACATAGGCAAGCATCACATAGCCTCCACCGATAGTGAAAGCACCAATTTTCAGATAGACGAGGAATAGTTCAAGTATGCGTTTGCAATCTGCCATGAGCCTTTTTACCCGTTTGCCACACGCCAATCGCCATTCTTGACTTGCAGTTGCTCACGCAATTGTTGCTTGATAAACTTAGCCATCAGGTTGATAGCCGCGTTATTGTGACCTCCTTGCGGGATAATCACGTCTGCATAGCGTTTACACGGTTCAATAAACTGCTCATGCATCGGTTTCAGCACATGTTGATAGCGATCCATCACACCTTCCACCGTTCGTCCGCGCTCCACGATATCACGTTTGATAACACGTATAAGCCGATCATCCGCATCTGCATCTACAAACACCTTCAAATCCAAATCACTACGCAGTTTCTCGTCACGAAGTGCCATAATTCCCTCAAGGATAATGACTTCTTTCGGTTCGATATGAACGGTTTCCGCCTGACGGCTACAGGTGATATAGTCGTATATCGGCTCTTCCACCGCTTTACCATCGCGCAGTTGATGAATATGCTGTTCCAAGAGCGGCCAATCAAATGCATCCGGATGGTCGAAGTTAATCTTCTGTCTGTCCTCAATAGGTACATTGCTGGAATCTTTGTAATACGAATCTTGGTGCAATACGACCACTTCACCCTTTGGCAGACGTTCTGCCAATTTCTTTACAACCGTTGTCTTACCCGAGCCGGTTCCGCCCGCTATTCCTATAATAAACATAATGTTGGGTTTGATAAATTCTTTGTTTTGGGTACGCACGAAGCCTTAATCCAATTTCAGCACAGCAAGGAATGCTTTCTGCGGCACTTCCACATTGCCGATTTGCTTCATACGCTTCTTACCGCGTTTTTGTTTCTCAAGCAACTTACGCTTACGGCTCACGTCACCGCCATAACACTTTGCAAGCACATCTTTGCGGACTTGCTTTACAGTCTCACGTGCAATGATTTTAGCACCGATAGCAGCCTGAATAGCGATATCAAACTGCTGGCGCGGTAACAGTTCCTTCAATTTCTCGCACATCCTGCGACCAAAATCTACGGCATTGTCACGATGCGTCAGCGTGGAGAGCGCATCCACTTGTTCACCGTTTAGCAAGATATCCAATTTCACCAAATTCGATGGACGGAAACCATTCGTATGCCAATCAAAGGAAGCGTAACCTTTAGAGATGGATTTTAATTTGTCATAAAAGTCTATCACAATTTCGCCCAGAGGCATATCGAACAGCAGTTCCATCCGGTCGCCCGATATATATTCCTGTTTCACCAATTCGCCACGTTTTCCAAGACACAGCGTCATAATCGGTCCGATATAGGGACTTGTAGTAATCACCGACGCACGGATATAGGGCTCTTCAATGCGGTCTATAACAGTAAGGTCCGGCATGCCTGCAGGATTGTGCACTTCCACCATTGAACCGTCTTTCAGATACACATTGTAGCTAACGTTCGGCACGGTGGTTATCACATTCATATCAAATTCGCGGTCCAAGCGCTCCTGTATGATTTCCATATGAAGCAATCCGAGGAATCCGCAACGGAAGCCGAATCCCAGTGCCATAGAACTCTCCGGCTGGAAACTGAGTGAAGCGTCATTGAGTTGCAGTTTCTCCAAAGATGCGCGCAGGTCCTCATAATCTTCCGCTTCGATAGGATAAACGCCGGCAAACACCATTGGCTTGGCTTCCTGGAAACCATCAATCGCCTTGGAGCACGGGCGTGCTACGTGAGTAATCGTGTCTCCCACTTTTACTTCTGTCGAAGTCTTGATACCTGAAATAATATAGCCCACGTTACCTGCCGATATGGAATTGGTGGGTAACATATCCAATTTCAGAACCCCGACTTCATCGGCATCATATTCCTTTCCGGTATTGAAGAACCTCACGCGGTCGCCTGTCTTCAGCGTGCCGTTCACAACTTTGAAATAGCCGATTATACCACGGAACGGATTGAACACAGAGTCAAATACAAGGCATTGCAATGGTGCTTCGGGATCTCCCTTCGGCGCAGGGACACGTTCCACAATAGCATCCAGAACCTCATGCACGCCTTCGCCGGTTTTTGCGGAGCAGCGCAATATATCTTCCCGACTGCAGCCCAACAAGTCCACAATTTCGTCCTCCACCATTTCCGGCATAGCCGAATCCATGTCACACTTATTCATGACAGGAATAATCTCAAGGTCATGCTCTAATGCCATATACAGATTGGAAATGGTTTGTGCTTGCACTCCTTGTGTCGCATCAACGACCAGCAGTGCGCCCTCGCAAGCAGCAATACTACGGCTTACCTCATAGGAAAAGTCCACGTGCCCCGGAGTGTCAATCAAGTTCAGCGTATAATCACCTTTTTCACATACACCACCGGCATACTTGTATGCCATTTGGATAGCGTGCGATTTGATAGTGATACCGCGTTCTTTTTCGAGATCCATATCGTCCAGCACTTGATTTTCCATTTGTTTGGCATCCACTGTACCTGTCATTTCCAACATTCGGTCGGCGAGTGTACTTTTGCCGTGATCGATATGAGCTATGATGCAAAAATTACGTATATTTTTCATTCATTCACAATTAGCGTGCAAAAGTACTACAAAAATTGCATATATGCAAATTTTTTTACGAAAAAATCGTTCGAGGCTATGCTGAGATACTTTTTAAATTGAGAATTGAGAATTGAGAATTGACAGTTGAATGTTGGACTTATTTAATTGAGAGTTGAGAGTTGAGAATTGACATTTTTCAAATGGACGAAGGAAAAAGCGGTGCACTAAACGTGCGAAGCAACACTAAACGTCCCAGGACACTAAACGAAAAAGCGGCAAACGCCGCTTTTTCCATAATCCATAATCAATAATTCGTTAAAAAAATTTGCACGTTTCGAAAATTTGTTGTATCTTTGCACGTTTTTTGAGAAAAGGACTTTAAAATCTATTGATATGTTAGAGCACTTAATTCCGGCTTGGATGCTGATTCCATTTGCAGTGATGCTACTGTGTATCGCGGTGTTGCCACTTATTCCGCATGTCAGCGAATGGTGGGAGCACAATCTCCACAAATTGTACGTATCATTAATTCTCGGTGTGCCTGTGGGTATCTGGCTTTGCGTCAATGGCATGAGTCACGACCTTATTCACCAGATGATTTATGACTACGTGCCTTTTATTTTGCTACTGATGGCGTTGTTCGTAACAACCGGAGGTATCTGTATTCGAGGTGACTTGAAAGCAACTCCTCAAACGAACACAATTATTATGGCATTGGGTTGGGTATTGGCGTCGTTTATGGGTACCACCGGTGCAGCGATGCTAATGATTCGCTTGTTGCTGGCTACCATTCAACAACGTAAATACCGCGTACATACGGTGCTGTTCTTTATCGCGATCGTCGCAAACTGCGGCGGTTTGTTATCTCCGCTTGGCGACCCACCGCTATTCCTGCTGTTCCAAAAAGGAACGCCATTCATGTGGTGGATGCAAAACATGTTACCCGAATGGGCGTTGACAGGCGTATTGCTGCTTATCATTTATTTCTGCGTGGATTGGTATTTCTACCGCAAAGAACCGACAGAGAACTTGATGGCGGATGTACGGGAATCCACTAAATTGCATATGTCGGGACTAATCAATATATTCTGGCTGCTGTGTGTTGTGATGTCCACGATGTTCATCAATGCCACGTATATTCCCGAAATGGGTGCAGAACACGCGCCGTGGTACTTGAAACTGCTGCGGGAGTGGGCTTTCATTTTGATTATCATCGGCTCTTGGCTGACAACGAAGAAACAAGTACGTGTGAAGAACAATTATAGTTGGACTCCTATCTTGGAAGTAGCGTGTGTGTTCCTCGGCATATTTGCCACGATGACGCCGGCGCTGATGTTCTTGCAGCAAAACCCGTTGCCAATAGACAAGGCTTGGCAGTTCGTATATTGCACCGGTTCACTGAGTGCATTTTTGGACAATGCACCGACAGCGATGGTGTTCCATGCTACAGCAACTACACTTCCCGCAGATGCTGCTACAGCCGTAGCAGGTATTGCACCTGAGTTTATGAAAGCTATTTCGATGGGTGCAGTATTCTTCGGGGCATTAACATATATCGGTAACGGACCTAACTTTATGGTAAAGGCGATTGCCGAACAAGAAGGTATCAAAATGCCGTCTTTCTTCGGATATATGATTAAGTTCAGTCTCATTGTACTGCTACCCGTTTATATAATTGTGCAATTACTATTTATTTGATATGAGTTTATTTGATCAGGTAAGCGAAGACATCAAAAAAGCGATGCTCGCAAAAGATAAAGTAGCGTTAGACGCTCTGCGTGGAATCAAGAAAGAGTTTTTGGAGGCAAAAACCGCGAAGGGCGGTGACGGAGAATTACATGACGACCGTGCGCTGCAGATTCTGCAAAAGTTAGTTAAACAACGCAAAGAGTCCGCTGAGATGTACGCCGCAGCAAACCGCCCCGAGTTGGCGGAGGAAGAACTTTCCCAATGCAAAATCATTGAGCAGTATCTGCCTGCTATGCTGAGCGAAGAGGAGTTAGCCGCAGCGCTCAAGACTATCATTGCCCAAGTAGGAGCTTCCGGTCCACAAGATATGGGCAAAGTGATGGGTGTTGCCACCAAGCAACTGGCAGGTAAGGCAGAAGGACGTGCTATCAGTGCCAAAGTTAAAGAGTTGCTGGCACAATGACGCTCGTCGATAATCTGATTGCTTGGTATTCAGCGCATATGAACTATGCGTCGATTACAGGTTTGATGGCTGTCGAGTCGTCATTTATCCCATTCCCCAGTGAAGTGGTTATTCCGCCGGCAGTATTTGTTGCCGGAAACGAAGCCAGCAGTCTTTGCGCAACGGGTGTTTATCCGATTGATGTACTGCTAATCGTTCTTTTTGGTACGCTTGGCGCCATGATTGGTGCTATTATCAACTACGGTTTATCCGTATGGTTAGGACGAATTATTATCTATAAGTTTGCAGACAGCAAGTTAGGGCATTTGTGCTTGCTGAGTGCTGAGAAAGTACAGAAAGCGGAAGATTATTTCAAGGAGCATGGGAATATGAGCACTTTCATCGGGCGTTTCATTCCCGGCATCAGGCAACTGATCAGTATTCCTGCAGGTTTGGCACGCATGAACTTCGGTGCGTTTCTCCTATATACGTTCCTTGGAGCATTTGTTTGGAATTGTATCTTGGCACTATTAGGTTATTTGGCACATGGTCAGATGGACCTAATCACGAAGTACAGTCACGAACTAAGTGTTGCCATTCTCGCGATTATAGGAATTGCAATCGCCTATTTTATTATCAAGAACCTCGTTGTTTATTTGAAAAAAAGAAAAGCGTAAGCATCTGCTTGCGCTTTTCTATAATCTATAATCGATAATCGTTTATCGTTTATTCAGCCATTCATAAATACGCTTGCGCTGCTCAACTATAGCAGCAATAATGCAGCCGATTATCCAACCGATAAACAATGCAATCACGCTCATCTTTACCGGACTGTTTACTGCGTGCGGATTGATGAAGAAGTCGTTTTGCGGAACTACCGGTGCCGTACAATACATCAAGTCATAATCCAGTTTTGTATAGCGGTCTATTTCATTATAGATGGCACCTGTGAACAACTTTATTTCACGCCGTCCGAGAACCACGCCCTTTTCCCACATGCCTGCCTGTGCCTGATTTCCTTGTCCTTGCTGGAAGTAGAAAGCCGTGGTCAAACTGTCAAGTTTTTCGACTTGGTCTTTGGCAAACTTCGCTTTGCGCTCCGCTATCACACGTTTATGTTCAAAGGCACATTGCATAGACGGGTTGTTGTTAAGATACGCAATCAGAGCATTTGCCACAACAGGTGCTTTCTCTATATTCTTTGTACGGAACTGCAGGCATACGCGGTTGGGCATTCTGATATTCGTGGTATCGGAACTGGATGACGATTTGCGATAATCCACATAGTCCATCGTTGAGTCATGTTTGCAATCAATAACAGGGAACAGGTCAAAACCGCTCACTCCATCCAGGTCTTCTCCACTCAATTGAAGCAAAGCAGACAAGTTGCGTGTTTCACTAAGTTCAGCAGACAGCGGTTGACTGAGCGGCCGATAGACCTGCTCGGTCAGTTCCAATGTCGGTCCATTCAACACGGCAATAGTTTCCACCTTGTAAGCACGATTTTCCTTACGTGCGTACACATTGGCAAGCACAATAGCTGCCACTATCACAATTAGCACAATCCACCATTGGCGATAAGTGATTCTGATCATCTGTGCCAATAGTTTGCCAACAGCTTTGATTCCGCGACCAATAGCACGACAAAATGTCACACAGAGGTCAAAAAAATTCATTTCGCGTTCCATATATCTATAATCAATAATCTATAATCTATAATCAATAATCCATAATCGATAATCGATAATCATCTATTTCCTCTAATCCAACTGGGGAAGAATCCTCCTTTACCCTCTTTCTGCGGTTCCTCCTTATCCGTTTCTTCATCGTCGTCAAAGGATATCTCGATTTCGTCCTCATCAGGTTCCGGCACACGTGAAACGGTGTCCGGTTTCTTAGGCGTTGTTACAGGATTGTTGAGGGTGTTGGTAAGATCAATTTCCGTTACTTTCTCATCTTCTTTGGGTGCCGGCGGCGTAGCGACTCCATCACCGTATTGACTGCGAGCAGCGTCTTCGATTGAACCTTCCTGCTGGAGTGACGGAATATCACTCACGGCATAACCTGTAGCAATGATGGTTACGCGGACTGATTCGCCCAAGCTCTCATCAATTGAGACGCCCCATTGTACTTCGACTTCATCGCCCACTTCTTCTACGAACTGATTGATTTGGTCAAACTCTTTCATGACAATAGCATGTTCTTCAGAACAATAGAACTGCAGCAGGACGCGTTGTGCCCCATGCACATCGTTTGCATTGGCAAGAGGTGATTTGAGTGCGTTGTCAATGGCGGTAGTAATACGGTTAGGTCCATCCGCCTGTCCGACATTCATAATAGCCACCTTACCGTTCTTGAGTGTATTATATACATCGGCAAAGTCAGTATTGATATATCCCGGCACAGTAATAATCTCTGCTATTGATTTGGCAGCGTTGCAGACTACATCATCCGACTTGCTGAAAGCATTGAAAGCATCCAAGTCCTTATATATTTGTTTCAGTTTCTCGTTGTTGATGATAAGGATAGCGTCCACATGTTCTGCAAGTCGTGCGACACCTGTCAGTGCCTTGCGAATCTTTTTACGTCCCTCAAATGCGAACGGGATAGTCACAATGGCGACGGTGAGGATATTCATCTCTTGTGCCACTTCTGCCACTGTTGAGCTGGCGCCTGTACCTGTTCCGCCGCCCATTCCGGCAGTAAGGAAGAGCATTTGGGTACCATCGTCCAAAGCATCATGTATATCCTTGCGGCAAGCCTCAGCGTACTCATGTGCTTTATCAGGATTACCACCTGCTCCTAATCCGGGACCAAGTTGCAGTTTTGCCGGTACGGAAGACTTCTCCAGTACTTGTTTATCTGTATTGCAAACGAGGAAAGTCACGCCACGGATTCCCTTGCGGTACATGTAATTCACAGCATTACATCCACCGCCGCCGACGCCCATCACCTTGATGATACTATCCTCCCGGAAATCGGGCTCTTCAGGTAACAGCGGCTCATTCGGTAATAATTCATTTTCTGAAATCATAGTATATTTGATTTAATTAATTTGCATGTTGTTCTGTAAATATCAGTTCTGTCTGCGTTTCAATCTGTTTCTGCAGGCGTTTGATTAGACTTGGTGCCTTCACGGGCTGGTCTTTATGTTCATCGCGATAGTCGGCGCCCATGATTAGTGCGCCCACTAACGCAGAATAGGTGGGTTCGAGATACTTTTGTTCTGTCTCGGCATCCAATAATTGGTCATGTGCGCCATACATCACATGCATGGACGTTTTCTGCTGCAAGTACTCGATGGTACCTTGTAACATCGAAGCACCGCCGGTTACATATAATGTTTTGATGCGTGATTCGTATGTACTCAGTATCTCGAAAAGCGGTTTCAATATCTCTTCCAACTTGAGCGAGATAGTATATGCCAGTTCTTCACTGGATACTTTTAGCACGCCTCCCACTTCTGCAATAGCAGGAATCTTCAGGGAGAGGTTTCGTTTTACCTGTGCCGCCGAAGCGTGTCCGAACTGGCATTTCAGTTTTTCAGCTGTTGCGAGTGCAATACCTTGTTGCTCAAGGAGATGTGTAATATGATATCCGCCTTGCGGCACTACTTTGTTAAACAAGTATTCGCTTCCTTTGAAGATGGTCAATGTGGTAGTTTGTGCCCCGAAGTCGAGTACCGCACATCCTTCTTGCAATACATCATAACCGTCTTCTGCCGCGAAGGCGGAGAGCAGCGCTTCGGGACGCACGAACGAACGTTCGATGGACTTACCTGCTTGGTCAAAACTCTTTTGCAAATAGGTTTCCATTTCCTTGCGTCCGACGAAAGCGACATAGTGTCCTTCAATCATCTCGGCACGCTGTTCGGGCAATGGACGTTCGTCCTGTTCTACTCCATCCAACCGGAAATAAGCAGGTATAATTCCCAATACAGCTACGTCGGGATAGCGCTGTTCAATTTTCCGTTTGCACTCATCCTCCATTTCGTCCAAGGTTCGTTTTGATATTTCGCGCTTATGCACCTGATCTCTTTTGGAAGAGACAGATACCACTTGCATAGACCGTCCTCCCGTAAGCACAAACGCCGTCGGCAGGTCCGCCACATTCAGGCGATTTGCCAACAGTCGCAGTACGACGCCAATCGAATAGCCGGCATTAGAGGTTTGTGTAATCACCCCTCGTTCTACGCAGGCAAACTTATTCAGTTCCTCCACGCCTAAGATATGCAACATATTCGGTCCGATGCGTTTAGCCGCCATCGCACGGATACAGTTACTACCCATATCGATTGCCACCAAAGGCAATTCCTCTACAGTCTGCTGTTGTTGATGTCTCTTTGCCATAATTCAAATCTCTTACTTCTACAGTCCGTTGTTTTTCAATTTCGTCCGACTACTTGTCCTTTGAAGCGTAAATCAATCTCGCGGTAAGTTTGCCATCCAATTTGTTCAAACCCTTTGTCGTACAACTTGCGGAGCTTGTTCATTTTACCCCGGAAGCCATTCATTTCGCCTAAGATAAGATGAGTGCCATCCGGTTTTTGCACGAGATAGACCATTTTAGGATTAACGACCTGTACCCGTTGTATTTTTGCTTGCCAATAAGGCTCTTTTTCAAGCCATAGTGCAAATTGTGCCAATTCGTTACACGCCAGCCTTTCGCCTATATTCCCTGTAGCCAGTAGCACCGGTGTTCTTACCGATTCGCGGATGGGCATTACTGTTTGGTCTCTGTCCACGAAATAACTGGCATCCCCTGTTACGACACGCAATATCGGTTCGCGTTGTGCAAGGCGCACGCATACTATCCCGGATTGATTCATATAACATTCTGCTTTCCGTACCATCGGATGTGCCTGAATGACCTCCTCGATGCGTTGGATAGATACTTTAGCAGCCACAACTCCCACAGGATAGAGGCTGTCGCGTTTTAGCAGTTTGACCAGTTCCTCTTCGGTGACGTATTGTCTGCGTCCGAAGTCAGTAATTGTTATTACCAAAGCAGGACACACATCTTTTTTAGTCTGGCTGTTCGTCCATACTGCCACCCCGATTGTATAACCCACTGTTATTACAGCTAGGACGATGAGGATAATATGTTTGGGACGAAGGGACATGTATGATGTACGATGTATGATGTATGATTTATGATTTACGATGTATGATTTATGATTTGTGATTTATGTTTGCAGTGATATCAGGGACGAGGCGGTCAATGTCTCCTGCTCCGAGTGTAGCGACTACCACCGGTTTGCCTGCCTTTTGTATTTGCGCTTGGAGGTACGCGGTTAATTCGTTTTTTGCTACGACCTTACCACCTAATATCTCGCTGGTCACACCAGGAATTGGTTCTTCCCGTGCAGGATAAATAGGCAGGAGAACCAACTCATCCGCTTCGCCAAGCACTCGTTTGAAGTCTGCTGCAAAGTCTCTTGTGCGCGTATATAAGTGCGGTTGGAATACCGCTATAAAGTGCCGTTCGGGATACAAAGCCCTTATCGACTGTATGGCTGCGTGCAATTCGGTGGGATGGTGTGCATAGTCATCCACATAAGCGATTTGCGGTGTGTTCACGTGGATATTAAACCGTCTGTAAACGCCTTTATAGGAAGCCAATCCGGCACGAATCTCATCTTTGGTTACGCCATTGAGCAACGCCATTGCCATAGCTGCGACACTATTTTCAATATTCACCCAAACCGGCACGCCCAACAGACAATCCGCAATCGACATCTGCGCATCAAAAGAGCACCTCAAGTCAAAACGTATCTCACCGTCTTTTACGCGGATATTATCTGCATAAAAATCCGGTTCATCCCCTATTCCTTTCCACTCGCCGAGATACGTATAGACCTTTGCTTTTACCCTGCTCATACCGAGACGATACCCTGCCTTTAGGACGATGGTATTTTCCACCAACGATGCGTATTGTTCAAATCCCTCTTGATAGGCTTGTGCCGAGCCGTATATATCCAAGTGATCGGGGTCAATGCTTGTGATGACGGACATATATGGTTTGAGGTGATGGAAGGAGCGGTCGTATTCATCGGCTTCGACTACAACCAGATTGCTGTTATGATTGAGCAGGAGGTTGGAGTTATAGTTATTGCTTATTCCTCCGAGGAAGGCATTTGTTCCGACATGCGACTGATTCAGCAGATGCGCGAGTATGGTAGAAGTCGTTGTTTTGCCGTGCGTACCTGCCACACACAATGCGCGTTCACGTTTTGTGACTTGCCCCAGCAGTTCCGCGCGTTTGATGATACGGTATCCGTTGTTCCGAAACCACACATAGTGTGCTTCATCTTCCGGCACGGCAGGTGTTCGAACAACGAGACAGTTGAGAATTGAGAATTGAGAATTGAGAATAGAGAATTGACCATTGATATCGGAGAGGTCCTCGGTATAGGTAATCGGTATTCCCTCTGCTTCGAGTTCGCGGGTAAGAGGTGACGGTGTACGGTCATAGCCCATAACGCGGTCTCCTTTTGTATGGAAATACCGTGCAAGGGCGCTCATCCCAATTCCTCCTATGCCGAGAAAGTAATATGTCATGGCGTTTGATGTTTGATGTTTGGTGTAAGGTGTATGGTGTAAAAACAGCCCGCAAAGGTAATACTTTTTTTTGACATGTGCAAACTTTTGCAAGAAAAAGTGCGTTTTCGCGCACTTTTTCTTGATTTACGAATGTCCGTAAGCGACCATTCACGAATATCCCGACTTAACTTCTTAGGGTTATGGTATGTATGGTTCTGGACCTGTGGGAGATGGCAGCAACGGATCCATTATTGGTTCGGGAACGATGGATACGACTTCCAATTCAGGATTTTCATACGTCTTTTTCATATTCTTTCAGATTTAAATATTAAACATTGTTTTGTTAGTTCATTATTTAGCAGTTTTGCCGGTTACGTCGAATACACGTCCTTCGCGTATGATGAACATGTGTCCGTCGTACAGCACTTTGCGTGTACTATGCAGTTCTTCGCTACCGTTAGCACCTTCGATATCGGTTGGTGTGTTATGACTAACAACGATGAGTGAATAGTGATTATTGTTTCCTTTCTCCATATCCAGCGTAAACGGTGCAGCCGTCAGGTTCCAGATAATCTGTCCGTCGAACGCCAAGAACACTTCTTCCGCGGTATCATCCACGCTCAAGGTATATGTTCCGTTTGCCGGAGCATAGAGTGACAAATCGCAGGTTGCGACATCATTGATGAGCGGTGTATGAACCATACAAAGTTTTGTATTATATGCGGCGCCGAAGATCTGTGCTACTTTCGGAGCATCGGTCATAGTCAGCTTGACAAGGTCTTTACCGATTTGATAGTTATTGGTAGCATCTTCGCTTGCGGAGATATCGAGATAGTCTGTGAAGTCTTCGTTACCGAAGGATAGTTTGATATCCTCCGTTGCCTTCGCTTCAATCCGTGCCGGAGCGTAGTATGGTTTTTTATTATCCTCTCCCATAATCGTGATTTCGTCACTTATAGCCGCTTGGTAGAAGAACGGCGTACCAACGATGAAGTTCGTGTTAGGATCTTTCTTAATATAGGTATAACTCTCCGGATCGAGCACTTGGACATTCACATTCACTGTACCATAAGCGAGTGTCGGGTTACCGATACCGTTCCAGCCGGCATCTGTAGATTGACCTTCACCGGAAACAGCGTACTCATAGACATACTTGCTGTTACCAGCCACAACGTTTGAGCCGGCTTTCATCTTCATACGATAGGTAGTGCGTTCGCCATCGACTGTCATGAGGTAGAAGGTACCCGGAACGAGTGTGCCGCGGAATTTCTTCCAGCCGTACTTACCCTGTGCGCGAATGTCGCCGTGGTAATCCATGATAGCGTAGTTCTGTTCGTTCGTCAGTTTATTGCCGTCGAGGTCGAAGATACCATTGAGTGCGTCAACAGGGAACGGAACGGTGAATGCGTGCCATTGTGAAGAAGTAGCACCTGCACCGAGTGTGATGTCGATATATGCGTCAGCTTGTGCTATGAAGTTGCTTTGGGTAGCGCCTTTCAATTGTCCGGATTTACCTCCCGCCATGGTTGTTTCGATAGTGAATGTGCCCACCACAGTGAGTGTATTATTGAGCGCAACTACGCCGCCTTCTTCGACGGTGAGGTCGCCAATTTGCTTGTCGGCATCCACTGTCAGTGTACCGCCGTCTTTGATAGTTACATCCGTGCCGGCAGTAAGATCAGAAGCATTCACTGTTTCATCCTCAATAACACGGTTTGGCGCTTTTTCGTAGATAGCAAGCGATTTATAGGTAGCTTCTTTGTAACATGAGAATAATTGGTTATTGGATGCATAGTTGAACTGCATTACATTACGATTTTCACTATTTGTTGCAACTATAGAAGCAACTCCTTCTTCAATAGTAATCGTCCACTTTCCGTTGTCATTATTCTCTGTTTGAGAGAGCAAATAGTTTTTGCTACTTGATGCAGCGTAGAGATAACCGTTGCTTGTCTTAATCGCAAACATGTTATCTCCTGCGTCTTCGAGAACAAAGGCAGCCAAAACCGAAGAGCCGCGAATTACGTCCTCACTATGCATTACTTCAACCGCTGCGCGGTTGTTAGTTTTCTGCTCAGCCATAGCATAATATTTACCATCTGTCATCGCCTCAGCAGATGCGATAAGATATTTTGTTCCATCGGTTTTAAGATTAGTAACATCAGTTACCAGAACCCACTTATCATTGGTTGCACGAGCCCATTTTGCGATAACTTTCACATTCGAATTCGGCATAGTGAATTGGCCGTTATCGTCAACAGGTAATACATTATGTTCAGCATCTTCAACAGTCCATCCAGAGAACAAGTAGCCTGGGTTATTCAGGTCATCTATTGTTGCAATAGTTACTTTCTTACCCGAAGGATATGATGTTACAGCCGGTGCAGTACCACTACCACCGAGGACATAAGTTACCGTATAAGTTGGAACTGTACTCCATTTTGCATAGAGTGTAACATCAACATCGGTTGCGAATTCTTCCCCTGCATTATACAATGTACTTGGATCGCTTATTTGATACCATCCCATAAATACTTTGGATATATCTTCATGTGTCGGTTCGGTAGCCGGAATAATAATCTTTCCTTCATCGGTGCGCTCAACTCCCGGAACAGATTCAGCGACACCGCCGTTTGCGTCAAATGTTACGCTGTGCGACAACTCAGCCCACATATACAACTGCGGAATATTCATTGATTGTTGGCCGGTATATGGTTTGAAACGAGGACTACTATTATTGTACAGGATTCTATATCCATTAGCTTCACCTATAATCACATTTCCATTCTCATCGAAAGCAATAGGAGATGTAGCCGCATTGTTGCTCCATGAGAGATTAGAAGTGGTCGTTCCATTGAGGTAGCCTGTATTATCTCCAATAACTTCATACAGCGTCCAAGAATCGGTAGTTCCACCTAATTCAAAGATAGCGGTATTTGTACCCAATGCGTTGGAAGCAATGATTCCGTCACTAATGGTTGATTCTACATTTCCGAGATAACCACTTGTCAACGAGTTTGTTGCAGTCATTCCTTTTTTACTTTCACCGATAACATAATATCTACCTGCAACGAGTTTAGAAGCATTGGTTATCTTAATCCACTCATGGTTCGGGTCAGTAAAATCAGGAAGACCTTCGGTAACGGTTACGGTGCAAGATGCGGTGTAGCCGCCGTCTTCAGTTGTTACTTGGATAACTGCTTCGCCTGTTGCAAGACCGGTAACGACACCTTCTTCGCTTACTGATGCGTAGTCGGAACCGCTGGTAACGCTCCAAGTCACGTTCTTGTTAGAAGCATTTGACGGAACGATCGTTGGAGTGAGTGTAATGGTCTTACCCATCTTAACTGATGCCGTAGCAGGAAGCGTTACGCCGATTACAGAAACAGCTGCTTTGGAAACATAGACAACTCTCTTTGCTTCGTGCGTGGTACTCTCATAGTACTCATATTCCTCAGCGATGACTTTAATCTTGTCGCCATTTTCCACTCCTAATTTATCGAATTTATTTTCTTCGCCATCTTGGTTCAAGCATTTGTAGATATAGATAGTACCTGTTTCGTCAGTCAAATTGAAGTATCCAGCTACTTTAGGTGTGCCTTGTTGCGTTGTCTCAATATCGCTTACTGTTCCTTCCAAGTAGCAGCGTCCACCTTGTTCAGCGATGAACTGAGCAATGGTCTTATTCGGAATTGGGTTAACGGTCAAGCCGGTAACTGTCTCATCGTCTGATTTCTCATTATAAGTAGCAGTTACTGTTACTTCCGTATCGCTTTCGCTGAGTTTGGCAGGATTGTATGTCCAAGTAGCATACGTTGTAACATCTTCCTCGGTAATATTATCATCATAGATAGCGATTACAGACAGACCTGCAGGGTTAAATACTTGACCGTCAATATAGGTCTTCTGTGTTGCATCACCACGAATCTCAATAGATGCAATTGCAGCGGGAGCGGTATAAGCCAGTTGATTCCAAGTCCATCCGCTTGCAGGAGACAATTGCCATGTGTTGTTGTAAGTTTTCCATGGGCAATCAGTCAGCGTGCCGCTTACTTTTCCACCTGCAACCCACTCAGTTGGAACAGCGCTGTTGCTAAAATAAATCTTGACATCTGCATTATCCTTCTGTACATTGAAGACGACACCTTTTCTATTATTCTCACTTTCAGTGTTTGGATAATAATAGATTTCTTTGATAAGAAGATTTGTGAGCGTTACGGTTACATTCGTATTAGCATTTACATCAGCTGCGATGAGGTCTTGCAGGCTTGCAAATACAGCAGGTTTTGTAGCTTGTGAAACGGGGATGATAACCACTGCCTGATCTACAGCGCCTGTTGTTTCAGGAGCAGTCAGTTTGATGTATGCCGCACGTGCATCATTATAAGAGGTGTTTTCGGTGATGGTGTAATCAATGTTCTTGTCATTATCAAGTGAAACGGTTAACCATTCGCCTGTATATGTTTCTGTGCAAGCTGCATCGTTGTAGAGAGCAACGGTTACACCGCTTTTATTGACATTTTTATAAGTCATTGCGATTGTTCCGTTTGCGCCAGTTGCAGCAATATTATTCAAGTTATCAGGATTTGGAGTTGCTTCTGCAGCTGCTGCACAAGTAGTGGAGTAGTTGGAATAAGAACCTGGCTTCAAGTATTTAACTTCAATGGCAGTAAACTTAACTTGTCCATTAGATGCTGTTCCAGAGTTTGCTACATAATAAACAGCCGAAGTACCTGATGCAGAAACGGCAGTAGCGCTTTCTACCACATTGTTATCTGCATCTTCCAGAATACCAGTATTGCTTATGCCATATGCAAATTTAACAGAAGACAATTCTCCAACAGTTGTAGCAATTGTGATTGTAGCAGATTCATTTTGATAGTAACGCCACTCATTACCAGTGGTATAATATTTACCGGTATTAGTTCCACTTGACGCAGTTGCAGTAACATTCTCATCAAGAGTGATAGAGGTATATTTTGTTCCATTTGCCCAAGAATTTGCAGTTGCATAGGAAGCAATGGAAACTGTTGCTGTTTCTTCCGTTGCACCACCATCTGCATAAACAGCATACAGCGTTACGCCTGTTGTATTCAAGAAGGTAAACTCGTCACCTGCGGCATACTCAGGAGCCACATCCGCACTGGAGTAGTTCTCTGTAGCAGTCCATCCGTAGAATGCTTTAGCGCATTTAGCAGCCGTTGTCGGCAGGTTAAACGGAGTTCCAACTGCATAGTCACCGCTCGAAGCGTGTGTACCCTCAATATCAATAAGCGTCAAATGAGCTGTCGGAGCTGCTTCGGTCGTGAAATTAGCTTCTGCGGAGAATGCTCCATCACAATAATCATCTTGAGCATCTGCTGCAAGAGCCTTCACTTGATATGTGTACTGAGTAGATGCTGTCAAACCAGTTGCGTTAAAATAGGTATTGGAGGTCGGTTCTTGATCTACACCATTGAACTTAACCAAATACTTATCAGCATTTGCAACAGCCTCCCATGTCAGTTTTGCACTATTATAAGTAATCTCAGTTGCAGAAACTACAGGAGTACCTAAATCTTCACAAGTCGGAGCAGCACAAGTCGTCATGTATTCCGATGCCGAACCTGCAGAATACTTGTAGAATTTGAAGGTTTGGTTTGCTATATTGCCGCCATTGCTTGTATAACAGCGCCAATCCTGACTGTTGTATATTCCAACATAACGACTAGTGCCAGAGTGTTTCAAATATCCTCCATCAATTGCAAATGTCTTGTTATCATTTGTTCCGACTCTAACGCCATTATTCGTATTTGTGCAATACAACCAACTTTCACTATTTCCATTCGGATAGAATGTATAGCCATCTGTCGAGTTGCCAGAAATATTCCACTTCATATTATCTGCAACATTACTGGTAATTTTACTATTTGCAATAGTTACAGCAGATGCCTCAGGAGCAGAACCAGTTCCATTATCATTGGTCATGGCATAAGTACGACCATTATCTCCCACAATAACAAAAATATCCGATGCACCAAGATCTGTGATTGCAGTCTCACTCCATCCTGACTCACCAGCTCCTTTCGCGAAAACAGCATAGTATATTGTGCCATTGTCAGTTACATTCGGCATTGCGCTTGCAGAAGTATAAACGGTTTTGCCATCAAGGTTTGCGATTTTACCCGTCCAAGGAGCAGTAGCCCAACCGATAAAGGTTGTGCTGGTTGCATCACAAGAAGCCGGAGTATCAAGGAATACCGGTTTTTCGTTTTCATAGACTTGGCTTGTAGATGTTTCTCCATGTACGTTCCATGTAACGGTGTATTGAGGGATAGGCTCGAAGTTAATCGTTATCGTTGTATTGGCAGTTGGTGTTACAGTAAAAGCATTCTCATTCTGACTAACCGTTGCAGAATTAGCGGGACTTACAGTATAAGCCGGATTTGCATAGCGATAGCCGCTCTTAGGACTTGCTGTAATCACACTGCCCTCCAATGAAACTGTACCATACGATTCGTTATTTGATTCAGGAGTTATGGTATAAGTAGGAGCAGCACCACTGGTCCATGTTATTTCAACGCTACTCAAATATATTGCGCCATTATTCGAACGAATACCAACATAAGCGTATTCATCCGTAAATGTAATGGTACCTGTTGCACTAAGAGACCCTACTTTAGTTCCTTGTTTTGTGTTATTATAAAGATCTGTTGCTGCAGTATAAGCAGTATTAGAGCCATAGACATCTACAGTGTTTGTGCCACTTTCCACCGTAATTTTAACAGTTTTCACGACTCCACCTGATGTAGTAGATACGATTCCGGAATTGTTATTCTTAGAGCGTAATTGTATTCCTCCCTTTGCAGTTTTTCCATTATTTCCGGCATAAACCGCATCAGAATTTGGGCCTTCTACTCCAGAAAAATCGGTGTAAGTTGTGTTAGTAGCCGCAAACATAGATGCAGTTAGTTCATCTACGTTATCTGCCCAGACGTTAGTAATGCTTAAGAGACTAAGGATTAACGAGAAAAGTAAGAATTTAGTTTTCATAAGGTATATTGATTTAAATTGGTTATGCAGTGTTTGGGTGCATCCTTGTGAGTCCATACTATAGGAGAACGTTTGCTATAGCATTTCGGGTGCAAAGGTACAACAAATTTTTGATATATGCAAGAAAAAATGAAAAAAAAAAGCGTTTTTTAGCCAACAATCGTCATTTTCTGTGCATTTTTTGCTATAGGGGTTTAACATTTGAGAATTGAGAATTGGCATTTGGGATTTATAATTTGGCATTTGTGATTTGTCATTTGTCATTTGCCATTTCTTATCCCGCTGCGCTCGAACGATCTGCTTCGCACGTTTATTGCGCGGAGCGCAGGGGAAAGAGGTATATGCGAAGAGGAGCACGATAGGGTTATCTTTGGGTTTGATCAGGGTTCTGTCGGGTTAATAACCTAATAATCACCTAATAATATCCTAATAATATCCTAATAATAACCTAATACAAAGGAGCAAAGAACAAAGGACGCTCCAAATTTAATTGAGAATCTATTAATAGTTAAGAATTGACAATTGACAATTGAGAATTGAGAATTGTGATTTGCCATTTGCCATTTGTCATTTGCCATTTGGCATTTGCCATTTGGCATTTGCCATTTGGCATTTGCCATTTGGCATTTGCCATTTGTCATTTGCCATTTGGGAATCAATTAATAACTGAGAATTGATAGTTGAGAATTGAGAATTGACATAATTTTATCCCTTATGCGAAAAAAAATGATAATTTATTTGCGTATATGCAATTTTTGTTGTAATTTTGCAGGCTAAAATGAATTGAGAATTGACAATTGAGAATTGAGAATTAAACATTGAGAGTTGAGAGAATAATAAAACAATAAATATATGGCAACACAAGAAGAAACATTCAAGAAATTAGTCGCACACTGCAAAGAATACGGCTTCGTATTCCCCTCCAGCGAAATCTATGACGGCCTCGGCGCAGTTTATGACTACGGACAAAATGGCGTGGAACTGAAAAATAACATCAAACGCTATTGGTGGGACTCCATGACCCTGCTTCACGAAAATATCGTGGGCATCGACGCAGCAATCTTTATGCACCCAATGACATGGAAAGCCTCGGGACACGTGGACGCATTCAATGACCCATTGATAGATAACCGAGACAGCAAAAAACGATACCGCGCCGATGTGCTCATCGAAGACCAACTTGGCAAGATCGAAGAGAAAATAAACAAAGAAGTCGAGAAAGCAGCCAAACGCTTCGGTGAAAGCTTTGACGAGGCAATGTTCCGCCAAACAAACTCGCGGGTGTTGGAACATCAAGCACACTGGAATGCCTTGCATGAGCGCTATTCGAAAGCAATGAACGCCAACGACCTTGCAGAACTGAAACAAATCATCCTTGACGAGGAAATAGTATGCCCGATCAGCGGCACCCGTAACTGGACAGACGTTCGTCAATTCAACCTGATGTTCCAAACGGAAATGGGTTCAACAGCAGACGGCGCGATGAAGATTTATCTGCGTCCGGAAACCGCCCAAGGTATCTTTGTGAACTATCTGAACGTGCAAAAGACAGGTCGTATGAAGATTCCATTCGGCATTGCACAAATCGGTAAAGCGTTCCGCAACGAGATCGTAGCACGTCAGTTCGTGTTCCGCATGCGCGAGTTCGAACAGATGGAGATGCAGTTCTTCGTTAAGCCGGGCACAGAGATGGAATGGTTCAAGCACTGGAAAGCGTTCCGTCTGAAATGGCATCAAGCCCTTGGTTTGGGAGACGAGAAATATCGCTATCACGACCATGAGAAGTTGGCTCACTATGCAAATGCGGCGACAGATATCGAGTTTTTGATGCCTTTCGGATTCAAGGAAGTGGAAGGTATCCACAGCCGTACGAACTTCGACCTGAGTCAACATGCGAAATACAGCGGCAAGAAGATTGAATACTTCGATCCGGAACTGAACGAGAGCTATACTCCGTATGTGATAGAGACGAGTATCGGTGTGGACCGTATGTTCCTGTCGATCATGTGCGCGGCATACAAAGAAGAGCAGTTGGAAGGCGGCGATACGCGCGTAGTGCTGACCCTGCCGGCCGTATTGGCTCCGGTGAAAGCGTGCGTGATGCCCCTTGTGAAGAAAGACGGTCTGCCCGAAAAAGCCCGCGAGGTAATGGATATGCTGAAGTTCGACTTCAAGACGACTTACGACGAGAAAGACAGTATCGGCAAACGCTATCGCCGTCAAGATGCTATCGGAACGCCGTTCTGCATCACCATCGACCACGATACATTGAGCGACAACTGCGTGACGGTTCGCTACCGCGATACGATGGCTCAAGACCGCGTGAAGATTGAGGATTTGCACGCGCTGATCAGCAAGGCAGTGGATATGAAACAAGTGCTGCGTAAGTTATGTTAGAGGTATTGAAATACACGATTCCGGCGCTGATAGTGCTTATCAGCGTTTGGATTGTGATGCATAAGTTATTCAAAGATGCCGAGCAGAAACGTCAATGGGAACTGCTGAAAGCGGCACAGAAAGAGATTTCTCCGGCACGTCTGCGCGCGTATGAGCGTTTGGCGTTGCTGTTGGAACGGACTCAACCGGAAGCGATGGTGTTGGCACTCAGCGAACGGCTGCAATCGGTTGGCGAGTCGATAGCGGGCATCAGCATCCAAAAGATGCAACAAGAGTTGCTGCAGGCACTGCGATTGGAATACAACCACAACCTGAGTCAGCAGATCTATGTGTCGGACGAGACTTGGGCGAAGATCATCGGTGCGCGCGACGAGATGGCCGCATTTATTGCGTCCGTGGCGATTCAGATACCGAAAGGCTCGACGACGTTGGATTACTCGAATGCGCTGATAACGGCGTACGCGAATAACGGCGAGACGCCTCATCAGGTGGCGCTGGAGGCGCTGAAGACAGAAGCGAGAGGGATATTGGACAATTGAGAATTGAGAATTGAGAATTGAGAATCAATTTATAATTGAGAATTGAGAATTGAGAATTGAGAATTGACGGTTGGGATTTGAGATTTAAGATTTTGGGCATATTGACATTCGTGATCGGGTTGGCAGCTTGTCAGCCGGATACGACATGCCGCCAATCCATCAATATCGCTTGCGGTGTGATACTGCAAGGCACCGCTATTGACTCCGTCGGGGAAATGACGGAATTCACTTCGTGGGACTCCGTAAGCGTTCAAGGAGTGAAGAATGACTCCATATTATATAATAACGCGTATATGGTGTCTCGTTTGCTTCTGCCGCTACACGTCGATACGAACCTGACCGCCTATACGATTCTTTGGCACGAGGACACTGATACGCTGTATATCCGGCACACAAATACGATGAAGTTCATCTCGATGGCCTGCGGCTGCGCCATCTATCATGTGATAGACTCGGTGTGGTATAGCGGCTCACGCATCGACTCGGTGAAGATAGTCAATAGCACCGTTGAGGCTGTGGCTCAAGATAATATACGCGTCTATGTGACGACCTTATAATGACCATTCGCAGCGGCATAGTATTGATGGCAGTGATGTGTTGCATGGCGGCACAAGCACAAGAAGCAGATTCGTTAGTGGTACAACACGATACAACCTCTATCGATACCGTCGCGCCCGCACAACCCGCCAAACAACTGAAACCGCTTGTCAAACGCCACAAAGACGGTACACGAGTCTATCCCGATTCGGCGATTTATCAAGGTATCGACCTGAAGTTAGACCTCGCCAATACCATCATCGAAGCCGCCGTGTCCAAAGGTAAGATACTCAGTTTCGAGATGGCAATGAATGTCCGCCTCAAACAACGCTACTTTCCGACCTTTGAAGCAGGTTACGCCCGCGCCGATACAGAGGCAGACGGCGGTCATCACAACGGTGAAGGCGGATTCTTCCGCGTGGGATTAGATATCAACCCGCTGAAGAAACACCCCGAACGCCCGAGTTGCCTGTTGGTCGGCGTGCGTGTGGGAACAGCTTTGCAGCACTTCGATTTGACGAATGTAACATATAATACGGGCTATTGGGGCGTTGTGCGAAAGGATTTTACAGACCAGTTCGGCGCAGATTGCTGGGGCGAGATTGTAGCGGGAGTACAAGTTCAGATATGGGAAGGCCTGCAAATGGGCTGGTACGCACGGATGAAGATATTGTTCACGCGCACAGTGAGCGATGGCAAAGTGATGCCCTATTATATTCCGGGTTTTGGCTACCGCGATGAATCCAATTGGGGATTCAATTACTATATCGGGTATAAGTTTTAATCAGCAGAGGTCTGCAGAAACATAAAATTATAACAATTGTGCGAAAAAATCGCACTTTTTTTGCCTATGTGCAAAATTTGTAGTACCTTTGGACGCCGCCTTGCTTCGCGATTTCCCCGAACTTACGTTCTTATCTCACTTCGTTCGAACGATTACTACGCACTGTCGTGCAAACAACAAGTTTTTTTACCAAAAAAACTATTTTATGCAAGCATAATAATTTTTTTCCGCTAAAAACTTGCAAGTTTCGAAAATTTGTTGTAATTTTGCGCAATTATTGTGAATCTAACAAATCTATATATTAACTTAAATTAATTCCATTATGAAAAACAGTATCGACTTAATGAACAAGGCCGCCAACAACATCCGTATTCTGGCCGCCGCAATGGTAGAAAAAGCAAAAAGTGGTCACCCGGGCGGTGCTCTTGGTGGTTCGGATTTTGTGAATGTACTATTCTCGGAGTATCTTCGTTACGACCCCGAAAACCCGAGTTGGGAAGCCCGCGACCGTTTCTTCCTTGATCCGGGTCATATGGCGCCAATGCTTTACAGCCAATTATGTCTTGCCGGCAAGTTCAGTTTGGATGAGTTGCAGACCCTTCGTCAATGGGGCAGCGTTGTTCCTGGTCACCCCGAGCGCGACGTAGCACGTGGCATTGAGAACACTTCGGGACCTCTTGGTCAAGGACATGTGTTCGCCGTTGGCGCAGCGATTGCCGCCAAATGGTTCAATAACCGTGTGGGCGAGATGCATAACCCGAATATCTATGCGTTTATCTCCGACGGCGGCGTGCAAGAAGAGATTTCCCAAGGCGCAGGACGTTTGGCAGGACACCTCGGATTGGATAACTTGATTATGTTCTACGACTCGAACGGGATTCAGCTGTCCACGACCTGCAAAGAAGTTGACACCGAGGATGTAGCCAAGAAATATGAGGCGTGGGGCTGGTATGTACAGGAAATCCCGGGCAACGATGCTGCCGCCATCCGCGGTGCACTGGACAAAGCACTTGCCGAGAAGAACCGTCCGAGCCTGATTATTGGTCATACGGCAATGGGTAAAGGCGCCGTTACAGCAGATGGCACTTCCTTCGAAGGCAAATGCTCGACACACGGCCAACCGCTGTCGAAATCCGGCGCTTCGTTCGAAAAGACCATGGAGAACCTTGGCGGCGATCCGACGAATCCGTTCCAGATATTCCCGGAAGTAAAAGCATTATACGACAACCGCGCGGCAGAGTTGCGCGAGATGGCGAATGCGTATTATGTTAAGTATCGTGCATGGAAGCAGGCTAATCCCGTAACCGCAGCAGAGTATGAGGCATACATGAGCGGTGAAGTACCGTGCATCGACTGGAGCCTCGTTCAACAGAAAGCCGGCGACTCGACCCGCGGTGCCAGCGCAACGGTATTGAGCTTCCTCGCAGAGAATGTGGGTAATATGATTGTAAGCTCAGCAGACTTGAGCAACAGCGATAAGACAGACGGATTCCTGAAGAAAACACACGCCTTCACACGCGGTGACTTCAGCGGACAATTCCTGCAAGCCGGTGTGAGCGAATTGACGATGGCTTGCGTATGCATCGGAATGGCATTGCACGGAGGAATTATCCCAGCTTGCGGTACATTCTTCGTGTTCAGCGATTATATGAAGCCCGCAGTTCGTATGGCTGCCCTTATGGAAGTTCCTGTTATTTTCATTTGGAGCCACGATGCGTTCCGTGTCGGCGAAGACGGTCCTACTCACGAACCGGTTGAGCAGGAAGCACAAATCCGTCTCATGGAGAAACTGCATAACCACAGCGGCAAACCGAGTATGTTAGTTCTGCGTCCGGCAGATAGCGAAGAGACGACATTGGCATGGCGTGCTGCCATAGAGAATACAGAAACTCCGAGTGCGCTCATTCTCAGCCGTCAGGATATCGCTGCTGTACCAAATGTGAACCTTGCAGGCTTCCGTAAAGGTGCATATATTGTGAGCAAAGACGAGAATCCTCAAGTGGTAATGCTTGCATCGGGTTCTGAGGTTTCCACCCTACTCGCCGGAGCAGAGTTGTTACGCAAAGAAGGCGTTCGTTTGCAAGTAGTGAGCGTTCCGAGTGAAGGTCGTTTCCGCGAGCAACCGCAAGAGTATCAAGACGAAGTACTGCCGAAAGGCGTTAAACGCTTTGGTATGACAGCCGGATTGCCATGCACGCTGCAAGGACTGGTTGGCGATAACGGCGCCATCTGGGGACTTGAGAGTTTCGGTTTCAGCGCTCCGTACAAAGTGTTGGACGAAAAACTCGGCTTCACGGCACAGAACGTGTATGAGCAGGTGAAGAAGTTGCTGTAAGAAAACTACAGATAATTTTGCCATACAACTCTTTGAAGGAAAGCGTGTCCGCATCGTGTGGGATGCCGAGCAAGAAAAGTACTATTTCTCTGTAGTAGATATAGTACAAGTGTTAACGGATAGTGCGGATGGACGCAAGTATTGGAACAAACTGAAAGAGCGTCTAAAGAAAGAGGGAAATGAGTTGGTGACAAATTGTCACCAACTGAAATTGCTTTCTTCAGACGGTAAAAAATACAAAACGGATGTGGCTGATTTACAAGGTATTTTCCGTCTCATTCAGTCTATTCCCTCCAAAAAAGCCGAGCCTGTCAAACAGTGGTTGGCCAAGTTAGGCGAGCAACGTATAGATCAGATGATTGATCCGGAGCTGACCTTCCAAATGGCAGTGGAGGACTATCGCCGCCAAGGTTATTCCGATAAATGGATTAACGAAAGGATGCGCTCCATCGAAATGCGCAAAGAGTTGACGGACATAAGACGTCAAGTCAAGTACAAAACAACAATATAACTGCTTTAAGAATGGGTGTGACAAACTTTTTGCGCACCCTTCTTTTTTATATATTTCCCTTGTCTTAAATAAATGCTCAATATATGCTGAATATATGCTGAATGTATGCTCAATATATGCTTTCCGATACATTACAACAACATTAACAGGATATTAAGCTGCAGAAATCGTTTCAAAAGATACGAACAAAATCGCAGTCCGGCATATTTTTATAGCACTATATGAGCATTTTTTGTATAATTTTATACAAATACTTGCATATGTCAAAAAAAAGTAGTAATTTTGCAAGCTAAATTGTTTTAAAGTATGGAATATAATTTTTCAGAGATTGAGAAAAAGTGGCAAAAGGAATGGGAAGAAAAAGGAGTTTATACCGTTTCGAATGAATCCAAGAAGCCGCATTACTATGTGTTGGACATGTTCCCTTATCCTTCGGGAGCGGGTCTGCACGTCGGTCACCCGTTAGGCTACATCGCCAGCGATATATACAGCCGCTACAAACGTCTGCAGGGATTTAATGTATTACACCCGATGGGCTTTGATGCTTACGGCCTGCCGGCAGAGCAATATGCCATCCAAACAGGACAACACCCCGAAGTAACGACCAATAAGAATATCAAGCGTTATATCGAGCAACTGCGCAAGATCGGTTTCTGCTACGATTGGAATCGCGAAGTGCGCACCTGCGACCCGAAGTTCTACAAATGGACACAATGGGCATTCCTTCAGATGTTCAACTCATACTACGATACGACTCTGCAAAAGGCTCGTCCGATATCGGAATTGATTGCTAAATGGGAGGAGAACGACCCGACATGGGCGACATTGAGCGAGAAAGAACAACAAGAACGTCTGATGAACTATCGTATTGCGTATCTAAGCGACACGAAAGTAAACTGGTGTCCGCAACTTGGCACCGTATTGGCAAATGACGAAGTGAGCGAAGGACTGAGTGTGCGGGGCGGTTATCCGGTAGAGCAACGGGTAATGCGGCAATGGAGTCTTCGCGTGAGTGCCTATGCGAGCCGTCTGTTGGAGGGATTGGACCGCGTAGATTGGACGGAAAGCCTGAAAGAGACCCAACGTAACTGGATAGGCCGCAGCGAAGGCGCAGAGATGAACTTTTATGTACGAAGGACAGATATACGAAGTACGAAGGATGGGGATAAGGACGATTTTCCCATGACTATCTTCACCACTCGGGCTGATACGGTATTTGGTGTGACGTTTATGGTTCTTGCGCCAGAAAGCGAATATGTGCAACGTGTTGTTACAGCAGAGCAACGCGCCGAAGTGGACGCCTATCTGGCTCGCTGCAAGAACCGTACAGAGCGCGAACGCATATCAGATCGCCGTGTAACCGGCGTATTCACAGGCAGTTATGCTATCAATCCATTGACACAAGGCGAGATACCCATTTATATATCCGATTATGTGCTGGCAGGCTACGGGACAGGTGCGATTATGGCAGTTCCTGCTCATGACAGCCGCGATTACGCTTTCGCAAAGCACTTCAATCTGCCGATTATTCCGCTGATCGAAGGAGCTGATGTATCGGAAAACAGTTTCGATGCCAAGGAAGGCAAGATGATGAATTCCGGCTTCCTTAACGGTATGGAAGTGAAAGATGCTATTCAGGCGATGAAGGAATATATCACGAATACAGGCATAGGGCATGTAAAGGTCAATTACCGTTTGCGCGATGCGATCTTCAGCCGTCAGCGTTATTGGGGCGAGCCGTTCCCGATTTACTACAAGGACGGCATGCCTTATACCCTGCCGGAAGAGTGTCTGCCGCTCGAACTGCCGGAGGTGTCGGACTTCAAGCCCACCGAGACAGGCGAACCGCCGTTGGGCAATGCCGCTATCTGGGCATGGGACGAGAAGAACCGCAAAGTGGTAGATAAATCGCTGATTGACAACAAGACCGTCTTCCCCCTGGAACTCTGCACGATGCCTGGTTTCGCAGGTTCGTCGGCATACTACCTGCGTTACATGGACCCGCACAACGACAAAGCGCTTGTCGATAAGGACGTGAACGCTTACTGGCGTCAAGTGGACCTCTATCTCGGCGGTTCCGAGCACGCCACGGGACACTTGATTTACAGCCGTTTCTGGAACAAGTTTCTTTACGACCTCGGCTATATCTGCGAGGACGAACCGTTCAAGAAACTCATCAACCAAGGTATGATTCAAGGCCGTTCGAACTTCGTCTATCGCTATATAGGCGAAGGCGCGACGGGCAACCTCTATATCAGCTACAACCTCATCGAGACCCCCGAATACAAGGGCAAAGTGCAGCCTATTCACGTGAATGTGAATATCGTCAACAACGACGTGCTGGACATCAACGCCTTCCGCGCATGGATGCCGGAGTTCAAGAACGCCGAGTTCGTTTTTGCGGACGGCACATCGTCCGAGTTGACGGGCTACACTGCCGGTGCCAAGCAATATATCTGCGGTTGGGCGGTTGAGAAGATGAGTAAGTCGATGTTCAACGTGGTCAATCCCGATGACGTGATTGCCAAGTTCGGCGCCGATACGCTGCGTCTGTATGAGATGTTCCTCGGTCCGCTGGAGATGTCCAAACCGTGGGACACCAACGGTATCGACGGCGTGCACCGTTTCCTCAAACGTCTCTGGAACATGTACGAGAATATCACGGACGAGGAACCGACCAAAGAAGAGCTGCGCTCACTGCACAAACTGATAAAGAAAGTGACATGGGATATTGAGAACTTCTCGTTCAACACCTCCATTCCGGCATTCATGATTGCTGTAAACGAACTTGGCAAGTGCAATAAACGTGCTGTTTTGGAAACGATAGCAGTGCTGATTGCTCCGTTTGCTCCGCATATTGCCGAGGAAGCTTGGCATCGTTGCGGACATGACACGAGTGTTTGTGATGCGCAATGGCCAGAGTGCAACGAAGCGTATATAGTAGAGGACACGCAGAAATATCCTGTGCAGTTCAACGGCAAAGTGCGTTTCACGCTCTCTCTGCCGAAGACAATGTCTAAAGAGGATGTAGAGAAAACGGTTATGTCTGACGAGCAAACGATGAAGTATCTGGCAGGCAATGCGCCAAAGAAGGTGATTGTTGTGCCGGGACGAATAGTGAATATTGTGATGTAAAAACAGGCATTTATGGCAAAGAAGGCAGACATAGAAAACCCGTACATTCCGGAGTTTGAAAAGTATCTTCGAACTCCGGAGCCATCTGTGCGCGAGCGTGCAGACTATTGGCGTACGGCTATCGGTCTGCAAGCCGTTGATCAACTGACCGTTTCTGATTTCCTCAAGCAAACCGCCCAAGAGCATATAGAGGGGCAGATTAGTGCTGACGAGGCGGAACAAAGGATTAAAGCATACTACCAGGCGAAAGAAATCCGTTTGCCGGATGATGATGAGAAAGAGGAAGCGGATAAAGTAGCAATGAATATCACTAAGTTACTTAGTGAGCAGTCGTTCACGTTCAGCGTAGCAGGTTTGGCGTCCATCCATCGGCAGATATTCAAAGGCGTCTTCAAGCACGCAGGGCAGTTCCGAGACTACGACATAACCAAAAAAGAATGGGTATTGGACGGCGACACGGTGCTTTATGCCAGTTGTACACAGTTGCAAGCAACGCTGGAGTATGATTTGGAGCAAGAAAAGCAGTTTGACTACTCCAACCTCGCGCTTCCCGATGCTATTCGACATATTGCTGCTTTCGTGGCGAATATATGGCAAATCCACCCCTTCCGCGAAGGCAACACACGTACTACCGCTGTTTTTACTATCAAGTATCTACGTTCGATAGGATTCCGGAATATAGATAATACGCTCTTTGAGCAACACTCATGGTTCTTCAGAAACGCGCTCGTGCGCGCCAATTATAAGAACGCGCGACTTGGTGTCAATAACTCACCGCAATACTTGGAGCGTTTCTTCCGTAACCTGCTGCTGGGCGAACAAATGCCGCTGCATAACAGAGATTTGCATATATCAAACAAGGACGTTCAAAGCGCGGAGACCGAACAAGTTCAGGATAAGTACAGGACAAGTTCGGGACAAGCACAGGACAAGTTCGGGACAAGCGACCTAATAAGCACTGGAAATCAGCTATATACGGAAGACGAGAACACAATTCGTCTGGTTCAGGCTATGAGGGAAGAGAAACTATCTATTAAGGAAATAATGACGGCTATAGGGCTTAAAGGTAGAGATAATTTCTTGAATTTATATCTCAATCCCGCCATAGAAAACGGCTTTGTGCGGCTGCTTTATCCCGATAGTCCTCGCCACCCTCGCCAGAAATACCTGCTGACGATAAAAGGAATGATGCTGTTAAATCAGTTATCGAACAAATAACCTCAAATATGAGATTACTAAACAACAGATAAAACCAATATATTGATTAAAAGAAGCGTTTGCTTTACTCTTTGCTTAAAAAACTAGGAATCTTTCGAAACGGGAGTTTTGCAAATAGGCTTCGGGACGATAAATGGGGCTGTTTTTGCCCCCTTTATCATTCTAAATATTAACTATCGGTAATTTTTACTCTGCCAGATTGACGGCGTAGTAGCGGATGCGGCCTTGTGGCGTGCAGCCGGTGATGAAAAGGACGCGGTCATGCTCGGAGGCGGAGTTGGCACGGCGGACGATGTCGTCAAGGTCTTCCTCGGTGCGCACGGAACGGTTGTTGACTTTCAGGATGATGAAGTCCGCCGGTACACCGGCACTCTTCAGTTTGCCCGCTTTGAGGGACTTGATCTGCAAGCCGTAGTTGATACCCAGGCGCTCTTTCTGCGCATCGGTCAGTTCGGAGAAGGTAGCACCCAGAACGGACGCTTTGTCTTCGGCGGAGATAACACCCGTACCGCCATCACGGTTGGTGAGCGTCGCTTGAACGGTCAGCGTCATGCCGTCGCGGAGCAGCGTCACACTCACTACATCACCCGGACGGTGACGACCTATATGTTCCTGCAGGTCGGTGCCGGTCTTGACAGCCGCATCGTCAACACGCGTAATCACATCGCCGCTCTTGATGCCTGCTTTCTCTGCCGCGCCGTCCGGCACTACGCGTTCCACGTATGCCCCTTGGAGAGTGGTCAGGTTTTTCTCTTTCTTCAGTTCGGAAGTGATCTCACGCATCTGCACGCCGAGGATAGCGCGCTGTACGACACCGTATTGGCGGATGTCGCTCACCACTTTCTGCACGATACTTGTCGGCACAGCAAAACTATAGCCCGAATACGAACCTGTCTGCGATGCGATGGCGGTATTGATGCCCACCAACTCACCGCGCGTGTTAACCAGCGCACCGCCGGAGTTGCCGGGGTTGACAGCCGCGTCGGTCTGGATGAACGACTCAATCTTCATTTCGGCGTTGAGGATATTGATGTTACGCGCCTTGGCGGATACGATACCCGCCGTGACGGTCGAAGTGAGGTTGAACGGATTGCCGACTGCCAGCACCCATTCGCCGACGCGCAGGTCATCGGAGTTGCCCATCAGGATTACCGGCAGCCCTGTCTCTTCGATTTTCAGGAGCGCAATATCCGTGTTCGGGTCAGTGCCGACCAGCGTAGCCGTGTACTCGCGTTTGTCGTTGAGGACAACCTGAATCTGGTCCGCACGGTCGATGACATGATTGTTGGTGACGATATAACCGTCCTCGGAGATGATGACACCCGAACCGGACGCCTGCTGCGCCGGCATCTCTCGTTGCTGTCCCGGACGGCCGAAGAAGAACTCAAAGAGGTCCATCTGCTGCGAGGAGACCTGGTTGCGGTACGTGGTCTTGACGTGTACCACGGCATTGACGGACAGCTCGGCAGCCTGTGTAAAATCCGTCTCGCCTGCCTGTGGCAGAGATGCAAAACGGCTGTAAGCGACAGGGATTCCTGTGGAATCACTTGTGATTTGTGATTTGTAATTGGTGAATTGAAATTGCGGATTGCTGTATTTCAAGACAGCGAGTGTTGTTGCGGCGCTGACGGCTGCAACGAGCAGCACGATGCCTAAAAATCTAAATATCTTTTTCATAGTGTCGTAAATTAAAATTTGCAGAAAGAGTATTACAAACTCCG
>Ga0247611_10001591_pt1 | contig 40026 bp, 44 predicted proteins | sample 177DNAGHGhighgp2_FD_192422 | JGI IMG/M metagenome (GOLD analysis project Ga0247611, IMG submission 192422) | Sheep rumen microbial communities from Palmerston North, Manawatu-Wanganui, New Zealand - 1770 DNA GHGhigh gp2 | ecosystem: Host-associated > Mammals > Digestive system > Stomach > Rumen... | reverse complement strand
TGGCATACTTGAATAAGTTCGGTCAGAACGATGACTATCGGCGTGAAGAACTAATCCGCATCATCGAACACTCTGTGGAGAGATTGACTTTACAGGAACTTGAGGCACTGTACTACGATATGTCTACAAAATCCTATATTAACGACTGAAAAGTCATACAGCTTCAGAGCAAACTTTGTTGAGTATCTCTGGTTCCTCCTCCAGCAATTTCGTCAGTAGTGTTTTGTTGAAACGCCAGCGGTTTCCTGCACGATAGGCTATGTCTCGTTCCTGAAGGATACCAGAATTCATGATGTTTTGGGCCTTAGTGATTCCACAGCCTAGGAACTCGGCGAGTCCGTTGATACCTTTGATGAGTTCTCGTGGTTCATCATCACGGGGTGTCAGATTGGCAGTGTCCAATTCATACTCGCTGAGAAGCAATTCTAACATTTCTTTCTACATGCATACGTTTTCGTACATGCTTGTTAAAAGTTTCTTCATGATTTCCGTTTGGTCTTTGATAATTCTCGTTGTTTTCATTGTCGTACAATTTTGTTGTTTTATAAATTGTACTCAGATTATTTTATGTTTTCTATTTGAGGATTTTGTTAAATCGTATACGTAAAGTGTTTTTATAAACCATAAAAATGATGGGGAAAGAGGTGTTAATAAAAATTAACACTTAGTGGGTGGACAAATACAAATCATCGAAGTAGAATTATAAAAGTATAAATGAATCAAGAAGAAATGAATAATGATTATCGCAAGCTTTTTGAGGTGAATAATAGTAGCTCGGGGGCTGTTCAAAAAGAGATTGAAAGTATAGAGCAATCAATCTCTGTCACTCAGGTTCAGCAGGTAGAGAATGCCTATGACGATTGTATTGGCATTATTATGCCAAACCACAAACTATTTGGTCAACTAACCATATCGAAGGTTGAGTCGATGCTCTGTATAGGTCAGCCAAATGTGAAGCGATTAATGACAAAAATGTCCAAACAGGGTGCAAGGCCAGCCCGTATATATAAAATGTTGTTAGACTTGGAGTCTAGTTATTTATATATGCTCCGTTATATGTTTTCTATTACTCGCTATAGCTGTGGTTACAGTCGTAAGTACAACGAAAACGTAAAGAAACTGATAAACGAGGTCAAGAATGGCTACGACGATATTATTTGTATTGGTATGTATAAACTTTGCAAGCACTGTCAATTCGATTACATTATGGTGGTAGACTTACTTGACTATGGTAAAATGGCATTTTTGACTAATATCAAAAATTGTAATTACAATAAATTGGAGAACTTGCCTAGCGGTATTGATTTGGATCCGTTGAATTGTTACTCTATACTTGAAAATGCAATTGAGATTAATTATACCCAGGAACTTACCTCAAAGTACAATGAGTTGTGTGTTCGTCGTAAATCAGATATTGATTGTTTGTCGTACACATGGTATAATTATACTAATAAAGATGAAGCGATGACATTGTTTAAAGAACAAATTAAGACAATCCGCATAGATGCTGTGAATTCATCACGAGGTATTTCTTTGCTTCGATTATTCGAAGAGAGAATGGCAATAGCAGAGCCAGGGAAATCTCTTTCTGAATTATCAGTTAAGACGAATTCAAACTTTATATGTGTTAGAATTAACATTAGCCGAGTAAAAAGTGCTAATAAGTTATTATGTAGACTTCACCAAAGGCTGATTAAATGTCCGTGGTACATGTGGTCTGAATCTAATAATCTTGAGACCTATTGCTTAGCCGTTTTTTATAAGAAGGGCATATCTAGCATCAAAGATTACGAAAAATGTGAAGCGGTGATATTATCATTTGTCTCGGAGGGGGGCGTGGATTGTTTGAACTGTGCAATAGAGGATTTGTTCCCTAATGTCATTTCTGTGGAGAGTATTTACGTACCAGCATACGGGCCAATGAGGGTTAATCTCGAATATAATTCTACCAACTCAGAATATTGTTGTTTTGAGCGTTTTAATCCTCATGTGCTTAAAATAATCAACCGCGAGCATTTATTGTGTGGTAAGAACAGGCTCCACCAGCAGCTTATATCAAATGACGAGGATGGAGATAGCCTTGACAGTATTTTAGATGGGCTTGTTAACACAAGTATAATAGAAGATAAAGTTGATATTGGTAACGTAGAGGTAACATTAACAAATATGCTATCTGCACTTGGGGATATACTAAGTAATGAGAAGCGACGGGAGATAGATACAGAACAACAAGTTGAGAGTATCCCCGAAGCCTTTTTTACCGAGATCCTAACCGAATACAATAATGCGGTTCCAAATAATGAACTCAACGAAGAGCGTATTTCTAAAAGTAAGAGTAAATGCGGCCTGCCAACTGTAATCAAAAAAGTCAATTATTCATGTATTGACGGAACTGCAATAATACTGTTGAATGGAAATTGGTGTATTTCACTTAATTATTCTAGTTATATGACAGAGTATCAGAAAAACGCCCTATCGGGTTCATTTGTAAAAACAAAATGGGGTGAGACTAAAACATACCGTTGGCGTTATACGTTCACTGGGAACTCTCCACCTGGTGGTTTTAATCTACTAATATCGATAATATAGTAGCTATTTTATTGTGTCATGTTGTTGCTCACAGATGCATATATCTCTGGGCAGGCACTGATATGCCTATTATTCTGCACATTTGAATATCAGTTATAATAATATCGATAAAAATAGTTTTTCGGACGTATTTTCTTCGTACGTCCGTTTCATTATTATATAGAAGAGAATCATATATTAAGTGTCATATATGATTAACTTTATGAATCAACAGAATCTAATTCTCCATTATCATTGGTATTTGGAATGGGAGTGGTCTATATCATTTTTGCAGTCATGCCGTTTAGAACTTTACTGATAGATTCAAACTGTTCGTCAAGTTTACTATTGGAAACGTGATTATTGAAATTAATTTTTGCTATTAGCCTGTCAACTTTTATTTTATCTATTTGTGACATTCCCTCAGCCCATGCATCTATATGCTCAGTCACATCATGTGCTTGCGTAATGACATTTGATGATTGTTTAATATTGTTAGTAATATCTTCAACAGTGTCATTAACGTGCTGGTACGATTCTTTGTAATCACTCCGGGTGTACTTATAATCAGTTAAACCAAACTCAGACATATATCTTCTCGCAGAACGTTTACTACATCGCCACCACTTCATTATTGCTTCCTTTTTCTCGGCCTGTGTCATGTCATCATCAAAGCATTTGATAAGGTCATCAGCACACTCTGGCTTTTTCTTAGTTGACTGCCGTGTTCGCTTGATTTCGGGACAATAAGCGAAGCCGTACTGCACAGCAATCTGTTCAAAGTATGAGATATCTATCTCATAGATTCTTGGTAATATCTACCATAAGTCTTTAATCTGTATAAGCCAGTTTTCACATTCATAAGCGCGGAAATAGAAAAACATAGTATGCAAGCAGCTGAAAATAATATGTTCCTATGTTAAGGAGCTAACATCATATTTTGCAAATAGCATTGCAAGTATGATGTCATTGATGATATTGAAACGCTGTAACTAATATTGCAGATGGTTTTTGCCTAAAACAAATGATTGATGAGTTGCATTCTGAATAATATCGGCTAATGTGATACTTTTAGCGGACGTGAGATGAAAGTGACTTGCTCGATTAAATCCGTTGTGAATAACGACTGGGTAATCTTCAATGAGTGACTTGTCTATCATCGACATAAGGGAATCTTTTCCAAACTCTCTATCATCACGGTGCCACCATTTATGATAAATTTCCTTTGGTTTTTTCTACGCATCTAACATATCCAGAACGAATAAGTTCATCTGTTCGCGGTTCGTTATTGATGCTCGCTCGCTTCGTCCTTTCAGACATTTCAGTAATAAATCCTTAATAATCATTTCTTTTATCTGATGTATATTTTAAATAGTCCGTTAATATTGGACTTCTAATATATATATCTGCGTTTTCAAATAAAGTTTTCCATTTTCTCCATATGTGGCAAAAAATGTGGCCAGTAATGTGGCCAAGCAATGTGGCCAAATTAAATTGTCTTAATATCTTAAGATAATTTGAAAGTGCCCCCCAAGAGGGGCACCTATTCAAATTAGAAAAATCTTCCGCCACATCACAGCCCACCATACAAGTGGGCTGTGATGTGGCGGAAGATTTCACCCATCCTACTCAAAGCTTCAACCTCTCCCACCGATATCCGTCAAAAAGAGTGCAACTTCAATCGTCACACTCAAAATATACATCTTACAAAAAATGATTACTAATAGAATCGCTATATTTATCTCTTGCAGTTTCCTTACAGGAAGCTAACGACCGTTAATCTAACGTGATTTATCCTGTATTAACCTAATTTCCATTTGAGAAATGTGCGATTGACATAAAAGTATATTAACTTTGTACTGGTTAATTTTATTAAAATGAAAAAAGTAGTCGCATATTATCGAGTTTCCACGGATGATCAGCATCTAGGAATTTCCGCACAAAAGGAAATTGTACGGAGATACTGTGAGTTTAATTCTGCGGAAATAATTTCCGAATACGAAGAGCATGAATCCGGGAAAAAGAACGAACGTCAACAACTAACATTGGCTTTGGCTGAATCCGTGAAGAACAATGCCTACCTTATTGTAGCGAAGATAGACCGTCTAACACGTGTTGCCTACTTTGGTCTGCAACTATGTGAGAAGTATCGTATCATCTTCTGCGACCATCCAGATATGGGTACACTTGAACAGAGTATCTATTTTGGAATGGCTCAGCAAGAGCGTGAGTACATTTCCGTCCGTACGAAACAAGCTCTTGCCGAATTGAAAAAGCGTGGTGTTAAACTTGGAGCACCTAATGCCACTTTCACGGATGCAATGAGAGATAAGTCTCTAAACAAGAGACATCACAATACTATCTCAAGTGATGCGAACAAACGAGCATATGCAGTAGTTAGCGTAATGGACGGAAACTATAGTGAGAAAGCCCGCTACTTGAATTGTAACGGATTTCATACTGCGAAAGGTGGTATCTGGAGAGCACATCAAGTTCAACGGCTTGTAGAATCCTTTCAGCGTGAATCGTGGTCTGACTTAACGGGAGCCGTTACGTCTCCACAATAGTTGAACTATTTTTCTAGGAGCATACCGTTCTTTACATAATAGTTCCGCCACCATTCGACATCTTCTATATAGTGGAAGTACCCATAGTCGAAACCATCAAGCCTGAGGGGGAGTCCTGTGCCTTCCATAACTTTTCTTAGTTGATTCCCGTTATCTATACCAGTCAAACTTACATCGTACCAGTATAATGCTTTTCTGAGATTCTTCTCGCATCCCCATCCATTTTCAAACAGTTGGCCCAGAGCATTTCCGGCATTACAAGTTCCTAGTAGAGCTGCTTTTCGAATCCACTTGTATGCCAACTCCATATCGGGAGACAGTCCTTCAGTACCATCACGATAGAGAATTCCGAGAATAAAAGCGCAGTCGCCAATCTCATCTTCAGCACCAATTTCGTAGTATTCTACTGCTTTTCTAATGTCCCTCTGTACTCCACCTAACCCGCCCATATAGATATCCCCCAGCATTCTATATCCGGATGGATGCTCAAACAGGCCTGCTTTCTCGAAGTTCTTAATTGCTTCTTCAATACGACCGGAGTTCCAACAATTCCTTGCCATTTGATAACTTTTATTTGCTATTTGAACTTCTTGAAATAGTCTGTCTTCATTATCCGAGTGATAACTGGTAAGACGATAGTTCGCCCATCTCCGAATTTCACGAAGTTTCTCTTGTAGGTTTGGGTCTGAAGTATAATTCGGGTTGATGCATCCGAGCAACTTAATATAGTCAAGAGCATTAGTTCCGTTGAAGCCGAGTAAATGACATCCAGCAGAGAATAGTTCTTCATTTAGTTCTAGGACCATTCTTCGTATTTGTCTTTCGTAGTCAGAATATGAATTCCAATCATCGGGATCTTCTGACAACCACGTGATTAAGTCACCATTACCATCAAGTACTTCCATATCTTCTGCTTTTTAAAGGATTTGACATGTTGCAATTATGATATTATAGAAAATATAACGCATAATATCTTTTTCCAAATTCCATGGAAATATTACACGATTTTTGAGATAAAATGCTTTCTTGAGTAATATACAACTTTCCAGTTTAAGTGTACATTGTCATTGATAATCGTGGAATCGACCTCATTATAGCGATACCACCGTAAGAATTCTGATATGTTGCAAATCTGTTCGCTTACATAGACACTGTTACTGTTGCAGGAGAAGAAAATTACGATGTCATCATTGCTATCCGCAGAACTTTTACCATACTCTTCGAACGATGCGGTTCTGACTTGCCAGGGCCGAAGGTGAAAGATTGAGTATAGAATGTACAGAAGTTCATTCTTCCGATTGTTAAATGCCCATACATGATTAGGTGTACATAGAGCAATGAGTCGCTCTTTAATGCTAGCCCGATTCAAGCATTTCAGCCCATCATTTAGATTCGTATTCTTCAGCATATCTCAATAATAGACTATAATACGAATTCATATCAGCGTTGAACTTTACCAATTCCTCATCACGATTGTCTATCTGTAGATAACTTGAGTTGATACCTATCTCAAGGCAATCAATGTTAACAGCCAACGATGGTTCAGATTCTGTCATATGAATGAAATATCCTTGCTTTATAAAAAGTTGCCCTGTTAGATCAATAATAAAGTCCGTCGGCTTTTGCTCTCTATAGTAACTGATACATATATCTGTCAAGTCATCATCCGGCAGGAGGTTGAATACCAAAAGTAAAGAGTCAGATTTCTCTTGCAGTAACTTCGAAGCCAAACTCTCCAATAGAGAAACTTCATCGTAGTTAGGTCTCACCAGGTCCTTCAGGAATGATATATGCTTATCAGAAAGCCAAATGTATATATGACTATATCGCTTCGTAATCATCATAGCACCATCTTCACGTTAGTTGAACTACTACACCTTTACTCTTCAGCCAAAGTTCGAACTCCTTTTTAAGAGAATCAGAAATCGTCAATCCGGATGGCCAAAGGGTAGCAGGGAGTCCGATCACCTTCCCTGCATACTTCTTGGTGAACTCTGAAATATATGGAGCGAACATGTTGTAGTTCGCTTCATTTGCGAAAAGCTCTTGAAACAGAACTATATTTTCGTCTTTTGCTATCTTCATCAGCCAAATATTATTTCCTGAATGAACTCTACTATTACGCTCAAAATCATAGAAACAACAGAAAAAGCAGCCCATATCACAACTGCACCAAAAATCATCAATCCGAGACCCAACCAAAACATAACTGTACTTGTTTTAATGATGCCTACATCCTTTAAAGCGACTCGGCTTTTTCTACTGCAAATATACTGACTATAATTGAAAGTTCAAAAGCTTACATCTAAGTTGGTAGGAGTTCATGGCTCCTTGGTATGAAATACTTCTCCCGTTTCATTTAGAACGTTAATTTTGTATAGATTCCGCTCGATTACTTCACGGTGCTCTATTACAAGTTTGCTGAACTGCTCTTTTGTTAAGTTCTCGAGATTTGGAATATTCTCATCTCCGAGTAATGCTTTGAATCTCTGATTCTTCTGTTCCAGGGTCAATTTACTTTTTCCTCTCATAACTTTTCCGAAAGCTCATTAATTTAACGTCGTCATAATCTGGGTAAGTTCTCTCGAGTGCATCTACAATGTCATCGTAACTGTCACTCATCACTTCAAGTTCTTTGCAGGAGCCGAGATAAGTTCCTATTGGAAAACTTCGGTCTACATAGGAAAAATTTACTTCTTTTATTTTCATATACAGTCGTTATCTATAGACGCAAAGGTAGTCATATTTCTTGAACTAACACAAAAACAAATAGAGCGAGGTACAAGTCCTCGCCCAGATGGTATAAAATGATAGTCTATTCTATAATCGAGACACTTCACTCAACTTTTGCCATACTTTCACCATTGCGTATGTGTCAAGTTCGCAGTACTTCAGCAGAGAATGTCGTGCAGCTTGTCGCTCATCTGGAGCCATATTTTTTATCTTGGGGAAGATGCTCATTGCTTCACCACCATTGTGAACTGAACCGGCTAAGTTGTGATAGTCAAGTTCAGGGTCATCCGGGAACAGAGCCGGAAGCACACTCTTGATGCTGAACGAACCACCCATTGCGGGTACATAGTACCAGCCGGATTGAAACGGCACCAGCAAATCAATGATATGGTCGCGTATGTTAAGCAGATGCTCTGCCAAATCCGGGAAAGACTCTGCAAGTTCAGTCAGACGCGTACATTCGAATGCTTTATTATAAGCCGTTGAGCAAACATCCATTGGAATATCTCGGCACAAACTCTCAGCAATCGATCTTCGTGGGTCTTCACCGGAAACGCCCAAGAATTCTTTGTGCATCAGTTCTCCACCTTCTTCTTCGATATAGTGAAGCGAGTATTGAAAAGGAATCTGCTGATAGGGATGTGTTCCCTGGTATTCAGGAACAACCGGCTGCATAGTTTCGAAGTCGAGAAAGTACAGCGGATAGGAGAGGGTGGACAGGAACTTTGCTATCTCCACCTTATTAATATATGTAGTATTGTTAAGCGAACAGTCAACCTGCATCTGTTGCTTCTCGTTTAGAGTCTCATTCTTCAGTTGCTCAAATGAGATTACCCCTTGCTGATAATACTCTATTTTCTTGCCGAAGTTCATCCGATAGAGACTGAAGACAGATTTCTCAGGAAGATGCTGTGAACAGTACTGCCAGAACGCACAGTCGTATGGCTTGTGACAGTGAATGTCAAAATTTTCATCTGGCTCAACATCTTTCTGTACTAACATCTTCTTTGCTTCAGCAACTTGACTCTCTACTATTGCATATTCCTGTGTGACAGCTTCACTAATATCCTGAATGTTGAACAGTTTATGTATGTCGAGTTCACCATCAAGCACATATTCCGAGTTAATGCAGACGAGGTAAGTTCCTGTCACATTGATTCCGCAATGAGTAAGAATGTACTTCTGGTATGCGACATCTTGGGCATAGACTTCATTATCAGCATCAGTACTACTTTTAACTTCATAAATCGCATACCCAGCGCCCTCTTTCTTCAAGATGTCAACTGCGCAGTAGTTCTCATCATATTTGAATGCAGCTTCACATATAACATCAGTTCCAGAATCGATGAACTTACGAGTGTCTGCAATCATCTTGTTGAGATTGAGTGTTCCATTATCAGAATATGAAGTTACATCAACGAACATACCAAACAGTTCCTTTGCTAGTTCACCGACAGCACTTCCCGCTTGAAAGCGCTGCTGAAGTGCATCGCCGATAATACAGAGTTCCGGCTTATAGGTTCTCAACCACAATGCTTTTGGACATTGCCGGTACAATGTGTAACGGGACTTCGATATGCCGATATGCTTGGGAAATGCCATTAGCTACTCTTTTGTAAGGTCATGTGCTGAAATGACAGCATGGATGTTGCCCCTGGGATAATCGTAACTTGATACGAAATGGAACATTGGTTCGTCCCCACCATAAGGTTCCGTTATCTCAATTAAAGAGTTGTGGGGTACATAATTCAGGATGTCATCGACTGAGAGAATCTCAGATGTCCAGTATGCGCAGAATCCTCTCTGTCTTAGGATGGATGAGAGAATTATCTGGTTGTTGTTCTTTCCCGTCACCACACAAAGTAAATCCTCATAATCATCAGACACTACCCATTCTGCCTTGCACTCATTAAAGAGCTCTTTCCACTCTTCAGTAGTAGGGATTCGCCAGTTACCACCAAGTTTAACTCTGGCTGCATCGTCTTCGATTTGAAGGAAGCTCTCGAAACTGCCTTCTTCAGCATTGTTCTCAACTTCTAGATATGGTCTATCAAGGAGTGCAAATTCGAAGGGCGTACTTCCAATCATATCGTTAGCTGCCCATAGAGTACCGCTTGGAAGATCCAAATCTACATATTCGTAGCCATTATGAGTTGGGTTCTTTTGCTTTTGAGAATCCTTCACATGTCGGTTCACGACAGAAACTTCATCAGTCTTTGATTCTTCTGCCATTAGTTCCGACAGCTTCTCTTTTAGTGGAGCTATTGCCGTCTTCGCAACTTGCAAAACGACAATGTTGTTTTCATTTCTGAGAGTGATGGTGTTCTTCTTTGGGTTGATGAATTCCACTAACCGAATATTCAAGATTGTAGAACGGTCTATTCTCACCAAGTCATGATGTACTTGAAGTTCTTCAACTTTGCTGTAGAACTGTCCGATCTGAAGACGCACTGTTTTATAATTGCAAAATTTGGTATAAATGTCAATGTAATTACCGGAAGCTTTCACATAGAGAACTTCTAATACATTTATCCAATAGCTCTTACTACCATCTTTGATATAAATGCAGTTGTTATTCATAAATTTCTTCACGTTTTTTGCAAAGTTAAAAATTACACACGACCCATGCCAATTTTTTAGATCAATTTGATACCATTTAGCTTATCCTTGGTATAAACAAACTTTTTCTATGTTGTGAACAGAAATAGTACTTGTTTATACCAAGGTTGGCTATGCTTTCGTTACTTCTATTACATTAGCGTATTTCCAATCAACTTCTGGATACTTTCTTGATAAGACCTCAAACATAACCCTTTCACGATCTCTAATGTCCAACCTGTGCCATCTGGTTGAATCTATTTCAAGAGTTTCAATGGTTTTCCCAGAAACATCCCAAAGCGTTACTCTGTTGTTACCTCGATAGCCTTCTCCTCTAAAGGTTACTTTCAAGTAATCACTCATAATAATTTTGTTCTTCTTTAGTTATTCTTTATCCATACACCTTTTTCCCGTTAATGTTAAATTCACGAACTTCAATAACATGTTCTGGACAATATGTTTCTTCTTTCCACTTGTTAATTGCTTCTTGAACACTATTGGCATAGTAAGTTCCGCTACACTCTCCATTCAATGCTCTTCCTTTAACATAATAAGTCATAATAGTATCCTTTATTATTAATCCTACTCCCTTTCAAGCGTTTCAGAATCCTCTTATATAAACAGTATAATGTGTAATCTATATAAAACATTAATCACCAAAATTTGGAAAATAGAAATATATATTTCCCAAACAATAATCCTTGTACCAAGCGTTTACGTGTATCTTATACCCACTAGAATAACCCTGCGAGAATTCCCAAATGTAACCGTCTTTAAATTTTTCAAATGAAAAATCACTTCCAAACCTATCACAAATGCAATAATCTGTTTTATTGCCATTTGTTTTATAGAAAATAGTCGATTCTTCTTCTATGTATATTTTATGATTTTTGGGGAGATCGTTCTTTTCAAACTTGTTCGCTTCCCTATAAATTTTGACAGTTCTTAGTTTCTCAAACCCCAATTCCTTCAACCTTTTCGTTGCTTTTTCTAATGGACTTTCATCAGTATTTGGCTTTGTCATTGTTTCAGCATTATGGATGTCATTTGCTCCTGTAATATGATGGAGGGTATTTAAGACTTGGTCATCATTTTCTATGGTAGAGGATATTGCCATATTATCCATTTGTTGGAGAATTCTATTTGGAGCATTATGCATATTTGTTGTCTGTATATAGTCTTGCTCTAGCATTTTTGCTCTCTCTCCTGCTTGCTTACAGAGTTCGTCAAGCCTGTTTTGAAACCTCTGTAACTGTTCCAATGCTTCATCGGAACAGGCATTGAGATATTTGGTGCACGCCAATAATAAGCGAGGACTATTAAATACATTGTATGGCTCAATGAGAACTCTGTCATTGTCACCACTACTTTCACTATTACCAATATGCGATTTGTCAACCGGAACATCAGTACGGCTATTATAGAACGATGAGTTGTGAGATACATCAATGAAATAAACTCCACATTGAGGTCCACATTCTCTCAAAAATTGTGTGCCGCTCATTTTACTATGGGGAAGATAACCACTCTCAAGTATTACTACGATGTGATTGATGAATCTATCATTACCAGATTGACTCTCCGACTTAATCTGTTCTGAAAGTAAGTCCCACAAAGCATATATCTCTTCTTGTTTTTTATATACTTTGTATAAAGCAGATGGAACAATTTGGCTGATGTCGTTTGCTAAACCAGAATCGGTAGGATCAACAAAATGCACTTTGAGAGAACCTACAGGCAATGACATATAGCAAGCCAAGATAATCGGGTTCAATGTCTCACCAATTTTGCGATATGAGCAATAGCCGTTTTCTTTGGGACAGATCTTAAAATTTGGTGTCTTATTAAAATTTATATAGACAGGTATCTTCCATGTGTTCTCCTGTATTTCTACCTTTTTATATTTTCCAGAATAGACAAAGTCAAGAGTCCTTCGCATTTTTGCTCTATTTGATATGTTCTGGATGAATTCTGTTTCTTGGACCTTATCTAGATAGTTCTCATTAGCGAAAGTGATGGGTATCATCAATGGGTCTGTTTTGCGAACTTTGCTGATGAATTCAAGGAGTTCCCTGTTACATTCGTCAACAATCGCAATATAGCCATCTTCAGAACTGGTGTCAGCATTTTGAAGTTTCTCGATGTATGCTGACATCATCTTGTTATATATCACAAATCCATCCATAATCAATCTCTTTAAAATATAAGAATACCCCAGGACTGACGCTTCTCGACTTATGAAATGCTTCGTTCATCGATTCGTTTGCGTGAACGTAGTCGAGTACAGCTATCCCGGACATAAATTTATTGAGCAGTTCAACGAAGTTCTTCATTTCGTATGACATCATGGTCTTAGTAGAATCAATACTATCGAACTTTGATGGACCAGTTTTCATCACTGCATTCCAAATTCTTCCTTTTATTGGAGTCTTGATATACCGAATTTGTATAAGTTTCTTATTAAAGAAGAAACCGGTTTTCATATCGAAAGCAGATTGATTCTTAGTAAAGTCATAAATCAATTGATATTGGGCTTTGGTAGAGATGTTTTTAGTATCAAGTATTTTACCAGCTCTCCACTTTACATATAGATAATTTTCATTGTCAATGATTCCTTTATCTACCAACTCCTTTTTTAGAGTTTCGTTATTATAAAACCAACCGAACTTCATCTGTTCAGATGTATACTGGTTGAGTTGCTTAATAAAGTCTCCCATTTCGCTACGAGTAACTATCCTGTCTGGCATTGACTCGCTCGCATCTACTTCCGCCCACTCTCTGAGTGAGTCTTTCATTATGAATGCATTCCAAATCCGCCAAGTTAGCGGCTTTTTGATATATTGTACATATACTGTCGTGATACCAAATTTGTATTTCGCAGTATCCATTTCCGACAGGTAATTATCAACTATTAGATGCCATGCACTCGATAAACGTGAAGTCTCTTCTTTCGCAGCTTTCCTTTGCTCTGCTTTAATTCTTTTTTCTTCTTGTTCTTGGAGCTTTCTTTCTTCTTCAGCACGCAACTGTTCTTCTCGCTGAATAATTACATACTGGGGCTCTACGTATTTCCCATCAGGTATATCATTCACTTCTACTGGTGAGAAGAGTTGCTTCATCCCATCTTCACTATTTACTAGTGATGATAACTGAAGTATTGGATCTGTTTCTGCTGCCATAGCCTGAAAATCTTAATAGTTGGAGATGTAGAGAGTATCGCCTTTGAGCTCTGTTTTGTATGTTACCAGCCAGTGCTCACCCATCCAGTTCGTCTGGTTACCAGTACCTTGGTGGATGTTCTGCCAAGCCCCATAGCATCGCTTGCATCTAGCGACAAGATTCGTCTCCATGTAGATCGGTTGAATTACTCCCTGATTGTAGCACATCGGACATATCATGTCATAAGCATAGAAATGACCCGAATGAGAGTCTTTGTAAAGTAAAAGCCCCATATGACCAACATTCTCATTCTTATGTTTAGATTTCCAGATTATACAATATCCACCAAATTCACCGTCAAGCGGCCAAGCTGTCTGTTGACCTTCAGTTTTGTTGATGGTATGAATATTACAATTGAAGGATACTTTGGCTGGTTCGAGTTCTTCCGCAAACAAAAGAGCGGGAAATAATGAAAGACATATGACCACTAGTTTCTTCATGATGAGATTCTACTTTTGAAGTTTCTTGAGTTCAGATTGAGTCTTTAACTTTCTCTAAAACATATCATTTATTGTAAAAACACGATGCAAAGTTATTATTAAAAACTGTATAATAGTAGAAAACTCAATTAATTGGTAGGAACTTCGTGCTCTGAGGTAGGAATTTACGATTACGATGCTTTTACCATATACTTTTCTAAAGATTTTGGTATTACATTTGTATTGCAGGCCGTGACAGAAATGCTTTCATCAATTAACTTAAATACAATATTACCTTCATTTATACTTCTTTCTTTATCCAGTACATATTTCCCCAGAAAAACTATTGCTTCCTCGCCACCTCTCCATAGAGTTGCATCTGGATTCTTAGGGTCAAAACAGGCAAAAATGGCAATCTCTTGTTGTTCAGGATAATAACCTTCCAATGAAGCTAAATTCAAAGAATTTGTAGTTTCAACAGCAAAGCCATCTCCTGTTTTTATATATGATAGTGTTTCATATACAATAGCATGAATTGCAGAAGATTTTTCTCCAGGATTGCAGAGAGTTGATGCAAATCCTTTTATACAAGACCAGTGTCTTTCATCTTCACAGCCAAATAGATAGTTCATTTCTTCTTCCCACCAGCGAAGTTTCACTATGTTACTATGAAGTTCATTCCCCTTTATTAAAAAGAAATCTTTGTTCGAACGATTATTGTTTGGCAACACGGTAGAACTATATTCGTCTTTTCCCACGTTACCAGTTTCTTCTTCCATTTGTTCAATAATGAAGTCCTGATTCTCTTTTTTGTCAAAATAGTCACCCATATCTGATGGTTTTTAGCCATAGCCATTAGGTCCCTATCAGGCGTTTAACTTAAAAACTACACATCCCAACTTTAATATGAAAGAGTATATAGAAAGCGTGGAACCTTCATTGTTGCTAGTTCCATCACTGAGGCCTTCGAACTTGCCCTTACCGAAGAACGAGCAACGAAGACCCCACGCTGTATGTATATAGTTACCCCTGCCATCTATAATATAGCAAGAGCGCATGTACTATACACACGAAGTGGCGTCTATCGTTACTATGCTCTGTCGGTAATTGGAGTGTTCGAAGTTCCAGTAATCAAAACATAGCGTCAACAAACGCTTTTTTCATAAGTACCTCCCGCCGATACCGCCTCCACGGAGTGAGCCATAAAGCGGCAGGTTGTGCATCAGAACGTCATTGAGCGAACTTTTGCACTCACAAATTTAGGTATTTTTTGGAAACCTACCAAACAAATATTAAATAAACCTAATTAATTTATAAACTTTTAAGGATAACATTGATAGTTTATTCGTAAAAAAGAACTATTGGTTATCATTTATAACTTCTGCGGGGCAGTTCGTACCATACAAGAGCAAGTATTTTTAAAATCAAAAAGCATATTATTAACTTTGCATTCATAATTGACGATTACATATAAATCGATGGATAGAATAGAGCAAGAATTAAAACGTTACGAAGTGCTTCATGACAAATATTGGGAGCAGCCCTTTGAGGTGCTGAGAACTCGAGTGCAAGAGATTGAGTCTGAAATTCGCTCTGTTGTTGGCTCAGAGCCAGGATGGATTGATATGACGGCTTTGGACAAGCACAAAGATGAAATTGACATTCTTCTTGAAGACAGAAAGGTCCTTCTAGACTGGATGTTCCAAGAAACTCCGGAAGAAGTTGAGCGGATGCGTGTTGTAAATCAGCGGTCGTTTGATTTGACGAATCGATTACGAGTTAAGATGGCAGATGTAGCAGAGTATTTAGTATGTCGGGAGAGAGATAATTTCGATGATGACTACGAAGTAGAAGGAACTCTCAGGTTTAGCTATAACAATGAAGACTCTGTCCTACCTTACCCTGGTGACGATGTCTATGGAAGTGACTTCACTCTAATGATAAATGTACGAGATTGGCTGAATATCGATAATCGTTCTCATCAACTTGAACTTCTTTGTAGGTATGATGAACCAAGAGAGAGCATCTTGGCATCTGGCAACCTTGATGATGGCCAGAGTTGGATTCATGATATGGCTGGTTGCTTTGATGACATTGTAATATGCCATACAACGATGCTGTTCAATAGGGAGTTCGGCTTTTCTGTGGTTGACTTTCTGCATCTAAACGACTTCTGGAGCGAAGTGCATGTTCGGTATCAGAACTTTGCTACCCAAGATAAGAACTATCGGTACTTCAGAGACAAGTAAAATTAAGTATGAAAAAGTTAGTTGTATTACATAGGGCTGATTCTTTTGATGACCTTCAAGTCCTCGAGCATCTTCAGTCATTGTTAATTGGTGTGAAGATTGTTCCTGTAGAGATTTCTCATCCTTACAAGTCAGTGATGAGGAATTTGCTGAAGTTCTGCTATGACAACAAACCGGATGTAATAGTAGGGCTATCAGATTGTGCACTGTTCGCTCAGCAACTGCACGGATACAAAAAGGTTCTTTTTAACCCTGTTCTTCATGTCAACTGGAGAATGACCACAGTTGAGAGTATGCAGTTCGCTGGTATTACCGACTTTGACAGAGAGCATTCTTACATATTCTTTGTTGATGATGATGCTCAAACCAATTCTTACAACGAATACTCTGAAAATTACAAGAATGTAGTTAAGTACCCCAAGGGTATCGGTATGCAGGCCCAATTAGATGATTATATTCGTCCAACAGTCAGAGCATTGCTCGAAGAAGAGCCCGATAAGAAAAATATTGATGCTGTCAGAACCAATGAACTGTTGGCAGGTATTAGTTGTGGTGGTAGAGCTGGACGTGCAGCACTTATGAAACTCGAAGATGCTTTTGAAAACATTTTGTCAGAAGTTGCTGCCACTTTTTATAGTTCATATAGGGATGTAAAAGATATAGCGAGCGAAGGTTTTAGAAGGGCTACACGAGAATTCGTGTTTGACTGTGAAGAAATGCCTTACGCGAACTATACAAAATTTCTTTTTGGACGGCTATATGATTTTTTTGAAGAAGAAGTGAAGATGAAGAACTTCATGATTGCTGCTAATGAGGGCAGTGAAATGCCCCCGCTAGAAGCAATGACTGAATTGGCTTATTTCTTTACTCATTCTGTAGAGGGAACTTACGAGAACACAGTCACATACGAAGCAGGAACAGTGTGGCTCGAGATATACAAAAAGGACAAAAAGAATCAAGATGCGTTGTCAAAGCAAACTAATTTTTATGATGCTATTCCGTTGCTTGTAGATTACGAAAGACCGGAATTGACTTTGCTTGAGATGGATTTAGATGAGAAGATTAAAATCGCAGTCGAGTCCGCAGACTTTACTACTTCCGCAACCACGAAAGCTCTTTGCTGGGGAATCCACCAGATCTATATCGAGGAAAAATATCATCCCTTGTTTATTGCAGTGAAAGTTCTTGTTAATGACAACAACACCTTGGATGCTTCAGAGAAAGGCATCTTTTTCAATCAGCAAGGTGCTGAAGATGCGATATTAGATTGGACAACAAACAATAGGGAACGTCTGCTATGTTATGTTCTGAGAATAGTTCCCAGAGGCGAACAATTCTTGGATGACTTTGTGAAGGTGGCTCACTATGAAGAGGGGGAACAACTAGTTGATGATATGATGAGCAAAGAGTTCGTATATATGCCGACTGGCTTTAGACGGAAGCAGAACTTCAACATCGGTGATGAAGTGAAGTACATCTGTTTCGCTGGGAACTATCTAACTCTGCGTAATAGTTGCATCTCGCAATTGCAAACAAAAGATAGTAACGGTATCTGTATGTGTGACGGCTGTCAAGTACCAGCAAGATATGTTTTTACAATTTAAATAGTTATAGTTATGAATAAGAAAGTTATAGAAGAATACGCAAAGCGTGGAGCGCAATGTGATGTAATGAAAGCACTGACTCTACTCACACAGGCTTACATCAGCCAGTGTGGAATTAGTTTGGGCTTGAGAACTGTGATATATTGTGCTGCCGAACCGTGGCAAGAGCGACTTGCTTGGTTAGATCTACCATTGTCCGCAATGGCTCGTAAGGAGCCTTTCGTACATTTGATGCCCCATATTACCAGTGAGTATGCCCCTGATGAGTACGATGATTATGACATCACAGCTATTGAGAATGATGAACTATTGAGAATTTGTCTCCAGGAGATTAAAAACAAGGAGTTCGACGAGACAACACTGGAAGTTATTTGCTGGGGGATATTGAAGGCCACTGAAGATGAGCAATGGTTGTCAGAAGAAATAGAAGCAATAGCACCAGATGGAACTATGCTCAAAGGTGTTCTGGAAAGGCAAAATTGCGGTGGAACTTGGATGACTATGAGTTCACCTTATAATGACCTTTCTATACTAAAACATGAGTTGGTCCGTAACCCGAGAGAACTGTTACTGGCAGGATATAACGACTATCACCGACTGCGTCAAATGGAGAGTGAGATAAGAGCTTTGTATCCAGTCTATCTCAATAGAATTAGCAAATTAGAGAAAGATTCGGCTTGGGCACGGCATTGCGTTTACAGAGATGTTTATGGGAAGTTGTTCGAAGGAATGGTACTCCTGGAGAAATCTCTGATGAAAGAATGGTGGGGACTTGAAATAGAATGAAAGAATGTCAGAATCGAAGTATAAGGTCGGAGATATTATTCAGTTCAGGAGTAACCAGCCGATGCGACATCTCAACAAGATGTTCTGTCATAGGGTTGATGATGAGAGATAGATGAATATGTAGGTGTCATCACGGATGTCTCATTCTTTTATATGGATGGTGAACTGTCGTATACACTTATGATGCAACTACCACGCGTTCTCCTTTTGAGGTCTTTGATTGCAGCTTCAATTGCATGTTAATAGATCGTGATATACTTAGAGTGTTGCAAGAAAATGAGTGGACTGAAGGTGAACTTTATTGCCACCTGAAGTATTGTAAAGGTGAATCCTCATAGAAACTTGGTAGTTTATACCGCAAGAATGCTCATTTATACCGTAGTGAAACTATTTCTCGTTGGTATTTCTATATTATATTAATTTTGCATCACGAACGACAGATTATTAATTAAAAAAGAAAAGATCATGAAACTAGCAGAAGCATTGAGTCTTAGGAAAGACCTTGAGAAGAGAATCTCCGATTTGAAGGAGAGATTGGACAATTCAGTACGAGTCCAGGAAGGTGATGAACCTGCAGAGAATCCGACGGAACTTCTGGCCGAACTAGACCGTTATTTAGAACAGTTAGAAAAACTGATTTACAACATCAACGTTACGAATATGAAGATCGTTGACGAAGAGGGTAATTCTATGACAAAATTACTCGCTGAACGAGATGTCCTAAATAAGCGCATAAGCATATTGCGTAGTACTTTTAATCGTGCTGCAAGTTATGGTGACCGTTACAGTCGTAACGAGGTAAGGTCAGTAGCAACTATTGAGGCTAAGCCCCTACGTCAGGAACTTGACAAGTTTAGTAAACAGTATCGGGAGTTGGATATGACAATCCAAAGACTGAACTTCACCTATGACTTAGAGGCGTAACAATTATATGGAGGGTACTGTGCTTGACAGAGTGAACTGAATTGTATTGTCTATAAATGATTCAGAATTGTAATCTGATTTTTACGGTGCAGGTTGTATGTTGTATGGAGCATATGAGCACATTTTACAGAGTATCACTATCAGTTAACTGTTGAGTATTAGCACCTTCCTTTTTACTTTGTCATATTGTTGATGAAAACCTGTGAGCATATGGAAACTAGTCACAAAAAAATGAGAGAACCTTTAGATGTTGGAACGGAGGAGCAAAAAACGCTTGAAGACTGGTTCGATCGCAACGAATATGTTCCGATTGATGATGGAGAAGATATTGTGAAGGATGAACTAGAGCATGAAGTAGACATTGTTACAAACATTGGTGATAATTAGTAACGTATGGAGAGAAAAAAAGGTATTATAAAGTTCAGCAGAGAAGATAGGATTTGGTTCACTGCTGATTCTCACATAGGCCATCGGAACATTATTAAATACTGCAAGCGACCGTTCTCGGACGTGGGGGAGATGAATGAGACGCTCATCAGCAACTGGAACAAGGTTGTTGGCAAAGATGATTTCGTGTTCCATCTTGGCGACTTCTCTGTAGGTGGTGCCGCAGAGTGGACTTCACTCCTAGATAGTCTAAATGGAAGAATCTTTCTGGTCTTGGGGAATCACGACATGAACAATGTTGACCAGGGTTTTATGAGACGGTTTGAAGATGTCTCTATGCAAATGCTAATTTCTATTGGCAAGCAAAAAGTTTATCTAAATCACTACCCCTTTCTCTGCTATGGTGGCGCATACAGAGGTACTTGGCAGTTGTTCGGACACGTCCATACAAGTTCTTGCATGCTTGGCTTAGATAGTCCAAGATTGCAAATGCTATTTCCAAGGCAATACGATGTTGGGGTGGATAATAACAACTACACTCCCATTTCTTTCGCAGAGGTCGAAGTCAAGATACTGGCACAAATTGCCCAAAGTTTGAGCCACGACACAGGCACGTTGAAATGATGATTACTTTTTTATTGTTATCTTTCTTTTATCCAGGTCATTTTAATGTGAGGGATACCATCGAGCATAAAGGTGTCAGATGACTGCCTGAATCCTACGCTTTCATAGAATCCTTTGGCATATTCCTGTGCTTCAATATCAATTAGCGTTGCGTTGAAATGCTTAACTGCTGCATCAATGGCGTAAAGCATAATCTGTTTGCCATAGCCTTTGCCACGTTCTGTAGTGATAACTCTGCCAATCGAGATTGCCTTCATGTGAGTGCCGGCAGAACAAACGCGGGCCAATGCTACTATTCTGTCTTCCAAAGTCAACCACAGATGAATTGACTTCTGGTCATCGCCATCCATATCCTGATAGACGCAGTTCTGCTCAACTACGAACACTTCGCTGCGAACTCTCAAAAGTTCGTATAGTTCGTCCGTAGTCAGTTCTTGGAATGTTTTCTTATGTAATACCGGCTGATACTTCTGTCGGATTGCTCTTGGAAGTTTCGATGCAACGAGATGATATGACTCCAGAATCCATGCTGAAACAAGTTTATCTTCCAAATGCTCGTAATACACATCGCTCCAGTGCTTCTTGTTCCAATGCCAGGCGGGTGTCACTGCGGAGAATTGTTCCCGAAGTTCCAAGTTCCTTTCTGGCGATAACTTCAAAGCGAGCCTTGGTTCTGAATTCTTCATATCGTGCTTACCACCGCCCAGCCAAAGGCATACGAATATCTTTCCCTCCAAGTGGAAGGTGATAATGTCATCACCAAACGGCTGGTCTTCAGTTACGCCGTAGAGTGACAATGTGTATTCTCGCACTTGCTCGATGTTCATACCCATTCGAAGTTTTCTTTTCCGGCTCCAATTTCAAAATGATATTTTGCTATGCCCAAGTCCATCTGAGTATATCCAATCACGGAGAAACCCTTCTTGGCGTGTACCAAATGGCAACTATTCTTCATTCCGACGTACTCAAATGAGAATTTCTGCTGGTTCACAGCGGTGGGTGCAAGCAGTGCTGCTTCAACACCCTTGCGGAACCATGATGGGGTAACGTCGCTTGCATTGCTTACTTGTTCGACGGTCTTAATCTTATGGCCAATTCCATGAGTCTCACCATAGCCGAGAGCAATGTAACATGCAATTTTCTCGCCCTCGTCAAGCATATACGTCCCTGGAACTTTCGAGTAACTAAGTCCAACCCAACAGGTGTTCAGGCCAAGCGTCTGAGCAAGCAGCACAAGATGCTCGCCGTAGTATCCTACATGCTCATCAAGGTCGTCTGACTTCTTTCCGGCCATAACGATGTAGTTGCCGACATTCCGGAACTTACCGTACTTAGCCATAGTTCCCTGGAATGCCTTTGGTTCGTTTAGGATTAACTGAATATGCAAATTGCCTTCACGGTTCAGGAGCGCAATCTGCTCTTCAAGTACCTTGACAACATCTTCAGCCAATGGCAGTTCCTTGTATGCCCTTACACTATGACGGGCTTCTATTGCTTCTTGTAGGGTCATGTGTTGGCCAGTGAGATTAGAAGTTCACTTTCCGCTCTGGAGCCGAGAAAGAGCAGAAACGGGCAGTGGCATTGGTGATATAGAGCACGGCCATATTTTCATCGTCGGCCTTATACATCGACTTCAAACCCTCATTGCGATTCAGGAACTCTTCCTTTACGCCGAGCGTCTCATCATTCACCAGGGTACCGCTCAGACGCATCCACTCGCTGCCAGATTTCTTCAGGGCGCAGATCTCGAACTTTCCGTTCTTTGCCATCTGCTTGTAAACGTCCTTCACTTTGCCGGTCATAATGTACAGCCGGCCATCGATAATCTCTGAAACACCAAAGGGACGAACTCGTGGCTGGTCCTCATCGGCTGTGGCAATGAAGAATGCACCGCACTCTTTCAAGTATGCCTGAACTTCTTGCATGTTTGCTTCTTTCATTTCTGGACTGATTGTGTCGTTAGTTACAATTTCGTTACTTACTTCGCTGCTCTCTGTTTCGGGAGCGGCAGTCTTTTTCTTTCCACACGCTGCCAAAGCAATGATGACAGCAAAAGCTATCAGAACTTTCTTCATATCACAAAACATATTAAAACTATTGGCAAAGGTACGGATAATTCCCCACTTTTTCGTATTTTTGCACTCACTATTACGATACTTTATGAATTAAGACTGAATAATGAAAGTAAAAATACAGACTATGCTTGGCGACATCGTAGTTCGCCTATATGATGAGACTCCTATACATCGCGACAACTTTCTGAAGTTGACGAAGGAAGGTTATTACGATGGCACACTGTTCCATCGAGTGATAAAGGACTTTATGATTCAGGGTGGTGATCCAGATTCTAAGGGAGCACCTGCTGGAAAGATGCTTGGTGTAGGAGGTCCGGACTATACGCTTGAGGCAGAAATCAAGGACGGACTGTTTCATAAGCGTGGTGCATTGGCTGCTGCGAGACAAGGTGATGAAGTTAATCCAGAGCGTCGCAGTAGTGGATCTCAGTTTTATATTGTCTGGGGCCAGGTGTATAATGAAAGTCAGCTTCGTCAGTTCTCCAAGCAGTTGAGGATGCAGAAGGTTCAGGCTGTATTCAATGAACTTGCAGCAGAACATCGTGATGAAATCATGCAGATGCGCCGTGAAAGAAATCGTGCCGGGCTACAGGAATTGCAAGATAAACTGGCTGCTGAAGCAGAAAGCAAAGTGGGGAAATCAGGATTAACCGATGACCAGTTGAAGATATACTCTACTGTTGGCGGTACACCGCATCTTGACGGTCAATACACTGTATTTGGTGAAGTAGAAGAAGGTCTTGACGTGGTTGGCTTGATACAAGGCACTGCTACTGGACGCGCTGACAGACCTGTGGATGACATTGAAATGAGAATGACTGTTATTGAGTGATATGCTGGAAATAGGACTGAAACATACAAGCGAACTGACAGTAAGTGAAGGGTTGACCGCTATTCAGATGGGGTCCGGAGATATGCCTGTACTTGCTACCCCAGCTATGATGGCATTGATGGAGAATGCAGCTATGCTTGCTGTTGCTGATGAACTGCCAGAAGGATGTACGACTGTTGGTGGTCATATAGAATCTTCACACCTCAGACCTTCTAAGATTGGTGACAAGGTGGCTGCTACAGCCGAAGTAAGCAAAGTTGACGGCAAGAAGATAGAGTTTAAGGTGGCTGCTTATTCTGGTGAAACATTGCTTGGAGAAGGTACACATCTGAGATTTATAGTTGACAGGGAGCGGTTTATGTCAAAACTTGGGTGATTATGGAATACAGAAAGATTGGCGATAACTACTATGTCCGTATGGATCGCGGGGACGAAATAATCAGCACCCTTCTCGAAATCTGTGAAAAGGAATCCATACCATCTGCGGTTTTCTCTGGTATTGGTGGCTGTCAGAGCGCGGAGCTCCAAGTGTTCATCCCTGAGACTGGCAGCTTTGAGACAGAGCATTTAGAAGGTATGCTTGAACTTGTATCACTCAATGGTAATGTTGTTAGAGACGATAATGGTCAACTATTCCACCATACCCATGCTCTATTTTCATTCAAAAAGCAAGATCAGCATGGTATGGCAGGGGGACATCTGAAAGCTACAACGGTTCTCTATACAGCCGAGATAGAGTTACGTCCTACGATTAGTGGGGCTATCGGTAGGAAGTTTGACCCAGAAACTGGCACGGGATTCTGGGATTTTAAGGACTAAATGATATAGTGTAGAATTACTAAATCACTAATATGGGACACGGTAATCTTTGGGTATTCAATATGGAAATGTGCTGTAGCATGCAAATTTCCTCATTACGGACAAAACTGGAAGAATGCAAAAGAGATGGCAGGACTAATTGTGTTGTCAGTCCCAATTATCCTGCTGCATCCAATGAGGACTATCTATTTGACTGCATGAACTTGTATGCAACGCTTGGTGATGATGGAACTGTTGAACTTTCAGGCACTGTGTTCTATTGGAATCCTGTAGATGGTGATACCCAAAAGTCCGTGACTATCCAGACTTTCCCAAACCTTGATGCCTGTCTCAGTTGGCTTAATCGTGAAAGCGCAGCCCGTGACAAGTGTGTTGAAATGCTAGACAAAAATGGTTAGTGAGTATGAAATAAGCACAAGAGCAGCAAGGCAATGAAAGGTACAGTAGTTAACATATCAGGGAGGGAATGCCGTCTATACAAAGATTCCAATGCTGAATTCTTGTTGGCTCAGCCTATAGACGAACATGACTTGGAAGTATTGGATCAGGAAGTAGAGATAATAAAAAAACTATCCGAAAAGCCATTTTCCCTTGTTGCATTTATGATTAAGGACTGGAATAAGGAACTCACCCCTTGGCCAGCACCTCCAGTATTCGGTAAGATTCCTTTTGGCAATGGGGCTACTGATACTTTGAATTTTATCGTAAGCCAACTGTTGCCTTTGGTTCAAGAGGAAATACCTCATGTAATACTTGGCGGTTATTCCCTGGCAGGACTATTCGCACTATGGGCATCCTATCAGACAGAAAAGTTTGAGGGGATAGTTGCTGCTTCTCCATCGGTCTGGTTCCCCAAGTGGATTGAATATGCTACAGACAACAAACCTTTTGCTAAATCCATCTATCTCAGTCTTGGGGATAAGGAGGAAAAGACAAAGAATCCTGTGATGGCCCAAGTTGGCAATGCTATACGTAAGTTAAATGAGCTGTTAGCAGAGCAGATTGGCAACACAATACTAGAATGGAATCCTGGCAACCATTTCATCGATTCAGAAAAGAGAACGGCGAAGGGTTTTGCATGGGTAATGAACAAATGATGATGGCACTACCGAAGTTCATAATAACAATGGATGGTTACTTCCGCCTTGGCATGGTCAACCAGCATAAAGACTTGCTGAAACCAGGTGATTCATGTTTAGGTGGTGGCTACTATCATTTCGATTATACCTCGAATCGAATCATCCTTGACCGTTCTTCCTATGACTTCGGTAAGCCCAAGTGGTATTTGTTGGAAGTTCTGAAAGTTCCATCTGTGTATCGTGGCCTGCGATTGGTTTACTTCTATGATGATGGCCGTGAGTTTGATGTCAGCCTGGAACTGCAAATAGAATACTATGACTGACACTCTTCTGTTGAGATAATCGGTTTAAATAAAGTTCAATAAAAAAAGTGAGGAGCATTATTAACTCTTCACTTCTTTCGTTCATATTAAAATAGAGGATCTGCTTGAGGGATACCTATAGCTTGTCCTGGTTCACAATTATAAATACCTACTTGCTGTTGCATATTCCGAATCCAGTTCCTACACTTTTCTTCAGATGTAAAGCCATAGCCTTGGCTTGTATTGATAACATCGTTAGTCAACTAGTCAATAACGACGAATCTCCCATTCTCATATTTGGGAATCCAGTTCTGTCTTTCTGTAGTCATACTTCTACTTTCATTTTACTTTTATATGTTTTGTCAAGCGCATCTATAACACTGCCTGTACCTTTCATTGTAGCTTTAATGTAGGGAGTCATGGCTTTGTAGTCACTATGTGACGTAATCAGCATGATGAGGTTCGTCGATACGCCTTCATTGAGTGCTGTCACGATAAAGGTTCTTCGTGCAGTATGAGTTGATAGGTCACATTTTGGTGTATGAACTTCTATTTTCTCCTGCAACCGGTATTCATAGTCAATCCATTCACCAGTAAAATTTGCTTTTTTTCCAAGTTCCTTCAAATGCTCGTTGTACTTCTGATTGCTAAGAATCGGAAATAGGCGACCACCGTCATATATATGCGTTGAGTACTTCTTGTAAATCTCCACAGCTCGTTGTGCAAGAGGGTAGGATACTGCGTCATCATCTTTCTCGGTAAGAAGTCTAATGATGAATTTTCCGTCATCAGACTTTGTTATATTGTCAGGGCGCAGTTGCTTCAAATCAGAATACCGTAGTGCTGTATAGCATTGGAAGATGAAAAAATCTCGTGTCTGATCTAGTGCGCTTCCTTCCTCCAACTTCAGATTGTATATACGGTCGAGTTCGTCAAGGCTAAGATATTTCACGGAAATGTGACCCTTGGGTAGTTTGGGCTTATACGAATCAAACTCTTCGCAAACGGTATAGTGCTTCTCTTTTGCCCACTTCACGAATGACTTTAGATATGCAAGATTCTTTTTGAGCGCATCATTATACATACTCTCTGAAAGATGTATCTTAATTGCTTCAAGGTTCTTCGTGTTGAGAGTGAGAAATGTCAAGTTCGGATTGAACTTCTGTAACTTGTCTCGAAGTCGAGTATATACATCGACCATATCCTTTCCCCATCCTTTAACACCAGCCTGTTCTTGTATATATTCGTTAAATAGCAAGAAAAATTCACTGCTACGTTGTTCGTTAGTCTGTTTGAAAGCATAGTTAAACTTTGCTCTCAGGTCTGTCAAAACTGGGTCGCGTTTCATCAACTCGCACTCATGGAAATAGTCATCAACATATTGTATATACGTGTTGATGGTACTGTTTACGTCATTATAACTACAGCCATTGACGTTATAGCCTTGCTTAACTCTTTGCTTGCGCTTGTCCCACAGTTTTGGCTCTACGCGGATGCGTGTACGGAGATCTATACGATTGCTACCATGAGTCACTCTTAGGCGGAGGGTGTGCTGGGTTGTCCCATTGGATTTTACCAGTGAGCAGTTCGTATTGTGGATATAAATCCTATGTCCTGTATCTGTCCTCATGTAAATAGTACAAGGCTATTCAAAAATAGTTTCTTATACGGAGAACAAATTTACAGATTATTTTTTATCGGTACATATCGTTGTGCTTGCACCTATATATTATTAGGTTATTTTTCGGTTTCCTTGGAAATGAGAATTAGCCATATTAATACCCAGATTACCCAGAATCAGACCCAAAATCAAGCAAAACGATATGAAATGATATGTAATGATAACGAGTCTGAGATGCTATTAATACTAATAAAATCAGAGCGTTACGGTATGATACGGCATAAAAGTCTCTGTCCCTCTCTCTCCGCTAAGAACAAAGAGCAACCTTTATCGGGTTGCTCTTTTTCTTTTCTGAGAGAGGGGGATATCTCACCCCTGTATTTAAACCCCGGCTGATTCTCGAATCAAATATACAGGTCGCTCTTTGGTTTCATAAAAGATACGTCCCAGATATTCTCCGATGATACCTAACGATAACAACTGTATACCACCGAGGAAAAGAATAACCGTAATCAATGTAGGATAACCAGCCACAGGATCATCCCAGATAAGGGTGGTAACAAGAATATAACACATATATGCAAACGCCACAGCAGAAATGATGAGGCCTAATATGGTGGCAAGTCGCAGAGGGGCTGTAGTAAAAGAGGTAATGCCCTCAATGGCAAGGCTTAAAAGACGAATGAAGTTAAATGAGGATTCACCAGCCATACGATCGCCTTGTTCAAAAAGAACTTCGTGCTTCTTAAATCCAACCCAACAATACATTCCTTTTGTATATCGTTGTGTTTCGCGTAGTTGTTTAAGTGCATTGATACATTTACGGTCAAGCAAACGGAAATCACCGACATTTTCAAGGATCTCAACCCTGGTTGTCTTCTGCAAAAGATGATAATACAACAACGAGAAACGCTTTCTAAACCAACTCTCCTTACCACGAGTAATACGCTTAGCATAAACATCCTCATAGCCTTCTTCCCAGTATTTCAGCATTTCAGGAATGACATGAGGCGGATGCTGAAGATCGGCATCCATAATAACCATACAATCGCCTGAAGCGTAATCAAAACCAGCCAACATGGCATTTTCCTTGCCAAAATTACGCGACAGGTCTATATAGCAGATGCGGCTATCTTGATCCCTCAGTTGCTTGATCACCTGAATCGTATTATCTTTACTTCCATCGTTAACCATCAATACCTCCCACTGATAGTCACTTTGTCTGTCCATCAACTCTCGAAGCGCTTCATAAAGAGCTTGTAATGAAGCCTCCTCATTATAACAGGGAACAAGAATACTTACTTTTTTCATGTGTTCGGAACGTTTGCTATTTCGTTTGTCTTTTCTTATCAGCGAATTCTTTGTAGGTGATAAACTCATGTCCATGTGCCTGGAGCATCTTGACAAGACGATCAAGACGCTCGTACATCTGCTGACCACTGTGGTTCTTGATGATAAACGGCATCTTGAACTCTGGGTGCTCCTTCAGTTCGTAAAACTCCCAGGGATGGAAGTAGGTGACGAAATAACCGTCTTTCTTCAGCACGCGGCGCGTCATCCAGTGATAGAGCCCCTCGGGCAGATTGTGGAGGGCAAGCCAGAATAGCGGGAAGCGGATGAGAGGCGTGACAGATGCTGGAATCTGCATCACGCCGTCTTTCATAAACCAGGTGCGAGGCTCCGTAAGGTGCATATAACGCCCAGGGATGAAAGCTGGGTTTAGGGATGAGTTATAGAGATAGCCCACTCGCTTGATTTCTGACTCTACCACCGGGAACATACGAGGCTGGCGATAGCCATAGACGGTGCGCCCCGTGACGCGCTCCACAATTTCCTTCGAACGAGCGAAGTCAGTCTCCTTAGGCTGCCAGTGATCTACACCATGACAGGCCACTTCATGACCTTCGTCCATGATGCGCTGCATCACCTCAGGCGCCTGCTCAGCAAAGTTACCCGTGCAGAAGAAGGTGGCCCTTACGCCATTCTGCTTCAGCACATCGAGAATGCGGTTGGTACCAATCTTGGATACGGCCATTCCTTGTTCTAACGTGAAGGCGACCCCATGCTCACGGGGCACATCAAACTCTTCTGTGTCAAAACTCAAAAGTATCATGTATTCTTATATCTAAATTAAAAACAATATTCATCAATCGTTCGTTTTTGTAAATTGATGGTGTCATGTCTGATGCTTCATGAACGATAGGGTAGAGGCATGCTTAAAGGCTAGTTCGGCCAAATAATTACATTCCTTCTCGTTATAGATAAAGTTGAAGATATGTTTCAGTCCCAAGATGCCGCCGCCGTTCTTCACGACATAGACGATGCACAGGTTCAACAGTCCTACATTTTCAGAGAGAATGTCCAGATCGGTGAAAGCCAGTTGGGATATAGCCAGCTGATATGCCTCTTCTTCGTAGGTCGTGATGAACTTCTGCACGTCGCCCAGTGTATTGAATCCAAAGGATTTCAGTATGGGTATGAATGAGAGGAGAGAAGTGGGGTATATTTCTGCTTGATTGATGGCGGCAATGCGTTTGTTCAGACGGTCGAAAGGCTGTAGCTTCAAATAGCTACGGAAAGTCTCTGTGTCGAGCAATACATCGTCGAGTTGTCCAGATGCCACAAGCGACTGCACTTTTCTTCGGTAGTCAATCAGAGTGGTGCGCAAACGACTAAACTCATTGTCGATCAGTTCCAGCATGCCTGCCAGACGGCTGAACTGCCGTTTGTATTCTGGTGGGATTTTTACATCACCTTTATAGCCTGTGTCATGCTCAATGGTCGACCACACGTGCTGGAGAGTGGTACGCATCTGTATCTCGAAGCGTATCGTATTGAGTGCCGGCATTTCGGGATCGTCGATAACGGTTTTCGGCAGGTTACAGATGTAATGCAGGGAGTTGTAGCCAAAGCTGTCCATCTGGTGCAGTTTTCGCTTGTCTACTGACTTTTCCCAGTCGATGTCGAAGGTACGCTTCACGATGGCAGCCACCTTATCCACATCATCCGAATAGAAGGTGATGACTCGCAGCCCAACGATGTCAGTAACGTCGTTGATAGTGGCATATTTGCTTCCTTTGAGCTCCAGTTTGCCTTGTAGCGATTTCCTTTCTTTTATACGGTGCTCGATAGAAGTAACATAGATACCTTGCTTGCGCAATGTGTGGCGTAGGCAATCGTAGGCCAGTTTTTCCATCTGCTCATAGATGGGGAGCTGCTCATCATATTGCTTGAGCAACTCCTCTGTATGAGCGTCGAGTGTATTATTCTCCATATCTTGAATCAACCTTTCTTTGGTGTAGTACAAGTGTTCACAAGGTAGACAATGCTCATATACGGGATGCCTGTATTTGTCTCCAGTCCGATCTCGCAAGTACGGCTGTTGGAATAGCCCACCTCGATGTTGTTTTTCTCAATCTGCGGACGCAGTTTGCGCAGGGCATAGCGGTTCATCTCGGGGAAGGTGAAGCCGCGATCGCCGGCAAAGCCGCAACAACCTACGCCCTCTGGCAGATAGACATTGTTAGAGCAGAGTTTCGCCAGGGCAATCATATCCTTATCGACACCCATCTGGCGTGTAGAGCAGGTCAGATGCAGGGCGATGTGCTTGTCGGTAGGATGGAAATCAAGGCGGTCTACGAGATACGTCATGATAAATTCTGCAGGCTCGTAGAGCTTCATCTTCTTCATGACCTTCCGCATGCGGTGTAGGCAGGGACTCTGAGCACAAAGCACAGGATACTTGCCATGCTCGGATGCTTTCCAGAGTGCTTTCTCCAGCTCGGCACTCTTACGGTCTGCAATGTCGAGCATACCTTTCGACTCCCAAATCTGTCCGCAGCACATGCGTTCCATACCCTCTGGGAAAATTACTTCATAGCCGGCCTTCGCCATCAGTTGGATGACTTCGTCTACAAGATCGTGCTTCATGGGACCGTTCTTCGATTGTCCCATCGTCTGGTTAATACAGCTTGGGAAGTAGACAACCTTCAAGTCGGAATGTTCCTGCTCTTTATGAGGAATCGATTTCTCAATGATGAACTGTGTGAGATCAGAAGGCTTCGGCTGGCGACGCTTCTTTGGCATGGCTGTTGTCCATAGTGGCAACCCCATCTTGTTCATCGTGCGGCAGACATTGGTCATCAGCGTAGGACCAAGGGTGATATGAGCCAGATGGGCTACATCGAGCACGACGCGCAAACCTGACTTGATGCCAGCCATGTGGTTGGCGGCAAACTCACCGACCTGATAGCCCAATGTGGATTTATTCATATCGAGCTGACGGATGAGATGTGTCAGTTCGCCAGTGTTGATCTTCATCGGGCATGAGGTTGAGCAGAGACCGTCCGTAGCACAGGTCTGGTCGCCGTAATATTTGTATTGTTTACGTAGGGTGGCAGCACGTTGGGGATCTCGCCCTGTGGCTTCCAGTTCGCGTATCTCACGCTGAACGGCAATGCGCATCCTCGAAGAGAGCGTGAGTCCGCACGACATGCAGTTCACTTCGCAGAAGCCGCATTCGATACACTTGTTGGCTCGCTTTACCTGTTCGATAGTTTCCTTGGCGGTAGAGAGTTCCGGATCCATCAGATAGTGTCCGCCGTCGGGCACACTGTCGAAGTCGTAGTCGAGTACGGGCAGTGGCTTCAGACACTTGATAAAGCAGTCAGGATCATCGTTGAAGATGACGCCCTGGTTCAGAAGTCCCTCTGGATCGAAGATAGCCTTGAGTTCCTTCATAGCCTCGTAGGCCTTCTCTCCCCACTCGTATTTCACAAAGGGTGCCATGTTGCGGCCCGTGCCGTGCTCGGCCTTCAGAGAGCCGTCGTAGCCTTCAACCACCAATTTGGCCACGTCGCGCATCATCTCGGCATAGCGGGCCACCTCGTGCTCGTCGGCAAAACTCTGGTTGAGAATGAAGTGGTAGTTCCCTTCGAAAGCGTGACCGTAGATACAAGCATCGTCGTAACCGTGATCGGCGATGAGCTTCTGCAGTTTGACGGTAGCCTCGGGCAGCGACTCGATAGGGAAGGCTACATCCTCGATGAGACACGATGTGCCTATGGGGCGCGTGCCGCCTACGCTGGGGAATATGCCGCTTCGGATGGCCCAGTACTTACCGTAGACTTTCGGATCTTCGGTAAATTCTACGGGCTGGTAGAGTGAGAATTGTTTGAGACATTTGCTGATGGCATCGATCTTCTCCAGAAGCTGTTCGTGGGTGACGCCTTTGGTCTCGGTGAGGATGGCGGTAAGGTTGTGATAGTCGCCTGGCTCAACACTGGCTATGCGACCTGCATCAACATCCTCCTTATATCGTAGGAATACGGGATCGTCAACACTGTTTAACGACATATAGTCGAGCATCTCGGCACTCTTCACCATCAACTGCTCGGCACTCATTTTCAGATCATCGTCAGTGGCCTTCAGTTTCTTCATCGCCACAACCGCCTCACAACTCTCTTTCATGGTGAGGAAGTAGACCATAGCAGAGGCCTTGTACTTGTAATCGTAGAGGGTCTTCATGGTGACTTCAGAGAGGAATGCCAGCGTGCCTTCGCTACCCACCATCGAGTGGGCGATGATATCAAACGGGTCATCGTAGGCAATCAGCGGGCGAAGGTTCAAGCCTGTGACATTCTTGATGCTGTACTTTTTGCTGATGCGATCGGCCAACTCTTTGTCGGCTCGCACTTTGTCGCGCAGATCCTCTATTTTCTTCAGGAATTCGGGATGGCTCTCGCGGAAGGCCTTACGGCTCTCTTCCGAACCCGTGTCGAGAATGGTACCGTCGGTCAGAATAATCCTGGCTGAAACCATCATGCGGTCGCTGTTGGCATGCACGCCGCAGTTCATGCCCGAAGCATTGTTGATGACAATACCGCCCACCATGGCAGAGCCGATACTTGCTGGGTCAGGCGGGAATACACGCCCATAAGGCTTCAGTATCTCGTTCACCTTTGCACCCACGATACCAGGCTGCAATTTGATGGTATCCTGCTTTTCGCCTATCTCGTATTTCTCCCAATGCTTGCCTGCAACAATCAGAACTGAGTCAGTACAACTCTGGCCTGAGAGTGAAGTGCCGGCGGCACGGAAGGTGAATGGCAGCTTATATTTCTGACATGCCTTGACAATCTTGGCAATCTCCTCTTCGCCATCACTGCGGATGACCACCTTCGGAATCTGACGATAGAAACTGGCATCAGTTCCCCAACCAAGGGTACGAAGCTCATCAGTATAGATACGGTCTGTCGGCATGAATTGCCTGAGTTCTGACAAGAATTGTTGAATCATAGTGCATTATTGGTTTTTAGTGTGTTACTTTTGGGGCAAAGATACGAAAAAGAAACGAGAACGAGAATGCTAAAAGCAGAAAAATTTGCTGCTCTTTTGATTTTTTCACTAAAAACTTGTGGAAATCTCATAAAATGTTCGTAAATTTGGCCACAAATTCTATCTTTTAGGTAACTGAAAACTTATATAATAACATTCAAAATAGCTAAAAACCTATGACAGCTTTAATTTCTGTTATCCCAATTCTATTGCTCATCGTTCTGATGATGGGCTTTAAAGTGTCCGGTTACAAGAGTGCGGTAATCACTCTTGCAGTAACAATCCTTCTGGCCTTGTTTGCCGTTCCTGCGATGGGCATTGTGCCTGAGAAGTATGCCGAGACTTCTATCTACGGCATCACGCTCTGGTCTGTCATCGAGGGATTCCTGAAGGCATGTTTCCCCATCATCCTTATTATTATCTGTGCAATCTTCAGCTACAATATCCTTTGTGAGACGAAGGAAATTGAGACTATCAAGACGCAGTTTATCCAGATGACTTCGGATAAGGGCCTGCTTGTGCTGTTGCTGACATGGGGTCTGGGAGGTGTGCTTGAGGGTATGGCCGGCTTCGGAACGGCTGTGGCTATTCCTGCTGCCATCCTGATCGGACTTGGTTTCAAACCGATGTTCTCTGCTGTCATCTGTCTGGTAGCTAATACGGTGGCTGTAGGCTTCGGTGCCGTTGGCCTGCCCGCAACGACACTGGCCAATCAGGTAGCTGCCAGTGGTGTGGCCACTCCCGAGGAGCTCTGCGAGGTGGCTACGTTTATTATCCTTCAGCTCTCGCTCATGTTCTTCATAACTCCGTTCCTTATCCTGATGATGACTGATCGTACGAAGATTTTGAAGAATATCACGATAGCCCTCTTTGTGGGTGCATTCTCTATCATCGTCCAGTTCTGCTGTGCCCACTGGATTGGTCCTGAAACGCCAGCTATCCTTGGCTCTGTTGCTGCTATCATCGCGATGCTTATCTACAACAAGTTGTTTATCAAGGACGAGAATCCTGCAGACGAGGTTGTGGTTGAGAAGAAGAAATTCGGTCTGACGAAGACCCTCAAGGCTTGGAGTGTGTATGGCCTGATTATATTCTTCATTCTGATAAGCAGCAAGATTGTTCCTCCCATCAATGAATTGCTGAACCAGACACTCGTCACCAAGTTCGAACTGCCGGTAATCGGCAATACCTTTAAGTTTGGCTGGCTGTCGAATGCAGGTCTGATGATTTTCCTCGGTGCTGTGATTGGCGGATTGATCCAGGGTATGAGCTTTGGCCAGTTGATGAAACTGCTCGCCAAGACTACACTCAACCTGCAGAAAACGGTCATTACCATCTGTTGTCTGGTGGCGATGGCAATGCTGATGAATAATACTGGTATGACCAATGATATTGCCAAGGGTCTCGTGCTGTTGACAGGTTCGGCCTTCCCGTTCTTTGCTCCGCTCATTGGCTCTATCGGTACCTTTGTAACGGGTAGTGCCACGAATGCCAATATCCTCTTCGGTAAGCTTCAGGCTACTGCTGCCAGTGATCTTGGCCTTGTCAATCAAGGGACGTTCTTCGGCGTTACCGGCAATGAGACTAACTGGCTTGCTGCTGCCAACTGTGCAGGATCTGAAGGCGGAAAACTGCTTTCACCGCAGTCGATAGCGATTGCTACTGCAGCTTGCGACATGGAAGGTCAGGATGGTGATATCATGCGTAAGACAATGCCGTTCGCTATCTTCTGGATCCTGATGAATGGCTTGATGGTATTCCTGGGCCTGCACGTTATCTGATAAGTAAGAGTAAATCCCCGCTTCGGCGGGGATTTCTTATATGTTCCTGATGGTTATTGATCAGCCAGATAGCGTGCAGTGACGGATTGAGTACAGGATAGTAACCCTTGGGGCGTACCAGTGTAGATAACCTCTCCGCCTTCCTCGCCAGCACCAGGACCTAGTTCTATAACGTAGTCGGCGGCTTTGATGACATCAGTATTGTGCTCGATGACGTAAACCGTATTTCCTTTATCGACCATTGTCTCAAAGAGTGTGATGATGCGATGGACGTCCTTTAGGTGCAGACCGTCGGTAGGCTCGTCAACGATAAAGATTTTCCCCTGTTCACCAAGATATGAGGCCATCTTTAAACGCTGGAGTTCTCCGCCGGAAAGCGTTGAGAGGGCCTGGTTCAGATGAAGATATCCGAGGCCGACACTCATCATCGGGCGAAGTTTTTCCTCTATGGCGGTTCCTTTGAAGAAGGTACTTGCCAGGCGTACTGAGAGGTCCATCACCTCGGCGATGTTCAGTTCCGTCTCATGTGTCTGTCCGTTCTCCTCCAGCTTCTCGCCTTTGATAGTGTATTGTAGAGCCTCCTTTGAATAGCGCAGTCCGCCGCAGGCCTCACAGACGGTTTCGATGTTATCCATGAAGGCCATCTCGGATATGATGACACCTTTGCCGCCACAGACAGGACAAGCACCCTGACCATTGAAGGCAAAGCAAGTTTCTTTCTTCTTGTGTCTCTTGGCGAAGATCTTACGGATATCTCCTGCCACGTCCATATAAGTGGCAGGTGTGGAGCGCAGGCTTACGCCAATGTTCTTCTGACTGATATATACAATCTGTTCAGGCTGGGGGTAGGTGTGGCGGAAACATTCCATAAGTGAACTTTTTCCGGAACCAGCCACGCCAGCCACAACGCCAAAGATACCGAGAGGCAGATCGATGCTGACGTCTTTCAAGTTGTGCAGGGTAGCATGACAGAGCGGAAAATGCGCTTTTATTTCACGCGGATGACCCTTGAAATCACCGTTCTTGCCTAACACTTCGCCTGTGCTGGTGCCACTCTTCAACAGTTGGTCGTAGGTGCCTTGAAACACAATACGTCCACCGTCGATGCCGGGGCCAGGACCCATATCGACAATGTAATCGGCTATGCGGATCATCTCTTTGTGGTGTTCCACAAGAATGACGGTGTTCCCGTGGTCGCGCAGTTGCTGTACAGAGTGCTTCATCAGTTCGATATCGTGGTTGTGAAGGCCTGTGCTTGGCTCGTCGAGGATGTAAAGCACATCGCAGAGCGACGAGTTGATGTATTTGGCAATCTTACAGCGCTGGGCCTCACCACCAGAGAGCGTTCCTACGGCGCGGTCGAGGCTCAGGTATCCTAAACCGATATCTTCCAATGCAGTTAGACGAGCCCCGATGGCAGCCTTTAAGTCTACGGCCAGGGGATCTGTCAGCGAATGTGTCCATTTGTTGAGTTTTTTAATAGGAAGCGCACAGACTTCCGCGATGTTCTTTCCTTCAATCTTGCAGGAAAGCACGCGAGGACTGAGACGCGTGCCGCCGCAGTCGGGGCAAGTGCCCATCCGTAGCATCGGGTTCAGCACGGCAGCATGCAGCAAGCCTTCCTCAGAGTTGATGATGCTTCGATACATGCGAGGGATTAGACCCTCGTATTTTGCACTTTTCGGCCAGTTCGCTGGTGGATTCTTCAGTCGTATCTGCGGGCTGTTCAGAAAGAGTTCCAACTCCTCAGGCGAATAGTCGCGTATCTTCTTGTCGAGATCGAAGAGGCCGCTGTGGGCATAGCGTATCCATCGCCAGCCACCTTTGCCGAAGGCGATGTAGTGGATGGTGTCCTCATCGTTGAGGCTCTTGTCGAAGTCTACGAGCTTGTGAATGTCGAGTTCGCGGATTTCACCCAGTCCTGAACAGCGTGGACAACTGCCCTCAGGATGGTTGAAGCTAAACGACTCGGCGTAGCCTACAAACGGTTTCCCGACACGCGAGAACAACAGTCGGATGAGGGCATAGATGTCTGTATAGGTGCCCACTGTGGAACGCGAATTGTTGGCGGGTTTCTTTTGGTCGATGACAATGGCGATGGGAAGTCCCTCGATGGCATCAACGTGAGGGCGCCCATATTTCGGAAGGTACTGTTGTACGAAGGTTGGAAAGGTGTCATTCAGTTCGCGTCTCGACTTTGCAGCGATGGTGTCGAGTACCAATGAACTCTTGCCTGAGCCCGAAACACCCGTGAAAACGGTGATCTGGTGCTTGGGAATCTTCAGGGAGACATCCTTCAGGTTGTTCTCCCGTGCCCCGCGAATGATGATATTGTCTTGTTTGTTCATACACATATTGTTAGACGGAAGAGGGTCGTATTATCATCTGACTGTATCATTCAGGTTGCGCTTCAGGAAGAAAGCCTTCGTGGCTAGGAAGAAGGTGGCAACACCCGCACTATTGACGATGACTACAGTCCAAAAGGCAGCACTATAGCTGAGCAGTTCGGCAATAATGCCGCCCAGCAAGATGCCCAGTCCCATACCGATGTCCCATGAGATGAGGATGGTGGAGTTGGCTGTGCCGCGTTGGTTGCTGTGTGCCACGTTGATGGTCATGTTCTGGAAGGCTGGCCACATGTGGCCGTTGCCGAGACCGATAAGCAGCGCCGAGCCGTAATAGCCTATCCAGCCAGGCACTAATATAAATAAGGTATAGCCAATGAGTGAGATGACCATTCCTTCTCCTGCGTTTCGCGTGAGTCTTCCTTGGCGCAAAGCCTTGCCTCCTTGTAGTCGCGAGGCAATCAGTCCGATGGAACAGAGCATGAAATAAGTGCCTGTTCCCCCCGTGATGCCCATCACCTCCTTGCCGTAGATGGCCAGATAGTTACTCAGCACACCAAAACTGAAGCCGAAGGCCACCATGTTTAAGCCAAGCAACCAACCTCGCACAAGGAAGAAGCGATCGAACGACAGTTTCGACTTGTTCCTTACGATCTCCTTTTCGGGAAACACGACCGTAGCATCGACTATCCAGCCGCCGCAGGCCACAATCAGCGCCAGCCAGAAGAGAAACTCAAAACTGTCAGTCAATTGATATATCCAGATGCCGATGGTAGGGGCAACGGCCATCGCCAGGTTATTGCTCAGTCCGTAATAGCCGATGCCCTCCGTGCGACGACTCGATGGCAGTACATCGATGGCAGCCGTAGAGTTGGCTACCGTCAGTCCGCCGAAAGGCCCTCCATGAAGGGTCCTCACGATGGTAAATAATAATAAGGTGGAAGCAGCCAGATAGCCGGCAAAGAAGATGGAAAATGCACTGAAGCAGACCATCAGCACCGTCTTACGCGGAAATGAGTCCACGAAATAGCCGCTGAACGGGCGGAATACCAGTGCGGTGATGGTATATCCTGAGAGCACGAGACCGATGACGTCCTTTGTTGCGCCGAAATGCTCGCTCAGATAGAGCGGCAGCAATGGCGTGAGCACATAGAACGCAAAGAACAGCGAGAAGTTCGCCGTCATCACCTTACAGTAGTTCTTGTTCCACAGTTTTTCCGTGCCAGTCATAAATCATCATGAATTGCCGTTGCAAAGGTATGAATAATAATCCAATTATGTATATCTTTTCTTTTTTCTTAATATTTATTTGTTTATTTCAGAAGGACTCTGTCCATCCCCAAATGCCTGTTGTTAGAGTCGGTTTTCTCGCTTTCTATTAATCAATGTTCTATCTTCTCTTTATTCAAAAATTTAAGATTATACCGACATCCGACACTATTTTGTTATACATGGTTGATATTCTGTAATTTACATAATTTGAAATGCTTAATTACTGACACTAATACTGACACTATACTGACACAAATTGCCATATACTGACACGATTTTAGGCATTAATACAAGCAGTATGAGGCATGATGCCTTACTAATAAACTACAATTTATAGCGTACCAAACTACACGTTTCATTACGATAAACAAAGGGTTTCTCGTAAGCAAACCATAAAATTCTCTAGAGAATTTACTGATCATGTTACGACAAAGCTAGTGGCGGCAATAAGCAGACCATTAGAAAGGTATACTCAAAGCAATAGCCATATAGTAATGGCGTAAAAGTTGCTAATAATAGGGCGTCTGATGTCAGTAAATGGTCATTTCGTGTCAGTATAGTGTCAGTAATAGTGTCAGTATATAGAATATAAGATGAATATAATATGCTTAAAATAAGGAAGTTATGAAAATTTTGTGTCGGATGTCAGTATATTTTGAGATTTTAATACCTTCTGTCAATTTTGAATTGTATGAATCTGGGTACCGTATGGGGCTTCAGTAAGAGTCAGATGCTCTTTTGCTTGGTGATAGGGGAAAGCGGCGATGAAGCAAATACTTCGTAAAACATTTGGCAGTTTGGGATTATCTTCTTACTTTTGCAGTAGTAATAAGAAAAAAGGATGAAAGGTAAGAACGCGATTATTGTAGGAGCCAGTTCGGGCATC
>Ga0247611_10001590_pt1 | contig 40027 bp, 27 predicted proteins | sample 177DNAGHGhighgp2_FD_192422 | JGI IMG/M metagenome (GOLD analysis project Ga0247611, IMG submission 192422) | Sheep rumen microbial communities from Palmerston North, Manawatu-Wanganui, New Zealand - 1770 DNA GHGhigh gp2 | ecosystem: Host-associated > Mammals > Digestive system > Stomach > Rumen... | reverse complement strand
CCTTGATAACACTCTCGTAACCAACGAGTCGTTGTTCAAGTCGGCAAAATCGCTAATGGTGTACATCTTATTTTCACCACCTGAAACGATGCGATTCCGTATCTCCTTTGATAGTATCTGGGGCATAATCATTGAAATTTTGTCCGAAATTAGATATTTTTTTCGGAATAAACAAGAAAAAGCATGGAAATTTTGCATTTTTGTCCGAAATTAGATGTTTTTTTAAGACTTTTAAACTTCTCCTATGCTTTTTATTAGTTTTCTTATGGCTGTTTCGATAGAAAATCGTACCTTTGCGGCTGGTTATTAGATGTTTGCTCTACGGATGCTTATAAGCATTTTGCAACATTTTGACACCAAGCTCACGCAAGTAGTTGTAAATCAATGAATGTCTCATTCGAGGAGGTGAAGTAATGGCAAATCTTGTTTGAATCAACTTGCTTCAAAGGCCTTTATCATCGCTTTTCATGAATAAAATTTGGCGATATTGCTAACTTTTATTATATTTGCACTCAATTAGTTCTTGGAGAACAAGATTTCGGATTAAACGTATGAAAAAGGAAGAGATCTTATCATTGTTTGAAGAATATGAGCAGGCTTTATTCCACTACCGATATATTCGCATTCACCCGTTTGAGGATGGAAATGGCCGAATAGCCCGACTGTTGATGAACTATATTTTGGCAAAGCATGACTATCCGATGCTGGTGATTCGCAGTAAGACAAAGAAGAATTACCTTGATGCGTTGGGAAAAGCAGATAAGCAGGTCGGACCAATTCCTTCTGATGGCGCAAATGCAACGTTGGAACAGGCAAATGCTTTTGTAACTTATATATCTCATCAGATGGAGGAGACCATAGAGAACAATCTGAGGTTTATTGCACATTTCGGAATGGCGAAATGGGCATATCGAGGCGTTTGTAAAACGCGAGATCAATTCTTAGAACATTGCAAGGAGCAAGCTGTAAAACATGGATAAACTCACGAAACTCCAGCGGCACAATAATATGGCAGCGATTCGGTCGAAGGACACGAAGCCTGAGATGGTTGTGCGTCGTGGGTTGTGGAAAAGAGGCTTCCGCTATAGACTGAACCATAAACGATTGCCTGGTCATCCGGACTTGGTGCTGAGGAAATATAGGACGTGTATCTTTGTGAATGGTTGTTTCTGGCATGGACACAATGTGGCGCTGCCACAAATTGATAATGGACAATTGATAATTGAAAATTCTGGGTGTTGCAAAATTCCCAAGACGAACCGAGAGTTCTGGGTAGCAAAGATTCGGAGGAACAAGGAGCGAGATAAGGAGGAGCAGCGTAAACTGGCTGAAATGGGATGGCATTGTATCACGGTGTGGGAGTGCGAATTGAAGCCAGCCAAGCGTGAGGAGACATTGGACTCCATTGCTTTTACTTTGAACCACATTTGGCTGCAAAATCATGGCGCAAAGACTATCCCCTATCCAAAATTAGAAGAAGAGGGCATGCAGATGCCGATGGCGGCAGAGAGTGAGGTGTGATTTGCCGCAAGACGCGCGTCTTGCGGCAAATTATGGAATGACTATCTTGACCTGTAGATAAGAAAGGTGAAGATGGCCACGATGCTGATGATGACTACCACCGCCGCGATGGCGGGCACAGCCGACGGATTGCCGTGGAGCGAGCAGGAGGCAATGGCCAGCGTGAGCAGGAGGAAAGCGATGGACAGGATGCGCATCATCCTCGTGACAAGCAGTGCCTGTTGCATGTTACTGACCTTGACAGGCAGGTTGACCGTGTGGGGGAAGTAGGCACCGAGTAGTGAGCATGCACCCGCCACGGTGGTGATGATGAGCGGGAAGAGGATGTTCAGCTTGTTGCCGTAGCTGTCGGGGTGGCCTGCTGCGTTGAAGTGGGTGGCAATGACGTCGGGGGCGTGTCTCATCATGACGATGATGACGGCCCAGAGCACGATGGCCAGAACCAGGAAGGCTATCTCGAAGATGGTGCCCTCAAGGGTGCGGGCGATGCTAAACTTTTGTTTCTGTTTCATTGTTGCTTGTCCTTTTTCGTTTGGGCAGACGTTTCGCCTTCCGCAATGCCTCGGTGATGATCCATTGCAACTGACCGTTGGTCGAGCGGAATTCGTCAGCCGCCCAGGCCTCGATGGCATCCATTGTGTCGTTGTCGACACGCAGGATGAAGCTCTTCGTCTTTTTCTCCATGTGTTTGTCTTAGTGGTTCAGGGTGCCGGTGTTCACGACGGGCTGTGCGGAGTCATCGCCGCAGAGCACTACGAGCAGATTGCTCACCATGGCAGCCTTCTTGTCGTCGTCGAGTTCCACGATCTGTTCGTTAGAGAGCTTGTCGAGAGCCATCTTCACCATGGACACGGCACCCTCCACGATTTTTTCGCGTGCGGTGATGATGGCCGAAGCCTGCTGGCGGCGCAGCATCACGGCGGCAATCTCGGGGGCGTAGGCCAGGTAGTTGATGCGGGCTTCGACGACCTCGATGCCGGCAAGGGCCAGTCGCTCGTCGAGCTTTTGTTCAAGTTGCTCGTTGATTTCCTCGCCACCCGAGCGCAGGGTCAGTTCCTCGGTCTTGTTGTCCTCGTCGTCGTAGGCGTACTGTCCGGCCACCTGTCGCAGTGCGGCATCGCTCTGCACGCGCACAAAGTTCTCCAGGGCGTTCATGATGCTCTTTACGTCGGTGCCGATCTGTCCTTGCGGGCCGTTGGCCATGGTCTGCGAGTCGACCTCGAACAGAGCCTTGTACGTGTCCTTCAGTTTCCACACCAGTACCAGGCCGATCATCACCGGATTGCCCACCTTGTCGTTGACCTTGATGGGCTCGGCGTCAAGGTTGCGTGCGCGCAGCGAGAGCTTCTTGGTGGAGTAGAACGGATTGATCCAGTAGTAGCCCGTTTGTGCGAATGTGCCGGCATACTTTCCAAACCAGGTGATGACACGTGCCTCGTTGGGTTCAAGCATAAGGAATCCACACCATAATATAATAGAGGTGATCAGGAGCACAAGGCCACCGGCAAGGAGGATGCCGCCCACGGTATTGTTGACGTCAGCGAGTTCCGCGATGCCATAGAAGATGCCCACGATGCTAAGTACTGTGAACAGCAGATTCAGGAACAGCATTACAAATCCATTGTGAACACTTCCCTCAAAGATTCTTTCTTTTGTTTCCATACTGAACGAGTTTTAAAGTGATATCATTTTGATATTGCAAATGTATCATTATTTTTTGAACTGGCAATGGATTCCGGCTGATTATTAACAATACTTAACCGTTGTTTCGCGGGAACACTTCCTTGTTTCAGAAAAAAAACGTAATTTTGCATCGGTATTTAAAAACCGAAGAGTTGTTTTTTACTGACTGACCAATGAAAAAGATAAGTTTTTATTTCAGAGCGCATGCTATGGGGCTGCTGTTGTTTGTGTTGCCGCTGCTGCTGGCTTGCGGTGCACGGAATGGTAGGGTGGCTGCAGGTGCAGACGTAGTTGCAGCCGACTCGTCGTTGGTGTCGCCCCACTATGCCGAGGGCTTCAAGGTGAGATGCCAGGCCGACGGCGTGCGGCTCGTTGACATTGTGGATCCGCAGCATTCGGCGGACGACGAAGGTGCGCTGAGCACACAGACGTGCCATGTGGCGCTGGTGCCGCGAGGCGTTGAGGCGGTCGTGCCCGAGGGCTACACGGTGGTGAACGTTCCCATAGAGCACTGCATCCTGATGACCACGCTACAGCTGTCGGGATTCATTGCCCTGGATGCACTTGACTATGTGAGCGGCATGACCAGCACGAAGAGTCTGAAGAATGCCGACGTGAGGAAGCGCATAGATGACGGGCGCATAGTGAAGATAGGGATAGAGGGCAATTTCGACTCCGAGCTGGTGATGGCAGCCCGACCCGACGTCATCTTTATCTCGCCCTTCAAACGGGGCGGCTATGAAGTGCTGACAGAGTCGGGCATCACGCTCATTCCTCATCTGGGCTACAAGGAAAACAGTGCCCTGGGACAGGCCGAGTGGATCAAGTTCATAGGTATGTTCGTGGGCATGGAGCGGCAGGCCAACGAGTATTTCGCACAGGTGGAACAGCAATATAATAAGGTGAAGGCCATGGCCGACAGCGTGAGTGTGCGGCCCACGGTGATGAGCGGCGAGATGCACGGCGGGCAGTGGTATGCCGTGGGCGGGCGTAACTCGTTGGCCCAGATGTTCCGCGACGCCGGTGCCGACTACGTGCTGCACGACAATGCCGAGACGGGTGGCGTGACCCTGGACTTCGAGGAGCACTACGCCCGTGCGGCCAATGCCGACTTCTGGCGCATACTCAATGCATACGACGGCGACTTCAGCTACGACGCTCTGCTGCAGAGCGATGCGCGCAATGCCGACTTCAATGCGTTCCGCAAGCATCAGGTGGTCTATTGCAACATGAAGCAGACCGCCTACTACGAGCTGGCGCCCATGCATCCCGATCAGTTGCTGGAGGATTTTGTCTTTGCCTTCCACCCGTCGCTGCTGCCGAAAGACTATCAGCCTCACTTCTATCAGTTGCTCAAATGAATCGGTCGCTCTTCTGGATGTTGCTGCTCACGTTGCTGATAGGCCTGCTGGTGCTGGTCAATCTGCTGCTGGGCTCGGTAGGCATTCCCATGGGCGAGGTGGCCGACATCTTGCTGGGGCGTGCACCAGACGGGAGCATTGCTGCCGATGACCATCTGATCTATTCCAACATTATCTGGAAATCGCGGTTGCCGCAGGCTGTCACCGCCCTGGTGGCGGGTGCCGGACTGGCGGTGAGCGGTTTGCAGATGCAGACCGTTTTCCGCAATCCGCTGGCAGGACCATCGGTGCTGGGCATCTCCAACGGCGCCTCGCTGGGCGTGGCCCTCGTTGTGCTGCTCAGCGGACAGCTGGGGGGTGTGGCGTTGAGCCGCCTGGGCCTGTTGGGCGATGCCGCGCTCACCGTGGCTGCCGTGGCAGGCTCGCTGGCAGTCATGGCGCTGATAGCCTGGGTGTCGCAGAAGGTGAGGGGCAACGTCACGCTGCTCATCATCGGCGTGATGATAGGCTATCTGGCAACGGCCATCATCGGCGTGCTGAAGTTCTTCTCGGCCGAGGAGGATATCCGCGCATACGTGGTGTGGGGCCTGGGGTCGTTTGCCCGTGTGTCGGGCGGACAGGTGTGGCTCTTTGCCGCGCTCATGGCCGTGCTGCTTCCGCTGTCAATGCTGCTGGTGAAACAGATGAACCTGATGCTCCTGGGCGACGGCTATGCCCGTAATCTGGGGCTCAACGTAGGCCGTTCGCGCCTGCTGGTCATCTGCTCGTCGGGCACACTGGTGGCCGTTGTCACGGCCTATTGCGGTCCGGTAATGTTCATAGGCCTGGCTGTGCCCCATCTGTGCCGGGCGTTGCTGCGCACCAGTGACCACCGTGTGCTTATGCCCGCCACGATGCTCATGGGGGCGGTGCTTGCGCTGGTATGCAATGTCATTGCCCGCATGCCGGGCTTCGAGGGGGCGCTGCCCGTCAATTCAGTCACGGCGCTGGTCGGAGCGCCCGTCGTGGCCAGCGTGTTGTTCAGGAAGAGAAAGGAGAACTATGAATAGCGACGTGACCATCAGCCTGGAGCATCTGGCCATAGGCTACGCTACGAAACGCAGCGTGAAGACCGTGGCCGACGATCTCAGTGCCAGTATTAGGCCCGGAAGACTCACCTGTCTGTTGGGAGCCAACGGCATAGGCAAGTCTACGCTGCTGCGCACGCTGGCGGCCTTCCAGCCCAAGCTGGGCGGTCGGATTATCGTGGGCGACAAGGATATAGAGCACTTTACCGACCGTCAGCTCAGCCGCACCATTGGCGTAGTGCTGACGGAGAAACCCGACGTCAGGAACATGAGCGTGACAGAACTGGTGGGGCTGGGCCGTGCCCCCTACACCGGTTTCTGGGGCACGCTGAAGACCGGCGACCATGACATCGTGGCAGAAAGCATCGCGCAGGTGGGCATAGAGCCGCTGGCCAGACGCATGGTAGACACGCTGAGCGACGGCGAGCGGCAGAAGGTGATGATATCGAAGGCCCTGGCCCAGCAGACACCCATCATTTTCCTCGACGAGCCTACGGCGTTTCTTGATTTCCCCTCCAAGGTCGAGGTGATGCAGTTGCTGCGCCGTCTGGCCCGCAGCATGCGAAAGACCATCTTCATGTCGACCCACGACCTGGAGTTGGCTTTGCAGGTGGCCGACGAAGTGTGGCTCATGGAGAAAGACCGGCTGAGCACGGGCAGTCCGCGCCAGCTGGCCGATGACGGTACGCTGGCCCGTTTTGTGGAGCGTGGCGGCATCGTGTTCGACCGGGCGTCGCTCAGTGTGCGTGTGGTCAGCGATGATGCGTAGGGACGTAATAAATAGAGTCTGAAAGAACTTAAAAAACACAATAGCGAATGGGAAGGATTATCGTGGCAGGCATAGGACCTGGCAGCAAGCAGGATATTACGCCTGCCGTACTGGATGCTGTACGCGGAGCCGACGCAGTGGTCGGTTATAAGTATTATTTCCGTTTCGTGGAGCCATATTTGCCGGCAGGTTGCCAGTGCATCGACACGGGCATGAAGAAGGAGCGACAGCGCGCAGAGCAGGCCTTCATGCTGGCTGCAGAGGGAAAGACCGTGGTGGTCATTTCTTCGGGCGATGCCGGCATATACGGCATGGCGCCGCTTGTCTACGAGATGAAGCGCGAGCGTGGTGCCGACGATGTCGAGGTGCAGGTGCTGCCAGGCATCTCCGCCTTCCAAAAGGCCGCCTCGCTGCTGGGTGCCCCCATAGGCCACGACTTCTGCATCCTGTCGCTGTCGGACCTGATGACACCATGGGAAGTGATTGAGCGGCGCATCCGTGCGGCAGCCGTCGGCGACTTCGTCACAGCAGTCTACAACCCCCGGTCGGAGGGGCGCTACTGGCAACTGTACCGACTGGTGGAGCTATTCCTGCAGGAAGGTCGCAGCCAGGATACGCCCGTGGGCTATGTGCGCCAGGCCGGACGCGATGACCAGACGGTCAGGCTTGCCACGCTTGGCACGCTCGATCCCTCGGAGATAGACATGTTTACTGTCGTGCTCATTGGCAATTCGCAGACGTATGTTGCCGACGGCAAGATGATTACGCCCCGAGGCTATTATCGCGAACAATTGGAAGAGGCCACAAAGCCTGGCCAGCAGATTATGATCGAGTCGTTCCGCACGATTGAGCGCGAACTGCGGCATAAGGACTGGCCGCTGGGCCACAAGTGGGCGCTGCTGCACGCCATCCACACCACGGCCGACTTCGACATGGAGAATATCCTCCATACCGACGAGGGCGCCGTAGAGGCATTATATAAGAAGGTGGTCAACGGAGAAATAAAAACCATCGTGACCGACGTGACGATGGTGACGAGTGGCATCCGCAAGGGAGCTTTAGCCCGTCTGGGCATCGAGGCAAAATGCTATTTGCAAGATGCCCGTGTGGCAGAGTTTGCCTCTGCGGGCAATATCACCCGCACACAGGCTGGCATCCGTCTGGCCGTTGCAGAGCATCCCGACGCCCTGTTCGCCTTTGGCAACGCCCCCACGGCGCTGATGGAGCTGTGCGACCTGATTCGCAAGGGCAAGGCCCGTCCGGCTGGCATCATCGCAGCTCCCGTGGGCTTCGTCCATGTGAGGGAGTCGAAACACATGGTGAAACCTTTCAAGGATATTCCCAAGATCATCGTCGAAGGCCGCAAGGGCGGCTCCAACCTTGCCGCCACGCTTTGCAATGCCATTCTCTGTTTTGACGATGCAGACCAACTAAGACCAGGAAGAGACCTATGAACTTCATCGTGATAGGCATATCCGACCGGCCGCAGCCGTTTTTCCCGCCCGAGGTGCTGCGGGCCATCAGTCAGGGACGCGTGTTCTCTGGCGGTCGGCGGCACCACGAAATAGTGGGCCCCCTGCTCCCGGCAGGGGCGCAGTGGATTGACATCACCGTGCCGCTCAGTGCCGTCTTTTCCCAATATGCTGCCGCATCGTCGCTGACGGGCGACCAGCCCGTAGTGGTCTTTGCATCGGGCGATCCGTTGTTCTTCGGCTTTGCCAATACCATCCGGCGCGAGATGCCTGATGCCGGCATCACGCTCTACCCCTCGTTTAATTCCCTGCAGTTGTTGGCCCACAGGCTGTTGCTGCCTTATCACGACATGCGCATCGTGTCGCTGACGGGCCGTCCGTGGCCGGGACTGGACCGCGCACTCATTGAGCGGACACCCAAGATAGGCGTGCTCACCGACCGGGAGCACACACCTGCCGCAATAGCCAGGCGCCTGCTGGACTATGGCTACTGCAACTATCGCATGCATATAGGTGAGCATCTGGGCCATCCGCAGCGCGAGCGCATCAGCACATTGATGCCCAAGGAGGCCGTCAGTGTTGTGTTCGAACAGCCGAACTGTCTGATTCTTCATCTTGACAAGGGCAGTGAGGACGGCTTCGGCAGGCCCTTTGGCCTTTCCGACAGAGACTTTGCCTTGCTCGACGGACGCGAGAAGATGATTACCAAGATGCCGTTGCGGCTCCTGACGCTACAGGCGCTCGACTTGCCACGCCGACATGTGCTTTGGGACATTGGCTTCTGCACGGGCAGCGTGTCTGTCGAGGCGCGCCTGCAGTTTCCTCATCTGCATGTGTGCTCGTTCGAGATCCGCCCTGAGTGCGAGGCGCTCATCCGCGAGAACGCCCGCCGTTTCGGTGCGCCGGGCATAGAAGTGCACATGGGCGACTTCCTAGCTGCCGACCTCGCCCCCCTGCCCCGTCCCGATGCCGTGTTCATCGGTGGGCACGGCGGACGCCTGAAAGACATCATGGAAAAGGTGCTGACGGTACTGGCAGAAGACGGCGTCATCGTCTTCAACAGCGTCAGTTCGCACAAGGTTCCTGTGAACAGCCGACTGCTGTGGGACGAGGCATGTGAAGAACTCGGCCTGAAGCAGGATGCACCAACAAGAATACAGTTAAACGATTATAACCCCATAGAGATATTGCGATGCAGAAAATAGCAGTCATACAGATTCATCAAGAAGGAGAGAAAACGGCCCAGTCCATCCAGAGGGAACTGAATGCCGATGTGATTCAGCGGGCATCGGTAGGGGCGCGTTGGAATGACTATGATGCCTTCATCTTTGTCGGTGCCATGGGCATCTGCGTCAGGACAATAGCTCCTTATGTAGATGACAAGCACACTGACCCGGCGGTTGTGTGTGTGGACAGCATGGGGCGTAATGCCATCTCGGTGCTGAGCGGCCATGTGGGTGGAGCCAATGAGCTGACAAAGCAAGTGGCTGCCGCCGTCGGTGCCCGTGAGGTGATAACAACGCATAGCGACAATGCGGGGCTGTGGGCACTCGACACGTTCGAGAAACGGTTTGACTGGCCCGTTGCCAGCTACATCGGCGACATGAACGAGTGCATCTTTGCCTTCGTCGGCCGTCAGCCCACAGCCTTGCTGCTTGAGGCCCGCGACGAGGGAACGGACTATTTAGAGTCGACCAAGCCAGCGCATGTCACCTTGATTCGTGACATCAGCGAGGCTGACCCCAAAAAATATAGACTGCTGATTATCGTCTCGCCCTATATCCGCCATGCACCGGAAGGTTTGCTCGTGTTGCATTTTGTGCCGATGGTGGGAACCGTCGGCTTCGGGTTGGCACATCATCCGGATAATTACTATCAGATTCTCGATGAAATAGAAGAGGCCTTTGCCCAGCGAGGCTTATTGCCTTGCTCGCACCATTATTGCACCATTGACGTAAAGGCCGACGAGCCGTTTGTGGAAATGCTCCAGGAGGACTATGACGAAGACGTGACGTTCTTTTCTGCAGAAGAGCTTTCGCAGGTCGATGTCCCCAATCCCAGTGCCACGGTTCAGCAGCACGTAGGCACCCCCAGCGTCTGCGAGGCGGCGGCCATTCTGGGCAGTAATCATGGCCAGCTGCTGATTCCCAAGGTGAAAGGCAGGAACTGGACTGCGGCCCTTGCCATTGACCGCAAGCACGTCCGTGTCAGTCCGTGTCAATCCGCTGCCCATGTAGAAATCGTTGGTGCCGGCCCCGGCGACCCTGACCTCATCTCCGTTCGCGGACGCAAGATGCTGGAGCGCGCCGACCTCATCCTCTATGCCGGCTCGCTGGTGCCCAAGGCGCTGACCGAGTGCCACAAGCCAGGGGCTGTAGTCCGCTCGTCGGCCGACATGAACCTGGAAGACCAATGTGCCTTGATGAAGGAGCACTACGACAAGGGGCACTTCATCGTGCGCCTGCATACCGGCGACCCCTGCATCTTCGGTGCCATACAGGAGCAAATGGCCTTCTTCGACCGTGAGGGCATGTCCTATCACATCACCCCCGGCATCTCGTCGTTTCTCGCTGCCGCAGCAGAGTTGCGTAGCCAGTTCACCATCCCCGAACGCACGCAGACCATCATCCTGACCCGTGGCGAGGGCCGCACGCCCATGCCCTTGAAGGAACAGCTGCACCTGCTGGCCAAGAGCCAGTCCACGATGTGCATCTTCCTCTCTGCCGCCATCGTCGACGACGTGCAGCGCGAGCTGCTGCAGGAGTATCCCGAGGACACGCCCGTGGCCGCCTGCTATCACCTCACCTGGCCCGACCAGAAGATTTACCGTGGTGTGCTGCGTGACCTGGCCAAGATAGTCCACGACAACCACCTCACGCTCACCACCATGCTCGTCGTGGGCGAGGCCATCGACAACCGCCAGGGACTCTCCGAGCTCTACAACAAGTACTTCACCCACCTGTTCCGTCAAGGTGAAGCATGATCTGAACCGAAAGCTATGATTCTGGTATTCGGAGGAACGACAGAGGGGCGAAAAGCTGCAGAGGTGCTGGAAGAGGCGGGGACAACCTACTTCTATAGCACGAAGACGGGAGAGCAGGAGCTGAAGCTTCACCATGGAGTGCTCAGGGACGGGGCAATGGACGAAGAGACCATGCTATTGTTCTGTCGTGAGCACGAGATAAGGCTCATCGTGGATGCTGCCCATCCCTTTGCGCGGCAGTTGCACGAGACGATTGCCAAGATGGGGCTGCCCGTCATTCGCTATGAGCGCATTTACCCGTCAAGAGACGCCGACTTCACCTGGATTGACGACTACTCACAAGTACCAACGGATGTCCATACGCTATTAGCCACAACGGGAGTGCAGAGCATCGGCCGGCTGAAGTGGTTGGAGGAGCGAGGCGTGCGTGTCATCTACCGCATCCTGCGTCGCCAGTCGTCGATAGAACTGGCCTATCGGCAGGGGGCAACCGACGACCAGCTCTGTTACTTCGAAGACGGAACGATGCCCAAGGCCGATGCCATTCTGCTGAAAGAGAGCGGCATAAGCGGCGGCTTTTGCGAGAAAGTGGCGGCAGCCCGGGCCCGTGGCATGCGCATCATAGCCATCAAGCGGCCGGCGTTGCCCACCACGTTCCGGCAGGTCAACGGCCCCTACGGACTACGGCGGGCTGTGGAGAAGCTGCTGCCCGAGTTCTTTCCCTTGAAGAGCGGATTGACCACGGGCACCTGTGCTACGGCGGCAGCGGTGGCGGCAACCACGCGACTGTTTTATGGTAATACTCCGGCAGAGGTGCCCGTGCTGCTGCCCGACGGCGAAACAATCTTTGTGGCTGTAGGCTATGGCGATGACTATGCCTGTTGCATCAAAGAGGCCGGCGACGATCCCGATGTGACCAATGGCATAGAAATACGCGCCCAAGTGAAGAAGGCGAATGCCTTTGAAATACGCGGCGGCGAGGGCGTGGGACGCTTCACCTTGCCCGGATTCGACTTTGCTCCCGGCGAGGCTGCCATCAACAAGGGACCACGCGCAATGATGCGACAGAACATCAAGGAGCCAGTACTTGTAAGCATCTCCGTGCCCAAAGGGGAAGAGATAGCCCGCCGCACCTTCAACCCGCGCTTGGGTATTGAGGGCGGCATCTCCATCATTGGTGTCAGCGGCATTGTAAAGCCGTTTTCCGAAGAAGCCTTCATCAGTTCCATCCGCAAGTGTATGGAGGTGGCCAAGGCCAGTGGCTCGCCACGGGTGGTGATCAATAGCGGAGCCAAAAGCGAGCGCTTCGTCAGGGCATGCTATCCCGACCTGCCACCGCAGGCTTTTGTTGAATACGGCAACTATGTGGGCGAGACGCTGAAAATGGCAGCAGAGCTTGGATTCCGGCAGGTGACCCTCGGTGTGATGATGGGCAAGGCGGTGAAACTGGCAGCGGGAAATCTGGACACCCACAGCCGTCGTGTGGTCATGGACCGGCAGTTTGTGGGACAGATGCTCAAGGAGGCCGGTTGCTCTGTCGATATGACCAGCCTCACACTGGCACGTGAGTTGTGGACGCTGGTGCCCGAACGTCATTTGCAGTCCCTGGTTAATGTCATCATCGGCCATTGCATGCACCATTGCAGTCTATTGCTGCCTGGAGGCGACCTCGAAATACTCTTAATCAGTGATGAAGGGCAGATAATGGCAAAAAAAAATCAACCACACGATTAACGTGTGGCTGAATGCTTGTTGGGGTACCCGGACTCGAACCAGGAAAGGCAGGACCAGAATCTGCAGTGTTACCATTACACCATACCCCAATCGCTATTGGCTTCATCCGTTATCTTCCGGATTTGCGGTTGCAAAGGTACGACTTTTCCATGAACTACCAAAATTTTTCGGCACTTTTTTATAAAAATTCTCAAAAAAAATGCAGAATGGGGCTTTGTTATAAGAATTTACACTAACTTTGCATGCGTTATTATACATCTTTATTATAAATGGAGCAAACGAAAAGACTGATAGAAACGATTGTAAAGGGAATACAGGAAAAGAAGGGAATGGATATCGTTGTGGCCGACCTTGACGGTATTGACGGGACCATTTGCCGTTATTTCGTGGTTTGCCAGGGTAATACACCTACGCAGGTAGAGGCCATTGCCGAGAGCGTGGGCGACATGGTGCGCCTGGAATTGCAGGAAAAGCCTGTCCGCGTGGTGGGCTTGGAGAATGCCCTGTGGGTGGCCATGGACTTTGTCGATGTGCTGGTTCATGTCTTCGTACCCGACATGCGTGCTTATTACGACCTGGAGCACTTATGGGCAGATGCACGACTGGACAGGATTCCCAATCTGGACTAAAGCATTTTACTAATTAACAAATGAATAGTGAACAGTGAATGGAACAGAAACAACCCAATAAGAACAATGGCCCGAAGATGAACATGCCCCGGTTCAACATGAACTGGATCTATATTCTGGCCATACTGATCATCCTGGTACTTTACTTTACCGACGGTGGCAGTTCCGGCATTCAGAAGATGTCGCAACAGATGGAGACCTCCTATACGGAGTTCAAGGTGTTTGTCGACAGCGGCTATGCGCAGCGCATAGTCGTGAACAAAGGACAGGGCATCCTGAAAATGTATGTGAAGCCGGAGCATATCCGCGATGTGTTTCATCAGGGTACGGAGCAGACGGGAGCCGAGCCCTATCTCACTGTGGAGTATGGCGGTATAGAGCAATTGGAGAAATACCTTGACGAGCAGCGCGAGGCAGGCAAGTTTACGGGGAAACTCTCGTTCGAGAACCCGCATGACAGCAACTTCTTCGTCAACATCATCTCTGGCATCTTCCCCTTGCTGTTTATAGTGCTGCTCTATTTCTTCCTTATCCGCCGCATGGGCGGTGGCGGCATGGGCGGCGGCTCTGGCATCTTCAATGTGGGAAAGAGCCGTGCGCAGATGTATGAGAAGGGTGGCGACCTGGGTATCACGTTCAAGGACGTGGCCGGGCAGGCAGGAGCCAAGCAGGAAGTGCAGGAGATCGTGGACTTCCTGAAGAATCCGCAGAAATATACCGACCTGGGCGGTAAGATTCCCAAGGGCGCCCTGCTTGTCGGACCTCCGGGAACAGGTAAGACGCTCTTGGCCAAGGCCGTGGCCGGCGAGGCCGGCGTGCCGTTCTTCTCCATGTCGGGCAGCGACTTCGTCGAGATGTTCGTGGGTGTGGGTGCCAGCCGTGTACGCGACCTGTTCCAGCAGGCCAAGACCAAGAGTCCCTGCATTATCTTTATCGACGAGATCGACGCCGTGGGCCGTGCCCGTTCTAAGAACCCCGCCATGGGTGGCAACGACGAGCGCGAGAACACGCTGAATGCCCTGCTCACCGAGATGGACGGCTTCGGCACCAACAGCGGCGTCATTATCCTAGCTGCCACCAACCGTGCCGACATGCTCGACTCGGCCTTGCTGCGTGCCGGCCGCTTCGACCGTCAGATACATGTAGACCTGCCCGACCTGAACGAGCGCAAGGAAGTGTTTGCCGTCCATCTGAAGCCGGTGAAGACCGACGAGACCGTCGACATTGACTTCCTGGCCCGCCAGACACCTGGTTTCTCGGGAGCCGACATTGCCAACGTGTGCAACGAGGCTGCCCTGATAGCCGCCCGTCACAACAGCGAGAAGGTAGGCAAGCAGGACTTCCTCGATGCCGTGGACCGCATCATTGGCGGACTGGAGAAGAAAACCAAGGTCATGACCCAGCAGGAGAAGCGCAGCATAGCCATCCACGAGGCTGGCCATGCCACCATATCCTGGTTCACCGAGTTTGCCAACCCGCTGGTCAAGGTCAGCATCGTGCCTCGCGGTCAGGCTTTGGGTGCTGCCTGGTATCTGCCCGAAGAGCGTGTGCTCCAGACCAAGCAGGCCATGCTCGACGAGATGTGCGCCCTCCTCGGTGGTCGCGCCGCCGAAGAGCTGTTCATCGGACAGATTTCTACCGGGGCCATGAACGACCTGGAACGCACCACCAAGCAGGCCTACGGCATGATTGCCTACGCCGGCATGAGCGACCGCCTGCCCAACGTGTGCTACTACAACAATGCCGAATACCAGTTCCAGCGTCCTTACTCAGAGACCACGGCGAAGATCATGGACGACGAGGTGCTGAAGATGATCAACGAGCAATACGAGCGGGCCAAGCAGATCCTGACCGAGCACAAGGAAGGCCATGCCCAGCTGGCTCAGCTCCTTGTCGACCGCGAGGTCATCTTCGCCGAGGACGTGGAGCGTATCTTCGGCAAGCGTCCCTGGACCAGCCGCTCCGAGGAGTTGCTCGAAGCCCAGATGCGTGCCGATGCCGAGCGCATGGCCGAGCAGCGTGCTAAGGAATTAGAGGCAAAGGCCAAGGAACAGACAGAAGGGAAGGGCGACGGCGGCACACCGTCAAATCATGATTGAAGATACAACGATGAAAGTGTCAGGCAAGTCCTGGCACTTTTTTCGTTGACCACATTATTTCTTCTTGTTTCTTTTCAACACAGAGTGCCGCAAAACGTCTCGCGTTTTGCGGCAAATTGCTTTCTATTATGCGGCAAAATGGAATGCGTTTTGCGGCAAAATGGAATGCGTTTTGCGGCAAAATGGAATGCGTTTTGCGGCAAAAATGCAAGTCGTTTTGCGGCAAAATGCAAGATGCCTATTCGTGCAGGTGCAGCAGGAAGCGGGTACCTTTGGTGAACTGGGGGTCGATGTCCAGGTCGCCGTCCATCTTCAGTGCCATCTGCTTGCAGATGGGCAATCCGAGGCCGTCGCCGGTGGTAAGGTCGCGCACCTCGACGAAGGGTTTGAACACGTCCTCGCGCTTCTCCTCGGGAATGGGCTGGCCGGTGTTGGACACCATGAACTGGTAGGTGTGGGCTCCTCGCTTCTTGAACTCCAGCCAGATATGTCCGCCCGCAGGCGTGTAGCCGGCAGCATTGCCCAGCAGGTGGCGCAGAATGTGCGACACGTACTCACGATGGATCTTGGCGCTCATCTTCGGAGCATTCACCGTCAGTGTGACGTCGCCCTTCACCTGCTGGCGAATCTCGTCCATCAGCGCCTCGCAGAACTGCGACATCTGTGTGTCCTGCAGCTCGATGTCGCCGCCGGCATTGTTCTCCAGTTCCGAGAGCGTCTGCACATGGCTTGAGAAGTCCTGCAGGGCCTTCACCTCGGGAATGCGGCTGTCCAGTTTCTTCAGCGTGGGTTCGAGTTGTGCCGAGATGTTGCTGATGAACTTAGCCTTTAGGGCATTGCTCTCGTTGGCTAAGCCTATGCGCTTCTTCTGCTTGCGGGTCAGGATGATGAAGCGCAGCAGCACGATGGCTCCGAGAATGAGTGCGGCAGCCAGTACGGCAGCCAGAATGCAGAGGCCCACGATGACAGCCTGACGCGTGGCCAGCGAGCTGTCCTTGTCGGCAATGGTGGCCTCGCCGTTGGCAATCTGCTGTTTCAGAGCGGCAATCTCGTCGGCAGTCTTCAGGGCGCTGACCGAGTCTTTCCAGACCATGTAGCTGCTATACGACTGTGCCACCATGTTGGCATTGCCCGACTTGCGTCCGTTGGCAATCAGGGTCTGGTAGACCTCGTCGACCTTGTCGTACTCTTTCTGTGCAGTGAGCTTGCTGGCCATTTCCTTGAAGATGGCACTGCACTGGGCGTTCATGCCGAAGGTGTAGTAGTAGATGGCCTTGCTGTAGAGCAGGTCGTTCTTTACGCTCTCCTCGCCCGAGAGGTTGGCCTGGCTCTCCATTATCTTCAGCTGATCCAGTGCACTGACGTTCTTGCGCAGCTTCATATACATCTGCATGCGCTCCTTGGTCACCTGATAGTGCATGGCGGCCTTGGCAGGTGAATTGCTCTTGTCGCTGATGATGACCTGGTCGGCACGGCGCAGCAGGTCGAAGGCTTCCTTATAGAAATTCTCCTTGTGGTAGAGGGCGGCACCCTTGACGGCACACTCTACTCCGAGCGCGGTCTGCCCCCGGCTGGCATAGTCGTTGAAGGCGTGGATATACAACGAGCGGGCCTTGGCAATCTCTTGCTTGGGGTCGGCGGCCTCAGCACGCTGATGCAGGTCGCTCTTCTGCAACTGCTCTGCCTTCAGGACGGAGCAGCAGAAGCAGAGGCTGAGAAGAAGAAATAGTACTTTTCTGTTCATAATGCAATTTTTGGTTCTGTTTTACTGGTGCAAAAGTAATCAATTATTTGTTTTTCGCCTAATGATTGGCAGTTTTTCTTTTCATGGCCACAAAAAAAAATGGAGGCAAAGTTCCTGTGCTTTGCCTCCAGATTGAAGAATCGCTATGAAAAGGACGATAGGCTTATTTCACTGTTACTTTGCTGAGCCGGTAGCCGTAGCCCACAATGAGCATGCCGCCGCGCTCGTCGACGATGGCCTTGTTGGCCTCGGTATAGGTGAACTCGAAGGGGTTGGGCGTGTCGGCGGTAAGGTCGAACTGGGCCACAATCTGATCCTCGGCATTGTCGCCCCACCAGGGCGTGGTGATGCGCAGGGCGTGGTAACCGTCGGGCATGTCAATCATTTCATAGTGCAGGCATATCGTAGCACCAACGGGCACGTCGGCCAGACTCTCTGCCGGAATCTGCACGTTGCTCTCACCCCAGTTGATGTCGGTGCTGCCCTCCCAAAGCGAGGTCTCGGCAGGAGCGGCACTCTCTGTGGCAACCACCTTGACCAGCTTGTAGCCATAACCCACGATGAGCATGCCGCCGCGCTCGTCGACAATGGCCTTGTTGGCCTCGGTATAGGTGAACTCGAAGGGGTTGGGCGTGTCGGCGGTAAGGTCGAACTGGGCCACAATCTGATCCTCGGCATTGTCGCCCCACCAGGGTGTGGTGATGCGCAGGGCATGGTAGCCGTCGGGCATGTCGATCATTTCGTAGTACAGGCGAATGGTGGTGCCAACGGGCACGTCGGCCAGACTCTCTGCCGGAATCTGCACGTTGCTCTCGCCCCAGTTGATGTCAGTGCTGCCCTCCCAGAGCACGGTTTCCTTTACTCCGGGATCGACAAAGGCCTCGCTGCTCACAGTGAACAGGCCGCATCCATAGCGCATGCCGCTGGCATCCTCAATGCTCAGCACATACTCGCCCTCTGCCATCGTAGGCACGTCGAAGGTGAGACGGCCGTTGGTGTAAGAGACATTGGTTGCCTCCTGCTTGCCGATGAATACCCTGGCTACGCTGGTGACATTGGTGCAGTCTATGGTCTTGGTCGTTCCCATGGTGAGCCAGCGCGACTTGGCGTCGGTGGCCAGTGCGGGGTCGCCCTCGGCGGGAAGGACTACGAGCTTGCAGGTGCGTGAAGTGGAGAGGCCCTTCGTGGTGGTGGCCACAATCTTCACGATGTGGTCGCCGGCCAGTACGGGCACGTCGATGCTGTCGCCCTCGGCCACCTGTTCATCGTCGATGAACCAGGTCACGGTGGTGTAGTGTACGGGGGTGACCATCACCTCGAAGCGGAAGTTCTGTGTGCGCTCGATAGTCATGATGACGCCGGGTTCGCCACCTTTGCCTTCGGGGATGTCGGTGTTCAGGATGCGTGGGGTGTCGTCCTCGCCAGCCGTGAAGAACGGGTCCTCGTCGGAAGAGCAGGCCGTCAAGGCTGCCAGACTGCAACCTGCGAAGAACAGGGCGAGGGATTTGAAAATATTCTTGGTAATCATAATTATTTATTCCTTATTCTTAATCGCAAAGCGATAACTCTTTTACTTTTTATTCTTTACACTGGAAAAGCTGTTGACCGTTACTTGACGTTGACGTCGGCCACGTCCCACCAGAGGCGCTTGTGCCAGTCGTCGCTGTCACCCATGCGGTCGATGGCTTCACGATAGTTGTCGCTGTTGTACTGGTTCTCCAAAATGGGATAGCGCAGGCGGGTAGGAGTCTGCAGGTTGGCGTCGTCGTAGGTAAAGTCGGGACGGATGGGCAGCTTCGTGCGGTCGGCCAGCACCGGATAGTCGGAGCGGCGCAGGTTGGCCCATGCTTCAGCAGGATTCATCATGTGCAGGATCCAGGCCTGGGTGTTGATAGCCTCCTTGGCATTGGCGGTGAGCACACCGGCAGCTACGAGCCCGTCGATATATGCATTCATCTCGGCCTCGGTCATCTTGTCCTTGTTCTGCAGGTAGTGGGTATTCATCCACTCCATGGAGGCCTTGACACCGGCGCGGAAGTGGTCTTCCACCGTGCCGCCAATGTTCCATCCCTTCAGCTTAGCCTCAGCCAGCAGGAATTCCACCTCGGCAGAATTGATCAGGGTGCCGGGACGGTCGGGCATCTCGAAGTCGATGCTGAGGAAGGGGCGCACCATGCGGGCATTGAAGTTGTTCTGGTCGAAACCTGCCTCGGGATACATGGCCACATACTTGGCAAGCGTAGGAATGTCGTCATTGGCAGGTGCGTTCACCCAGTCGCTCCACCAGGCAGCGCCGGGCACACAGGCCGTCTCGACACCCACTTTGTTCAGATAGGCCACCACCTCGTCGGTGACATCGATGTTCCACTCGCGGTCGGGCTTCACCTCGGCGCGCTTGGTGTTGATGTAGTGACGGCAGATGCGATAGAGCCGCGGGTCGTTGTTCTGCTTCAAGATATCGAAGAAGGTAGAGCAGACGAACGTGGGCGAAGTGGGATCCTGACCATAGAGAATCTCGCCCAGGGCATTCACACGGAAGTCCAGGTCGCGAGAACCGTCATAGAGGGTGAAGGGGCCGTCGGTATAGATGATGTAGGCATCCTCGCTGGCGTTACTGATGTAGCCTCCGTCGGCACTGAGGGCTTTCTCGAATTCGTCCTTGGCCTTGGCGGGGTTGATGTCGCTGATGCGCATGGCATAGCGCAGGCGCAGGGTGTTGGCATAGCGCTTCCAAGCCGCAGCGTCGCCACTGAGGCTGGTCACGTCGCCACCGATGCGGTCAGAGCCAGTGCCAAGCTGCTCGGCGCAGGCAGCCAGTTCGGTGAAGAAGAAGTTGTAGATTTCTTCCTGGGTGTCGTACTTCGGATTGGCAATGCCTTCCGTGAAGCCCTTGCCGGCATCCATGCAGGGTATGTCGCCGTATGTATCGGTGAGCACCGACATGAGGTAGACGCGGTGAATGCGCAGGGCGGCGTTGGTGTTGGGCTTGTCGGTGCTGTTGGCAATGGCATCGACAAGATTCTTGATGGCCACGGCATAATACTGGTCCCAGACGAGTCGCATCTGATCGTCCTGTGCATGAACGCTGCCGGCATAGTTGGATACGTTCCAGCCCCCGGCAAAGTGCTGCGTGAAACCGGTGATATAGCTGCGGTAGGTGTCCATCAGGCCAAAGTCGCCGTAGGTCTGCAGCAGGGCGGTGGTGAGCTGAGCGCTGGGTTCGATCGAGGCAGCCTTGGTCTCATCGGTGTTCAGCTCCTCCATATAGCTGTCGCTGCACGAGGTGATGGCAGCAACGTTGCTGAAAAGAATACAGGTAACGAGGGTTTTGAAATATTTTGTAATCATGATTCGTTCCTCCTATTTAGAATTTAAGATTGACGTTTAAGCCGTAGCTGCGACGCGAGGGCAGCGAGCCATACTCCAGTCCGAGACCGCTGGTATTGTAGCCTGAGTCGGGGTCAATGTTTGGAATGTTCTTCCAGACGATGAAGGGGTTGCGGGCAACAAGCGAGACGCTGAGTGCCTTGACCGTCTTGCCGAGCCACTTTTCCGGGACGGTGTAGCCGAAGGTAATCTCACGGCATTTCACGTACGAGTTATCGTAGATGAACAGCGAAGGTGCATTCTCAGTAGCAGTCTTCCAGTAGGACTCGGGATTCACGGCTATGTCGTTCTTGCGGAAAGTGCCGTCGCCATTGTCGATGACGCCATCGACCACGAAGCCCTCGCACTTGCCTGCTGCACGCCACTCGTCGAGCGTCATGTTGGCCTGCTTGCGGGCTTCCTCCGAGCGATACCACTCCTCACGTCCTTCGAGCGTGCCACTGGCCTTGCCGGTGGCGTAGGCCGAGCGCATGGACATAGAGAAGAGGTCGGCGCCCACCTTCACGTCGAAGCCGGCAGAGAGACGGAAGTTCTTATAGCTGAAGGTGGAGTAGAAGCCGCCCGTCCAGTCCCATGAGGCATTGCCCAGGGTATGGGTCTTGTCATCGACGACGGGCAGTCCGCTCTCGGCATTGATGATGACCTGGCCATCGTCGGTGCGCTTGAAGTCCTTGCCAATGATTGAACCGTAGTTCTTGCCCACCTCGGCGCCTACGCTGACGCCGCACCAGGTGGCCTTCTCAAGTTCGAAGTAATCCATGCCATCGACAAGCGACTTGACCTTGTTCTGGTTCTTGGAGAAGTTCACACCGGCATCCCAGGCAAAGTCCTTCACCTGCAGCACACGGCCGTTCAGGGCAATCTCGATACCTTTGTTCTGGATCTCACCAGCGTTGACCAGACGGTAGTTATAACCCGACGTGGACGACGAGGCCAGACCGATGATCTGATCCTTGGAAAGCTGGTTGTAGTAGGTCATGTCGAGACCAAGGCGTCCGTTGAAGAACTTCATCTCCAAGCCCAGCTCGAAGGAGTTGGTTCGCGTGGGCTTCAAGTCCTTGTTGGGCTGCGTATTATTGTTGATCATGCCAATGACAAAGCCGCCATAGCTGTACTTGGCTGTAGAGTAGTTCAGTGCCAGCTGGTAGGGGTCGGTATCGCTACCCACCTGAGCCCACGAAGCACGCAACTTACCATAGTTGATAATCTGCTTGTTCTGGATGAATTCGGAAAACACGATACTGCCCGAGAAAGAGGGGTAGACATACACATTATTGTCAATGGGCAACGTGGACGACTTGTCGCCGCGCACCGTAGCCTCCAGATAGTAGGTGTGCTGGTAGCCTACGCTGGCACTGCCGAAGATGGAGTTGATCTGCTTCTTGTACGTGTTCTGCTGGATGCTCTGCTCGGCATAGTTCATGATGGCGACGATGTCATTCATCTGCTGGTCCATACCAGTGAAGACATCGGTGTTGTTGCTCACCTTGAAGATATTGCCGCCCAGGGTGGCATTCACGTCGAAGTCGCCAAACTGATTGTTGTAGAGGGCCAGCAGTTCGGCGTTCAGCGTGCGGTTGTTGAACGACTGTTTCTGTAGCTGTCCGGCCAGCTTGCCCGGAGTGGTGCGTGCAATATAGTCCTGGAAAGTCATGAAGTTCATGTCGGAACCCACGGTGCCCTGCAGCTTCAGATGGTCGCTGACGTTCCAAACGACCTTGCCCGTAAGGCGGAACACGTCCTTGGCCGAGGTGTTCTCGTTCTTATAAAGATCCCAGTAGGGGTTCTTGTTGTACTGGTCGTTACCGTTCCAGTTGGCATACTCGCCGTCGGCTGTCTCATAGTTCTTCAGCCATGTCTGGTTATAGGTTCCAGCCAGCGTCATGAGGTTCTTACCCACATTGCTCTGCGAGTCGCCCAGTGCAGGGCGGTTCTTCACATCCTCGCGGGTATAGTTGGCGGTGAAGTCGAAATCAACGGGGCCGGCCGAAGTGTTTACACGCAGGTTGAAGTTGTCGCGGCTCATGTGGGTCTGCGGCAAGATGTCCTTGTTGCGCATGTCGGTCATGGAGAAGCGCACACCGGTTTTCCCTGAGTTCACCGACAGGATGGCAGTGTTCTGCGTGGTAAGACCCGTGCGGAAGAACTCGCTGGTATTGTTCGGATACATCAGGAACGGACGCTTTTCGTGGTCGAAGTATTCCACCAGATAGTCATCGGCTTTGGCACCCCAGCTGCTGTTGGTGCCGCTGGTGGCGGTGGGACTATAGGCTCCGCTATAGCCCATGCCGTAGACCTGCTGGACGTTGTCCCACTTGGCCAGCTGCTGATCAATGGTCAGCGAACCATTATACTCCACTGAGACCTTGTCCTTTTCTGCCTTCTTGGTGGTGATGAGGATGACGCCATGAGAGGCACGGCTACCATAGAGTGCCGATGCTGCAGGACCTTTCAGTACTGTCATGTTCTCAATATCGTCAGGGTTGATGGCCGAGATGCCGTCGCCCAGGTCATAGCCACCCTCAACACCGGCACTGCCGAAGTTGGTATTGTCCAAGGGCACACCGTCGACGACGTAGAGCGGCTGGTTGTTGCCCGAAATCTCGGTGTTGCCACGCAGCAGCACGCGTGTGGATCCCGAGGCACCACCTGCCGTGTTCTGCACCACGAGGCCGGCCACCTTGCCGGAAAGCGAATTGATGACGTTGGTTTCCTTAGCCTTCGTGAGCTCCTCGCCCTTCACCTCGGCCAGTCCGTAGCCCAGCGCCTTGCGGTCGCGCTTGATGCCGAGGGCAGTGACCACGACCTCACTGAGTTCGGTCTTGTCCTCGGCCAGCAGTATTTTCATGCCCTGCTGGGCCTTTACCGTCTTCGTGGTGTAGCCCACGTAACTCACTTCGAGCAGGTCGCCAGCCTTGCACTTCAGTTTGAACGTGCCGTTGAAGTCGGTCACCGTGCCGTTTGTAGAGCCAGCCACCTTCACCGTGGCACCAATCAGCGGACCATCGGCATCCTCGACCGTACCAGTTATCACCTGGTCGTCGGGAGCGGCCGCCGCCAATTCTGTACGGGCTGCCCCAGCGGCTCCAGCCACCCAGGGCATCCCCATCATGCCTGCGCAGAGCAGACAGAAAAGCATCTTTGTCTTCATGATGAGTTGCTTTGTTCTTTTAGTTGATATTGGTTTATTCATTATTTCTTGATCGGATAGATATACAGCAATCCCAGCATCAACAATGCAATGATGGCGGGAAAGACTGAGAAGATGGCCCAGATCATGTTACTGACGGCACTGGCATCGGTGATGGTGATGACGGTCTGCCCGCCAGCATCAGTACCGGAGATAAAACCAGCCATGCCGAGCAGCAAAGCTACGAGCGAGCCGCTGATGGCCGTGCCAAACTTCATAGCCATGGTGCCAGAGGAGAAGATGAGTCCCGTCGACGAGATGCCGTTCTTCTCGGTGGCGTAGTCGGATACGTCGGCATACATGGACCACAGCAACGGCGAGTAGATACCGATGCCCATGGAAGTGAGAATGACAATGGCAACCATCAGCCAGATGTAGGCCGGATCCATAGGCACAAAGAAGAAGAGCACGGAAGTGACCACACAGATAACGGCGGCCCACATAAAGGCCTTGCGCTTGCCTCCTACCCACTTGGTAAAGGCGGGCGACACACCACCGAAGATCATGCAGGTGAGCTCGCCGAAAGTCATGAACACCGTGTAGTTGATGATGAGTCCTGAAACGGTGACATCGCCGTGCATGCAGTATTCGAACATATAGCCTGCCACGGCATAGCGGAAACCATTGAAGAAGTTCATGCACACGCCAATGAGCGTGAGAATGACCCACGGACGGTTGCGGAACAAGTCGCCAAAGGGCTTCAGCGAGAACTTCTCCGCGCGGATGGGTTTCAGACGCTCACGCGTCAGCAGTCCGCAGACCAGCGTGCCGGCGGCGGCTATCACACCGAAGAAGGCACCAAGCACGGCATACTGGTGCTGGTCGCTGCCACCCACCAGTTTCTGCAGATAGGGGAACGACAGCAGGGTGACGAAGCCCATGGCGTAGGCACCCACCATGCGATAGCTGGAGAACTGGTTCTTCTCGTCATCGTCGGTAGTCATCACGCCAAGCAGCGAGCCGTAGGGCACGTTGACGGCTGTGTAGACCACCATCATCAGCAGATAGAGCGTGTAGGCCCAGATGCGCTTGCCCACGGGGCCGAACTCGGGTGTGTAGAGCAACAATGCGAAAATGAGTCCGAAGGGAATGGCACCGAAGATGAGCCAAGGGCGATAGGTGCCCCAGCGGCTCTGCGTACGGTCGGCCAGCGTGCCCATCATCGGGTCGGTGACCACGTCGAACATGCGGGCAATGAGCATGAGCGTGGCCGTGTCGGCCACCGTAAGCCCAAAGACATTCGTGAAAAACAGGGGGAAGGCTATCGACATCACTTTCCATGTGATGCCGCCTGCAGCGGCATCGCCCAGGGCGTAGCCTATCTTTTCTCTTAACTTTGCCATAGCATTTCTGTTGTTTAGAGTAAAAAAAAAGTGCAGGTTACATGATCACTTCGACGATGTGCTTGCCTGGCGTGGCGGGGATAACCGTGTGGCCGATGGACTTGCCATCGAGAACGATGCGCTGCACGCCGCTCTCCCTGCCCTCAGGATTCTTCACGGTGATGTCGAACTCGGCGTCGCCCAGCACACGATGAACAGTGTATTCCTTCATCGTAGAGGGGATGCAGGGGTCTATCTCCAGTCCTCCGTAGGTGGGACGGATGCCGAGGATGTACTGCGTAATGGTGAGCCAGTTCCATGCGGCCGTACCCGTGAGCCATGAGTTCTTGCCCTCGCCGGGACGGGCAGCATCCTTGCCGGCCACCATCTGGCAATAGACGTATGGCTCGACCTTGTGCAACTGCTGATCCTTGATCCAGGCCGGACAGATTTTCGTATAGTGCTGCCAGGCATCGTTGCCGCGACGGGCCACGGTCTCGCCGATAATGACCCAGGGATTGTTGTGGCAGAAGATGCCGGCATTTTCCTTGTAGCCGGCGGGGTAGCTCGATATTTCGCCCATTTCGACGTAATAGCGGGTGAAGGCAGGATGGTTGAGCACCATGCCGTGCTCGCAGTCCAGATAACGCTTGCAGGAGTCGAGGGCCTTGTCCACCATGCCGTCCTCCAGTCCGATGCCGGCCATGGTGCAGAAACCCTGGCTCTCGATGAAGATCTTGCCCTCCTGGCACTCGTCGGAGCCAATCTTGTTACCGTAGAAGTCGTAGGCACGCAGGTACCACTCGCCGTCCCAGCCGTGCTTCTTCACAGCCTCGGTCATGGCATCGATACAGCCTTGTGCCCGCTCGGCCTCGGCTGCGAATTCTTGTACGCAAAGACGCGAAGACACAAAGATGTCCTCTCCACTTTGCGTCTTTGCGTCTTTGCGTACTAAGCTTTCGCAAAGTTCCACATACTGCTTTCCCGTGAGCACGAACAGGCCGGCAATCATCAGGCTCTCGGCCTTCGAGCCCTCGCTGTTGTTCTCAGTGGTCTGGAAACTCTCGTTGGGATCCCACGAGAAGCAGTTCAGGTTCAGGCAGTCGTTCCAGTCAGCACGACCGATGAGCGGCAGCATGTGTGGGCCGAGATTGTTGACCACGTGGTTGAACGAAATGCGCAGGTGCTCGAAAAGCGACACCTCGCTGCCCGGCTGGTTGTCGAAGGGCACCGGCTCGTCGAGAATGGAGAAGTCGCCCGTTTCCTTGATATAGGCCACGGTGCCGAAGATGAGCCAGCAGGGGTCGTCGTTGAAACCGCCACCGATGTCGTTGTTGCCACGCTTGGTCAAAGGCTGGTACTGGTGGTAGCAGCCGCCATCAGGGAACTGCGTCGAGGCAATGTCGATGATGCGCTGCCGGGCACGGGCAGGCACCTGGTGGACGAAGCCCACGAGATCCTGGTTGGAGTCGCGGAAGCCCATGCCACGGCCCACGCCGCTCTCGAAGAATGAGGCGGAACGCGAGAAGCAGAAGGTGATCATGCACTGGTACTGATTCCAGATGTTCACCATGCGGTCGAGACGCTCGTCGCCACTCTTAACGGTGAACTTCGAGAGCAGGCCGTCCCACATTTCCCTTAACTCGGCGAAGGCAGCATCGACAGCCTCTGGCGTCGAGAAACGGGCAATGACGGCGTGTGCCTTCTCCTTATTTATAATAGTATGGTCAAGCTCTCCCAACGAGGTAATCAAGCTACCTTCCGCAGCGTTCTGGTCGCTCTCGGTGATTTTCTCACCGAGGGGTGCAAATTTCTGCTCCTGCTCGTTCTCGGCATAGCCCAGCACGAAGATAAAGTCGCGGCTCTCGCCCGGCTGTAATTCAACTTCCACATAATGCGAGGCAATGGGGCTCCAGCCATGGGCCACCGAATTACCGGGCTTGCCTGCCATGACGCACTGAGGATTGGAGAAATCGTTATAGAGGCCTATGAACGACTCGCGGTCGGTGTCGAAGCCCTGCGCCTCGGCGTTGGTCAAGGCATAGTAGGCGTAGTGGTTGCGGCGCTCCTTATACTCGGTCTTGTGGTAGATGGTGGTGGACTTGACGGGGGAACCGTCAAGCACACTGGTTTCTATCTCTACCTCGCCCGTCGACCAGTTGCGCTGGAAGTTCTCCATATCGGTAGCGGCATTCCACAAACACCATTCCGTGAAGGAGAACAGCTTCAGCGTCTTCACGCGGTCGGTGGTGTTCTTGAGCGTCACCTTCTGTACCTCGGCCCAGGTGTGCAGCGGCACGAAGAAGAGCACACTGGCCTCCAGGCCGTTCTTCGAGCCCGTGATGCGGGTGTAGTTCATGCCGTGGCGGCACTCATACGAGTCGAGCTGCGTCTTGCAGGGTTTCCAGCCCGGGCTCCACACGGCATTGCCGTCATTGATGTAGAAATAGCGTCCACCGGCATCCATGGGCACGCCATTGTAGCGGTAGCGGGTGATGCGGCGGAACTTGGCATCCTTATAGAAATCGTAGCCGCCGGCCGTATTTGAAATCAGACCAAAGAAGTCTTCATTGCCTAAGTAGTTGATCCAAGGGAACGGCGTTGCCGGGTCGGTGATCACATACTCGCGGCTGTTATCGTCAAAATATCCAAATGTCTTCATATAGTCGGGGTGAGAGTTATTTCGTTAACAGGTCAATCAATCCTTTGTCCTTGAAGTCGTGCTTCTGCTGGTCCCAGAAGCCAAAGTCGGCATCATAGCACCAGGTGGTCCAGGCGATGTTGTTCTCCTTGAAGACAGTCAGCATGTCCTCTGTCCACTTGTAGGCCAACTCGCGGTCGACGGGCTCGTAGACGCCCCACTCGCCACAGAACAATTGCAGATCGTACTTCTTGGCAGCAGCAATGGCATCCTTGAAGTCTTCACGAATCTTGTTGACGTCCCACACCTGAGTGAGGTAGGGCTCCAACACTGGCTTCAACGAGTCGGGAGCGGCCTCATAGTCTTCCTTCGACACCAGCACACCGGGATAGTTCACCTTGCCCTTGTACTGGCCGATGGGTGTCCACCATGCCCCATAGTGTGTCAGGATCATGGGGTTATAGTAGTGGAAAGAAAGGATGATGTTCTTGTCACCCTCGGGCACCTTCAGATACTTGATTGTCTCGTAGCTCTGCCACAGATTGCTGCCAATGACCAGTGTGCGCTGCGGCTCGCGCTCGCGCAGTGCCTTGTGTACCTTGGCAATGAGCTGGTTCCACTGTTCGTGATCGTCAGCCACCGGCTCGTTCATGAACTCGTATGCCACGGAGTCGTTGCTGTAGCCCTTGAGCACGTCGGACAACTGATACCACATATCAATGAGACCCTGCTGCGCCTCCTCCGAGGTGAAGAGCGTATTGGCATTGCCGTTGCCCTCGTTCACGGCGTTGAAATAGTGCGAACGGATGATGTGCAGGTCAACGATTGTGCGAAGATGATGCTTCTCGGCCAGGCGAACGGCCTGATCCAACAGTTCCCAGGCTTCAGGCAGTTTGTTGCCTTCCTCGTCCCAGAACTGAACCTCGTCGATGGGCAGGCGCACGAAATCGAAGCCCAGGGAGTCCAGACGTTCGAAGTCGTCCTCCTGGATGTGCTGTCGGCGGGCTTCGCCACGCTCCTCGCTTTGCGACAGCCAGTGGCTGAGGTTCGTTCCCCGCTTGATGCTGAAATTATTCACTCCGTTGCTTGTCTCATTTTTTCCCGTGCAGGCTGTGAGCAACAGCACGGCGATGGCAGCCAGTGCCAATGAAAGAATTCCGTTTTTCATTGTTATCTATATCTTCTATGATTAATTGTTTCGTTTTCCTTCCATGATGCCATTCAGCACCCAGTCGGCCTTGACCTTCATTCCTGCCTTACGGTCGAAGATGCCAAAATGCTCGGGACCGCTGCCAAAACTATTGTTGTCCCAGACAAAAGTGGAGAAACCGCGCTTCTTGGCCTCGCCGACGAGGAAGCGGCAGTAATAGGTCATGTTCTCATGGATGAGGTCGGTCTGTCCGCTTTTCTGCCGGTCGGTCACGCCCCACTCGCCCATGACGATGCCCAATCCCTTGGAAGCCCAGGTGCTGACCACACGGTCAAAGAACTCGGTCATGGTCTTTTCGTTGCTGGGCGAAGCCTCGCCCTTGTCCTTGTAAGAATCACCCCAGAAGTTGTACTTGCACTCACCGGCATAGTCCCAGGGTGTATAGTAATGGAACTCCACGCTCATATAGTTGTTGCCATTGCCTTCCGCATCGGTGGGGACAATGAAGTCGCCGTTGTAAAGGCCGAAGTCGGGATTGCACACGTAGGTCTGCACAATGAGATGACGCTTGGCATTGTTGCCGCCCGTGGCACGAACCATATCAATAAACGTCTGGTTGTAGGAATTCTGCACTTCAAGATTCTCTTTCTCGGGCTTGCCCCAGTTGTCCTTGATGTGAACCTCGTTGGTACCGGCAAAAGCCACTCGATCGTCGTACTGGGCAAACTCGCTGGCAATGTTCATCCATAGCAAGGCCAGCTTCTGGTTGTTCTCGTCCTTATACTGATAGGTGGGACGGCCCTCAAGCCATTTGTCGTGATGGGTGTTGATAATCACCTTCAGGTCGTTCTGCAAGCACCAGTCCACCACTTCTTTTATACGTGCAATCCACGCCTTGTCTATGCTCATGGCTGTGGGATTCGTGATGTGGCACTGCCAGCGCACGGGAATACGCACAGCGTTGAAGCCTGCTTCCTTGACCGCCTTGATGGTCTTTTTCGTGACCACGGGATTACCCCACGCCGTCTCGGCCTTGATACTGCCGTCGGGATTGCCAATGGCCATTGACTCTCCGTCCTGACCAGGGGCGGAACACTCGAACTGGTTGCCAAGATTCCATCCCACCACGCCTTCGTTCCACTGCTGGGCGGTGGTTGGTTGCTCTGTCACAACCTGTACGTCTTCTGTTCGGATCTCTTCTGTCTCCGAGGCCTGCTTCTCGCAGCCCCACATGCTGTTCACGGCCATCAGGCCCAGCGACAAGGATGTAAGAATTCGCTTCATGTCGTTTGCTATTATTGGTTTTTAGATTTGCGGTGCAAAGGTAGACCGAAGGGAGGTGAAAAGGGTTCTGAAGCCAACAAAAAAGGTTTCAAAACTGCATTTCTAACAGATTTGAAACCTTTTATGATAGTATTTGTACCTCAAAAACGCCCTGTTTTGCCGCATCACTGATACTTCGAAGGCGACACATCGAAATATTTCTTGAAGACCGTACTGAAATACTTCGGATTGTCAAAACCCGTAAGGGCGGCAGCATCGGCCACGCTACGACCACTGTGTAACAAGGCTGCAGCACGCTCCAGGCGAATGATACGGATGAAATCCTGTGGCGACTTTCCTGTGTACGACTTCAACTTCACATAGAACAGCGTGCGGCTCATAGCCATCTCACGACAAAGACGGTCGATGGTGAACTCCGAATCGCTCAGGTTGTCGATAATCAGCTGAGTAGCCTTGTCAACAAAGTCTTTGCCTGTAGAAGCCTCTTCAGGTTCTTCGGATAAAACCTCCCCAAGGCTCTCCAAAGCCTCCCCAAGCCCCTCCAAAGGAGGGGATGTTTGGTTAGTTAATACTGAGGTGTCGTGTATCTGGACATCCCCTCCTTCGGAGGGGCTTGGGGAGGCTTTCACCTCAGAGGAACATGGGGAGGCTTTCACAATGGTCAATCGCATGTATTTCTCATGTAGCTCATAAACCCGCCATGCACCATAGAAGGCCAGCAACACCAGTGAGACATAGACACACCACATCCACCAGGCATTCCACCAAGGTTGGGCGATGGCGATGGTCAGCGTCCGGGAATCAATGACCGTACCATTGGTGCTGCTGATGCACTGTAGGGTAAGCTGATGACGGCCAGGCTCCATATTGACAAAGCGGATGTATTGCTGGTCGGTAGGCTGGCTCCACTCGCCCTTACCCACTCTGTAGCGATAGGCTATATCGAAATGGTTGCGCATATTGACACTCTCGAAAAGAAGGTTGAACGTGCGCTGACGATAGTCCAGACGCAACTCGCCCTTCCTTAACAAACGGCTCACCTGCTCGTTCAACAATCGTTCCTGATCAACGGAGCACTCCACCCCGACAAAGACAAGCTTAGCAGTATAGTTGATGGATTGCACATTCTCCGGATGGACGACAATGGCACCTGCCGACGTACCAAAGACAAGGTCGCCATTAGAAAGCATCTGGGCTGCCCCCCGCGAGTATTCACAATTCAGCCCGTAACAGTAGTTGGCATTGACCACCTGGTCTGTCTCTCCAGGTGCCACAAACGAAAGGCCTTCGTCTGTGGCAATCCAGATGCGGCCGTCACGACTCTTCAACAGACTCCTCACATAGTTGGAAGGCAGGCCGTTGGCCGTTGTCAGCTGGCGGCTTTCGTGCTTTGCCAGATGATATACGTAGACACCGCCGCCATCGGTAGCAATCCAGAGTTCCAACCCCGATGCCAGCAAGTGCGTGACAAAGGGGTTGACGTCGGTATGCCCCGACGGGGCATAGTTCAGGTCTTTGATATTGCTACTGCCGGGAGTGATGAACTTCAGTCCGAAGGCGGTGCCCACGGCAATCTGTCCGGAAGCCAACTGCGTGATGGCCTGCACATCGTGTACAGGGTAATACTGACAGCCCATGGTCGTCTTATACAGCAGATCGCCATTCAAGCAGCCTACCCAGAGATGATTATCCCTGTCATAAAGAGTGGCGTAGACGTGGTCATCCTTCAGCGCACTGTTGGCCGTGGTATGGACATGTCTGACATTGGCCTGAGCATCAATCTCATAAACGCCCTTGCCGTATGTAGAGACAAGCACGCTTCCATCAGGTTTCTTGCTGGCACTGAGCACTACGGTGCCCTGACAGCAGTGCTTCCATACTCCAGTCTGCGTGTTAAGGATGCTGATACCATTGTCCGTTCCCATCAGCAGCAACTCGTCAGAAAGCGGCATCACCATGTTTACGTGGTCGTTCAACAGACTCTGATGGTTGTTGGCCACATGCCGGTAGACGGCAGCCGTACTACCTGTGGGCCTGGCAATGTCAATACCGCCGGAGTAAGTTCCCACGACAATGTTTCGCCAGCTGTCAACCAGTATGCTGTAGACACCGTTACCATGCAACACGCCATGGGCAGTGTCGTTGGCGTCGAAGAGCAACGAACAGGCCCCCATACCGTCACGGCGCATCTGACAGACGCCCTCACCGTCGACGCCGATGAGCATGGTCTCGTCATCGTAGGGACAGATGCTGCGAATGGGGTTCTCGCCGTGCAAATCGGCAGAAGCAGAACTGGGCAAACGTACGAACGCGTCACTTTTGACACCACCGTCGCTCCCCAGCGACACCAGATGCAGACCATTCTCATAGCCTCCCACCCAAAGCTTGCCCGATAGTTCGTCGTAGTAGGCGCTCTCGGCATTGTAGGGAAGCAGGCGACGGCCCCGGTCATCGAGCACACCTTCACGGGCACAGAGCAGGCGCCGGCCTGCTACCGTCACGATGCGATTGACGTAGATGTCTTTCACCTGCCTGGTCAGCGTAGTATCGTTCAGCACATACATACCATCGTGCATAGCCAGATACATGCGGCTGCCAGACAGACAGATATCATTGAGCGCCACCTCGTGCCCCAGCTTCGCTGCTAAGCTCGTCAAAGGCACAAAGCCGTCGCGAATGTCACTGAATTGATAGATGGAACCACGGTTGTCAAAGGCAATGATACGGGAAGAGTCGGCAACAATATGGATGACACGTCCGCCAAGATGTCCATAGGGAGTATTGTCATCCAGGCTGTAGTTCCTGACCATAGAACCGTTATAGCGGCCTATGCCCGTCATTGATGACCACCAAATGGCACCCGACGAGCTTTGGCAGATGGAGAAGATGCGCTGGCTGCCCATGCCTTCGGCCCTGCCAATGTGCGAATAGGTGAAGTCGCTCACCTGCAATGCCCAGCCGCTACACAAAGGCAGGGCCGACAACAGGACACACCCCACCCGCAACAAGAACCGCAGCCTTGCCGCAAAACATCTCATGACCAGGAGCCTTCGGGTGTCTGTCATAGCCTGTTACGGTTGTCTGGCTACAGATTCTTCTTCGGATAGAGGGCATCCCACCAAGAGGGGTCATCCTTTAGCCATTTCTGGAACCAAGCCATCTGGGTAGCCAGCCACTTCTCCTTCTTTTTGTAGTCGAGCACATGATGGTTCTCGCCCTGCACCTCGACCAGGGCCACCTCGCGGCCCAACAGCTTCAGGGCTGTGAACATCTGCAGGCTCTCGATAAGCGGCACATTGGTGTCGGCATTGCCATGAAGCAGCAGCAGGGGCGTGTGTATCTTATCGGCATTGAACAGCGGCGACTGGTCTACGTAGAGCTGACGATGGCTCCAGGGATAGCTATTGGCCATCGACACCTCGCTGTAGTTGTAGCCCCAGTAGCCCTCGCCCCAGTAACTGGTGTGGTTGCTGATGCCGGCATGGCTGACGGCTGCGGCAAAGATATCGGTCACGGTCTGCAGATACTGCGTCATGAAGCCGCCATAGCTGGCACCCATGCAACCTATCTTCTCCTTATTGATATAAGGATGCTCTTCACAGATTTTCTTCGTGCCCTCGATGATGTCCTCAGCCGGTCCCCTGCCTGCCGTATTCACATGACGCGATGCCCATTCCTGTCCGAAGCCGGTGGCTCCACTGGGCTGCAGGATATAGGCCACATAGCCTAAGGAGTTCCAGTACTGCGGGGCGTATGGCGACTCGAAGTAGCGTGACACGGGCGAGCAGCCGCCGTAGTAATAGACAATCATGGGATACTGCTTCGTCTCGTCGAAGTCCTTGGGCAGATACAGACGGCCATAGACGGTATCGCCCTTGCTATTCTGGAAGTTCCAGTCCTGACAGGTACCCACCTCTGCATCGCCGAGAGCGGTCTTGCCGTCGAAGAGTTTCGTGCATATCTTTGACCAAGGTTTTGAAGTGACGTATGCCGACGCCGGCTCCAGGGTGTTGTAGGCCAGCCACGCAAGGGTGGTGGCATGTGAGGCCATGTCGAAGCGGTAGATGTAGTCGCCGCTGCAAGGCAGCTGCTGTATCTTGCCCGTCTGGGGGTCGAGCTGATAGAGGCGCACATAGTCGCGATCCTCGGCCGAGAAATAGATTTTCCCGTCGCCCCACGACCAGTCTACGTTCGTCACCGAGGGGTCGAAGTCCTTGGTAAGAGACTTCACCTGCTTAGTGGCAATGTCGAACAGGAACAGCTCGTTCTCGGTCATGCTCGGCGTGATGCTGGCGGGCAACTGGCAGCCAATGCGGTCGAAGGCCTCCGGATTGCCCGTGAACAGTATCTGCCTGGCATCGGGCGAGAGCGAAGCACCACCCAGGAAACCAGCCTCGCGTAGCAGTGTGTCGACTCGCAATGACTGGACATCCATCAAGTAGACGTCGACCACCTCGGTGGGACGCTTGGACAGCCGCGAGTAGGACGAGCCGATGAGCAACTTCGTTCCGTCGTGCGAGATGTCGTAGAGGAACTGCCCCTTCGGTCCGAAGGTGATGCGCTGGCTCACGCCCGTGGCAATGTCGTAGCGCACCAGATAGTTGCGCTTGCGCCAGTTGGGCTGCCGGTCGTCCATCTCCAAGACCTGGAACACATCGGCATCTTCCTTCGGTCCCTCTTCCTCCATCGTAAAAATCAGGTAGTCCTCTGTAGGACTGACGGTATAGCTGCCTTTAGGCACGTCGGTCGCCCAGCACGTACGATTGCCTGTTTTCGGATCCACTTGATAGAGCACCCGCTTGCTGTTCTCCCACACCTCTTCTATATATGCGCACGCACGAGGCATCCATCTGACGTTCTGTGTGGGGCGACTGACCACGCGGTTGGTCTTCAAATCAAGCAGTTCGTACTCCCACCGGCTGTTACCCCCACGCTCGGTAGTCTGGTAAGACACCGTGACGTAGGCTCCATCGGCCGAAAGACTAACGCCACGCACCCGGCGCCCGTCGGTCAGGTCGTGTACCATATAGGGATGACGCTTATCGAGCGTATACGACAGTGCCTGCGGAAAGTCGAGCGCAACAAACACGGAGTCGGTATCCTTAGGCTGAGCCAGATACTTCAATGCGATGGTATGATGCTCGGGGGATAGTGACAGGTCACCTGCCGGCACCTCGGCCCCGTCGACGAATAGCTTGTAGGCCTTGAGTCCGCGCACCTCGATCTTTCCCTTCTGGTAACTGCTATTGTTCACGTAGAAGCTGAGCACGCCCACCGACTTCTTGTCGGGCAGCGAGGGCAGCAGTCCGCTGCTGCAGGTGGTTGTGGCTGCCGTGGTCAGGCCAACGGCATCGAGCAGCGAACGCTCTTCAAACTTCCGGCCCTGCACATCGACGGTGTCGGCAACCATTGGCGCACTGACCGCAAAGGGTCCCACAAGGTTAAACGTGTTGATTTCTGTTTTCTGTTGGGCCGATGCTGCTGTAGCCAGCATCACAACCCCTGCTAATATCATCTTTTTCATATTCATAATCATCTTAATAGGCCTCCCGATACTTCCCCTCTTCCTTGTCCTGAAGCATCGACAGATAGCTCTGATAGCGGCTTTGGGCAATGTAATGGTCTTCAAGCGCACGCAACACGGCACAGCCGGGCTCGTGCGTATGGGTGCAATTACTAAAACGGCAGTCCTTTGAAAAGCGGAAAATATCACGGAAATAGCCGGTAATCTCTTCTGGCTCCATATCGAACGTCCCGAAGCCCTTGATGCCCGGGGTATCGATGAGATAGGAGGTGGGATACGAGGAGAGGGAGGTAAGAGGTATCATCTCGCTGAACGTGGTGGTGTGCATGCCCATGTTGTGGGCATCGCTTATTTCAGCTGTCCGCAACGACGCACCCGGCACCAGACGATTGATCAGCGTGGACTTCCCCACCCCACTGTTACCGCTGAGCAGTGTGACCTTGTCGCTGAGTAAAGGACGCATTTCTTCCACGCCCTCTCCCGTGGCTGCCGAGATCTGCCGACATTCATAGCCGATGCCCTCATAGAGCGAGACCATCATTTGCTGATAGTGCCTCAGGTCGGGACTAAGCAGATCGGTCTTGTTGAACACCAGAATGACTGGCACACGATAGGCTTCGGCCGAAGCCAGGAAGCGGTCGATGAACGTAGTCGAGGTCTGCGGACGGTCTACTGTCACGACCAGTAACGCCTGGTCTACATTGGCCGCCAGGATATGGCATTGTTTGGAAAGATTGATGCTCTTACGGATGATGTAGTTGCGACGATCCTCAATGCCGATGATCCAGCCTTCATCGTTCACCGTCACACGGTCGCCCACGGCCACGGGATTCGTGCTCCGTATCCCCTTGATACGGAAATTTCCCTTGACCTTACAATCAAGAAGCCGGTCATCGTCCGTGCGAACGGTGTACCAGCTTCCCGTGTTCTTAATGACTAAGCCCTTCACATTTCCTGATGCTTTGTGCCTGTAGCGAAGCGCCTACACCGTCATGATTTCCTTGTTCTTGGCCTCGATGAGCGTATCGAGCTTCTTGATGTACTTGTCGTGCACCTTCTGCAGTTCCAGCTCGGCATCCTTCTCGTTGTCCTCGCTCAAACCGTCCTTGATGGCCTTCTTCAGCTTATCCTTGATGTCGCTGCGCACGTTGCGCACCTCTACCTTGGCCTTCTCGGCTATCTTGTTGCACTGCTTCACCAGGTCACGGCGGCGCTCCTCAGTGGGCTGCGGAATGCTCAGGCGTATCACCTCGCCGTTGTTCTCAGGCGTGATGCCCACGTCGCTATCCATGATGGCCTTCTCGATGTCCTTGATTTGCTTGCGATCCCACGGCTTGATGGCAATGGTACGCGCATCAGGGCAACTGACGTTCGCCACCTGGTTCAGGGGCACCTTCGACCCATACGAGTTCACTCTCACTCCGTCCAGGATAGCCACATTGGCGCGCCCGGCACGAATACGGTTCAGTTCCTCCTCCAGGAACATGGCCGCCATCTCCATTCTCTCCTCTGCACTACGCAGTGTTTCTTTTACGTCTAACATATTCAAAAAGTCTGTTTTGGGTTTTTCTGTTGACAAATTTAGCATATTTCTTTGGACTGAGCAACAAATTGGCGATTTTTTTATAAAAAAAAGGTAAATGGGGGGTAATCTGCAAAAAAAATCATATCTTTGCAATCGTTTTTAGCAAAAAAAGTATCCAAGTTATGAAGAATCTCCGCAGCATCATTGCCATGTTATTGCTGGCCATGAGCCAAGTAGTTATGGCCGACAACCTTGCCTATCTCATCACGGTCGATGAAAACAATGGCGAGTCATCGTTCTCCATTGAGAAGATCAGTAAGATTACGTTCGACGACAGCAACATGATTGTGGCACTGACCGACGGCAACACCACGCGGCTGCCTTTGGCTGGCCTCAGCAAGATGCTTTTCTCCGAGTCTGGCGTCACCGGCATTGCCGCCCCAGACAAGAATGCTGCCGAACAGATGCGACTTTCCGGCGGTGTGCTCCATGTGGATGCACCCCAAGGCACGGTGGTCACGCTCTATAATTTGGGCGGCCAAGCTGTAAAAACAGTCACTGCCACCGGCAGCGACACTCAGATCAACGTGGCTGGACTCACCAAAGGCGTCTACATCGTGAAAGTGGGAAACGCAACAAAGAAGATTACCAACAAGTAAAGCATACATGAAGAAACTATTTGTCATGGTGACCGCATTGGCCTTCACCATAGGAATGACGGCTGTACCAGCCAGGAAAAACACATGGAAAACGCTGCGACTGAGCAATGGCACGGAAGTGAAAGCCATGCTCACGGGCGACGAGTTCGGCCACTACTGGAGGGCTGCTGACGGCAAGGCCTACATCCAAGCCGCCGATGCCGACTACTATGTACCCGCCCAGGCCGACCATCTGATGCAGCAGGCTCAGGAGCGACGCCTGGAAGCCAACCACAAGCGCATGCAGCGGCTACCCAGACAGGCAAGCCCCAAGGCTGCCCAAGGATACTTCGGCAAGAAGAAAGGACTGATTATTCTCGTCAATTTCACCGACATGGCCTTTATGGAAGGTCATGACAATGCCATGTACCAACGCATTGCCAACGAGGAAGGCTATGCTGAAGGCGATTTCAAAGGCTCCATGGTCGACTACTTCAAGCACCAGAGCCTGGGTCAGTTCGAACTCGATTTCGACATCATGGGTCCCGTGACCGTGAGCAAAGAGATGGCCTACTATGGCGGCAACGACAAGCAGGGCAACGACAAGCATCCTGCCGACATGGTCATTGAAGCCGTGAACCTGGTGAAGGACGAAGTGGCCGACTGGCAACAATACGACTGGAACAACGATGGCGAGGTGGACCAGATCTACGTGGTCTACGCCGGCAGGAGCGAGGCCGATGGCGGTGATGCCAACACCATCTGGCCACATGCCTATGACCTGTATGACGCCAACTACTATGGCGACGGTAGCGGCCCCGTGACAGTGGCCGCCGGACTGAAGGTGAACAACTATGCCTGCGGCTCTGAACTGGGCTATACCGGAAAGATTGACGGCATAGGAACCATGTGCCACGAGTTCTCGCATTGCCTGGGCTATCCAGACTTCTACGACACCGACTACAGCGGCGGACAGGGCATGGACTGCTGGGACCTGATGGACCAAGGCTGCTACAACGGCAACGGCTACCGGCCGGCCGGCTACACCAGCTATGAGCGATGGGTGGCCGGGTGGATTGAACCCACCACGCTGGAAGACAAGGACACTGTCATCACAAGCATGCAGTCCTTGCAAGACAGCGGCGAATGCTACATTATTTATAACAAAGGCAACCGCAATGAATACTTCCTGTTAGAGAACAGGCAGCGCACTGCATGGGACACTTCTTTGCCCGCCGGCGGCCTGCTGATTCTGCACGTGGACTACGACCAGTCCGTTTGGCTGAACAACCAGCCCAACGATGACCCCAAACACCAACGCATGACATGGATCCCTGCCGATGACAAATACCAGAGTTCCTACTATCAGGGGCGAAAGTACTACACAACAGAAGGCATGAAGACCGACCCCTACCCCTACAAGACCAACAATGCCTTCAACAAGTACACCAGACCGGCAGCCGAGCTCTACAACAAGAACTCGGACTACACCCACTATCTCAATTCCTCGGTAGAGCAAATCACACAAAATGCCGACGGCACCATCAGCTTCAGCTTCGTTGCCAACAAGACTGTCAATCCCACCCCTGAAGAAGAACTGTTCTATGAATCGTTCAACCAGTGCGATGGTCTGGCAGGCTGGAGCGGAGCCGTTGCCAACGGCACGTTCCTACCCGACAATGAGGGATGGGAAGCCCCCAACGCCAAGGGCGGCAACCAGTGCGCCCGCTTCGGTACGACCAGCAATGTGGGTACAGCCACCACGCCCCCCATTGCCCTCAACGGCACCGCCACGATGACCTTCCTTGCAGGAGCATGGAATGGCAACAAAGACGGCACGACGCTCAGCCTCACTGCTACAGGCGGCAGCATTGAGCCCGCCACCGTCACACTGACAAAGGGCGAGTGGGAAAAATACGAGGTCACCATCACTGGAAACGGCTCTGTCAACATTACCTTTGCACAGGCATCAGGCCGGTTCTTCCTGGACGAGGTGGTCATAACAAAACCATCGTCTGACGCCATCCACAGCTTGAACGCTGCCAAGCCTGCGACAACGCGCATCTACACCCTTGACGGACGCTATGTGGGCACCAATCCAAGCCTTCTGCCCCACGGACTCTATATGGTGGGAGGAAAGAAAATCGTCAGATAGACCTGCATGGTCATGATTAAAAAATTCAACTTTCTCAAGTTAGAATTTAGAAGGAGATAGAAGGAGTTATCGCGGTCTGCGACCGCTTAGGAGATAGAAGTCAATAGACTTGCACTCCACAGAAACACTCCGCGCCGAGCCAAAACTAA